>Ga0316204_10007649_pt1 | contig 15616 bp, 15 predicted proteins | sample 6monrhotite_MG_2_FD_205661 | JGI IMG/M metagenome (GOLD analysis project Ga0316204, IMG submission 205661) | Microbial mat bacterial communities from mineral coupon in-situ incubated in ocean water Damariscotta River, Maine, United States -... | ecosystem: Environmental > Aquatic > Marine >... | reverse complement strand
GGGCATCTCGGCCGGGGCCACCAGATATTTCCGGATATGGTAGAACCCGCCGCCATGGACCTGCCATTCCTCGCCATGCGCACCGGGCGGCAGATCGGGGGCCTTTTGCAGCCCAAGATCGAGCGCGATGAAATAAAAACTGGATCCGATCCAGGCAATGGCGGTGATGACATGCAGCCAGCGCACGGCAAATCCCAGCCAATCCCAGATGATCAGAAAATCTTGCATCGCGCCGGTCCTCTTGGATGTTCATCAAGCTGGAATATCTCTACCTGAAGGACAGTTTCGACGGTATTGCAAGAAATTCCCCAGCTGTTTCAAAATTAGGCTACGAATGCAGCATGGCCTATCTGGACAACATCAAAACTTTCGTGCGGGTGTATGAGCTTGGTTCGATGTCGGCAGCGGCGCGCGATCAACGGATTTCGGCGGCGGTGGCCTCGTCCCGCATCTCGCAGCTTGAGGAACACCTCAACGTGCGGCTCTTTCAACGCACTACCCGGCAGCTCAATCCCACCGAACAGGGGCAGATATTCTATCGCGGGGCTTGCAAGATCCTCGATGCGGTGGCGGAGGCCGAAGGTGAGATCAGCAATGTCACCCTGACCCCGCGCGGCACGCTTTATGTGGCGGCCCCGCTTGGTGTCGGGCGGCGGTTGATTGCGCCTGCCGTACCAACCTTCAAGAAAAATTACCCGCTGATCGACATCCGCCTGCGGCTGTCCGATCGCAGGCTTGATCTGGCCGCCGAGGGGCTCGATGTGGCGTTTTTTCTGGGCGTGCCCGAGGACAGCACGCTGCGCATCCGCAAGATCGCCGATTGCCCGCGGGTTATCTGCGCCTCGCCCGAGTATCTGGCGCGCAAGGGCCGCCCGCAAACGGGTCAGGATCTGGTCGAAGGCAAACATGACTGCCTGAACCTGCGCTATCCCGGTGCGCCGGAATTTCAATGGCCGCTGCAAACCAAGGATGGCCTGCGCCGCATCGCCGTCAAAGGCCCCTTTGAATCGGATGATGGCGATGTCCTGACCGCCTGGGCGTTGTCGGGTGAGGGGCTGATTCTGAAGCCCGCATTCGAGGTGGCCGATCACCTGCGCGCGGGAACCTTGGTGCAGGTCTTGACCGATGAACCGCCGGTCCCCATCCAAATGGCCTGCCTGTATATGCACCGCCGCAGGCAGGATCCGAAGACCCGCCTGTTGATCGACTTCATGTCCGAACATATCCGCAAGGAACTACCGTAACCGCAAGGTCCGATATTTCTTCTAAAAGAATTTCGGCACGGCTCAACTGCCGCGATAGGTGCTGAAACTGTAGGGCGACAGCAGCAGCGGCACATGGTAATGCGCCGCCGGATCGGCCATGCCAAAGCGGATCGGGATCAGATCGAGGAACAGAGGGGCATCCCCCGCTTGTCCGGTGCGGCGAAGATAGTCGCCCGCGTGGAACATCAGCTCATATTCACCTGTCTGGAAGCTTTCCTGCGGCAGGATCGGGCTGTCGGTGCGCCCGTCGTCATTGGTCTGCATCTCGACAATGGTTTCACGGACGTCGCCCGCCACCCGCGACAGGACAATCCGCATCCCCGCGGCAGGCAGCCCGGTCGCGGTGTCCAGAACATGGGTTGTCAGATATCCGGCCATGGGGACCTCCAGTATACGATTTCGCACCTTTATGACGGCAGATCGGCGCGTCCGCACGTCCTTCCCTGCTACAGCAGTTTCAAAAATCTCCGATAAGTCAAAAAGATTTTATTGTTCTATGGTCGGAACCACGAACAGGAGCGTGACACGTGAGTAGATATCCCAGAGACATGCGCGGGCACGGGCCCACGCCACCGGATCCGGTATGGCCGAACGAGGCCAAAATTGCCGTGCAGATCGTGCTGAACTACGAAGAGGGTGGTGAAAACTCCGTTCTTCATGGCGATGCTGCGTCCGAGGCGTTTCTGTCGGAGATTGTCGGTGCCGCCGCATGGCCGGGTCAGCGCCACTGGAACATGGAATCGATCTATGAATATGGCGCGCGGGCCGGGTTCTGGCGTCTGCACCGCCTGTTCACGGAAAAGAACATCCCGCTCACGGTCTACGGTGTTGCCACTGCGCTGGCGCGCAGCCCCGAGCAGACCCGCGCCATGCAGGATGCCGGGTGGGAGATTGCCAGCCACGGGCTGAAATGGATCGAATACAAGGATGCCAGCGCTGAGGATGAGGCCGCCGATATGGCCGAGGCCATCCGCCTGCATACCGAAGTGACCGGCACCCGCCCGCGCGGCTGGTATACCGGGCGCTGTTCCGACAACACCGTGCGTCTGGCCGCCGAAGAGGGTGGGTTTGCCTATGTCGCCGATTCCTATGCCGATGATCTGCCCTATTGGGTGACATTCGATGGGCGCGATCAGTTGATCGTGCCCTATACGCTCGATTGCAACGACATGCGCTTTGCGACGCCCCAGGGGTTCAATTCGGGCGAACAGTTCTTTGCCTATCTGAAGGACAGTTTCGATGCGCTCTATGCCGAAGGCGCGGCGGGAGCCCCAAAGATGCTGTCGATCGGGCTGCATTGCCGTCTCATTGGTCGCCCCGGCCGGGTGATGGCTCTGCGACGGTTCCTGGATTACGCACAGTCGAAACCGGATGTCTGGTTTGCCCGGCGCACCGACATAGCAGAGCACTGGGCGCGGACCCACCCACCAGTGCATTTCGAACGCCCCTCGGAAATGGATCGCGACACCTTCGTGGCGAAATACGGAAGTATCTTCGAGCACTCCCCCTGGATCGCCGAGCGCGCCTTTGCGCTGGAGCTTGGCCCCGCGCATGACAGTGCCATCGGCCTGCACAACGCATTGGCCCGGATGTTTCGCAGCGCGACCCGTGAGGAACGGCTTGGCGTGCTGACGGCGCATCCCGATCTGGCGGGTAAACTGGCGCAGGCCGGGCGGCTGACGGCGGAATCGACCGCCGAGCAAGCCGGGGCGGGGCTGGACATGCTGACCGATGGCGAACGCGAAACGCTGACGCAGCAAAACGCGCAATATGTCGCCAGGCACGGCTTTCCCTTCATCATCGCGGTGCGCGACCATGACAAGGCCTCGATCATGGCAGCCCTCGCACATCGTATCGGCAACGACTCTGACACCGAATTTGCCGAGGCCTGCCGTCAGGTCGAGCGCATCGCCGAGATTCGTCTACAAGATCTGTTGCCCTGATGCCCGCGCCCCTGATCCCCATCCCGCTGAATGCCGATGATTTCGCGCCGTTCGGCGATGTGATCGAGCTGCGCGGCGCACCGGACAAGATCATCAACCAGGGCATGTGCGGGCGTCATAACGATCTGACCCGGCTGGATTTCTCCGATGGGCGCGCGGGGCTAAGCCTCTTTGACGCGCAGGCGCGAACCCTGCCCTGCACGGTCGAGATGGTCGAACGCCATCCCGCCGGCAGCCAGGCCTTCATCCCGATCAGCGGCACGCCGTTTCTGGTGCTGGTGGCCGAGGACGCGGGCGGCAAACCGGTGAACCCGCGCGCCTTTGTGACCGGCCCAGGCCAATCCATCAACCTGCACCGCAATATCTGGCATGGCGTGCTCTGGCCCATCGGCGCACCCGGCCAATATGCCGTCATCGACCGGATCGGTGCCGGAGATAATCTAGAAGAACATTGGTTTACCAACCCGCTCAAGGTTGGCTCAATGGAATGAAAGACCCGCCATCAAGAGCGGGGCAATAACAAGGACTGAACCAGAACGAAGGAAGACAGAAAAATGGCTGACAACTCCGTCGGGACCGCAGAACAGCTGCGCGATCCGAATTATACACCGGCCCTGCACAAGGCGATCCCTCTGGGGATTCAGCACGTGCTGGCCATGTTTGTCTCGAACGTGACGCCCGCGATTATCGTGGCGGGCGCGGCGGGCTTTGGCTTTGGGTCGAACTCGCCCGATTTTCCCGAGCTTCTCTACCTGATCCAGATGTCGATGCTGTTTGCCGGTGTCGCGACGCTCTTGCAGACCATCACCATCGGCCCGGTCGGGGCCGCTTTGCCGATCGTGCAGGGCACCAGCTTTGCCTTCCTGCCGATCATGATCCCGCTGGTTGCGGGCCAGGGGGTCGACGCACTGGCCGCACTTTTCACCGGTGTGATTGTCGGTGGCCTGTTCCATGCCCTTCTTGGCACCTTCATCGGCAAGGTCCGCTTTGCCTTGCCGCCTTTGGTCACGGGTCTTGTTGTGATGATGATCGGTCTGGCGCTGGTCAAGGTCGGCATCCAATATGCCGCTGGTGGCGTTCCGGCTATCGGGACCGAGGACTATGGCAGCCTCTTGAACTGGTCCGCGGCCTTGATCGTGATCCTTGTCACGCTCGGCCTGAAATTCTTTACCAGGGGGATGCTGTCGATCTCGGCGGTTCTGATTGGCATTCTGGTGGGCTATGTCTACGCGATTGCGGTCGGCATGCTGTCGGTAGACGCAATTACCGGATCCTGGGAACGGTCCGCGGCTTTCGCTTTGCCGCAGCCCTTCAAATACGGTTTTGCCTTTTCGGCGGCGGCCATCATCGGGTTCTGCCTGATGGCCTTCATCTCGGCAATTGAAACCGTGGGCGACGTCTCGGGCATCACCAAGGGTGGCGCGGGCCGGGAAGCGACCGAGGAAGAGATCCAGGGCGCGACATATGCCGACGGTTTCGGCACTGCGATTGCCGGTATCTTCGGTGGCTTCCCCAACACCTCGTTCAGCCAGAATGTCGGCCTGATTGCGATGACCGGCGTCATGAGCCGCCATGTGGTGACCTTTGGTGCGATCTTCCTGATTGTCGCCGGGCTGATCCCCAAAGTGGGTGGCGTCATCCGCACCATTCCCATCGAGGTTCTGGGCGGCGGCGTGATCGTGATGTTCGGCATGGTCGTGGCGGCGGGCATCTCGATGCTGTCCGATGTCGATTGGAACCGGCGCAACATGGTGATCTTTGCGATCTCGCTGTCGATCGGTCTGGGCCTGCAACTGGAACCCGGTGCCGTGCAACATCTGCCCGACACCGCGCGTATCCTGCTGACCAGCGGTCTGCTGCCGGCAGCGTTGATCGCCATTGTGCTGAACCTGATCTTGCCTGAAGAACTGTCCGGTGAGGCGACCGAGGAAGTTTCCGGTGGGATGGCAGGCCATGGCGCAGGGTCTCTGCCGCACGATTGATGCGAAAGACGGGCGGCGATGCGCAAGCACCGCCGCTCCGGATTTCCATAAGCCCCCGCCAGCATCTGCCGGCGGGGGCTTTTCCTTGGTCGCGGGTGCCCCCGCGTATATTTTTTGGATTTTTCGCGCTGGATCAGAACGGCATGTGCCGGTTCACATCCTTATAGAGAAGATAGCGGAACGGCCCCGGCCCGCCAGCATAGCAGGCCTGCGGACAAAACGCGCGCAGCCACATGAAATCACCGGCCTCAACCTCGACCCAGTCCTGATTGAGGTGATAAACGGCCTTGCCCTCCAGCACATAGAGCCCGTGTTCCATCACGTGGGTTTCGGCAAAGGGGATGACCGCGCCGGGTTGCAGGGTGACGATGGTGATATGCATGTCATGGCGAAGGTCGTCGTGATCCATGAACCGCGTGGTGGCCCAGGCCCCGTTGGTATCAACCATCTCATGCGACGTGATGTCGGCTTCGTTCACCACAAAGGGCGCGGGCGTGCCGAGCCCGTCAACCGGCTGATATTTCTTGCGGATCCAGTTGAATTGCGCGGTTTCATCACCGGAATTGCGCAGCGTCCAATCCATCCCTGCCGGGATATAGGTAAAACCGCCCGGCGTGACCTGATGCGCGGTGCCGTCAATGGTGATGGTCAGGCCGCCCTGCATTACAAAGATACCCGATTGCGCGGCCGCATCGGTTTCGGGCCGGTCGGAGCCGCCGCCGGGGGCCACCTCGCCGATATATTGCGAAAACGTCTCTGCAAAGCCCGACAGGGGCCGCGCGATGACCCAAAAGCGCGATTTTTCCCAGAAGGGCAGCATCGAGGTCACGATATCGGTCATGCAGCCGCGCGGGATAACGGCATAGGCATCGGTAAACACCGCACGATCGGTCAGGAGCTGCGTCTGTGGCGGCAACCCGCCCGGTGGACCCTGATACTGACGCCGTGGCATGGGAGAACTCCTGCAAATTGAACCCAAGTGCCATAAAACCGCGCAAGCGGCTGTTTTCCAATAGCAAACCGAACCTGAAAACCATGAAGGATTGCCTTGCCGATCTTGATAATCGGGCGGCAATTGGCCAAACGCCCGGATCCGTTGTCGGAAATTCTGGGTCGGACCTCGGGTCAACAGCTTGGCCATCCCGTGCAGGTTGGCCGATATGGGTGTGGGGCGCGACCGGATCGACGATCTGACCGCGATGGCGCTGGCCGATCCTTCCGGTGGCGGCAATCCGGTGCCCTTGGACACGGCCAAGGTGAAGGCGCTGTTTCAGGCTGTCATCTAAGTCACCCGCGCGCGCTGGTTATATTCCGGCGCACGCCAGATCTCGCCATTTATCACCTCGTCGATGATCTCGGCCGCGCGGATCACATCGTCCTCGTCCAGATAGAGCGGCGCAAAGCCAAAGCGCATGATGTCCGGGGCGCGGAAATCACCGATCACGCCGCGCGCAATCAGCGCCTGCATGGCGGCATATCCATGCTCGAAGGCAAACGAGACCTGACTGCCGCGCAGGGTGGCGTCGCGCGGGCTGGCCAGTGTCAGCTGCGGGCAGCGGGCCTCCACCTCGGCAATGAAGCATTCACACAGCGTCATCGACGCGGCGCGCAGATCGGCCATATCGACACCGTCCCAGACCGCCAAAGCCTCCTGCAAGACCGCCAGTTGCAGGATCGCGGGCGTGCCGACGCGCAGCCGTTCGGTGGCCATCGCGGGGCGGTAGCTCAACTCCATGTCAAAAGGTGCGGCATGGCCCAGCCACCCGGCCAATGCCGGGCGCAGATCCTCGACAATATCGGGGCGGGCATAGATGAAGGCGGGCGACCCAGGCCCGCCATTGAGGTATTTATAGGTGCAGCCAACGGCGAACTCGGCACCCGACCCGGCAATATCCACCGGCACCGCACCGGCGCTATGCGCCAGATCCCAGATCATCACGGCTCCGGCATCATGCGCCGCGCTCGTCAGCGCCGCCATATCGTGCATCCGCCCGCTGCGGAAATCGACTTGGGTCAACAGCACCACGGCGACCTCATCGGTGATGGCAGCCATCACCTTTTCGGGCGCAACAAGGCGCAGCTCATGGTCCTTGCCAATGGTGTCGATCAGCCCCTGTGCCATGTAAAGATCGCTCGGGAAATTGCCGGTATCGGACAGGATCACCCGCCGGTCGGGGCGCATTGCAAGCGCGGCGGCCAGCGCCTGATAGACCTTGATCGACAGCGTGTCGCCGGTGGCGACCGAGCCTTCCGGCGCGCCGATCAGGGCCGCGATACGGTCCCCCACGACGCGCGGCAGGTCCATCCAGCCGGCAGTGTTCCAGGCCTTGATCAGATCCGCGCCCCATTCGTCCCGCATCACGCGCCCGACCCGATCAATCGCGCCCTTGGGCAGAGGCCCGAGCGAATTGCCATCAAGATAGATGACCCCCTCGGGCAGATCGAAACGGTCTTTTCTGGGCAGGGACATGAGGCCGGGTCTTTCGCTGTTGACGGGCTGACACTACGCTGACCTGCATCCAAGCGGAGGGGCAAGGCAGATGCAAGACCAGGACGGCAAGACCGGCATCGACTGGGAGGATGCGTTTCAGAACGCGACGCATATCCCCGGCGGCGCGGAATACCCGGCGCATTGGGCGGCGCGGGCGGCGGCGTTTCGCGACCGGGCCAAGGCTGAGCTGGACATTCCATACGGGCCTGCCCCGCGTGAAAAGCTGGATCTGTTCCTGCCCGAAGACACCGCCAAAGGCCTCGTTGTCTTTGTGCATGGCGGGTTCTGGCGGATGTTCGACAAATCATACTGGTCCGATCTGGCGGCGGGGCCTCGGGCGCGGGGATGGGCAGTGGCGATGCCGAGCTACACGCTGGCCCCCGAGGCGCGTATTGGCCAGATCACCGCGCAGATCGGAGCCGCCATCGGCATGGCGGCAGGCCGCATCGCGGGTCCGATCCGGTTGGCGGGACATTCGGCGGGCGGCCATCTGGTGACGCGGATGATCTGCAAGGGTGCCCCGATCGCGCCCGAGGTTCAGGCCCGCATCGCGGCTGTGATATCCATCAGCGGCGTGCATGATCTGCGCCCGCTCAGGCTCAATTCAATGAACGCGGATCTGCGGATCGACGCGGAGGAGGCCGCCGCCGAAAGCCCGGTTTTGCTATCCCCTCTGCCCGGTATTTCTGTCACTTGCTGGACCGGGGCCGATGAGCGGCCTGAATTTCTACGCCAATCCGCCCTGTTGGCGGAAGCCTGGGCAGGCAAGACCGGCATGCACCCGCCGGTTTTCGCACCCGGACGGCACCATTTCGATGTGATTGACGGGCTCAAGGATGCAAAGGCTGCCCTGACAACGGCCCTGCTGGACTGAATTTCATTGCCTCGCGCCCGCATTCCGGTTTCATCTGGCGCAGGAACAGGGACATTCGACATGGATATTCTGAAAAACCCCTTTCGCGGCACCGGCATGGACGCGCCCGAACTGACCGCAATGCCTTGGCCCAGTATGGACGCAATTGCGCCTGCGGCCCTGTTGGAACGCTGCCCGCGTGCCGGGGCCACGCCGCTTGTCTCGAACCCGGCACTGGCGCGGGCGGCGGGCGTTGCGGAGCTGTGGATCAAGGATGAACGCGACCGCATGGGCATGGGCAGCTTCAAGGCATTGGGGGCGGCCTATGTGATCGCCTGCGATGCCGAAAAAGGTCAGGCCCGGGGCCGCACCTATGTCACCGCCAGCGCCGGAAACCACGGCCTGTCGGTTGCTGCCGGTGCCGCCGCCTTCAAGGCCCATTCCGTCATCTACCTGTCGCAGACCGTGCCCGAGGCCTTTGCCGCCCGCCTGCGCGCCGAAGGGGCGCGCGTGGTGCGTGAAGGGGCAACCTATGAGGCCAGCATGGAGGCAGCACTTGCCGCCGCCGATCGCGAGGGCTGGATCTTGCTGTCCGACAGTTCATGGGACGGATACACCGAACGCCCGCACCGTTTGATGGAGGGGTATCTGGTGCTGATGCAGGAGGCCATCGACGCGATGGACGCCACCCCCAGCCATATTTTCCTGCAGGCCGGCGTCGGGGGGCTGGCCGTGGCCTGTGCAGGGCTGGCGCGGGCCGCATGGGGCGATGCCCCCCGCATTGTTGTGGTCGAACCCGAGGCCGCGCCTGCCCTGATCAACTCGATCCATGCAGGCGCGCCGGTGGAAACCGACGGGCCGGTATCGGATATGGGGCGGCTCGATTGCAAGATGCCGTCTCTGATCGCACTGAAGGGGCTGGCCCGTGATGCTGATGATTTCATGACAATTACCGAGGCAGAGGGCCACGCAGGGGCCGACATCTGCGCAGCAGAAGGGCTGGTGACCACGCCGTCCGGGGCGGCGGGGTTTGCGGGTCTGCTGGCGGCGGGCACGGGTCTGGGACTGACACCGAACTCGCGCGTTCTGGTGATCTTGAGCGAAGGGCCAGAGGCGTGACCCGCGGGTTTCCGATATCGGAATACAAGGCGCGCCTTGCCCGTGCGCAGGACATGATGCGCAATGCCGGGCTGTCGGCGCTGTTGCTGACGACCGAACCCGAGATCCGCTATTTCACCGGCTTCCTGACCCGGTTCTGGGAAAGCCCGACCCGGCCCTGGTTCCTGGTGGTACCCGCACAAGGCGCGCCGATTGCGGTGATCCCTGCTATAGGGCGGCACCTGATGGCGCAAAGCTGGATTTCCGACATCCGCACCTGGGCCGCCCCCGATTACACGGATGACGGCATCGGGTTGCTGGCCGATGCTCTGGCGGAGGTTGCAGACCCAACAGGCCGGATCGGCCTGCCCGATCAGATGGAAAGCCATGTCCGGATGCCGCTGGCGAGCCTCAACAGATTGCAGTCGCGGCTTGGGGACGGGCGTCTGACCGGTGATGGCACCATCCTGCGCCGCTTGCGGCTGGTGAAATCCGAGGCCGAGATCGCCAAAATCCGCACCGCCTGTACCATCGCGAACCGCGCCTTTGCGCGCGTGCCCGAGATCGCCGCGCCGGGCGTGCCACTGTCGCAGGTCTTTCGCCGCTTTCAGATGCTCTGCCTTGAAGAAGGGGCCGATCACGTGGCCTACCTTGCCGGGGCGGCCGGGCAAGGCGGCTATGGCGATGTGATCTCGCCCGCCGATGAGACCGCGCTGGCCGCCGGCGATGTGCTGATGCTGGATACCGGGCTGGTCCATGACGGGTATTTCTGCGATTTCGACCGGAATTTCAGCATTGGACCCGCCAGTGCCGAGGTGCAATCCGCGCATTCCAAGCTGATCGAGGCCACCGTAGCCGCTTTCGACATCGCACGGCCCGGTACCACGGCGGCCGACCTTTTCCACGCCATGAACGCAATCGTGAATCCCGGCGGCGCTGTGGCCGAGGCCGGGCGTCTGGGACATGGGCTTGGCATGCAGCTGACCGAATGGCCGTCGCTGGTGCCTGACGATCAGACCGTGCTGACCCCTGGAATGGTCCTGACCCTGGAGCCGGGCGTCGCGCTGCCCGGGGGCCGTATCATGGTACATGAGGAAAACATCGTGATCCGCGAAAACGGTGCCGAATTTCTGTCGGATCCCACAACCGGCCCGATCCGCGAGGTGGCCCTGCAATGACCAGCTACCCCTATACGCTGACCGAGACGCGCCCGCTGCAATTGGGCCTGATCGCGCTGCAAAGCGACGAAACCATCGAGGCCGATTTTCGCCGCATGCTGCCCGAGAGGTTGGAACTCATGGTCAGCCGCGTGGCCTCGGATCTCGAGGTCAGCGCCGCGTCGCTGCAAAAGATGGAGGCGCATCTGACCGGCGCGGCGGCGCTGTTTCCAACCGGTGCGCGGATGTCTGCGGTGGCCTATGGCTGCACATCTGGCACGGCCCAAATCGGGCAGGCGCGGATTGCGGAGCTTGTCCGCGCGGGTGTTGCCACGCCCGAGGTTACCGAGCCCGTCAGTGCCCTCATTGCCGCCTGCGCCCATCTGGGCATCCGGCGACTGGCCATGCTCAGCCCCTATGTCGAAGAGGTCTCGGCCCGGCTGCGCAATGTGCTGGCCGGGGCCGGCATCGCCAGCGCCGGGTTCGGCAGCTTCAACGAACCCGAAGAAGCCGCGGTTGTCCGTATCGCACCGAAATCGATCATCGAGGCCGGCCACAGCGTGGCGGCGCTCGAAAACTGCGACGCGCTGTTTCTGTCCTGCACCAACCTGCGGACGCTTGATGTAATTGACCAGATGGAAGCCCGGTTGGGGATGCCGGTCCTGTCCAGCAATCAGGTTCTGGCCTGGCACCTCTTCGGCCTGGCAGGCAACCGGGATGCGCCCTTTGCACCGGGACGCCTGTGGCACGCCTGACGGAACGGGCCTGACCGGGTTAAGGAAGAGGCCCTGCGCGCCTTTTTCGAGGTGCCACTGCTCGACCGCACTCGCGAAGAAAGACGGGTGCCGAAGACTGACCGACGACGAGCGACTGCAATTGCGCAATCCGGGGGCAGTCAAGCCTTCGCTGACCAAGACGGAAATCCACCCCTTACCCACAGGTCAGACAGCCCTTGCACAACGCTCGCCCCTTTCTAGGCAAGCTCAGGCGGGGCGGGCGGCGGGCAATTGAAAAGGTTTTTTCCGTATCGCCCTCGATCCTGCTATGACTCATTCGGCATTGTTTAGGAATTTCGCCATGAAAAGCTTAACGCTTTTGGTCGGGTTTGCCTCCTTGGCTCTGGTTGGCTGCGGGGATTCCACCGCAACGGTCGGTGCCACCAGGTTCGAGCAACAGCCCGTGACGGTCAGCGGCACGACCTACCAAGTCTACATGCTCGTTCGAAGTACAGACCTTGCTTATTCGAACCCTCTCAACGATCCACTAGCAACCCGCGCCGTATATGCCCGAGTTGGCTCTTCTGCGACGGTCCATTGCGGCCCATCCATAAACGGGTGCGAGGCGGCGATAAGAGGTTTCAACAACAATACTGTTCGCAATGAAGAGGAAATGTAGGCGCTGGTTTTCGCCGGAAAACCCGACATGCAGGTGCCCCTATGCGGTCGCGGAGGGCGGCAACACCGGCGCGCGTGACGATCAAGCGGTTGTCGGGATGTGACCACCCCATTTGCTCGGACTAAGGGGGCCGGTTTGCGCATCGGAACCCAATTTTGACCGCACGAAACCGTATCGACGAGCGAGACTCATTCTAAGCCGGGATTGCCGATGGCCTTTGACGTCTGTCGCTAAGGGTTTGAGTTCTTTGGCGGACTGGGGAGGATTCGAACCCCCGACCCCTTGATTCGTAGTCAAGTACTCTATCCAACTGAGCTACCAGTCCGCTGTAGAGTGGGGCGGATGTATCGCCACCTGCGGGGCTTTGCAAGGGCCAATTCACGGCATTCTGACCTCAGAGCGCAGGGCCCAGACCGGAATCGGGCAGGCAGATGCGAAAGCAGGTTCCCTCGGACCCGGTTTCCTGCAATTCGAGCCGCCCGCCATGGCCGCGAATGAGTTCTGCGGCGATCGCCAGCCCCAACCCGGTACCGCCTTTGCGCGCGCCGCCCTGAAAGGGCGTGAAGAGGTGATCGAGCGCCTTTTTCGGCAGCCCCGGACCGGTATCGCAGACCGTGATCCACCAACCGTCCTCGCCGTCACCCGCAGCAACCGTGACCGTGCCCGGCTGGCCCGTGGCAATGATCGCCTGGCGCGCATTGCGCATCAGATTGCCCAAGACGCGGTAAAGCTGTTCTGGATCGCAGCGTGCAATCAGGCCGGCGGGAACTTCGGTGGCCAGCGTCACCGCCTCCTCGCCTGTGGCCAGCCGTTCGTGATCAACCACATCGTCGATCAGCGCGGCCAGGTCGATGCGGGTCAAAGCCGGCGGAGGCTCCTCGGCACGGCCAAAGGCCAGCGTGCCTTCGCACAGGTTCACGGCGCGCGACAGCGAGGAAATGAGCTTGGGCGCGGAGCGTTGAACCGCCGGATCGTCCGAGGCCTCCATCCGGTCAGCCAAGAGCGTGGCAACGGTCAGAATATTGCGCAGGTCATGGCTGATCTTGGCCACCGCCTCGCCCAATTGCGCCAGACGTTCGCGTTGCTTCAGGGACGCGGCCAGTTGCGTTTGCAGGCTTTGCAGCGTGACCTCGGCATCGCGCAATTCGGTGACACTTGAGGATGGCGCGATGATGCGGCGGGCATCGTCGGGGGCCTCGGAATAGGCCCGCATCGAGGTCACGACCCCTTTTATCGGCATCACGATCACCCGTTGAACAGCGAAAAACAGCAAGGAAGCGGTGATGATTGAGATCACCGCAGACAAGAGCAGAATGTTCAGCCCGTAATCCAGCATCGCGTCGCGCAGGGGGCGGGTGGGCAGCGTGACCTCGATCAAAAGCCCCGCCTGCCGGACCGGATTGCCCATGACCCGGATCACCTGATCCTGAGGCTCCCACAGCCGGGCCATCGCATCCATCATCAGGGTCCAGGCCCCCGGATCACGCAGGTCGAAAAAGCCCGATACCGGCGGGATACGCTCCACGGTCAGGATCAGCTGGCTGACCTCATCGCGGCGCAGCACGACGTTCAGAACGCCCGCGTTTTCCAGCAGCTCGTCCTCTAGCGCTTCATCCAGCATCATCGCTTCATCGGCCAACAGCGCAAGCGAGGCGATCTGCGCCCGTTCCAGACGCGCCAGCAGGTAATCCTCGCGAAAACGCGCGATGGAGGGCACAAAGATCAACACTTCGGCCAGCATCACGAATATGATCGTCAGGATCAGGAACCGACCTGAAAGCGAGTTCAACACCTTGCTTTGCTCTCCCCTTGTCCTGCGACCCTAAAGCCGCTGCACCATTCGCACGAACCGCTTGACCCAGATGCTGTCAAACAGCTTGGGCGTGAAATAGGCCCCGGCGGCACGTTTGTTGATCTCTCCCAACGTGGGATAGGGGGCCACCATGGCCGCAATCGCGCTCATTTTCAAATGGTTGGCGATGGCCAGCGCCCAGGTCTGGATCAACTCACCGGCCTGTGCGCCCACGATCGAGGCCCCGACCGGGCGGCCCCTGACCACCATGACCTTGATCAGCCCCGTGGTCTGGCCGGTGGCGGTGGCGCGGTCATTGCCGGAATATTCCGCGCGCACAACTTGCAGTTTCGCCCCATGTTTCTCGCGCGCCTCGGCCTCGGTCAGGCCGACCTGCGCCATTTCCGGGTCGGTATATGTGGCCCAGGGAATGTGATCGCTGCGCGCCTTGGATGGCAGGCCAAGCAGGATCGACCGGATGATGACGCCCGCATGATAGCCCGCGACATGGGTGAATTGCGGCCCGCCCGCCGCATCGCCAATGGCATAGACGCGCCGGTTGGTGGGCGAGCGCAGCGACGCATCGACCTTGACCCCGCCACGGGTGCGTTCCACCCCGGCTTTGTAAAGGTCGAGATTGTCGATATTGACCGCCCGGCCTACGGCAACCAGCAGATGGGTGCCGGCGTAGGTCGCGCCATCGCCCGTGTGCACGGTGATATCGCCCGCGCCGCCGGTGATTTCCGAGGCCATGGCTCCCTCGACAATCTCGATCCCCTCGCTGCGCAGGCGCTCCAGCGCAATGGCGGCAAGCTCGGGGTCATCCTTGCCAAGCGCCTTCAGGCCCTCCAGAACCGTCACCCGAGACCCAAGCCTGCGATGCGCCTGCGCCATCTCCATGCCGATGGGACCGCCGCCGATAATGATCAGATGCCCTGGGCGGTCGCGCAGGTCGAACAGGGTTTCGTTGGTCAGATAGGGAACATCGGAAAGCCCGGGGATCGGCGGCACAAACGGCCGCGATCCGGTGGCGATGACAAAGCGGCGCGCTGTGATCGTGGTGTCGCCCGCCTGCACCTTGTCATGGCCCACAAAGCGGCCAAATTCGCGGATCACCTGCACACCGAGCCCCTCGAAACGCTCCTGGCTGTCATGCGGCTCGATCGTGGCGATGACCTCGGCCACGTGATCCTTGGCGGCGGCAAAGTCCGTGGTCACGGGGCCTGCGCTGACGCCAAAGGCCCCATGCCCCATGGCATGCGCCTTGTGCCCTGCGGCCAGCAGCGCCTTGGACGGCACACAACCGTAATTCAGGCAATCGCCACCCATCTTGTGGCCTTCCAGCAGAACCACCCTGGCCCCCATCTGCGCGGCCCCCGCCGCGAAGGACAGCCCCGCGCTGCCGGCACCGATGACGCAGATATCGGTCTTGATCTCAGCCATGGATCACAGCCCCCCCTTGCCGCGCACGGCCTTGATGATGATGGGCAAAAGCGCCAGCGCGCACAGCGCGAGGATCGGCCCCAGAATCACCGGATCGAAAATGATCGACAGGTTCGGCGTCTCGCCCATCGCAAAAACCTCACCCAAACCGGCCCCGACCCAAGTGTAGACGACCGATCCCGGCATGATCCCGAAAA
>Ga0316204_10007648_pt1 | contig 15622 bp, 13 predicted proteins | sample 6monrhotite_MG_2_FD_205661 | JGI IMG/M metagenome (GOLD analysis project Ga0316204, IMG submission 205661) | Microbial mat bacterial communities from mineral coupon in-situ incubated in ocean water Damariscotta River, Maine, United States -... | ecosystem: Environmental > Aquatic > Marine >... | reverse complement strand
AACCGGCGAACAGGCAGCCCGTGGTAAATAAGTTAGGTAATAGATATATACCGCGACGACGTTTTTTTTCAGTATCAATTGAATTCATTCGTGAGTATCTAATGTTATGTTATTAACCGTATCGTCAAAAAAATAAGCGTTTTTCAGCCAGGCGGACATTCTCTCATTCAGGGTCACTCGTGTATGCCATTTTGTGCCATTATACCCCGCTAACGCTAGCACCGATTGATTGAGCTAAAATACCAAAACTGACACCAGCTGATCCAGGATGGATAAGATTAATAATAGCAGCAGTTTATGCAATTATTGCCGCTAATTGCCCGGTAGGTGTGCACGCACCAAGGTTGCGATGATTGAGCTTCCCGCCATTACTTCGTCCCCCACGTTAACATCAACACGGGAGTTAGCAGGAACGTATACCACCGCATTGGCCCCAAACGGTATAAAACCACAGCGTTGACCTTGGCCGATTCGCTCGCCACTACTTACAGCGCACTGTGGCGTTCTCTTATAAAATCGAGGCGTCAGCGCCATTATTACATTGTCCCCTTCATCACTTTGCGTCCACTGCGCAAAATGCCCGGCAATCGCCGCTATCGGCACCTGTGTTTTAGCATTATTGGCAACAACGTTAAACCATTGTTTGTTGACTTTGCCTTCCATCGGGCTGCGTACGGTAAATACCCCCCAGGCATGACCTTTAAATTCGATTCGCAGTGTATCTGCCTCCAGATACGGGTCAATTACCGGTCCAATGGCCACTACGACGCCATCCACCGGCGCAACAATCCCCAAAGGCAGGGGTGGGATTTTGCGACTGGGATCTCGAAATAAAAACAACAGCAGGAGAACCGCAAATTCCGTTGGTGCGGCAATAGAGAAACCGAAATAGTAGTGCAGCAAAAACGCCAGCAATACAAAACTAAAGATAGGGTTCCAGCCTTCTTTAGCAATAAGGTTGTAGCGTTGGGGCATGGATATTATGAGCTTGTGGAGGTGAAATCCAAACAATCAGGGGCGTGCCAATGACGACATCACCCCTGACAACTTAATGCATTTATTCGTTACAGCCTGTGCTGGTCTGAATGGCAATAAATCCCGGATTTAGTTTTTGGTTTTATCAACTATTTTATTTTCAGAAATCCAAGGCATCATGCTGCGTAATTTTTCACCGACTTGCTCTATCGGATGCTCACGCCCGATACGACGCTTGGCGATTAGCGTTGCTGCACCTGCCTGGTTCTCCAGGATAAATTCCCGTGCAAATTCACCGTTTTGAATTTCGGTTAAAATACGCTTCATCTCTGCTTTGGTTTCTTCAGTAACAATGCGTGGTCCACGGGTTAAATCGCCGTATTCTGCTGTATTGGAAATGGAATAACGCATATTTGCAATACCACCTTCATACATGAGGTCCACAATGAGCTTTAACTCATGCAAACACTCGAAATAGGCCATTTCCGGCGCATATCCGGCTTCAGTAAGGGTTTCAAAACCCGCCTGCACCAATGCCGTCGCGCCACCACAAAGTACGGCCTGTTCACCAAACAAATCCGTTTCTGTTTCTTCACGAAACGAGGTTTCTATCACACCTGCGCGACCACCACCATTGGCAGAGGCATAAGATAAAGCAATATCCTTGGCTTTTCCGGAAGCGTCCTGGTGTACTGCAATCAAACTCGGCACGCCGCCGCCCTCAAGATAGGTAGAACGCACTAAATGCCCTGGACCTTTGGGCGCAATCATAATAACGTCTAAATCAGCACGAGGATCAATTTGCCCGTAATGAACATTGAAACCATGCGCAAAGCACAGTGTGGCGTTTTGCTTTATATTGGGCTCAATATTATCCCGGTACAGTCTGGCCTGGTGCTCATCAGGCGCAAGAATCATAACAACATCGGCGGATTTTACTGCCGCATCAATCTCTTGCACTGCCAGCCCACTGTTTTCCGCCTTGATAGCGGATGATGAACCACTACGCAATCCAACGACAACGTTCACACCCGAGTCTTTCAAATTATTGGCATGTGCATGGCCCTGCGAGCCATAACCAATAACAGCAACTTTTTTATTTTTTATCAGGGAAAGGTCGCAGTCTTTGTCGTAATAAATATTCATGATGTAAAATCATCTCCTCTTGATAGTACTTTTGACAGTACTTTTGATAGTACCCTTTATTGTACTCTCTGATTATAATAAAGCTTTCATTTGAAAGCGTGCATTTGAACAAGTATTTTTAAACGTATTCTAAAACCCATGTCTCACCGGCCTAATCTCGCAACCAGACGGTTGCTTCCAATCAACATTAACGACCAACAGTATTTGGGCAAATAACCGCGATATCTGAACGCCGTCAACTGATTGACCGATCATTTACCGGCAGGCTGTTAGACGTGCAGCGACTTCTCCCCGCGGGAAATACCGGCAACACCGGACCGCACGGTTTCGAGTATCGGCGCTCTTATCGCCTCTATAAATGCATCAAGCTTGTCAGCACTGCCGGTTAGCTCAATGGTATAGGTGGTTTCAGTGACATCGATGATGCGGCCACGAAATATATCGGTCAGTCGTTTAACCTCTTCGCGCTCTTCACCGGTAACCCGGGTTTTAATCATCATCATTTCACGTTCGATATGATCCCCCTCAGTCAAGTCCAGCAACTTAACCACATCAACCAGCTTATTGAGTTGCTTGGTGATCTGCTCAATGATGTCCTCTGAACCACTGGTTACCATTGTCATGCGTGACAATGTGGGGTCCTCAGTCGGCGCCACGGATAATGATTCAATATTATATCCACGCGCAGAGAATAAACCGGCGACCCGTGACAGCGCCCCTGCTTCATTTTCCAGGAGTATTGATATTATATGACGCATGATTAAGCCAGCCCTCTTCCGCGCTCTGATCCCAGATACATTTCGTTATGTCCCTGACCTGTTTTGATCATCGGGTATACGTTTTCGTTCTGGTCAGTCTCAAAATCCAAAAACACCAGACGATCCTTGTATTTGCCAAATGCTTCCTTAAGGGCATCTTCAACATCTTTCGGGTCAGTGATTTTCAGACCAACGTGCCCGTAGGCTTCGGCCAGTTTGACAAAATCAGGCAACGCATCCATATATGAATGCGAATAACGACTTTCGTACATAAGCTCCTGCCACTGGCGGACCATGCCCATATAGCGATTATTGAGGTTTACCACTTTTATTGGCAGCCTATATTGCAGGCAGGTCGATAACTCCTGAATACACATTTGAATGCTGGCCTCACCGGTTATACACGCAACAGATGCGCCAGGATGTGCCAACTGTACGCCCATGGCGGCAGGTAAGCCAAACCCCATGGTGCCGAGGCCACCGGAATTAATCCAGCGCCTTGGTTTGTCGAATTTGTAGAACTGCGCAGCAAACATTTGATGCTGCCCCACATCAGAGGTCACGAATGCATCACCCTTGGTGACTTCATAGAGCTTCTCGACCACAAATTGTGGTTTGATTAACTTACTATTGCGGTCAAATTGCAGGCAATCCTCTTTTTGCCAGTCCTTGATGCGCTCCCACCACAAATCCAGGGCAACCTGGTCTGGCTTGATATCTTTTTCCTTGAGCAGGGCATTAATATCGCCCACGACACGCTTGACATCACCAACGATGGGGACATCGACAGGCACATTTTTTGAAATTGACGAGGGGTCAATATCAATATGGATAATTTTCGCCTGCGGACAGAACTTTTCAATGTCACCAGTCACCCGGTCATCAAAGCGCGCGCCAATGGCAATTAACACATCGCTCTGGTGCATGGCCATATTGGCTTCATATGTGCCGTGCATTCCCAGCATTCCCACAAATTGAGGATCAGTGGCCGGGTACGAGCCAAGCCCCATAAGGGTGTTGGTGATGGGATACCCCAAATAACGCGCCAGCTCGGTCACTTCATCGGATGCGTTACTTAACACCACGCCGCCACCGGTATATATCATGGGCTGCTTAGCAGACAATATGATATCAACCGCCTGCTTGATTTGTTTGGGGTGACCTTTGACAACCGGGCTATAAGAACGCATATCAATGGTATCAGGATACACGTAATCCACTTTCACATTGGGCGCGGTTATATCCTTGGGAATATCCACCACAACCGGCCCCGGACGACCCGTGGTTGCTACATAAAAGGCTTTTTTCAGGGTAATGGCGATATCTTCCACCCGTTTTACCAGAAAATTGTGTTTAACACAGGGGCGGGTAATGCCCACTGAATCAACTTCCTGAAAAGCATCACTGCCAATAAACTGTGTTGCCACCTGGCCAGTAATTACAACCATTGGGATGGAATCAAGATGCGCAGTAGCAATGCCGGTAACGGCATTCGTGGCGCCTGGTCCGGAGGTCACCAGCACCACCCCAGGCTTGCCCGTCGCCCGCGCATAACCATCGGCCGCATGGGTAGCGCCCTGCTCATGCCGAACAAGGATATGCTTTACCTTGTCCTGCTTGTAAATTTCATCATAGATATGCAGTACAGCCCCACCGGGGTAGCCGAAAATAAATTCGACCCCTTCGTCATGGAGAAACTGCACTAATATTTCACCGCCATTTAACTTCACTATTCTATGCTCGCTTTGCCTGTTTAAAAGTTCCTGTCTGGTTTCGTTACCTGAAGATACTGCAAAACCACTGCTTTGACTAAACCACCAGCTAAATCACTACTGACCATTACGACTAACCATAACTACCAACCATCACCAACCACTAACTATAAGTAAGGTAAGGCAATATCTAAATTCGTGAATATAGATGACCCCTCACTTACACGCCTAACAAGCATGCGATAATATCGCTATACCGTATTAGATTACGCTTTCCGAGAATATCCCTGTCATTGGTAGCCCCCTTTTGTTATTAGTAACCCACTATTTTTGTTAGAATTATCATTAAGACAACGCAAAAACAATTGGCAAAACAAATTGGCCGTTATAACCCAATTTGACAAAAGCACGCCACGCGTTTTTTCACGCCGCCCCATGCATGGGCACGTTATGCATTATTACAGAAAAACATGAAAAAGTACTGCTAAGGACTACTTTCGTCAAGCATTTCTACTCAATTAAGCCATAATTTCAGATAAACCACTAAATTAATCATGCTTTAGGTTGGGCGCGCTCCCAAGCGAAGCCATCCCAAAGCGTCGCCCTGCACAGCCAGTCCCGCGCTCCAGAGCGATATTCCTAAGCCATCATGCCACTGGAGGCAATATATTCCCATTTATTCACACTGAGAATTTTTCGCACACCATTTGCCCACCATGGCGCTCTAATGTCGCCCCCATTAATCAGGCATGCATCGACTAAAAAACAGCACTGACCGATTGCAGCGCCTACCCACTATGGATAGAGATGAGAATAACCTCTGCGCGTGAACCAACAAAAATGACATAAAGCAACCCCGCTATGTCACCTAATTTTTTTGTCACCGCATAATCTGCATATTGTGTACAACATCCGACAATAGTGGAGGCGATTCAAGACTTATAGCCATTGTCCGATAAACTCATCAGATAGCTGGACGTATACAAGCGTGATTATCCAATGGTAAAATTACCCGTGTTGGTTATTGACGTACCGCGTGGCGTTAGCTAGAAATATTTAAGTAATACCGGAATTAATAACGTGTTTTTAGGTCAAATACACTCGTCGCATGGAGCGATTCGTGTGTTTCAATAAACGTAGTTAGCACACGCCTGGTTGTAGTAACGCAAGAATCGCACTTTTTTGTACATGGAAGAGGTGTATTTGAGCAGGATATCGTAAGGGGTAGTGCTAATGTTTAACATATCTACGGAAGCCGTGAAAAAAATTATCATCGAAGGTGTCACCGAAAGCGGAAGTAAATTTCGCCCAAGTGATTGGGCAGAAAGAATGAGTGGAGCGCTTTCTACATTTGGGCCTGATCATCGCATCCAATATTCCCCCATGCTACAACCATTAACAGTTAATGGGATTAAATGTGTTTCAGTGGACCCCAACCTGCGCAAAACATACCCTGAAATGTTCGCCTATATTATGCGTTGGGTGGAATTAAACCATCTCAAGATCGTTGAAGTTGACGACGAAAACACCGCAAACCCCGATTTATCCAAAGCAGGCTAAATCTAGGCCGCCTCACATCCATTGACCCGGGGCCCCTGGGCGACACAAAGTGATTCCCAGGACGCTGCCCCTGATCGACAGCCTTAGAACCCAATCGAACCTTAATACCGTGCGCTACACCGAGTGAAGGCTGGGCATTAAGACTAAGACGAACAAACCGATTCATGGCCAGAACAGCCATGCGGCCAGTGGGAAACGACCCCCACTGGTAATAAGTGCCACATTTCGCTAAAGTCTACGCATTGTAACAATGCACACCTATGCTCAGGATAAGAAACCACCGAAAACCAGCCTGGCGACCGGGCGGAGTTTGGGCTCTTTAATCGGTTCATCTTAAATCACAAAAACAGGGATATTCACCATGCCATATTTGACAATCCAGACAAACAAATCAATTGATGCTGAAAAGACACTCACCTTAATGTCCAATGCCTCAAAAATGGTGGCTAATTTACTGAGCAAACCCGAAACCTACGTCGCGGTTGCAGTTCCACCCGCTATTCCGATGATGTTTGCCGGCAGCGATGCTCCCCTGGCCTACCTGGAACTTAAAAGCATTGGTTTGCCGGAATCCTCCACGCCGAATCTGTCTCAATCCCTGTGCAATTTAATCAATAAGGAGCTGGAAATTCCGCTGAATCGCATTTATATTGAATTCAGTAACGCACCGCGCCACATGTGGGGATGGGATGGACGGACCTTCTAATGTGGAGCAGGTTTATTCACAATCGGCTTTGCCCGCATGATATTTATCAATCACTTCCTTAATTTTTACCGATGTAAATGGCTTTACAACAAAACCATCCGCGCCTAAATCGGTGGCTTGTTTAATATTTTCAAATGTATTGTGACCACTGACCATGGCAACAAACACCCCCTCAAACTGAGACTTTATTTCCTTCAACACTTCCAGCCCATTCTTGCCCGGCATGTTAATATCCAGAAAAACCAGGTGCGGCTTGTGTTTCTCAATATTTTCCGCCACCTCGTTGCCATTTTGAACCTGGGCAACCACATCGCAATTATAAGTCGCCAAATTACTCTTTAATAACGCACGCATTATTTTTATGTCATCAGCAACGAGCACCCTAAGCTTTTGCATGATTTAGGTTCCCACCATTTGATTATCAGGCTTACCATCAGCATATGCTTTGAGCACATGGCTGATATAATTAAATAGCTCATGAAGCACCGCAGCCGCCGTATCAAGGTCGTCACTCCTAAGATACACTTCAGCATCGGCACATTGTTCAGTGATTTTCGGGAAACCAAATCCTCCGCCCAATCCTTTTAATCGATGCACCGACGATTTAACCTGCACCCAGTCCCCTGCCGCCAGCGCCTGCTCCAATTCTGCCAAATAGCCTGGCAGTGAGACCATAAACTGATCCACTAACGCCCCCATCTCATCATCCAGCATATCGACTGAAGATTGCTCGGCTGGTTGTCCGGCACGACCAAGGTACTTGGCCAACACGATAAAAAACGATTGTTTATCAATCGGTTTGGTTAAAAAATCATTCACCCCAAGCTTGATACATTCGTCCTTTTCCGTTTTCATTGCATTCGCGGTTAACATGGCGATGGGCGACAAATTTCCCACGCGCCGTAACCATTGCACCGCTTCCCCCCCTCCCATTACCGGCATTTGCATATCCATGAGAATTAGATCAAACTCATTCGCGAGCGCCTGCTCAACCGCCTGTTGTCCATTCTCCACAATCACCACAGATGCTCCGGTACTCTTAATATATCTTGAAATCAACCGTTGATTATCGGCCAAATCCTCTGCCAACAAAACAGTGCCCTCAAGTGAAGGAACCACTGAAAGCATTTCGGCAGACTCACTGACTGAGTTATGCGGGTCTAACATCGGTATCTCATTTAGTTCACAGATATCGCCTCCACCTGTCGCAATAGTGACAACAAATCGACTGCCTTTACCTTTTTCACTGATACAAACCAGCTCGCCGCCGAGCATTTTTACCAATTGGCGGGAGATATATAATCCTAGCCCAGTGCCGCCATACCTTCGTGTAGTCGATGCATCGGCCTGGCAAAACGGTTTAAATAATCGAACCTGTTCCTCTTCGCACATGCCCACGCCACTATCGCTGATAACATAACGTAGTTGATCGCTAGCGGATAAAAAGTCAATATCAACGTTGATATTGCCTTGCGCCGTAAATTTTTTTGCATTACCAATTAAGTTTAGCAAGATTTGCTTCAGGCGCGTGGGATCGGTGATTATTTCTGATGGAATCGGAAATTGATACGTTATATTAAACGCCAAGCCCTTATCCCTGATACTTTCACCGATGAGTGAATCGATATCACACATTAGCGTCACTGGCGAGACCGCTATTTTCTCCACGGCTAATTGCCCGGCTTCGATTTTAGAAATATCCAAAATGTCGTTTATAATGCGCAACAGGTGCTTCCCATTATGCAGGATCCGAATCACACTGTGCTCACGCTCTTCTTCCGGCAGGTCATGTTCCAGCAAGGTATCCGCGTAGCCAATCACCGCCGTCAATGGCGTTCGAATTTCATGACTCATATTGGCTAAAAATTGCGATTTTAGTTCTGTCGCGATTTGCGCAGTGGTACGAGCCTCTAACAAATCGGCCTCTGCATGCATCGTGCGCCGAATGACGACAAACGCTATGATAATGGTAAGTATTACCGCTGTACTACCGGCCACCAACGCTACCCAATAAATGTTTTGATTGCGGAGGTAAACCGCCGCATACTGTGATTCAGCGATTTTATCCTGCACGGTAAACATAGCCGACAATATGTTATTGATATTATTTTGAATGGGAATGACTTCATCCAGCAACAGCTGATTTGCCTCTGCGGTCTTCTCTGCCAACAGCAGTTCCAACACCGCCTGTTGCACCGCCTGTCCTTTGTTAATATTAGGACTCGCCTTGTTCCATATAAGAATTTCCTCTGTCGCATCGAGCTCCAGGCCAAGCAATTCATCCCGAGCTTTAATAAAATCGCCAGCGGCCTGTTTAAACTTCATGTATTCGTCATCGCGTTCAAACTCATCCTCCATCATAGCCATTCGATGCAGGTAAATAGTGCGCTGGCGCGCGGCATCGCGCATTGCCATCAATAAACGGGTCTGTTTCTGTTCGGTAAAGATATTATATATATTTTGTTTACTCTGGGAGACATGAATAACCCAGGTTATAGTGAGTGCGCTCATGATGATGATAACAACCGCAAATCCAAACATTAAAATGAATCTGGATTTGTATAGGCATTTTTTGTTTTCGGAATTCACTTGCTTGCGTCGTAAAATATGAATGAACCATCAGCTCTAAAATTAGTTTCATGACGCAGGGTGCGTTATAAATGCCTTGCTTACCCTACCGAGTTAACCACACGAACCTGGACAAACCAATTGGCGCAACGTTCCCGGTTAATGAGATTGCAGACACCCAATTAGCGATTAACGCGACTTATTTACTATTTCGGCGCAAATAATCAATGCTTTAGGAAATGGCGCCGTACAACGGCAGGTCTCATCAGCGGATATTGAACACCACCACTTTAAGTGCTTGTGTCTAAATACGAATTATCAAACAGAGAGGGGGAAACGCCTTGAGTTGTGGAAATGCAACGCAGTGGCAGCCCTGCCACCTAAAGTGTTTTTATGACCTGTAATGGTGGCTTTGAAAGAACCTGCCGGGTGCCCAACAAACCCGCCAGCCCTATACCCACGGCGCCACCCAATAATCCGATGACCCATAGCGCTATGTTGACATGATAATCCAGCGAAAACACCTGCTCCGCTAATACATAACCTATCGCAGCAGCACAAACAGAGGCCACTAATCCCGACAGTAATCCAAGCAAAACAAACTCGGCCGCCAGCCCCTGGTAGAGGCGCTTTCGACTGGCACCAATCGCCCTGAGTATGGCATTTTCCCGAATTCTAGCATCCTGTGTGGCCTGAATAGCCGCGTATAACACCGCGAATCCCGCGAGTAAGGTGAAGATAAACACATACTCCACCGTTAACGTCACGCGATCAATAATCGTCCGCACCTGTGTCATGATAGCTGAAATATCGATCACCGTTAAATTGGGGAAAAGGCGGATCAATCGATCCAGTAATGCCGTTTGCTCATCGGCCAAATAAAAGCTGGTAATGTAACTGGCTGGAAAATGGTCGAGCACCCCCGGTGGCGCCACTACAAAAAAATTGGCGCGGAAAGTATCCCACTGAACCGTACGGATACTGGTTACAGGCGCACTCACCTCTTCACCGGCGATCTGGTATGTCAACGTATCGCCCAGCGAAATATCAAGTGCCTTGGCAATACCTTCTTCCACCGACCATTGCGGCGGGAACGTTTGTTGTGATGAATGACCATTCGTTTGATCCACCGACCACCACTTACCTTCGGTAATCTTATTATCGGCTTGCAGCACCTCGGCCCAGGACAAGTTAAACTCACGGCCTGCCAGCCGCTGCGCTCTGTCACCCTCGACACGTTCCACCATCAGGCTTTTATTATTAATTTTTATGAGCCGGGCCCGCACCATCGGATGCAAGCGGGTATCCTGCCTGACCGGTGGCGCAGATCTTTGCGGAACTACGTCATTCGCGGCAAAATCGCCTTTTGAGTTTTTCTCGCTGTCATTAAGCGTTTTATCAAAGCCTGCTTCTGAATTCTCGTCAGGGCTCTCATCAAAGCCCGCATTAAAGCTCTTATTAAAGCTCTCATCAAAGCTCTTATTAAAAAAAAGATTCACCGCGTCCAGTTGATCGGGCTGTATATTAATTACAAACCGATTTGACGCATCTTTGGGCAAACTGCGTTGCCAGGTATCCAGCAAATCCCCCCGTACCACACTCAGTAATAACAGCACCATAATACCGGTACCAAATGCCATGACCTGAGTAACGCTTAGCGCCGTGCGTCGGGTAATATTTGTTATTCCAAAACGCCAGACGCCGCGACGGTGTTGCAGTTGGGGCAATTGCAACAACCACTTCAATAATTTAATCATTAAAAACGCCACGACGGCGAGTATTAGACAGGAGAGCAACAAGCCGCCCAACACAGTCATCCCCAGTTGAATATCATCAGCCTGCCACAAGACCAACAATGCCAATGCGAAGACACCCATTGCATATGACGTCAGCGAAGCCGGCTTTAATGTACCCATCTCACGCCGAAATACCCGCAAGGTAGGTACATTGCGTAACTGCAGTAATGGCGGCAATGCAAACCCCAACAACCCCACCAAGCCAACCACGACCCCGGTAATAACAGGCCAGTAGGAGCTTGGCGGCAACTGAACCATAAATAGATTACCCGCCAATTTATATAAGCCAAGATGCGCAAGATAACCCAACAAACATCCCACCACACTGCCCAAAGCACCCAGGCTAATGATTTGAATTAAATAAATGCGTGTAATCTGCGATTGTTTCGCACCTACGCAGCGCATAATGGCACATGTATTCAAATGCCGCTCAGCGTAACGCCTGGCTGACATTGCGATCGCCACACAAGACAAAATCACACTGACAATTGCCGCCAGCCCCAAAAATTGCTGCGAACGCTCTAACGCAATACGCACTTCCTGGCGGGCATCCTTTATATCTTCAATTCGCTGACCGCGCTGCAATTGCGGCTCAACCCAGTTCCGGTAGCGATCTATCGCCTTTTTATGGCCCGCCACCAATAAGCGATATTGTATGCGACTGCCCTCCTGGATGAGTTGCGTTGCAGCCAGGTCGTTCAGATTCAGCAACACACGCGGTGCAATACTAAATAAATCCCCGCTACGGTCAGGCTCATATTGAATAAAGGCATCGATAATAAAACGCCTGACCCCTAAGGAGATTTCATCCCCGATGCCCACACCCAGCTGGCTCATCAAGCGTTGCTCCACCCAGACTTTGCCGCGTTCCGGAATAGAAGGGGCCGGCACCCCGGCTCCAAAGGCCTGGTGGGAGATTTTCAGTTGTCCGCGCAACGGATAAAGCTCACTAACCGCCTTGATTTCCGCCAGCTGGCTGCGCTGGCCGGTTAGCAGCATACTGCGAAAACTAATGGTACTGGCAGTTTGCAATTGTAATCGATCAGCCTCTTGCCAGTATTTTTCATCCAGCGCCTGATTGGATGCAATGCGTAAATCTGCCGCCAATAATTCACTGGCCTGAAAATTCAACGCTTGAGCAATCCGGTCAGTAAAAAACACTACCGATGTCACGCAGGTTACCGCAATAACAATTGCGGCGAACAACACCCTCAACTCGCCGGCTCGCCAGTCCCGGCGTAACAACCTAAATGACAATCCCAATATTCTGGCTTTCATGACTGCCCCTTATGGGTTTACCGACGTTTGCAACTGCCCGCCGTCCAATTGCAACGAGCGGTTACATTTTTGGGCTAACGCCATATCATGGGTAACCAATATCAAGGTCGTCCCCTTTTCCTGGTTGAGTTCAAATAACAATTCAATAATTTGCTGGCCGGTTTGCCGGTCGAGGTTACCGGTGGGTTCATCCGCCAGCAATATGTGTGGGCTGGGGGCAAAAGCCCGTGCAATGGCTACCCGCTGCTGCTCACCACCGGACAATTGCTGCGGATAATGCTGTAGTCGCTTACCCAGGCCAACACGCTCCAACACACCACGCGCAATTGGCTCTGGGTCGGCAACCCCGATAATTTCCAAGGGTAGCATCACGTTTTCAAGTGTCGTGAATGCAGGTAACAATTGAAACGACTGAAAGACAAAGCCCATCTTCTCTGCACGTAATTGTGCCCTGCCATCCTCGTCCAAACTAAAGATGTCCTGGCCTTCAATCAACACCTTACCCGCGCTGGGTGTATCCAGGCCCGCCAATAACCCCAATAGCGTGGATTTCCCGGAGCCTGAAGGCCCGACAATCGCAATGGTTTCACCAAGCTGTATGGCAAAGTCAATATCGCTTAAAATAACCAATGGCTGATTCGAATCAAGATTCAGATCCGCAACCTGTTTTGTTAGACTATGGACTTCCAACAACGGGGCTTCCAGCCCGGACTGGGCGTTTATTTCAGACATGTATATAAGATTCCATCGAAATTCGTTACATTATTCGCGGTTCATGGCCTCACGGCCGATCACAGCGTTAGTGGCCGCACTTTTTACAACTGCACAAAATATCGCGGCTCTATTCATGGGGTTGCTATTCATAGTGATGGGACTCACTGCAAGCACCATTTGTTCAGCAAATGAGCCAATCCAGGCAAAACCCCTTATTTTGGTGCTGGGAGACAGTTTAAGCGCATCGTTCGGCATAGCGCAATCGCAAGGATGGGTAAGTCTACTGCAAAAAAAATTAATTGACTCAAAATATAGCCACACCGTTATCAATGCCAGTCTATCCGGTGAAACGACTCAAGGTGGTGCCAGCCGCCTGCCCGCGCTACTGGCAAAACACAAACCAGCGCTTTTGATCCTTGAATTGGGGGGTAACGATGGACTTCGCGGCTTACCGTTAGCGTTAATTAAAAACAGCCTGCAAACCATGATCAGCAACGCACTTAAACAGCAAACCCAGGTACTGTTAGTCGGTATGAAATTGCCACCTAATTATGGCCAAACTTATACAGAGCGCTTTCACCACCTATACACCGAACTGGCAACAGAAAACAACATTGCCCTGGTGCCTTTTTTATTAGCGGGATTCGCCAATGATAAAACCAAAATCCAAACAGATGGCATCCATCCCCTGGCCATCGCACAACCCGCCATGCTGGACAATGTATGGCCTTATTTAAAAACGTTGCTGCCCCCTCAACAAAAAAGACATGCGGCAAAATAGGCATTGAGTTGCCTCATCTTGCCTGATTGCTTTTGCAGTACAATCAAACCTTGCATGCAATATTTTTTAGGTTGCGCCAGAGCATTATTCCGCCAACCCCTAAGACAACAGACCTAGACCGCTTTTCTTACAAAACGCCGGCCATCTCGCTGCTTAATACTGTATTAATTTGTTTCTACCGGAAATACAATCATACCACCGCACCATCAGAAAACTCAGTGTACAGTAAATATTCAAAGATATTCTCACATGCTATTATTAAATAATACACATTAATCATAACTCAAGTTTCGGGGTTCATTTCGGCAACTATTCGGATAACGATTAAAAATTGCTCGGATGAGTAGCCCAGATGCAGCCAGCGTTGAAGCATAAACCATGACGGGATCGTTCCCCGGGTTCCTTGACCGGGCAACGTATAGCGAAATCCGGGGATGACGAGGTCGAATAACGAGTCAGGGTAAAAACCAAACGCCACCCGGGCTACCGTTTGGTTTCATCAAACGCCGCAAGTGGATGGGGATGGTAAATTGAACCCCGAAACTTGAATCATAATAACACTTATATTACGTCGACTATTTATTAACGACGGCTACCGCGCTACTATATATAATGTATTGGCATTACCCGATCATCGTTATACTTGGCTGAGTTGACATATCAGCAGGTGTCTGACAGAGTTTATGTCTTTTGACATCGTTACTCACACCTGAAAGTAAAGGAATACAAATGGCGTGTTATAATTTTAGTCATTTTGGCAAATATTTTGAAGAAAATATGAGCGCCTTGGGTTTACCTGCCCCATCCAGTGTTTTCTCATCCGCCGCCGGTGCAGCGGCTGGCAGTGCGGCGGTGGCTATCGGTCGATCATTAGGATGCGGGGCAACCATTACCGATGCTATTGTACAATTACAGAATCACAGTGTTAATTCTATCTGGCTTGAAAGCGAGCTTAGATCTAACTCAAATTTTGTACACCCAATAAGATAAGGTGGCTTGCTATGCAGAATTGGTATGGCTTAATTGCAGTAACGTTATTCATTTTTATTGTAATGGCAATTGCAACTGTCATTTCGGAATATCAAGAACGTAAACTCATCAAATCCGGGATACTGCCAAAACCGGAAAACACCACTGATGCCGATATTTTGAGGCTTGCCAATTCTGAACACAAGGGATGGGCCATGAAACGATACCGCCAGTTACATGATGTAACAGTAAAAGAAGCAAAACAAAAAATTGAAGAACTCATCAAGTAAAGCAATATTCAGGCGACAATTCCGTCGAGGTGGACCACCCAATATTGAGCACATTTCATCGCCACATTATAACCTTAAAGGCTAATCGATAGCATCAAAGGCGATACTATCATAATATCAGATACCAGCAGCCAAATTACTCGGCAGCCTATCGTATAGTTAAACGCTATATCAGCAGCACTCTGCCAGGCTATAATTTAAATTGTTCAGTGATCCATTCGTCAATGAGTTATACCGACAGGCTATACCCAAAGCGTTTGGGATTTAGGTATTTAGTGCGCGTCATATTTTTGTTCTGGCAAGGCGAAATGACGAGTAATAGCCGGTCTATTGCGAGGAATTTCAACGCCGCCAGGACAGAAATAGGAC
>Ga0316204_10007647_pt1 | contig 15622 bp, 11 predicted proteins | sample 6monrhotite_MG_2_FD_205661 | JGI IMG/M metagenome (GOLD analysis project Ga0316204, IMG submission 205661) | Microbial mat bacterial communities from mineral coupon in-situ incubated in ocean water Damariscotta River, Maine, United States -... | ecosystem: Environmental > Aquatic > Marine >... | reverse complement strand
TATTTGACTTTCAGCTTCAGCATTGAGCTTTGGAAGCCTTTTTCAATAAAGGACATAATTTTGAGGAGTATAGCGGCTTATCGCGTTCGATGGTAGTCGCACATGCGACAGCTTTGGAGCCTGTGTGGTTTTTTTAGTGATAGTTGGATCAAAGCGTCGCAGAGGGGCGTTGTCTACGTAATTGTCTAAACATGTGTGTGGTCAAATAATGAAAAACAAGTCGCTATCGTGGGGTCTGCTTTTTTCACTGCCGGTTGTGGTGTCGGCAGGGCTTGTTTGGTCCGCTATGACCGCCATCGCCGCAATTCCTCCGGCCCCCATCGGCGCTGTTGATACGTTGAAAGGCAAAGGCTGGGGTAAAACCGTCTCGGTCGGCCGTTACGACAAAACCGTCGGAGATTTAGTGGTTTTGAACGAAGTTCTCGGTACGGGCAAGCATTCGAATATGAAGCTGACGTTCATTGACGGCACGGTCATGAATTTGGGTGAAGACGCCGAAATTATCGTTGATGAAATGATCTACGACCCGAATGATACAAAGGATAACCGTGTCGTCTTGAAGCTGGGCGTGGGGGCGTTTTATTTTGTTTCAGGCAAAGTCGCCAAAGACAAAGTGACGATCATCACGCCGACGGCGACCATCGGCATTCGTGGCACCGAGCTTGTGATCAATGTGTCTAAAGACGGCAGCACCGCGGTCGGCGTTTCCAAGGGGCATGCTTATATCGATTCGCGTTCACAAGGCGGCGGTCGCGCCGAAATTGAGGTCGGAAATACCGCGCGCAGCAATGGCAAAGGCATAGTTGGCAAAAGCTTTCCCGGCATTGATTTGACCGGCGATGATGATGTGGACCGCAACATTCCTGGCGTTTCGGACTGGTTGGATGATGAACAAGAAGAGGACGAAGCGAAAAAGCGCGGCGAACTTGACGAGAAAAAAGACCAAGGCGAAGACAAGGGTGAGGATGCTGAGGACGCTAAGGGCAATGATGGCGAAGATATGAATGACGAAGATCGGCAGGAACAAGACCAAGCCGAATTCGAGAGCGAAGAAGACGAGGACGGAAAAGAAATAGACCTTTCCGAAAACTATGGGTCTGACGATGGCCAAGATGGCGGTTTTGAAGGCGATAAAGGTGGCGGTTCGGAAAACGGCAAGGACGGCGGTGATGGTGACTCCGAAGGCTCCGAAGGCGGTGATGGTGGCTCCGAAGGCGGCTCCGAAGGCTCCGATGGCTCCGAAGGCGGCTCCGATGGCTCAGAAGGCTCCGACGGCGGCTCCGATGGCTCCGACGGCTCAGAAGGCGGCGATGATGGTGGTGATGACGGCGACGGTGATTCCTCAGACGATGGTGGCTCCGACGACGGAAATGGTGACGGGGATAGAGAAACGACTGAGTAAGAACGAGTTAGCTAAGCTTGATAATTGGGAAAGCCCCACGCCTTTCGGCGGTGGGGCTTTCCTGTATGACCGAAGCCAGCGGGGGGACGCAAAAACGGCTTCAGGTCAACTCTATGCGGTTTTAAGCGGCATAGGCTTCTTTCGCGAGACGGGCGGCGCGGGCGTCTTCGGTGGAATAGGCCTTGCCCGACCACAGCTGCTCGTAAGCGATTTCTTCGTTGCCGTTTTCGCACAGCTGCAAGACTTCGGCGAAAAGCGGCTGAAAGGTGTCGCTTTTGTGCGACAGCTCATGGTCTTCGAACGAACGCCAGAAGGTCACGATTAAAGCTTCACGTTCCTTGAGCGGGCTTGCGACCGCCTGACCAACGGTGCTGCCTTCGTTGGACACATCACCCGAATTCAGCATCACGATACCGCCATAAAAACCGGTGTCAGAGTGATATGTTTTGACGTTTTCGCACAGCACGGCGACGCGTTCTTGCAAGTCGTCAGTGTCGTACTCAGGCTTCAAAATAACGCGGTTTACGGTGATCACGCCGTCGTTGGGAAAATCGGGGATAAAACCGGACATGTTGTGTCTCCTTTGGTGTTTTTGCCTTCATATTAGTAAGTGCTAATGTTACGGGAGATGTGGTATGTCCAACTAAATTAGTCAAGTATATCGTCGATAAAAATTACAGTGCGAAGAACTGTCTGCAAAGCAGGCTTGCGGGGGGAACGCTATTCGTAATCAAGGATTGAGAGGTATGCATTTAAAGCTTGTTGTGGGCTGATCCCGGCGATCCGCGCAGCAGCTTGTAAAGCTTCCGGTTCCGGCATGGCGGGGGCAAAAGCGATGCCTTGCTGGCTGAGGGTCTCAATGAAATTGAGAGCGTTTGAAAGCGGAACATCCAAGGTGTGGGTCTTGGGGGGAAGAGCCCGTGCTAAAATGGCGTTGCTGGGGGGCGAAGAGGTTGCCATGGTTAGCTCCTATATTGATGTTCCGCTTTCCCCAGTATCAAAGCAACCCTCGTGCCAACTTTTTGATTCGTTGTTAAGTTGTTGTTTTATAAGTTAAAACACATCTATGTATGCGTGTGTGCGCGTTGCGTTTTGAAAATAATTCGATGCATAATCGATTTTGGTATCTCTCCATTTTGCATTTTGCAGCGCGTCAGCGTGCTGGCGTCAATTCAGGAATCCCCTTAAAAGCCAGTTTGGAAACCAGATAGGCCGCCACCATGATTAACTTGCCCTTTGACCCGTATCGTTTTGTTTGGCCGTTCGTGCGTATGCTCGACCCTGAAATGGCTCATGGCTTGGCTGTTCGGGCGCTGGAAACAGGGTTGGTGCCCACACCGCCGCCTGTTGAGGACGATGTCTTAAAGGTGCGTTTGTGGAATATGGTGTTTTCCAATCCGGTGGGACTTGCTGCGGGTTTTGATAAAGACGCGCGCGTGCATGGCCCAATGCTGGACCAGGGCTTCGGTTTCGTCGAAGTCGGTTCGATCACCCCGCAACCGCAACCGGGCAATCCCAAGCCGCGCCTGTTCCGTCTGGAAAGCGACCGTGGCGTGATCAACCGTATGGGCTTCAATAGCCAAGGCCACGCGGCCTCCGTCGCGCGCTTGCAGCAGCGCGATCGTGCGCGCGGCATCGTCGGCGTCAACTTGGGCAAGAATAAAACCACCGAAGACGCCGCCGCCGATTATGAAATCGGCGCACGCACGTTTGCCCACCTTGCCGATTTCATGGTGATCAACGTGTCCAGCCCCAACACGCCGGGGTTGCGGGCCCTACAAGGGGCGGAGGTCTTGCGCGATCTGCTCACCCGCACCAAGAGCGCGTTGAGCGCAGCCGCTGCTGAGCACGACGTCACGCGTCCGCCGTTGCTGTTGAAAATCGCCCCCGACCTCACGGATGAAGACAAAGCCGACATCGCCCATGTGTCGATGGATGTGGGGATCGACGGCTTGATCGTCACCAACACCACCATTGAACGTCCAGACAGCCTGACAAGCGCGCACAAGGGCGAGGGCGGCGGTTTGAGCGGCCGACCATTGCGCGAAGCTTCAACCCGCGTGTTGGGCGAAATGTACGCCGCCACAGGCGGCAAGATGGTGCTGGTCGGCGTCGGCGGGATTGAGAGCGGCCGCGACGCGTACGATAAAATCCTCGCCGGGGCATCGCTGGTCGAGCTGTATTCCGCGATGATCTACGAAGGCCCTGGCCTCGCGGCGCGGGTTAACCGCGAACTGGCGGAAATCTTAAAGGCTGATGGCTTCGCATCCGTGCTGCACGCTGTAGGCCAGCACGGGGCTTAAGTCGGGTTTAAACCATAAACTGTTCGCGCAGAATGCGTTCTTCTAGATTGTGTTCGGGATCGAACAACAGCACCGGCGCGATGGTGCGGTCTTCGACCACGTCGACCCGGCGCACGTTGCGCACCGCCATATCGTCGGCCACGGCGCTGACCGGGCGTTGCTTGGCGTCGATCACTTCGAATGAGACCTTGGCTTCGGCGGGCAACAGCGCACCGCGCCATTGGCGCGGACGAAACGCGCTGATCGGCGTCAGCGCCAACAGTTCCGCGCCCAACGGGATGATCGGGCCATTGGCGGATAAATTGTAGGCGGTGCTGCCCGCAGCCGTTGAGACCAACGCGCCGTCGCAGATCATTTCTTCTAGTCGAACATGGCCGTCCACCAAGATGCGCAGCTTTGCCGCCAGACGGGTATAACGCAGCAAGGACACTTCGTTGATGGCCAGCGCTTCGTGCTTTTTCCCACGCGCGTCGGTGGCGATCATGCGCAACGGATGCAAGGTGATTGGCTGCGCGCGTTGCAAACGGCGCATCAGTCCGGTTTCGCGAAAGGTGTTCATCATGAAGCCGACCGAGCCCCGGTTCATGCCGTAAATGGGCACGTTGCGATGCAGGTATTTGTGCAGTGTGCGCAGCATGAAGCCGTCACCGCCCAGCACCACGATCACGTCCGCCTTGGACGCGGGCACGCTGTCATAGCGTTCCTTAAGGCTTTTCAGCGCGTCTTGGGCTTGCTTTTGGCGGGCCGCGACAAAGGCGACGGACTTGAATTTCATCTTATGAGCATCCTGCAACTCGGCATTGATTTGGCCGGGAGTATAACCTTGTCTGCTACGAAATGCCCAGATTAAGGGATTTTTTTGCTGGGAAACGAAACTTCAAGAACCAAACAGCCGTCCGGGGTCTCAAAGGGGCCGTGAACTTCGCCGGGCGGGCGGCTGGCGTAATGTCCGGTTTCCAGCCACATGTCGAAGGCCTGATCGTACAAACGACCGCTGACGATGAAAATTTCTTCGGGATAATCATGGCTTTTGCCGCCGAAAGCCCGCGTATCCGCGCCGGGCTTAAACCGTGTCAGGCGGGTGTATTCGCCGCTGTCCGCGTCGATGCTCAGCGTCAGTTCTTCGGCGATGCCTTCAAGGCCTTCGATGCTTTGCCAAGCACCGGCGTTTTCTCGATAAAGGGGATTCCAATACGTGATCGTCGATTTGGACATAAGTCATGAACCTTTTGATGAAAAGAGACACAGCGAATGTGTGCATTCATGACGCGGTCGTCAACCACCTGTGACGCTCATGTGGCGTTTCAATGCGGGGCCATCATTTCCCGGTTCGATCACGAACTCATGGCCTTTGGGCTTAAGGGTCAGCGCTTCATCAATGGCGGCGTTGAGCTTTTCAAGGGTCGGGTCTGCGCGGAGTGCGGCGCGCATATCCACAGCGCTGTCTTGGCCCAGGCACATATATAAAGTGCCGGTGCAGGTTAGGCGCATGCGGTTGCAGCTGTCGCAAAAATGGTCGCTCAGCGGTGTGATGAAACCGACCTTTTGGCCGGTCTCGGCGACGGTCATGTACTTCGACGGGCCGCCGGTGGTGTGATCGGATGGCATCAATGTCCAATCGGCTTCCAAGCGGGCGCGCACGCTCGACAGCGGCAAGTATTGATCGCTGCGATCACCGCCGATGTCGCCCAACGGCATGGTTTCGATCATGGTCATGTCGAAGCCTTGCTCGCCACACCACCCCAGCATGTCGCTGAGCTCATGTTCGTTGAAAGCCTTCAGCGCGACGGTGTTGATTTTGACCTTAAGGCCAGCGTCTTTTGCGGCCTCCAGGCCCATGAGTACCTGATCGAGCTTGCCGCGACGGGTGATCTCAAAAAATTTGTCTGCATCCAGCGTATCCATCGAAACGTTGATGCGTTCCACGCCCAAGCGCTTGATTTCATGGGCGTGTTTGGCCAGTTGACTGCCGTTGGTGGTCAGTGTGATTTCGTCCAACAAGCCGCTGTCTTTGTGCTCGCCAAGCCGCGCGATCAGTTCCATGATACCGCGTCGCACCAATGGTTCACCGCCGGTCAAACGGATTTTACGCACCCCACGCTTGATGAAAGTGGAACACACCTGGTCCAGCTCTTCGATCGACAAGAGGTCTTTGCGCGGCAGAAACTCCATCTCTTCGGACATGCAGTAAAAGCAGCGAAAATCGCATCGGTCGGTGACCGAAACGCGCAGATAAGTGATGGAACGTCCAAACGTGTCTTGCATGATCTTCGAGGCAACCCTGGATAGCGTTGTGTCCACATGGATATAACGCTTTTTAGTTACATAGCGCGTTTTACTCGATCTGTCGTCGCCATTTTCAGTAGGGTTATTCGCGGATGTGCGTGTTTAACGGCTGTGTTTGGGGTCGCGGCGTGAGCCTTCGCCGCGCTTCCACCACAGAAGCTCGCCCTTAACGAACGCTTGCGCAAGGTCGTTTTGCGGATGATCGAAAAAGGCCTTGGCCGGGGCTTGTTCCAGCATGCGCCCGCGATGTAAAAACAGCACTTCATCGCCCAAGCGCCGCGCTTGGCCCAAATCATGAGTGGTCATGACGATTTTTGTGCCCTGTTCGTGTAGGCGTTCGATCAGTTTTTCAATCTGGTGGGTGGCGCTGGGGTCTAAGCTTGCGGTCGGTTCGTCGAGAAACAGAATTTGTGGCTTCAACGCCCACGCGCGGGCGATGGCCAAGCGCTGTTGCTCGCCAAATGACAACACGTGCGCGGGCGCATCGGCTTGGCGGGTGAGGCCGGTTTTTTGCAGCACGTCATTGATGATGTCGGCGCGCGTCGCTTTGGCGACATGGTGCAGCGACAAAGCATAATCGATGTTGGCGCGTGCGGTCCGGCGCAACATCACTGGGCGCTGAAACACCATCGCTTGGGATTTGGCGGCTTGAGTAAGGCCCGCGGCCCAGTCGATGCGGCCTTCGCTGGGTTTGAGCAAGCCGTGGCACAGCCTGAGCAGCAGGCTTTTGCCCGCGCCGTTGGGGCCGATGATCATGGTCCGAGAACCGGCGTGAAGTTCAAGGTTGAGATCCTTGATCAGCGGAATGCCTTCACGGCCCCGGTACCACACGCCGTCGAGTGTGACTGGTAGGATTGAATGTTCCATCGTCATGCTCGGGCCCTGCGTTCGCGGTGATCGGTGAACAGCTGCGCGAGCGCGCCAATGGCGATGGAAATGCTCAGCAACACGATGCCCAGCGCCAACGCCAGCGCAAGATCGCCTTTGCTGACCTCCAAGGCGATGGTTGTGGTCATCACGCGGGTGACGTGGTCGATATTGCCGCCGACCATCATCACCGCGCCGACCTCAGCCATGGCGCGCCCGAATCCGGCCAGAACGGCAGTGAGCAGGCTGAACCGCCCATCAATGATCAGTGTGGGTAATGCGCGTATACGCGTCGCGCCCAAGCTTGTGAGCTGTTCTTCGTATTCGCACCATAAATTTTCGATCACCTGACGTGTCAGTGCGGCGATGATCGGGGTGACCAACAGCACTTGTGCGATGATCATCGCGGTGGGGGTGTAAAGCAGGCCGAACACGCCCAAGGGTCCGGCGCGCGATAGGGTCAGGTAGACCAGTAAGCCCACCACCACAGGCGGCAAACCCATCATCGCGTTCAGCGCGATTTGCACGGCTCTGCGTCCGGGAAAACGCAGCAGTGCAACTCCCGCACCCAATGGCACGCCAATAAGGGTGGCGATGACCACGGCGGTGAGGCTGACCTGAAGCGATAGCCCAACAATTTCCGCCAAATTGCTGTTGAGCGAGAGGATCAGCGTTAAGGCGGTGCTGAATGCATCTGCAATTTCGACCATGGAAGAGGATGCCTTGAATGAACCTGAGTGCTTGGCACCATATCATGGTTGTTTGACGACGAAACCCCTTAGCAAACATCGTTGAGCTTATCGTGCGGTGTTTGTGAATGGGGGCGTGGAGGGGTGAAAAAATTGCTATACTCAGACGTGAGCAAGCGATCCGCCAGGGTAGCACCAGGGCAGCAAAGGGATGATGAACATGGTACCGATGATTTTCCGCGCACCTGCCGATACATTTGAAAATGGCTCAGACGCCATGGCGGTCGGCGGTGAACTGTTCGTTCAAGCCAGCGATGGTGAAGTGATTCTGCCCGATGGCTTTAACCCTGCGGACGCTGCATTCGAACGCGTTGGCCCCGACTTGTCGATGACCGGCCCGGACGGCACTCAAGTGCTCGTCGCCGATTTTTTCATGATGGAAACCCCTCCCGATGTGCTCAGCACCTTGGGCGCGCGGGTCGTCGGGGATTTGGCTGTGCGTTTGGCCGGTTCCGTTGCTCCGGGCATGGTCGCCGGTGAAATTCCGGCGCCCAGCGAAGCGATTGGCCGTGTCACGGATCTCAACGGCGAAGTCACGGTGATCCACGCCGACGGTACCCGCACCACATTGCAAATGGGCGATGCGGTGTTGCTGGGCGACATCTTGGAAACAAGTTTGGAAGCGGGCGTCGGCATTTTGCTGGCTGATGGCGCGTCGCTGGCGATGGGCGAAGATGCGCGCATGGTGCTGGATGAAATGGTTTATGATCCCGGCACGCAGGAAGGTTCTGTCGCGTTGTCGGTGATGAAGGGGATCTTCACCATTGTGTCGGGCGAAGTTGCCAAGACCGACCCCGACGCGATGACCATCAATACACCGGTGGCGACCATCGGTATTCGTGGCACGCAAATCGGTTTGGACCTCAGCAATGGTCGTGACCTCAGCGTGGTGATGCTGGAAGAAGCCGACGGTTTTGTTGGCGAGGCCGTGATCACCAACGCCGGTGGCGTGATGACGCTGAACGAAGCGTACTTCTCAGTTTTGGTCCGCTCTTTTGACGCGCCCCCGGTCACTGCGCCGATGAGCTCGCCTGAAGACGTCATGAGTACGTATGGCGGCGCGCTTATGTATTTGCCTCTGCAAGGCGTCAACGCCAACGATTACGGCGTGCGCGTTGCGCTCGACCAAAATTTCAATGCTTTTGATACGGCGGCTGGTGAAGTCGCAGAGACGGAAGGCTTGGCGACGTTTGAAACCACAGCTGTTGAAGAAGGTGGCGAAGAAATGGGCGCCGACGGCTTGGCGGATTTCGAAACGGTTGTCGCCGAAGCGCCCGCGCCAGCTGAAATTACGCCCTCTGATGACTTCGTTACGGACGCCGGGGAGAGAATGACGGCCGATGAATTGGCATCTGAGGCCGACGTGGTGTTTGGCGAAGACCTAGCGCCGCTTGAGCCCGAAGAAGAAGTTACCCCGCCAGCATCAGAAGAAGAGCCCGTTGTCGAAGCGCCTCCCGCCGAAGTGCTCGTCGAAGAGGTCTTGGAGCCCGTCGTAGAGCCAGAACCAGAACCTGCCAATGTCGCCCCGGTTGCTGAGGCCGGTTCTATGATCGTGGCCGAAGACAATGTCTTCAGCGGTCAATTGGTTGCGACCGATCTCGATGGTGACAATTTGGTTTTCGATTTGGCCGAAGACGGCGGGCCGTCTAACGGCGAGGTTACCGTCAATCCCGATGGTACGTTCACCTACACGCCCAACGCTGATTTTGGCGGCAGTGATAGTTTCACCTACATGGTCACGGACGATGAGAGTGCGATGGCGATGGCGACTGTCAGCGTCACGGTGACACCCGTTGGCGACGTGCCGCAGGTTGCGGTGGCCGATGTTTCAGGCGTTGAAGACAGCGCCATTGCCTTGACCCTCGCCACCAGCATGCCTTCGGGCACCACGGAAACGGTAGCCTCTGTGACCATTGGCGGCGTTCCCGAAGGCACCAGCCTGTCCGCAGGCGTGGACAATGGCGACGGCAGTTGGACCTTGAGCCCGGATCAACTTTCCGGGATGAGCTTGACGCCGCCCCAAGATTACAGCGGTACATTGAATTTAACACTCAGCGCCACCTCGACCGACGGCGCGGTGGGATCGAGCAGCTTCGCGTTGCACGTCGGCGCCGTGCCGGATATGCCGCAATTGGCGGTCGCCAATGTCAGTGGGGCCGAAGACGCGACCATCGCATTGGCCATCGCCGCAGCGATGCCAACCGACACGGGTGAAACGATTGAAAACATTGTGCTCACCGGCATTCCAGATGGCGCGATTTTGAGTGCAGGTACGGACAATGGCGATGGCGCCTGGAGCCTTAGCCCCGCAGAACTGAACGGCCTGACCTTGAGCCCACCGATGGATTATAACGGCGCGTTTAACATCGGCGTCAGCGTGACGTCGAGCGACGGCGGCGTCAGCAGCGAGAGTTTCGCGGTTAACGTCTTGCCGGTCGCCGATGCGCCTGTGATCGCGGCTGCGGATGTGAGCGGCGTCGAAGACGGCGCGATTGCGTTGACCTTGACGGCGTCCATGCCAGCGGGCACGGCTGAGGCCATTGATTATTTGACCGTGGTTGGCGTACCGGACGGTGCGACCTTATCGACGGGTACGGACAACGGCAACGGCACCTGGACTTTGAGTCCTGAGCAGCTTTCCGTTCTGACATTGACGCCGCCCAATGATTTTAACGGCGCGTTCAATCTAGGCTTGATTGCCGTTTCTACGGACGGCAGCACGGCGACAGGCAATTTTAATGTTGTCGTTGAGCCATCCGCCGATGTGCCACAATTGGCGGTGGCTGACGCCGTCGGCGCAGAAGATGGCGCGATTGCCCTGACGTTGGCGGCCAGCATGGCTGCGGATACCAGCGAAACTGTTGAGAGCATCACCATCCAAGGTGTACCGGACGGCGCAACGTTGAGCGCAGGCTTTGACAATGGCGATGGGACGTGGACCTTGAACCCGGACCAGCTTTCCGGCCTGACGTTGACGCCCCCCTCTGATTATAACGGCACGTTAAGTTTGAGTGTGACCGCGACGTCAACGGACGGCGGCGCAGTGAGCAGCGGTTTTGATGTCGTGGTCGAACCTTCGCCTGACCTGCCGCACTTGGCGGTTGCCGATGCGCTGGGCGTGGAAGACGGCGCGATTGCGCTGACCCTTGCGGCCTCGATGCCTGCAGGCACCACCGAAACACTCGATAGTCTCACCATCACCGGCGTGCCCGCAGGCGCGGTTTTGAGCGCCGGCGCCGACAACGGTGATGGGACGTGGACCCTGAACTCGGATGAGCTGAGCGGCCTGACATTGACGCCGCCGCAAGATTACCACGGGACGTTCGATCTGAACGTGATCGCGACCTCGACCGACGGCAGCGCGGCGACGGGCGTGCTTGGCGTGACGGTGACGCCAATTGCCGATACGCCGGTGATCGCGCTCGCCGATGTCAGTGGCGTGGAAGACAGCGTCATTTCACTCACCATTGCGGCCAGCATGCCATCAGGTACCGGAGAAACGGTGGACAGCATCGTCGTTTCCGGCGTGCCCGAAGGCGCGACTTTAAGCGCGGGCGAAGACAATGGCGACGGCAGCTGGACCTTGAACTCCTATGACTTGGCCGGTTTGACCCTGACCCCGGCGCAAGACTTCAATGGCGTGATCGATCTTAGCGTCAGCGCGACGTCGAGCGATGGTGGCGTGACGACCGATAGCTTCGCCGTCAACGTCAACCCGGTCGCCGACACGCCCATTGTCGCGGCGGCAGACGTGAGCGGCACGGAAGATGCAACGATTGCTTTGACCTTGGCGGCGACTATGCCAGCGGGCACCGGCGAAACTGTCGACACGATCACCGTGACGGGCGTGCCCGACGGCGCGGTGTTGAGCGCAGGTACGGACAACAATGACGGCACTTGGACCTTGAGCCCAGACGACCTTGACGGTCTGACCTTGACGCCACCGACCGATTTCAATGGCACGCTGAGCCTTGGCGTGATCGCAACGTCGACCGACGGCGCAACAGCCAGCGGCGGCTTTGATATCGCGATCTCGCCCTTGGCCGACGTGCCGCAATTGGCGGTGTCCGATGCGGTCGGCGCAGAAGATGGTTCGATTGCCCTGACGCTGGCGGCAAGCATGCCCGTCGGCACCACCGAAGCGCTCTACACCATCACCATTGAAGGCGTACCCGATGGCGCTAGCTTGAATGCAGGTCTTGATAACGGCGACGGCACCTGGACGCTGACGCCAGATTTGATGGACGGTTTGACCTTGACCCCGCCGCAAGATTTCAACGGCATGATCAATTTGAACGTCATCGCAACATCGACGGATGGCGGTGCGGTGATGGCGCCGCTGGGCGTGAACGTGACCCCAGTTGCGGATGTCCCGGTGATCGCGATCACCGATGCCAGTGGTCTGGAAGACGGTGATGTATCTCTGACCATTGCGGTGAGTATGCCTGAAGGCACGACCGAAACGGTTGACAAAATCATCGTTACCGGTGTGCCCGACGGCGCGCTTCTCAGCGCGGGCTCGGCCAATGACGACGGCACCTGGACACTCTATGATTTTGAGCTGGATGGCCTGACTCTCACCCCGCCGCAAGACTTTAACGGCGTGTTCGACCTTGGCGTCAGCGTCATTTCAACCGATGGTGGCGTTAGCAGTGATACCTTGTCGGTGAACGTCGGTTCTGTCAGCGATATTCCGGTGATTGCGGTCAGCGATGTGGCCGGCGCAGAAGACAACACAATATCTCTCACCATCGCAGCGAACATGCCTGCGGGCACCAGTGAAACGTTGGATAGCATCACCCTTTCCGGGATACCGGACGGCGCTGTTTTGAGCGCGGGCACGGACAACGGCGACGGAACCTGGAGCGTGTCGGCAACTGATCTTGCGGGCCTGAGTCTCACCCCGCCCGTGAACTACAGCGGCGTGATTTCGTTGACGGTGACGGCGGTGTCGTCGGATGGCGGAACCGCAATCTCGACGTTCAATGCAGCGGTGACGCCGGTTGCCGATGTTCCTGTGCTGCAAGTCTCTGATGTGGTGGTTACCCTTGAAACTCCGCCAGGCGAGGTCATCGACGGAACGCCCAGCGCCGATGAAATTTTCGGCACCATGGGTGATGATGTGATTGGTGGCGGCAGCGGTCACGACGTGATTTACGGTGACAGCGAGCCCGTGCATGAGGAAGACGGTAAAGGCGATGACGATAAAGGCGATGGCAAGGGTCACGGCAAGGGCGATGACGATTATGACGATAAAGGCCATGGCAAGGGTTACGGCAAAGACGATGACGGTAAAGGTGACGACGAAAAAGGTGGCGGCTATGGCGATGACGACGAGGGCGGCGGCGATGAAAATGGCGACGATGTTCCCGAGACGACAGAACCGGTCATCATCGCGTTGGATGTTGATGCGGCGCTGAGCGACATCGATGGATCGGAAGCGCTGAGTATCGAAATTTCCAATGTGCCTGATGGTGGGGTCTTGAGCCTTGGCGCCGACAACGGCGACGGCACGTGGTCTTTGTTGGCGGATGACCTGAGCAACTTGGATGACCTGACGCTGACCTTACCTGCTGGCAGTAACGCCACGGATTTCGAACTGGGTGTGAGCGCGTCTTCCACGGAACTGGAATCCGGCGAAACCGCCACCACGTCCGCTGTTATTGATGTCACGTTTGAAGGTGGCGCCAGCGCAGGCGGCGATGACTATATCGACGGCGGCGCGGGTAGCGATGAAATTTATGGCGGTGGCGGCGATGATACGATCATTGGCGGCACGGGCAGCGACCAGCTGTACGGTGAAGCGGGTGATGACACCATTACCGGCGATCAAGGCGCCGATTATATCGATGGCGGTGCAGGTGATGATATCCTCGCAGGCGGCGGTGGCGCTGATAATTTTGTCTTCCACGCGGGCGACGGCAATGACATCGTGCTCGATCTCGGTCATCAAGATGTGCTGCGCTTTGAAGGCCAGGAATTTGACATGAACGATTTTATCTTGCAGTCGGACAACGAGGCGGATGTCACCACCATCACCTTTGGCGAGGATACAGGCGTGTCGGTAACGTTGAACGACGTTTATGTCGATGACACCAGCAGCTACACCGTCACCCAAGACGGTGACGCAGTTGTGGTGACCTTCGACAAGGACAGCATCGATTAGCTTTAGGGGTGGGGGCTGGTGGGCCTAGTCTTTGGCAAAGGGGTTGTGGCCCTTGCGCACGGCAATGCGCAACGGCACGCCCCACAGATCGAAATCTTCCCTCAGTGCATTGGCCATGTAGCGGGAATATGCTTCCGGCAAACCCTTGGCGTGACTGACGAACAGCGCGAAGGTTGGCGGCCGGGTCTTGGGCTGAGTCATATAACGAATTTTGACCCGGCGTCCACCGACCAATGGCGGCTGGTGATGTTCCAAAACGTGTTCCAGCCAGCGGTTGAGCTTGGCGGTTGAGACGCGACGGTTCCACACTTCAAACACATCTAGAACGGCATCGAGAATTTTATCAAGCTTGCGGTCATTCTTGGCCGAAACGGTGACGACGGGGATGCCGCGCACCTGGGGCAGGGACTTTTCCATACGATCATGCAGTTTATCCAAGGCTTCTTTTTTGTTTTTGATCAGGTCCCACTTATTGACCACGATGATCAATGCACGACCTTCATCGATGACGTTGCTGGCGATGATCAGATCTTGTTTTTCCAGCATGTCGCGGGCGTCTAGGACGATCGCCACCACTTGGGCGTAGTCGATGGCGCGTCGGGTTTCGGCGCCGGACAAAGCTTCGACTTTTCCCGTCACTTTGGCGCGGCGTCTCAGCCCAGCGGTATCGATCAGATTGATTTGGCGGCCTTTATAATCCCACGGCACCATGATGGAATCACGCGTGATACCGGCTTCGGGGCCGGTGAGCATACGGTCTTCGCCCAACAATTTGTTGATCAAGGTGGATTTGCCGACGTTGGGGCGACCGACGATGGCGAGCTGCAACGGGCGGTTCAAAACGGCATCGTCATCGTCTTCACTGCCACTGTCGAGGGGGGGGCGTTCGTCGTCTTCACGTTGACGTTTGTCCCAGGCTTCCTTTTCAGTAGCCTCATCGGCGTAGGGGCGCAATGCATCGTACAAATCGACCATGCCTTGACCGTGCTCGGCCGACAACGGAACAGGTTCCCCCAGACCTAAAGCATAAGATTCCAGCAAACCTGCTTGACCTGCTGCGCCTTCGCATTTGTTGGCGACCAAAATCACAGGGGTGTTGTGGCGACGCAGCCAACTGACGAAGTGCTCGTCAATGGGGGTCGGGCCGGTGCGGGCATCGATCATCATCAAGCCGACGTCGGCTTCCAAAAAGGCGGTTTCAGTCTGTTCGCGCATGCGCGATTCCAGACTTTCGTCATGCACGTCTTCAAGGCCGGCAGTGTCGATGATTTTGAAGTGCAGATCGCTCAATGTGGCGTCGCCTTCACGGCGGTCGCGTGTGACGCCCGGCATGTCGTCGACGATCGCCACGCGCTTTCCGACCAAGCGGTTGAACAGCGTCGATTTGCCCACGTTTGGGCGGCCAATAATGGCGACGGTTAGACTCATGTTTTTGGTCCATGCGCAAAGGCGCAACAGTGTTATCGATACGCCGACAAGGTGGCGTTATCGGAAAGGAAATAGACGGTTTCGCCGGCAACAATCGGCGGAACGGACACGCCATCGGGCATGCCTTCGGATCCTAAGATGTCGCCGGTATAAGGCGATACGGCGACGGCGGCGCCGTCGGAACTGGCGATGATCAGGCGGTCACTGACCAACAGCGGCCCGGTCCAAACAATTGCGCCTTCACGCGCATCGGGATCATCCCAACGCGGCAATGAGCGCACCCACAAGATGCGCCCGCTGTCGCGTTCCATCGCCACCAATTCTTCATTGCCGGTGAGGGTGAACAGATAGTCGCCCGCAACCCAAAACGATTGATGTCCGCCAATGCCTTTTTCCCACAAGCGTGTGCCGCTGCGCAGAT
>Ga0316204_10007646_pt1 | contig 15625 bp, 11 predicted proteins | sample 6monrhotite_MG_2_FD_205661 | JGI IMG/M metagenome (GOLD analysis project Ga0316204, IMG submission 205661) | Microbial mat bacterial communities from mineral coupon in-situ incubated in ocean water Damariscotta River, Maine, United States -... | ecosystem: Environmental > Aquatic > Marine >... | reverse complement strand
CTGCTGTAAAGCCTCCAAGCTTTCCTGCAATGATTTTTCGAGCATTTTTAAACGTAACTTCATCTTTTAACAACCAATTTAATTGCCTTTTCAGTCTGTACTTTGTGCGCTATCCGATTTTTCAACGCTATCAACCTTACTATGTAAACGATCTGTTTGCTTTAACAGCGTCCTAATAATGTCAGCCAGATCATCTGGTATTTGAGACCATTGAAACTGCCAAGTCCAGTTTCCTTCTGCTATTCCAGGCACGTTCATTCGGTGATTTGAGTCTAACATCAAGAAATCTTGCATCGGAACAATCACACGTTGAGCCACACTGTCTAAGGCGGCAACCACCAAAGGCCATGGCATATTCGACTCTAATTGCGTCAACTTTAACTTCTCGTCTACAACAGGAATTAACTGCCCCATAATCCAATCTTTAGTACCCTCATCCAAACTTTGAAACCAACCCAGTGTGGTGTCGTTGTCATGAGTTCCTGTATAAGCTACAGAGTGCTCGATTTGCTCATTTAATGCATGGGGGTTATCAGGCAAGCCATTAAAACCAAATTGGAGCACGGCCATACCAGGCAAAAGATATTGGTTTTTTAACGCGACAACCTCCTCCGTAATCAGGCCTAAATCTTCGGCAATAAGAGGCAAAGAGGGAAAATCTTCTTTTAAAGCAGACAATAACTCATGCCCGGGAGAAGGAATCCAACGGCCGTTAATAGCCGTTTTTTCGGTTGCGTTAATTTCCCAGGACGCTTCTAAACCGCGAAAATGATCAATCCGAACCAAGTCAAACTGTCCTAATGCTTGAGCGACTCGTTTCCGCCACCAGCCAAAATGGTCATTACGCATCGTCTCCCAGCAATAATGAGGGTTTCCCCAAAGCTGTCCCGTTTCAGAAAAGTAATCTGGGGGCACTCCTGTAACCACCGTTGGTTTAAAGTTTTCATCCAATCGAAATTGTTCAGGATTAGCCCAAACATCGGCACTGTCATAAGAAACAAAAATCGGCATATCACCAAATAACTGAATGCCTTTCTGATTAGCCTCTGTTTTAAGTTTGCGCCAAAGATTAGCCAAAACAAACTGTTGCTGTTTAAGGAGTGTAATTGCTTCCGAATGCTCCGCCGAAAACTGTTTTAAAGCTTCTGGCTCTCGAGTTCTTAACGGTTCAGGCCAATCAGACCAAGAAAAATGATTGTGTGTGGTACGAATAGCCATAAACAAGGCATAATCATCCAGCCAGTGCGGCGGGTTCTGCACATATTTTACAAACTCGCTTTCATCATAAAAAGATAACCAGTCTTCAGGTAAAAATGCAGGATTCATCGCAAAAGCCGAAACAGCCTGATAAGGTGACAAACCATCATGCGGCTCTGTCAAAGGTAGCATTTGCCAGATAGACAAACCTGCTTGGCTCATCCAATCTAAAAATAACCACGCCTGATCATTCAGCTTGCCTAGCTTACCGCTTGAATCAGGCAAAGAAGTTAAGTGAAGAAGTACGCCTGCTTGTCTGTTATTCACACTTTAATCCCAAATTTATTTTTTTTGAAAGCCAGTTAAAAAGCCTCTGAACAAGCCCTTAGTTACGACGCATCGTACCCGAGTTTTCCATATCACCACCGCCATACGAGATCGGAGTTTCAAGCGATTTTGGAGGTTCTTCTTCGAGTAATAGATACAGTCTTGTTAAGTGGCGACGATACAATTCATCAAAATCTTGAACACTGTCTGATGGGTTATACCCGCCAAACCACCAGAACCAATCAGAACCTTCACAAATCGCCAGCTGCGCTATAGCCAACTTAATTTTTTTAGCGGATAATCGATCAGAACTCGTTACCTTATCAAAACATTGCTTTGCCTCAACCAATAAATCCCAGCCTCGATTTTTATCCTTTTCACCGATCCAAGTCGAAAAAGAACCGTACACCCAACTACCCGCTTTTAACACAGGCAGAGCATGTACTTTCACCCCCTGCTCCAAGGCTTCTGAAAACGTGGTCATTTGAATACGTGGATGTTGCGTTAACTTACAGTACAGTTCATTTAAAAAAGGGTAAGCATTATCTGGGTAATATTCCCATGCATTTTCTCCATCCAGTACCACGGTGACAACATGCTCTTCAACCTCATCGCCTAATGAGTTGGCAATGTTTTCTATATGCTGAGCAAAATCTTTAGCCGCCTCTTCTGGGTGCCAATCTTTGTATTGAAAACCAATTAAATCGGATAAACCATCGTCCCTAAAAAAGAGAGTGCAATCAGAAGAATCATGCTGTAGTGGCTGGTATAACGCTTTTTTAGTATTGATATCATGCTGATTCAATTGCGATGATTCACAAGAGTGGCGCCAAACACCTTCACCAGAAGCAGTCCACTTAATGCCATATTCCTGTAAAAGCGCAACCGCTTCAGTACTTACGCCTCCTTCAGACAACCAAACGCCTTTAGGCTGAGTACCAAAATAGTCCTTATAGACTTTTATGCCATGTTGCATATGCCATTTAGAACGCTTCATACCATCAGGGTATTCCGCATAGCTTGGCATAATTGCGTCAGGTTGTGCGTCCTTCATACTAGAAAAATCAATCAATAATGGCACGATAGGATGCCCATAAGGCGTCATTGAAATTTCAATCTGTCCTGATTCCATTAAAGCTCGATAGCGTGGAATAATACTGCCTACCGAATCAGCCATAACTTCAATGATAAGACGCTGATCCTGCTTATTAAAAAGGCGTTTTTTTGCCATTAATTGCTTTAGCCTTTGATCTGATCGACGCAGACTAATCCCCATCCAAGCTATGTGATACCAAACCAATAAATCGACAAAATACTGTTTATTCAAATAAGCAATACACACCTCATCCAAGCCTTCGGGTGCATTATGATTCTGTACCATATCAACCAGCTCACGAAAATGGGGATGTACATTAATCATCGTTGGTGCAAACGCACGTTGGCAAACAGAGACAATCTCTTCACGAAACGCTTTATCTTTACTAATCGGCGTTATTCCAGCGACTAAATTCAGTAGAGGGTCTTGCATCGCCTTACCGGTATCAAGCCATAAACGCATCTGCCGCTCATAATCATCTAACTGTTCCAATAGAACAGGGGCAAAATTTACGACAACTTTTGCTTCAGGGTTAGCCTCTAAGTGCCAAACCATATCCGAATAATCTTTAATCGCATGCAAATACACCCACGGCAGTCGGTAAGCCCCATCTAATCCATCTCGATAATGCGGTTGATGCATATGCCAGCACAAGACAATTTTTATTTTTTTCTGCTCATTCATTCTTTTTACACTTATTTAATTATTAACAAGTTGTTTTAGATAATTTTTTGACCTAAAGCACCTATTCATTCATTTGATTAGCGCAGCATATGTAGCCTTTGTCCCAGCATATCTGGCGTAACTAAAACAATGCCACTTTCAGGCTCAACACAAAACCGCTTAGCGTCTTCAACGGGGTCCTCTCCTATAATCGTTCCTTCAGGAATCTTTGAACCTTTATCAATCACAGCGTTCTGTATACGGCAGTGGCGTCCAATTTCAACATGTGGCAGCAATACCGAGTCTTTAATTAAACTATAGCTATGAACACGTGCCCCCGAACCAATCACTGAACGCTTGATACGTGCCCCCGATACAATACACCCCCCCGCAACCATTGAATCAATCGCCTCACCTCGTCGACCCTCATCATCAAAGGTAAAACGTGCCGGAGGCATTTGCGCTTGATAAGTCCAAATAGGCCATTCAGAATCATATAAATTCAATTCAGGCTCAATGGTACACAAGTCTAAATTGGCTTTCCAAAATGATTCAATGGTACCTACATCTCGCCAATATTCAGGCTCATCTTTTTCATTAACAAACGGATAAGCCAGCACTTCATACTCTTCTATCACAGAAGGAATAATATCCTTACCAAAATCTCGAGAGGAGTTAGGGTTATCACTGTCCTCAATTAACTTCTGGTATAAAAATTCCGTTGAAAAGATATAAATCCCCATAGAAGCTAACGCCATATCAGGTTTTCCCGGCATGGCTTCTGGATCAGCAGGCTTTTCAGTAAATTTAGTAATTTTTAAATCACCGTTCACGGACATCACACCAAAACCTGTCGCTTCCATTCGTGGCACTTCAATACAGCCAATCGTAACATCCGCACCCGAAGCCTCATGCGCTATAAGCATTTTGCTATAATCCATTGAATAAATATGATCGCCACCTAACACCATGACGTATTCTGGAGAATGGCGGCGCATGATATCCAAATTCTGATAAAGTGCATCCGCCGTACCTTTATACCAGTCCTTATCCACTCTCTGTTGCGCAGGAAGTAACTCAACAAACTCCCCCACTTCATAGCGCATAAAACTCCACGCACGCTGAATATGACGAATCAAGGAGTGTGATTTATACTGCGTTAAAACACCAATTTTACGAATACCCGAATTAACACAGTTTGACAATACAAAATCAATTATTCGATATTTCCCACCAAATGGAACTCCCGGTTTCGCTCGCCATTGTGTAAGGTTTTTTAAGCGACTGCCTTCACCACCAGCCAACACTAAGGCTAAGGTTTTACGCGTTAAGCCTGTTGCAGTCTTGGTTTCACAATAATTTCTCATTTAGATTCCTTTATCAATTTCACGATAAATGTGTCATTACTTTAGTAAAAAAACATTTACAATTCACCCACCACTTTTTCAATTTAAATCAGGGGCTCAATCGCCAATCCCTATAATTCAAATCTCTCTTTTGCGATCTTTCCAAACAACAAAATTATGGTGCATCGCCCCTTTTAAACCCAACTCTTCATCGGTAGCAATATAGACAGGCATTTTCGCCACGACTTTAGACATTCGCCCTTTTTCTAAAAAAGCTTTTTGAAAATAAGGCTTTTCTAACCAGTGAATCATCTTTTGAGCAATTCCTCCCGCGAGATAAATACCATGCGGCGCATTCCAAACCAATGCAACAGCCCCTACAAAAGCGCCATAAATAGTCACAAATTCCGTGAGTGCTTTAACAGCGACAGGCTCGCCCAATTCAGCAGCTTGATAGATTTCCTCGGCTGTTAAGCCATCTCCATCTTGCTCCATTAGCATATCAGCAACTAAAGAATAGCATTGGATACTTTGCGTATCAAACTGTTTATTTTTATTACTATTTTGTGAAGTTTTACATAAACATGCGTTAGAACAAGTATCCGAATAAGTTTCTGGGCAATCAAATGTCTGAAAAAAACGATAAAGCGTCTCTAGTCCAGGGCCTGATAAGACGCGCTCATAGGAAACATGCTCCCACTGACTCCACAACCAACTCAATAACGTCTGCTGAGTTTCGGAAATAGGAGCAAAATCAAAATGCCCTCCCTCTGAACTGATTGGCAAATACTCTTTGCCATCAAAAAAAACAGGGGCCACGCCTAACCCTGTGCCCGCCCCTATGACTAAACAGTGACCAGCAGCTGTTAAAGATTGCAGCTTAGGCGCTCCATCAGGAATATATAACGAAAAAAAGTCTTCATCTGTTAAGACGCTTATTCCTAAAGCCGCCGCATAAAAATCATTGACCAAACTCACAGAGCCAATGGAGCAGGTTTGCTCTATGCTTAACGCATCCACCATCCAAGGTAAATTGGTGAGTTGTACCAAGCGATCACTGACAGGGCCAGGTAAACCAAAACAAGCGAGTTCAACTGAGGAAGAAGAGTTCAATAAAGAGGGATAAGAAGAGAGAAAGGTATGAATAATGGATTCGAGTGAATCAAAATTTTGACAAAGATAACGCTCTTGTCCGATCGTCGTGGCGCTTAAGGAGTCTAAATCATACTCAATTAATTGCAGTAAGGCTTTAGTTCCTCCTATATCCCCCGCTAAAAATAACATATACGCCTCCCGTATAAGGCCAACAATACAAATGAAGGAGTGCTATTTGCTCGTTGCATAAACAGAATCCAACCCCTCACAAATCAAGTGACTTAAAAAACTATGAGCCTCCTGAGCTCGGGCCGTTTCTTGAGTATCTATCTGAAAACAGACATCCGATATCTCACTCAGTAAACTTGAGTTTTTTCCAGTCATACTCACCGTAAAGCAGCCTTTTTGATTCGCCATTTCCACCGCCTTAACCACATTCAAACTACTCCCTGAAGTGGACAAGGCAATCACCACATCTCGCTCGTGAGCCAGCCCTTCTATTTGACGGGAAAAAACCGTTTCAAACTCATAATCATTACTGTGCGCTGTCAGAATAGACGTATCCGTGGTTAGCGCAATGGACGCAATCGGCTGTCGATCTTTAACATAGCGCACCATCAATTCGGCTGCCATGTGCTGTGCATCCGCGGCACTGCCACCATTTCCCAACCAGATCACCTTGCCACCTTGGGAGATAGATCCCTCGATTTTTTCCACAACATACAGAATATTTTCCGATTGACGCATTACCGAATCAATCGCTTTCTGATGTTCTATTAAGGCATTCTCAAAATGTATTTTCATTCGGTGACCTTTATTGCCTGAGCTTCAATCGCCTCTGACTCTTGAATTTTATTCACCATGCTCGATGTTGAAAAACCTTCCCAAAAAGACAACACTTCCACCTGACCACCTGACTCCCAAACACATTTGGAACCCGCAATATCCTCAGGACGATAATCCCCCCCTTTTACCAGCACATCTGGTTTCAGCTTGCAGATCAAACGCTCTGGCGTTTCTTCATTAAAAGGAATCACCCAGTCTACACAATTTAAAGCTGATAACAGCTCCATGCGTCCTTCCAAATTCACAATCGGACGCGTTGGCCCCTTCAAAATCTGTACCGACTCGTCAGAGTTGACCGCCACAATCAAACGCTCACCTAATTTAGCCGCTTCATTTAAATAGCGTACATGCCCGCTGTGCAATAGATCAAAACAACCATTGGTAATCACCACGCGCTCACCATTCTGCTGAGCCAGCTTAACCAATTCCAGCAACTCTTCTTCATTCATCGCCACATAACCTTGATGGCGCATAGAAGCCTTAATCGCCTCATCCAATTCCGCTTTAGACACCGTTGAGGTTCCGACTTTCCGAACCACCACACTCGCCGCTTGATTCGCCAAGTGCACCGCATTCTGCCAAGACATGCCCGAGGCAAAACCTGTCGCTAAAGCGGCCATGACCGTATCGCCCGCCCCAGTCACATCAAATACTTCTTGTGCTTGTGATTGTAATAGGTAAGGTTTGTCCTGACGAGTGACCAGCGCCATGCCGTGTTCACTACGCGTGACCAATAACGCTTCTAGTTCTAAAGACCGAATCAAGCTTTCTGCTTTTGACACTAAGACATCGGTTTGGCTCGCCTCGCCCACAATCGATTCAAACTCAGACTGATTCGGCTTAATCAAAGTCGCCCCTTGATAACGCGTAAAGTCCATTCCTTTAGGATCAACTAATACAGGCACATTAGCGGTCTTGGCTGCAGCAATAATCTGTTCAACAAACTGCAAAGCTCCTTTGTCATAATCCGAAATCACCAACACATCGTAATCCGCTAATTGCGCTTTCACCTTTTCAACCAATTCAAAGGCTGGCGCTTCAGGCACCGGATTTTCAAAATCCATACGAATCAATTGTTGATGATGACTTAACACTCTCAGCTTACAAATCGTTCCGCTATCCGAAAGGGACCAACTGTAATCTACGCCTGCTTGCTCCATTAACGCGGTCAACTGCTGACCGTGTTGATCAACCTGCCCATCACGCTCTTTACCAACTACTCCGATTAGATGCGCTTTAGCGCCTAAAGCCGCAATATTCAACGCAACATTGGCAGCGCCCCCAGCACGAACCTCTTCACCCGCCACTTTCACTACGGGAACAGGGGCTTCGGGCGAAATTCGACCTGCTCAACCGTTCCAGTACTGGTCCAACATTACATCGCCAACGACTAAGACTTTAGAATGAGAAAAATCATGCATAGAATTCAATTACCAGATTCAATTACCCAAGAAGGAGAATATCGATTAAAATGTGCGCATTAGTTTATCAGGATTCCTTGACATGTACCCTTCAAAAACCACACTTTCCACTCTCTCAATAGGCATCTTATCTCTAAGCTTATTATTTTCAAGCCAAATTCAGGCAAAACAAGAAAACAATGACCTAATGTCATTTGCGATTCTTGGCGCAATTGGTTCGTTAGGTCTAGCCTGTTACGAAGGTAAAGCCCCTTGTTCCTTCGATCCTGGAGTAGATGCCAATAAATTAACCTTTAGCTTGGACAGTGGCGCCGACCGTAACACCCAACACCTACGTTTAGGGCTTGGGGCTGATTGGAAAGAAGCCGTTTATGAAACAAAATCATGGGAGATCACTGGGCGTTTAGAAGGCAGTCTCCACCACTGGAATTCGACTTTAGACAATCCAAAAAATGACTCAGGTTATATTCTAGGCATTACACCCGTATTTCATTATCAGCCTAAAAATTATTCTATTACCCCCTTTATTGAAATGGGCGGTGGCCCACATCTATTGGATAACATCACCATAGAAAATGAATATAAATCAACTCAATTTCAATTTGGCAGTATTTTTGGACTGGGCTTAAAAGGTAAGCAATTTGAAGTAAGTTACCGCTACCTACACATTTCCAATGCGGGTATTGAGATGCCAAACCCCGGGACGGATTTTCATAACCTACATATTGGGTATCATTTTTAAACATCGGCCCCGTTTCTAATCGCCTAATTTAACTGACTAAACACCTACGAATCGTAAAGAGATCCTTATGCCACTAGACTACCAATCCATTGCCAAACAAGTCTTTGATATTGAAGCAGAGGCGATTACACATCTTAAAACTCAATTAGACAACGACTTTAATGGCAGCATCGATGCCATATTGAACACCAGAGGTCGCGTCGTTATTTGCGGGATGGGTAAGTCAGGTTTAATCGGTAAAAAAATCATGGCGACCTTTGCCAGCACAGGTACACCTTGTTTTTTTATGCACCCAGGCGAAGCCTTTCATGGTGACCTAGGTATGGTCTCTCCCAATGACGTATTTTTAGCTTTGTCTAATTCGGGTGAAACCGAAGAAGTCATTCGCCTAATGCCCTTTTTAAAAGACAATGGCAATGTCGTCATCTCCATGACAGGCAAGCCCGAATCAACGCTGGCGAAAAATGCCGATTTTCATTTAAATATTGCCGTTCCTAAAGAAGCCTGCCCTCACCAGCTAGCGCCGACCTCTTCAACCACTGCCACGCTAGTAATGGGCGATGCATTGGCCGTGGCATTAATGGAAGCCCGTGACTTTCAACCTCACGAATTTGCACGCTTCCACCCAGGCGGCAGCTTAGGACGAAAGTTACTGACCCGTGTAAAACATGAAATGACGCATAAAAATTTACCGTTTATTTCTGAATACGCCTCCATGACAGACGTGATTCACTCCATGAATGAAGGACGTTTAGGCCTGTGTATTGTCGAGCAAGGAAAAGGCATTATTACCGATGGCGATCTACGCCGCCATATGGAAAGTGATGCGGCTAATTTCATGTCCTTAACGGCTAGTGATATTATGGGACACAATCCTAAAACCATTTCGAGCGAAGCTCGTTTAAATGAAGCGGAAGAATTAATGAATACTCACAAAATTGCCACTCTTCTCGTCGAAGAAGCCAAGCAAATTGTCGGTGTGATTCAAATCTACGATTTAAACGTTTAAGTCGTCTTATTTTAAATCGTCTTATATTAAGCTGATAAACACTTTATGAACCTATTTAGCTATCGCCTGCTTACCTACTTAGCCCTGCCTCTTATTGCTTATTCAGGTTGGAAGCGATGCCGAAAACAGACCTTACAAAACGGGCAGAACTTACCCGTCATTCACGACTGTTTTCGCTCTCGATTTGGTTATAGTCGACAAAACTACCGAACAGGAGGCATTTGGATTCATGCTGTATCCGTCGGTGAAACTCGCTCAATCTTTCCTCTACTTACCCAATTAAAACAGCAATATTCTGAACTGCCCTTAACCGTTACCAATGGCTCCACTCAAGGAGCTTTACAAGCGCTGCAGTTTTCCCCAGTAGAGATTCAGCATCAAATGATTCCTTATGATTTTTCATTTGCCGTTAATCGATTTTTGGACCAGATCCAACCCAAACTGGTCATGATGGTCGAAACCGAAATTTGGCCAAATCTTTACCAAGCTTGCTTCGAACGAAACATCCCTATCGTTTTAATTAATGCACGCCTGAAAGAGAAGTCCTTTCTGTCTTATCAGAAATGGGGCGGGCGCATGCTGAAGAATGCCTTGAATCAAACCGAATTTATTGCCGCACAATTTCCAATTGATGCGGACTATTTTAAGCAGCTTGGTGCACAGTCCAAAAAAGTGAAAACCTTAGGCAATATAAAATTCGATTTAGACGTTTCACCCAGCCTAATGAATCAAGCCGAACACTGGAAGCAAACAAACTGCCTCGCAGATCGTTTTATCTGGGTCGCCGCCAGTACGCACGCCCACCCTGAAAACAATCATGACTCTGAAGAACAGCTACTACTTCAAGCTCACCAACAATTAATAGAGTCGCTCTCAGCCGAAGACACACTCTCTCAGTCTCCTCCTCTTTTAATTATTGTGCCCCGTCATACCGAGCGATTTGATGAAGTGGCAAAGCAAATTGAAGCCACAGGCTTATCTTTCGCCAGACGTAGCCTAAATCAAAAGATTTCCGAACACACTCACGTCTACTTAGCCGACAGTGTCGGTGAGCTTATGCTCTGGTTTGCTAGTTGCAATGTGGCATTTATTGGTGGCAGCTTAGTGCCTTTCGGCGGCCATAATATTTTAGAGCCCGCTGCACTCAAGAAACCTGTTTTATCTGGGCCTTATTACAGCAATTTACGTGCCCTTTTTGAAACCTTTACAGAAGACCAAGCGCTCAGCATCGTCAACTCCTCCGCTGAACTCGCTGACATATTAAGTCAGTTATCTAAAAATCCAGAAAGACTCGAAAACTTGGCTGATCAAGCCTATCAAAGCTTTAGCCAGCACAGCGGCTCTTTAGATAAGTTGCTTGATGAGATTAAACCGCTGCTTGATTAATAGCAAAAAACTTCTACCCTATCTCGTTGATCATCCATTATTTATTCAGAAAGATTACAGACGGTTTTGCCTAGAACCTAAAACAGAATAATTAAGTCTATTGAAAATCATTCAGATTTTCTTGAAGCCCATTAATCTAGCCTTTATTGACGTAATCACTGACACCTTTGTAGGTAATAACAATTTCAAGGTCTTCAGATACCCATTACGCAAAATTTGCCAGATTGCTGCAATGACTCGTTGCTTGATAAATAGTTATTATTTATGTACTAATGCAACTTATGCGCAGGATATGGCTTTGAGGTTTTCTACAAAACTGTGGGTTAAATTATCACCCATCCATTTTTCTAACCTTAGGTAGTGCGAACAGTATTCTCTGCATCTGCCCCCCTTACTTTCCTGAGTGAGTTTCTCTTCACTTAATAATTTATCTAGATCGAACGTTACTTTTATTAGAGAGCCTTTGTATTTTATTTTTAACACTATTGATTCATAGCAGCTGGTATTACAGTAAGAGAGTTATCAGAGGAAGCGACCAATACCTAACGGAGGCTGTTTAAGGTCGCTTTTTACGGTCAAGTGGATGCTGAGGATAGGTATATATACTTCAAGTCTAAATAGTTAGTACATTCAAGGTAAAGTTACTTTTTAAACTGAATGTGATCAATTAACAAAACTGTATCATAAATAGCGTCCCCAGCATCTTCTAGTATTATCTGGTATTCTCCAGCACCTGCCGTTACAGGAACTTCTTTAGTAACCGTTTTCCAGCCAGTCCAACCAACAGTATCGTCCCCTCCTGGGAAATCCAGTCCAGAAATTGCTGTATAAGATGACGAATTGATTGTTTCGGTAGCTAGTTCCGTGATAGTTCCATTAGGTGCCCTCAGGCTAACTTTCAAAGAATCATTAAACTCAGTCCCAACAAACTCTGGAAATTCCTCACTAATAAAAGCGTATGTAAAGGTAATGGGTAGTGTGGTAACTCCTGTCTGGACTGTAAATGACTGAGTAAGGCTTCCAGCCGCTTGTGCAGCTGCAGGCCCTGTACTAACATAGCCCATGCGCTTACGGTCTTGAGGATTTAATGGACCCAGCTTATCAAATGAAGCGACTGTTCCACTTTTTTGCCATAAGGCTAAATTCCCTTCTTCAAAACTTCCATTGAATACCGCCTCAAACAGGTCAATCCTACCAGCCCCTAGATTCAAACCAGGTAGTTTTTTTGCGGTCTTTTTGAGACGTTCTTCGATTTTACTGTTAGTTAGTGATGGTTCTCTAGACAGAAGTACAGCGGCAGCACCAGCGACCATCGGGGATGCCATAGATGTTCCAGTTAATCTCTTATAACCGGATGCTGTGCAATGCGTGCAACTTCCTGTTATCGGTACAGTTGATAAAATCTGAGTACCAGGGGCTGCAAGGTCTACCCATGACCCAAAATTACTTGAGCTTGCTCTTCCATCACTAGAAGTTGTGTTACCAACTGCAATAACACCAGGGCAAGCGGCAGGATAAGATTTAGTCGAATTTCCGTTGTTACCTGCTGATGCGATAACTAAGGAACCTTTTCCTATCGCGTAAGTTGCAGCAGCACACTTTATTGATTTACCACCTGTACCACCAAAGCTAGTGTTTATTATTCGAGCACCATTATCTGCGGCATATTTAATACCTTGAGCGGTGCGCGTATATGGGCCTTTGTTATTGTTATCTAACACTCTAACAATTAAGGCTTTACTACCCCAAGAAACACCAGCAATCCCAGTGCTATTATTGGTTTCTGCTGCCGCAATACCGGCTACATGAGTTCCATGACCGTTCTCATCATCGGGATCTCCTCCATTTACGAAATCTGTACCTTTGATAATCTTAGCATTAAGGTCTGGATGTGTTAAATCAGCACCGCTATCAACAATTGCTATAGTTACGTTTCCTCTAGCGATATACCATGCTTCATCAGCACGTATTTTCTTAATACCATTCTGATCTATAAACTTTGAATCCGTTGGTACGATGGTCGTGCCTTGATCTATCCCATTGGCCTCTGCAAATTCAACTTCAGGTAATGCTACCAGTGTTGAGATAATAGTAGTCAATTCACTTGATGATGAGACAGGGCTATCCAGTTTAACCTGATATACTCCTAACTCAACCAATGAACCGACAACTTGACCATTAATACTCGATACAATCGAAATTATTGTGCTCTCGGACACATCTGCTTTAAAACCAATCAGTACTTCGTCAGCAATCGCTGGATCACCCGTTTCCGGATCAGGTATCAAGTTGCTTTCACTGGAATCAGAAGGCTGAAAACCGATTGGAAATTCTGTGACACATAAATCGTAAGGTAGTGAGGTGAATGATTCGCTATTCGTGGTGGCAACGGCTTCATAAGTGAGGCATTGTTGTGGCAGAAATCCATCGGTATTTACAACAAGAGTTCCACTATATGCGCCATCATCGGCAACAAGATCACCATCTTGCCCGTTATCATTTAGAAATAAGGAACTACTGTTGTTTATACCATTTAGATTTACATTAAGAATTTCATCCAATTCAATACCGTGAACTTGAACAGTGAACACCGCATCAGTAGTTGCATTAGGTAGCAGAGCGCCATTTTCAGTACCTGGGGTGTTAATAATAAGTGAGGCTTGTTCGCCTGATACAATAATTACTTTTGCCGTAGATGTAGCTGATTCACCTGTTTCCATTATTGTTGCTGTGGTTGTGATTTCATATTCGCCGACAAGCGATGGGCTGATTTCTTGATTAAGAGTTGTAGCAAAATCAGCGGAAGGATTAAACGTAGTCCCATTTACGTTTGGTGATAAATTTAAACCACTATTTGGTGTCACTGCTTGCTCAATAGTAATCGTAAATGAGTTTCCGCTAGCTGGTGGTGTAAAGTTTACGCTAGTTGCTATATTTTGAAATTCACCTAAGATAAATGTTTGCTCACTAGGCGAGGTAGAAACGTTAATATTGGGCGCTGGTACATCTAGTTCAAAATTAATTTCCCAATTTAATACTCCCGGATCAAACGGATGTCGTCGATCCTGACGTAAAGTAAATGTGTCGATACTTGTAGAGGTTTCTTCTATCGCAAGGTCATTAAAGTCGACACGGTTATCAATAATGACCGTGTTTGCCGAAGAGCTTGATACGGTTGCACTAACATTTTGTATAGCAGTATCATCATTTATAATATTAACTTGATATGTAAAATCATATAAAACACGATTGACTTTCTGCTTGCCAACTAAAGTATATGCTCCGTCAATAGTCGGGTCTTGTGCTAGTGCAGGGCCTGAAAGCACGAATGGTAATACCAAAAACATTACAAAATAGAGTTGTTTCATGATTTTTCTCCCGTTATTTTGAACAAGCGGCTTTTTTTGAATGCAAAGAGCCCCATTAATCCAGATAACATAAGAAAGAGAGCTGAAGGTTCGGGTACAGGTGATGTGATACCAGAAGCAACAACATTAAATGTCTCATCGTATATATTGTAGGCTTGAGAGCCTGGTGAGCCATCTCCAGTCCAGATGAAACTCACCATAAATGGATCTGCTAATGAAGCCCCATTAGATAAAGAAAATGCATCATAAATACCATCATCAGGAAGAGCCTCATCAGGTTGTAATACAAGAATATCCCAATCAATATTTACGGCTGGTGCAGGATCTTCAAGATTGGAATAGGCTTGTAGGTCAAAAAAAATTGAAAAGCCATTATCAACGTTAAATATATGATCACTCACTGTATAAGTGTATTTCCATAAATCTTCGCCAACCATGGTGTCCGACAAATCCATCACTTCGTATGTTATCTTTGCAGCACTAACTGAATTTGCAAGACACATAAAACTAAGTGCAAATAAAATTATATTAAGATTATTAAGCTTCATTTTTTTCTTTCCCTATATCTAGTTTTGAGCAGGTTAAGAGGAGTGTAAGCGGTCTAACACGCTGAGCCTTGATCGCCGCTTGCGGTCACTTGCAATTTCTGTAATAAAAAAACCTTACGCTATACGTCATTAAGCACAATTTAAATTCATCAGTCAACCAATATTTCATTGCTTTCAATGACTTGAGGTCTTTGCAAGAAAAAACTGGAACAAGAGGATGAATAAGATGAATGTGAATAAGGGGACACTACCCAATACCATTAATCTAAGCCATAACCCATTGAATTTGTTATAATTACTCTCAATTAAACGGCTTAACTTTGGAAAAAACATGAATCCACATACAACCTCAATACAGGATTTATACCTATATAAATAAAACTTTGTCTAATTCAGCGTTCATTAATAAACACCGCCTATCTTCCACTTCATTTTCTCGTAAACGCTCACTCGATATTTCTATTTTTACTCAACTTCCGAAAGCAGTCTGGGCAAATTGAACTCAGTCAGTTTTTTAACCAAGTTACCTGTTCAAATAAAACCGTTTCTCAATCAGCGTTAACACAGGCAAGAAAAAACCT
>Ga0316204_10007644_pt1 | contig 15626 bp, 14 predicted proteins | sample 6monrhotite_MG_2_FD_205661 | JGI IMG/M metagenome (GOLD analysis project Ga0316204, IMG submission 205661) | Microbial mat bacterial communities from mineral coupon in-situ incubated in ocean water Damariscotta River, Maine, United States -... | ecosystem: Environmental > Aquatic > Marine >... | reverse complement strand
AGCGTGCTCGGGATGGTGCTGTTGGTGGAGTCAAAATTGCCGTTCGAATCGAAGGCGATGACGCCAGAGGCAATCTGGCCATCGATCAGGCCGGTCCCCGTTGTCACTTCGGTTGCCGGGCTGACGCGCAGTTCGGCATGCCACTGGTTGGGTGTCGCGGATTTGAGCATTGAGAGCGTGATGGTGCGCACACCGCCCTGGGAGTCGTAGATCGGGATGCCGTACTCGACATCCGGCGTCACTGCGCCCGAGGACATATTGGTGGCGGAGGCGCCGGCCGCATAGGTCGCTTCGGCGGCCGAGATGGCCTGGCTCGCTTGCAGATTGGCGCTGAGGCCAACGTCGGTGGTGGCTTCGGCTGCGCCGCCAACAGAGACCGGATTGATGATCTCCAGCGAACTCAAATCAGACGGGTCAGCATTGATCGTTCCATCGGCCTGCACCGGCCAGCCGGCGAGATAGAGGCCGGCAGAGTTCTGCAAATAGCCGTTGGCGTCCGGGCTGAAACTGCCGGCGCGGGTGAAGGCAACGGGGTCGGTCGTGGTGAAGCCCTGGGTGTTCTCGCTGACCACGAAAAATCCATCGCCTGACACGGCCAGGTCGGTCGGCGAACTGCCCGGAGACAGCAGGCCGCTTTGGCTGATCTGCAGCTTGGTGGAGCTCATGATGCCGCCGGCAGCGAATTGCTGCGACGTGCCCTGGGAGCGATAGAGTGGGGTGAAGACTGCCGTCGCGCGCTTGTAGCCGACCGTATTCACATTGGCGATATTGTCGGAAATTGCGGCGAGGGCGCTTGAGTTGGCGATCAGGCCGGACGCGCCGGCGATCATGGCGGAATTGATGCTCACGATAGGCTCCTTGTTGATGATTGCTTTTTTTGGAGCGTTCTGCCGGTTTGTGAGGCCGGTCCGCCATTCTGACGGGCCGGATCAGGCCAGTGGCCTGCTGATGTCTGCGATGCTTATTCCTGAAGCGCGAGGACCGAGGAGAGTGGTACTTCCACCCCACCCATTTCCACGACGACTTCGGATCCTGAAAGATCGATGCCCGTAACCCGGGCGGAGGCCCGAATTTCGGCGGTGATTTCGGCGCCATTCTGGGCGGCGGCGTTGATTTCAAGTGAATAAATTCCGTCCGGCGCGGTATTGCCGGTCGATGTTTGTCCGTCCCAGCTGAAGTCGTGCTGGCCGGTCGTGCTGTCGCCAGAGGTCCGGTAGACGATCCGGTTGCTGGAATCCCTGATGATCAGATCGGTGGTCTGGGCGCTCTCGGGCAATTCATACTGCCAGGTCGCTGCGCCACCCTGCAGGCGGCTGTCCGGGGTCAGCGCCGTGGCCACGCGGCCGATATAGCCAACCGATGAGGTCTGGGCTGCCGCCGACTGGACGATCAGCAGGCTTTCCAGATTCTGGTTCTGCGCGATCTGCTGCTCGACGCCGGAGAAGGAGACCAGCTGATCAACGAATTGCGTCGAATCCAGTGGATCGAGCGGGTCCTGATTCTTCATCTGCGCAGTGAGCAGGTTGAGGAACATCTCGTAATTATCGGCCAGACTGGTCCGGCTGCTTTCAAGCTGCGGGCTGGAGTCGGTTACCGCATTGATTGCGCTAGGCATCTTGTTTCTCCTAAACCCTGAGGTCGACGCCATCGCGCCGCGACAGCCGGAATCCGTAAGCGTCAGCCGGACCGCTTTCGATTTCGGCGCCGAGCTCCTGCGCGCCGTCTTCATCGGGTCCATAGACATTGAAATTGCTGCCCTGCTCGGCCTCAGCGGAATTCTGATCGCCGCTGCCTTCGCTGAGTTCGAAATTCAGCCCGTCTTCGTCGAGCTCGAGCCCGGCATCGTTGAGCGCCCGTTCCAGATCGCGTGTCGAACGTTGCATTTCGGCCAGCGTGTCGCCGCGCTCGACCGTCAAGGTGGCGTGAACGCGATTATTCTGGCTGACTTCCAGCCGGATATCGACACGGCCGAGTTCGGCCGGATCCAGACGGATCCCGAAGACACGCGAGCCATTGGCGAAGCGTTGCGAAATCTGGCCCGCCAGATTTTTCGCTGCGTGCGGTGTGAAACGGGGCGTCTGGCTGGTGCCAGCTTCCGCCGCGCTGCGTGATGCCATCCGTGCCGCAGACGAGCCGGTATCGATCATTGTGGTCATTGCCGGATCAAGACTGACGCTCGAGACGCGCCCGGCGTCGGCGGCGAGGGGGGCTGCCGCGGTGGCAGGTGGTGGCGGCGCGGAAACCGGCAGCTCACGGCTGGTGGTCGCGCTGTCCGGACGTGCGGCAGCCGGGTTCGTTGCGCTCGCCTGCGGCTGTGCCGATGCGCCGGTGGCTTGGTGTTTGGCACCCGCCTGGCCCGCCGTACTGGCGGTTGATTGCCCCTTGGTGCCGGCGGCGGCCATCTTGCCGTCGCGCTCGTCCACGCCCTTGCGGGCTTGTGCGAAGCGTCCGGCCGGATTGGCCTCGGCGACAGTCGGGCTGACGGTGGCGGCGGCTTGCGATTGCGCTGAAGTGGCAGTCATAGCCGGCGATGCGGGCGCTGCCGGGTCCGTGCCCGCGGGAGCCGGAGTTGTGACAGCAGGGAAGGCGGGTGAGCGGGGTTGCGGTGCCGGATTGGACGGCGACAACACCGCCATGACCGGTGGTTTTTCGTTCTTTCCTGCAGCAGGCGCGCCCGGTGTGGGCTGCGTCTCGGCCGGATTGCCATTGGTTGTCGCCGATCCCTCAGTCGTCACAGCGGGGGCGGACGCCCGGGATTGCGGTGCCGGATCGGACGGCGACAGGACCGCCATGACCGGCGGCTTTTCGCTTTTGTCCGTAGCGGTTGCGCCCGGTGCGGGCTGGGTCACGGCCGGGTCGCCACTCATGGCCAGGGGCCTTGTGTTGTCGGGCGTTGATGCACCGGCTGCGGCCCCGATTGCGGGACCCGCAGTTGCTCGCGTCCCGGCGTCAGATGCTGCAGTGGTGCTTGCATTCAAGCCAATATCGCCGACGAATTCCGGTCGGCCCTGACCTGTCCACCCTCCCGCTGAGGCAAGACGAGCAGCATCGGGAGCCGCATTTGCCGGGTTTGCGGGCCCGTTTTCGACCGGCGCAGCATCCGGGTCGGTGGCCGGCACGCTTGCGGTCTGACCGGTGGCCGGGCCGTTGGCACCAGCGTCCGGGCTGGGATTGCTGCGCGGCGGAGTGGGTGCTGCTGGCGGCGTCGCGGAGTCAAGCAGGGTATCGAAGGCCGACTTGCCCGCGGAATCATTCGCCCTCGCCTGATCGGCGTCCGAGCCGGCAGACATGCCTCTCGAACCGGCCATTGCCGCACTCGATGAGATGTATTCTGCGCCTGGAACAATCATTGGCATGGTCAAACTAATCCACTCGTTTGGCACACAATGCGTGCCGTGTCGGTGAAATGGGTCGCAAGCTTCATGCCAGAGGTGTTGCATGTGAAGTAATTGATTTTATGAATTAATTTCTGAGTAAGACAGGTAAATGACGCATTCGACCCGGCGGATTATGCCCGGTAGTGGGTTGAAGCTGCCTGGCGCTGCGAGGCGGCGACCCCGCCCATCGGACGGGTCGGTTTCGCCGCAATCCGGCCGGGTTTCGCACCGCTCTCGCCGACTTGGCCCGCCGCTTGCGATTAACCCTGTAGGACGTCCCTATGGTTCGGATGTCGGAAAGACGCGAATTTGCATGAATATGTCAGCAAAAACAGGTTCTTGTATGTCAAATCTTGGCGCTGGGCAGGGGCCGGATTCACCATTCCGGCTCGGCAAGCCTTGCCGGAGTGTCGGCAGTTTTGACCACCTGCGCTTCCAATCTTGCGATGTTTCGAGGATGGCATCATGTCGCTGAACGGTATTATCGGTAGCGCCCTGTCGGGATTGTCTGCGAGCCAGGCCGGCCTCAACTCGGCCGCCAATAACGTCGCCAATGTCAATACGCCCGGCTATGCGCGAACCCAGGCCGTGCTGCAGGCCCTCAATGTTGGCGGTGTCGCCATGGGGGTCCAGGTCGTCGGGGTTTCCCGCATTGCCGACGTCTACCTTCAGGCCGCCTCGATCCGCGCGATCAGCGGTGGTGAGGCTGCCAGGATCCAGGCCGACGGGCTGGACAAGGTGCAATCGCAATTCGGCAAGCTCGACGATGAGGGTTCGATGTTCGCGCGGCTGAGCCGTGCTTTCTCCAGCCTGTCCCAGGCCAGTGTCGACCCGGCCCAATCGGTTGCGCGGCTGTCGGCAGCCTCCGATCTGCAGGCATTCTTCGACGAGACCAGCCGCCTGTCACAAATGATCACCGGTCAGCGCAAGGATGCTGACGCGCAGATCCAGTCGGCCGTGTCACGGACCAATGAGATCCTCGATGAACTCAGTGGCCTCAATTCCAGTATTCAGAGCGTCAGCGTCGCGGGCGGGGATACGTCCGGCATCGCCAATCGGCAGTCGGAATTGCTGGATGAACTGGCCGGCTATATTGATATTCGGACCGAGACCAAATCGGACGGGCGCTTGATCGTACGGACCGGCGATGGCGTCGCCCTGGTCGAGACGGGCGTGACACAGCTTGAATATACAGCGACCGGCAGTGGCGCTTTCGGCGTAACCTATGGGCATATTTATGTGCAGCCGCCCTATGGCGCCCAGGCATCGGAACTCAGCGGGCATGTCGCCAGCGGAAAACTATATGGCCTGCTCGATTTGCGGGACCGGATCCTGCCCGAGATCGCCGACGAGCTCGCTGAACTGACGGCCGGTGCCGCTGACGCGCTCAACCTGGCGCACAATAATTCGTCCTCCTATCCGGCACCCCAGACTCTGGCGGGCCGCAATACCGGCCTGGTCGCCGCGGATTTGCACAATTTCACGGGCGCGACGACGCTCGCCGTTACCAGTTCGACCGGCACCCTGGTCAAGCGCATCGATATTGATTTCGACGCCGGCACGCTCAGCGTTGATGGCGGTGCGGCGATTGCGCTGGGGACAAGCGTCGGCAGTCTGACGACCGCGATCAATACCGCGCTGGGCGCCGACGGCACGGCGGCATTTGCCAATGGTGCCATGACGCTTCAGGCGAGTAATGCCGCAAACGGTCTGGCCAGCCTGCAGGATTCGACGACGCCCAGCGATCGCGCCGGTCGCGGTTTCTCGCATTTCTTCGGCCTCAATGATCTGGTGTCCTCGACCCGTCCCGGCTTCTTCGAGACCGGAATGTCGGGCATTGACGCCCACCAGTTTACGACCGGGACTTCATTGAATTTCCAGATCACAGCGCCGGACGGCCGGCCTGCGGGCACGGTCAGCATTCCGATGGTGACCGGTGAGACCGTGGCTGATGCGGTGACGGCATTGAATAATACGACCACCGGGCTCGGCCGCTATGCCACATTCACCCTGGACAGTGATGGCAAGCTGAACGCGGTCCCCAAATCAGGCTATGCAGATTTCGATCTCAATCTGACCTCGGACGACACCAGCCGGGCCGGGTCCGGCCTGTCCTTTTCCCAGATGTTCGGTATCGGTCTGAACGCGACCGCAGGCCGGGCCGGAACCTTCTCGGTGAACACCGTGATCAGGGGCGATTCCGCAAAACTGGCCCTGGGTCAGCTCAATCTCAACGGCGCGACGGTCGCTGGCGATCTGGTCCTGACATCGGGCGATGCCCGCGGCGGCCAGTTGCTGCAGGCGGCGATGACGACAACGCGCAGCTTTGATGCAGCCGGGTCGATCAATGCGGCCAATTCCAGCCTGCAGGATTATGCCGCACGGCTGGCCGGCAGTATCGGATCGCGTGCCGCACGCGCCGAGAGTGAAGCGGCCTCGGCCGATGTGCTGCGCACCACGGCACAGACCAAGCGATCGAATGTCGAGGGTGTCAGCCTCGACGAGGAATTGGCTGCGATGACGCTCTACCAGCAATCCTATAACGCCTCGGCGAGAATGCTGCAGGCGGCCAAGGAAATGACTGACGCCCTCATGAGTATTGTCTAGGAAGCGATTGACCCATGACACGGATATCGACATACGGCGCCTCGCAATCAGCCCTGCTGGATCTGATGCGCGCCCAGCAATCCCTGTTCCAGGCGCAACAGGAACTCAGCACCGGCAAGAAGGGGGCTGATCTCAAGGGCGTCGGCTATCAGGCCGAGACTATCGCCGCCAGCCGTGGCGCACTGTCGCGCTCGCAGGCCTTCGAGGAAGCCGCTGTGCGGTCAGGAATCCGGCTCGAGGCGCAAAATATTGCGCTTGAGCGCCTCTCGGACTCGGTCGGCGAATTGCGCTCGGTCATGACCTCCAAAAATGGCGACTTCATCATGCAGGAGGTCACGGATGCCTTTTACGGAGCCGTCAATGCCCTCAATAGTCAGCATCTGGGCGCCTATATGTTTGGTGGCACGCGCGATGATGCCAAGCCATTGACCGTCAGCACGCTGGCTGACCTGGCGGCGTTGCCGGCAGTGGCCGATGCGTTCCAGAACAATGATCTCGAGCCGACCGTGCAGGTCGATCAGAATACCACAGTCACCGTCGGCCGGCTGGCCAGCGATATCGCAACCGACATCATGGCTTCATTCAAGCGCATTGCTGAATTCGAGGCCGGGCCCAATGGTCCGTTTGCCGACCCGATGACCGACGCCCAGCAGGCCTTCGTCGTCGGTGAGTTGCAGAATATTGTCGCGGCTCAGGACGGGATTATTTCGGTGGTCGGCATGAATGGTGTCATGCAGGCGCAGATCGAAAGTTCGCAGCAGAGTCAGAAGGACCGGCAGGATTTCCTCACCGGCATGATCAGCGATATCGAGGATGTCGACATGGCCGAGGCCGCGACCAGATTCCAGACGGCGCAGAATGTCCTCGACGTTTCGGCCAAAACCTTTGCCTCGCTGACACAGGTTTCGCTTCTCACCTTTTTGCGCTAAGCCTGCCCCAACTTTAACCGTTTGCTGCGGGCCTTGACCCCGCTGGAGGCGAATATGACGCTTACCGATTCCGGTCGCGCGATGGCGCGTGCCGACGACCTTCTCTCCGAATTTGGCCTCGCCGGCGATCCGCTCGGCCTGGGCGGCAATCCAGCCGATCACCGCGTTGTCGTGGCGATGTCGGGCGGGGTGGACTCTTCCGTCACTGCGGCCGTCGTGCACCGCGCCGGCTATGATGTCGTGGGCGTGACGCTGCAGCTCTATGATCATGGCGCCGCGATCCAGAAGAAGGGCGCCTGCTGCGCCGGCCAGGATATCTATGACGCCAAGCGCGTCGCCGAGGAATGCGGCTTTCCTCATTACGTCCTCAATTATGAAAGCCGCTTCCGCGAAGCGGTGATCGAGGAGTTTGCCGATACCTATCTGGCCGGCTTCACGCCCATCCCCTGCGTGCGCTGCAATCAGACCGTCAAATTTGCCGATCTGCTGACGACCGCGCGTGAGCTTGGCGCTGTTTGCATGGCGACGGGGCATTATATCCAGCGCGTCGAGGGGCCGAATGGCGCCCAATTGCGCCGCGCGGCGGATGCTGGCAAGGATCAGTCCTATTTCCTGTTCGCGACGACGCATGAGCAGCTCGACTTCCTGCGCTTTCCGCTCGGTCATCTCGACAAGGACCAGACGCGCCGGCTTGCCGAAGCCTTCGGCCTGATCGTCGCCGACAAGCCCGACAGCCAGGATATCTGCTTCGTGCCCCAGGGCCGTTATGTCGACATCGTCGAAAAAGTCCGCCCGGGCGTCTCGCGCCCCGGTGAGATCGTGCATGTCGATGGCACCGTGCTGGGCCGCCATGAAGGCGTGATCCACTACACAGTCGGCCAGCGCCGTGGCCTCAAGATCGCCATCGGCGACCCGCTCTATGTCGTCAAGCTCGATGCCGCCACTGCGCAGGTCGTGGTCGGTCCGCGCGAGGCCCTGGCGGTCGATCGCATCACGCTGAAGGATATCAACTGGCTCGGCGATGAAGCCCTGGCAGACGGCGTCCCCGTGCGCGTCAAGGTCCGCTCGACCCGCCCGCCGGTCGATGCCGCCTTCTCGGTCGAAGGCGATGAAATCGCTGTCGTCCTGCCGGGCGGCGAAGAAGGTGTGGCACCCGGTCAGGCCTGCGTCTTCTATTCGGCCGAAGATGATGGCCGTGTCCTGGGCGGCGGCTGGATCGCGAAAACCAGCGCGACCGCCGCGGCGGCGAGTGGGTATCGGCTGATCGGTTAGACCGGCCCCGCCAGCCCTTTCCACATCACCACCACGGCCCAGTGCAGCGCCACCGCCGGCCAGATCGAGCCGGAGCGGCGCCAGCTGATTGTGCAGGCGAGACCGAGCGCGGCGGTGATGGCGAGGAAGGCGGGGTCTGCGAAGATCGGCTGCGCCATGGGCAGGCCGAGCCAGAGCTGGGCCGGGTGCCAGAGCACGAATAGGGTGAGCGCGCCTGCGGCACGCCAGCGACCGTGCCGTCCGGCGATGAGCACCCGGAAAACCATCTCCTCGGCCAGTGCCGGAATGAGGATGGCGATCAGCGCGATGGCAACCAGTTCCGGCCAGTTCGCCGCCGGTGCAAAAGTGAAGACCTGCGCGGCTGTGCCCGTCACCAGGGCAAAAACGGTGAAAACTGCAAGCAGAGACAGGGCTTCCACCCAGTTGCATCGGCCGGGCCACGTCCGCACCGCAGATGTTGCATCTGCGAAAAGACTTGACGCGGTGCCGCATGTTTTCATCATGCGCGCCAGAATTACACATGATCCCGCCCCTGAGGAGACTTCAGATGAGTGCAGTTGATGATCCAATCGTCATTGTCGGCATGGCGCGCACCCCGATGGGTGGCCTGCTCGGCGAACTGACGTCGCTGTCGGCCAATGAACTCGGTGCCATTGCAATCAAGGCCGCGATGGAAGAAGCCGGCGTTGCCGGCGAAGATGTCGATCAGGTCCTGATGGGCAATGTGCTGATGGCTGGCCAGGGCCAGGCTCCGGCGCGTCAGGCGGGTATCAAGGCCGGCCTGCCGAAATCCGTTGAAGCGACCACACTCAACAAGATGTGTGGCTCAGGCATGCAGGCGGCGATCATGGGCCGCTCGGCAATCATGTCCGGCGATGCCGACATCATTGTCGCCGGTGGTATGGAATCGATGAGCAATGCACCACACATGATGCCGACCCATCGCGCCGGCTTCAAATACGGTCATGACGTGCTCAAGGACCATATGGCCCAGGACGGTCTCGAGGATGCCTTCGAGAAAAAGCCGATGGGCGTTTATGCCGACATGATCGCCCAGGAACACCAGTTCACGCGTGAACAGCAGGATGCCTATGCGCTGGAAACCCTGGCCCGCGCCCAGCGTGCGACCAAGAATGGTGATTTCAAGCGCGAGATTACGCCGGTGACGATGGCGACCCGCAAGGGCGATGTTGTCGTCGATACCGACGAGCTGCCGCGCAAGGCGATGCCGGACAAGATCCCGACGCTGCGCCCGGCCTTCAGCAAGGATGGCACCGTCACCGCCGCCAATGCCTCGGGCATTTCCGATGGTGCTGCAGCTCTGGTGCTGATGCGCAAATCGGAAGCGGAACGCCGCGGTCTCAAGCCGCTCGCCCGCATCGTCGCTACGGCGGCCCATGCCCATGAGCCGGCCTATTTCACCACCGCTCCGGTGCCCGCCATGCGCAAGGTTGTCGAGCGCGCCGGGTGGACCATTGACGAAGTCGATCTGTGGGAAATCAACGAGGCTTTCGCCGTCGTGCCGATGATCGCGATGAAAGAGCTCGGGCTCAGCCATGACAAGGTCAATGTCAATGGCGGTGCCTGTGCCCTGGGTCACCCGATCGGTGCCTCTGGTGCCCGCGTCATCGTCACCCTGATCGCGGCGCTTGAAAAGCACGGCAAGACCAAGGGCGTCGCCTCGCTCTGCATCGGCGGCGGCGAAGCCACGGCCGTGGCGATCGAGCGATTCTAGCCTTGCAGGATGACAGCGGCACGGCGGTGGACGGAATCCGGTTTGAGGACCGTCCGCCGCCGGTCGCTGATTTCATCGCGATGCGTGCGGCCTGCGGCTGGGGCGAGCTGTCGCCGGGTTTGGCCGGAGCGGCGCTCGACGCGTCCTTGCTGGCAATTACGGCCTATGATGTGCACGACCGCATTGCCGGCTTTCTTCGCGCCATCGGCGATCCGCTCTATCTCTATATCCAGGACGCCATCATTGCCCCGGAGCTGCGCGGCAGCGGTCTGGGCACACGGATGATGCAGCGCCTGTTATCACGAATCGACGCCGATTTCCCGGACGCCCATGTCATGTTGATGTGCGCGAAGGGGCGCGAGCGCTTCTATTCCGAACTTGGTTTTGAAGCACGGCCCAGCCGGGATTTTGGCCCGGGCATGCAGCGTCTGCGCTAGATGCTTGCCGATTGTCAGCCCTGGATATGTCCCAGCGGCAGGCCCCGGCTGTCCTTGATATTGCGCACCTGGACCGAGGTGCGGAAATCGCCGACGATATCGAGCGGTATCATCCGGTCGGAGATGAACTCGTTATAGGCATCGATATCGGGCATCACGACCTTGACCAGATAATCATAGGGGCCGGTCATCATGCAGGCCTCGGTGACTTCGGGAAAGCTCTGCACCGCCTTCTCGAACTTGACGTAATTGGCCTTGCGGGCCGGCGATATCTTTACCTCGAGATAAGCGGTAAACATCAGGCCGAGCGCGCGGCGGTCGAGCTCGACCGAGCGCCGCTTGATAATGCCATCGGTTTCAAGCCGGCGAATCCGCCGCCAGCACGGGGAGGGTGTCAGTCCGACGATTTCGGCTATGTCGGCAACCGAGCGGCCTGCGTCTTCCTGCAGCGCTTCGAGTATGCGGACGTCAATCAGATCAAGGTTCGCGAGCATTTTTCCCTCAAATTCAGTATTTGAGGGAAATTAGTCTACATTTCCGCGAAAACAAACCCGGAAATGGCACCTTGTTCCAGTAGTAGACAAGGTGGACATATCCGCGTTAGACGCCTCGCACACGCCTTGTCGTGCGCGTCCATCCCCTGGCAGGTATTGCCGATGTTTTCAGCGAGAGCTCATGGCACACTCCACACCCCGATTTCATGTCCCGGCCCCGCATGCGCGCCCCGGCGACACGCCTGATTTCTCCCATATCGAGATCCCGCCAGCGGGCCAGTCCCGCCGTCCCGATGTCGCGATCGCGGGCAGTGAGACCCTCGACCTGGCCCTCGGGCTGGTGCGGGTGCTCGACCATAACCACCAGGCGGTGGGTGAATGGGATCCGAAGCTGGAGCCGGACGTGTTGCGCGAAGGCCTGCGCCATATGGTGCTGACCCGCGTCTATGACGAGCGCATGCAAAAGCTGCAGCGCCAGGGCAAGATGAGCTTCTACATGAAATCCATGGGCGAGGAGGCCGTCGCCGTCGCCGCCGCGATGGCGCTCGAGAAGACCGATATGGTCTTCCCCTCCTATCGCCAGCAGGGCATTTTGTTCGCGCGCGGCCGCGATATTGTCGAGATGATGTGCCATTGCATCTCCAATAGCCGCGATAATCTCAAAGGCCGTCAATTGCCGGTTCACTACACCTGGGCCGAGGGTGATTTCTTCTCGATCTCGGGCAATCTGACGACGCAATTTCCCCAGGCGGTCGGCTATGCCATGGCCTGCCGTTACAAGGGCGAAAGCCGGATTGCAGCGAGCTGGATCGGTGATGGCTCCACTGCCGAGGGCGATTTCCACGGCGCGCTGGTGCTGGCTTCGACCTATCGCGCGCCGGTCATCCTCAATGTCGTCAATAATCAATGGGCGATCTCGACCTTCCAGGGCATTGCCGCTGGCGCCAGCGAGACCTTCGCCCAGAAGGGCATTGGCTATGGCCTCGCCTCGCTGCGCATTGATGGCAATGATTTCCTCGCCGTCTATGCCGCCACCAAATGGGCCGCCGAGCGTGCCCGCGCTGGCCATGGCGCGACGGTGATCGAGAGCTTTACCTATCGCGCCGACGCGCATTCCACGTCCGACGACCCGTCCGGTTACCGGCCCAAGGGCGAGGCTGCGGCCTGGCCGCTGGGCGATCCGGTCGAGCGGCTGAAAAACCATCTCATCGGCCTTGGCCAATGGGATGAAGAGCGTCATGCGGCGATGGAGAAAGAGCTCGATCAGCTGGTCATCGCCTCCTACAAGGAAGCCGAGACCTTCGGCACCCTGCATGACGGCCCGCTATCGCCCGTGCAGACCATGTTCGAGGATGTCTATGCCGAACCCGATTGGCGCCTGCGCCGTCAACGCCGCGATCTGGGGGTATAGGTCATGAGCAAGATGAACATGATCCAGGCCCTCAACTCGGCCATGGACAATATGATGGAACGCGACGCCAATGTGCTCGCCTTCGGTGAGGATGTCGGATATTTCGGCGGCGTCTTCCGCGTCACGGCCGGGCTGCAGGAAAAATACGGTCTCGACCGTTGTTTCGATGCACCGATCAATGAGGCGGCGATCGTCGCCATGGCCATCGGCATGGCCGCCAATGGACTCAAGCCAGTCGCCGAGATCCAGTTCTCCGATTATATCTTCCCCGGTTTTGACCAGATCGTCTCCGAATTGTCGCGCCTGCGGTATCGCACCGCCGGCACATTCACCGCGCCGGTCGTGATCCGCACCCCGTCGGGCGGCGGTATTCGCGGTGGTCAGACCCATTCGATGAGCCCGGAGGCCTTCTTCACCCATATCCCGGGCATTCAGGTCGTGATGCCGTCCAATCCCTATGACGCCAAGGGCTTGCTGATCGCCGCGATCGAAAGCCCCGACCCGGTCATCTTCTTCGAGCCAAAACGCCTGTATAATGGTCCCTTCGATGGCGGTGCCGGCAAGGCGCTGGAAGCCTGGGGCAAGCATCCCAAGGGCGAGGTTCCCGAGGATCATTACACCCTGCCAATCGGCAAGGCCGATATCGTGCGTGAAGGCGCGGCGATGACCATCATTGCCTATGGCACGCTGGTCCATGTCGCGCAGGCGGCGGTGGAACAGTCGGGCATTGATGCCGAGATCATCGATCTGCGCACGCTGGTCCCCTATGATATCGAAACCATCGCCGCATCGGTCAACAAGACCGGGCGCTGCATCGTCGCCCAGGAGGCGCCGCGCACCTCAGGATTTGGTGCCGAGCTGGCAGCGCAAATCCAGGAAGAGTGTTTCTACGCCCTCGAAGCCCCGATCAAGCGCGTCACCGGCTGGGACACCCCCTATCCGCACGCGCATGAATGGTCCTATTTCCCCGGTCCGCAGCGTTTCATCAACGCCATGCGCGAAGTGTTGGAGGCCTGATCATGAGCGAATACCGCTACAAGATGCCCGATGTCGGCGAAGGTATCGTCGAGGCCGAAATCGTTGAATGGCATGTGAAGGTCGGCGATACCGTCACCGAAGACCAGCATGTCCTCGACGTGATGACCGACAAGGCCACCGTCGAAATCCCCTGTGCCGTCAATGGCACGGTTTCCAAACTGGTCGGCGCGCCGGGCGATATTATTGCTGTCGGCACCGAGATCATGTTCATCGCCGTCGATGGCGCCGTGCCGTCCGAAGAGGCTGCGCCCAAGGTCGAAGCAGACGAGGCGGCTGTCGCGCCCGTGGTCGAGACCGCCAAGCCGACGCCCGCACCATCGGTCGCATCGCGCCCGGTCGGCGAACGCGCCCTGGCCAGTCCGGCGGTGCGCAAGCGCGCCCTGGAAGCGGAAATCGAATTGTCGGCTGTCCCCGGAACCGGTCCGGCCGGCCGTATCACCCATGATGATCTCGATGATTTCATAGCCTCGGGCGGGCGGCTCGTCGCCCATTCCGGCGGCGGCTCGGCCCTGCGCGCACCCCGCACGGGCGTCACCGAGGAAAAGCTGATCGGCCTGCGCCGGCGCATTTCCGAAAACATGTCGCATGCCCAGCGCACCATCCCTTCCATCGCTTATGTCGACGAGATCGACGTGACGGCGCTGGAAGAATTGCGGGCCCATCTCAATTCAAAGAAGTCGGACGATCAGACCAAGCTGACCTTCATCCCCTTCCTCGTCATGGCCCTGACCAAGGCCCTGCCGGAGACACCGCAGGCCAATGCCCATTTCGATGGCGAGGCCATGCTGCTGACCAAATATCAGGGTGTGCATTGCGGTATCGCCGCAGCGACGCCCAATGGTTTGATGGTGCCTGTGATCAAGCATGCCGAAGCGCTCGATATCTGGCAGATCGCTGCCGAGCTGACACGCCTCGCCGCGGCAGCCAAATCCGGCAAGGCCACCAAGGACGAGCTGACCGGTTCGAGCATCACCATCACCTCGCTCGGCGCGATTGGCGGCCTGGTCTCGACCCCGATTCTCAATGCCCCGGAAGTCGCGATCATCGGCGTCAACAAGATGCAGGAATTGCCGCGCTTCGACGCCAAGGGCGGGATCACCGCGCGCAAGCTGATGAATCTCTCCTCCTGCTTCGATCACCGCATTGTCGACGGCTATGACGCCGCGATGCTGATCCAGCGGGTCAAGGGCTATCTGGAGAACCCGGCGACGCTGTTTATGTGATCGAGCGCGCTTGACCCATGGCGGGATCCGGCGCGGACCTATCCCTGCAGACAAGCCGGTCAAACCCGGATAGGTTGTGGCCATGAACATGTTCCGGATTATCTTCCCCGATCAGGCTGACGATGACGGGCGCTATCGCGGTGCCCGGCTAGAATCGCTCGAGCGCGCCACGAGCCTGCACCTCAGAATCGTTTTCACGCTCGTCCTGGTTTTAGTGGCCCTGGGCTTGCTGGTGGCCTTCGGCCCCAACTGGTGGTCGACATTGAATGCGCCGCTCATCGCGGGAATATGTGGCGCCAGTCTCGTTGTGCTCACCTTTGGCACGCTGGCCTGGCTGTCGAGGAAATAGGCTGGCTGGCAAGCCGTCATAGTCCCTTGATCCTCGGACATCGCTGTCAGGCGGCCCCGCTTGACCGCCCCACCGCGCTCGGGCTTGATTGCGGCCAAACTTTGAAGGACCGCTCATGCCCACCCGCCTTTCCCGCCTGGCCTCCATGTTGCGCAATGGCATTGCCGCCTGGGGCGTGGTCGTTTTCGTGCTGATGTTCGTGCGCAATGATCTCGGCATCGCGCCGCATGATTTGCCGGCGATTGTCTTCGGCGGCTTTGGCGTGGTGGTGCTGGTGCAGGCGGTGCGGGCGCTGGTGATGCCGGTGGCGGTGAAGGCTGACGCGGGTTAGCGGGACCTGTCCGCTGCTCTAGCTGGATGAGCGGGTAGGTCCCGGATCTACGCCCCGATCGCTGCCGCGTCCGGGCATCCGTCCGGGATGGCAAATAATTGGGTTGTCGGGTTTCGTGCCCGCCGGTGACAATATCGCCGCCTTATCCCCGCCCCCACACACTTATTCCACGTCATCCTGACGAAAGTCAGGACCTCGACGTTACAAGGTCGGAGCCTGCGATATCGAGGTCCCGACTTGCGTCGGGATGACGGGTTTTGAGCAATGTTATCCCCACCCCCTCCACGTCGGCGCATACTCCAGCTGTTCCGGTCGCACGGGAGGCACGAGCTCAGTCAGTCGCGGCGGTTGGAAGCGTGCAGCCTGTCCGGGCGAAGGGGTGACATCCCGAGCGCTGGCAGGGCGTCCATTAGGGTCTGACGG
>Ga0316204_10007643_pt1 | contig 15628 bp, 8 predicted proteins | sample 6monrhotite_MG_2_FD_205661 | JGI IMG/M metagenome (GOLD analysis project Ga0316204, IMG submission 205661) | Microbial mat bacterial communities from mineral coupon in-situ incubated in ocean water Damariscotta River, Maine, United States -... | ecosystem: Environmental > Aquatic > Marine >... | reverse complement strand
AAAAAAATCACTACTCGCTGCAATATTTACCAAGCCATCAGAAACATTTCATTGAATTATTTATCGCATTTATTACAAGGGGCTAAGGTGACGCAAATGAAAATGTTCGCGAACTTAATTAAAAATATACTAGGTATGGTAGCTATCATAAGCTTACTGTCACTAGTTTCTGCCTGTGGTGGCGACGATGGTGCTCAAGGGCCAGCGGGACCAGCAGGTACAGCGGGGCCAGTTGGGCCAGCAGGACCTCCGGGGACTGGTGTCGTACAACCAACTGAAATTACTGAAACCATGTTTGCCGAAATAACTGGAGCAACGATTGCTGCAGACGGCACAACTACCATTAGCTTTTCACTGACTACTGATATTGGTGTGCCCTTTGTCGGCCTTCCCGAAAATCGTATCCGTTATACATTTGCCAAATTAGTGCCTGCAGATGCAATCACCGGTGAGGCAAGTGAATGGGTTAGCTACGTTAATAGAACTGAATCTGCACCTACCGATCCTAACCTTGGCTCGGGCACTGCAGACCAAATTCAAGCGACTTATGAAAGAGGTGGAACACTGACTGATAATCAGGACGGTAGTTACACTTATGTATTTAGTGCTAATCCACTAAGTGTCACTGACCCTGTTGCAGTTGAATATAATGCCGAGTTAACTCACCGCGTTGCTTTTCAAATTAGTGGCGGCGGCTTTCCTACTTTGAACCGTACCTATGATTGGCAGCCATCAACTGGCGCTACAGATGGTATCTACACTCGTGAAATGGTTGTCGAAGGTACTTGTAATGCCTGTCACGGCACACTAGCCATTCATGGTGGTGGTCGTGTTGATACTGCCTACTGTGTGACTTGCCACAATCCTGGCTCTATTGATGCCAATAGTGGCAATAGTGTCGATATGGCCGTGATGGTTCACAAAATCCATATGGGCGCTAACTTGCCATCAGTAGTGGATGGTGGTGAATATGCGATCTGGGGTTTCCGTGATAGCAAACACGATTATTCTGAAGTAGAGCTACCAATGGATGTACGTAATTGTACTAGTTGTCATGATGATGCCATTGCAGAAACCCCTGATGCGGGTAACTGGAAAGACATACCAACCATTCAAAATTGTGGTTCATGTCATGATGATGTCAACTTCGAAACTGGAGATGGCCATGTAGCTGGTGCCTTTGCTGATAACAGTGAATGTGCTACCTGCCATATGGATGGTAGATTGGTCGCAACTACGGATGCACATACGGGTGTGCTGGCTGCTAAGGTAGCTGTCGCTTCTCTAGTTACCGCGGCGGTCGAGTCAATATCAATCGATCAGGTTAGTGGTGATGTTGAAGCTGTAGTCCGTATACAAATAGATGGAGTCAATGTTCCTGCATTGCGTGATGGCGCTGATGTAGATACCGCTGAAGGCGCTGTCTTGGGTACATATCGACGTACTGATAATGGTGCTCTAGCGATTAACTGGGACAATGGTACTGGCTTCCAATATAGTCACCAAGAAGTCATATTTAATGACTGTGTACCTGATGGTGCTGGTTTATTCACATGTTCCGCTTCAGGCCTATTAGCCGGAATCACTGATACAGATGTTGTTACTGTAACTACTGTTGACTTACTTATTTGCATGAATGAAAAAGACGGTATGATTGCAGCTTGCGATACGCCCGAATCTGCTGATGCTCGCGTTGTGCAAGTTCCGGTTGTTCCAGAAGTATACTCTTTCACAGGTGATGGTGTAGCAACGACTGATGGTTATGACAAGATTGCTGGAGATATCGATTCATGCCGCAGTTGTCATGTAGACAACAAGTTCCACCATGCATCAACTGAGTTAGTACAATGTAAGACTTGTCATAATGCTGAACGCTTGTCGTATCGTGCTGGCCAACCGGGCGATCTGAAACATAATGTGCACAGATTGCATGCTTCTTTAGCGGGTCGAAGTCTACTACCTAATCCAGATGGAGATGATTACGAGTTCTACTACCCAGGTAATATCTCTCAATGTACAGCCTGCCACACATCTGATCAGGTTGATTTACCAGTAATGGTTAACCATCGAGCTTCAGTAGCTAGATCGGGTGGACAAGCACGATACACTAGTCCAACAGCAGTCGTCTGTTCATCTTGTCACTTGGATATACAGACCGGATATGTTGATCCTACCCTTCAAGGTCTGATTGATCCTGCAAATGGTACAATCTCGCCAGCAACTCAAGCTGTGATTGATCACATGATTCAAAACGGCGCGGTCTTTGGCGCTACAACCTTTGAAGAGGCAAATAAAGTAGAGTCTTGCTCTGTTTGTCATGGACAAGGTAAAGAATCAGGGATTGATAAAGTCCATAAGTTTCAATAGCAAGTAATCCCAGCAGTCTGTCTAACAAGACAGGCTGCTGGCCGATTCGGCTAATTTCTGAATTCATTGATCTTTGTAACAAGGAACAAGAATGCCTAGTAATCACACTATTAGACGACTACCCCTCAGCATGATGTTATTCACAGCGCTGGGGTTTATAGTCGCCACAAGTATCTCAAATGCAGAAGAGCCAGATTTAGAAAAGGCACAATCTGTTTTTGATTTAAAAATGGAATCAGATTATTCCGATTCGGGTGCAGATAACTGCCTACGCTGTCATGACACAGATTCAGATTATCCAGCAACAAAAATATTCTTTACAGCACACGGTAATCAGAATGATAAGAATAGTCCGATGGCTCAGTTTCAATGTGAGTCCTGTCATGGACCCGCTGGTGAACATAGCGTACGACGTGTACCGAAAGGTGAAGAACGAGAAGCTATGATTGATTTCACCCACCAGAATATGCCGGTGGTAGAAATGAATAAAATCTGTAGTAGTTGTCATCAGAACTCTGACGATCATTTTTCAGGTAGCTCTCATGAAATAATGAATGTTGCCTGTACTGATTGCCACAAGGTGCATGACTCAGAACATGGCGTACTGAAAAAGCAGAATCAAATTGAAATCTGTGGCACATGTCATATCGAACAAAAATTATCTTCAAATAAGTTTTCTAGCCATCCACTGGACTTCCAGGGTCAGATGGGTTGTGTGGACTGCCATAGCCCGCATGCCACAGACAACGACCATCAACTGGCGCAAGAATCAGTGAATGATACATGCTTTAGCTGCCATGCCGAAAAGCGTGGGCCATTTGTTTGGGAACACGAGCCAGCAACAGATAATTGCGCTAACTGTCACTCATCTCACGGCAGTAACCATGCAGATATGCTGGTCCAGAAAGCGCCGTTTCTATGTCAAAACTGTCATAGCTCACAAGGGCATCCAGCCATTGCCTATGATCGCCCCGGCATAAATAACCGTTCAGAAAGTATGCTATTGGGACGCTCCTGCATGAATTGTCATGGTCAGATCCATGGCAGTAATCATCCCTCTGGCAGTACGTTGCAAAGGTAGGTGACAAATAATGAATAAGCATAATCAGACAATATTTAAATTAACTGCATTATCTACCGCAATTTGGTTATCCTGCGCAGCATTAGCAGGTGGCTTTGAAGGCAAAAACCGTGGCGATGTCGATTTGGCAGACTATGAATGTGAAGATTGCCCAGAATTATTACCCTGGGAGTTCACACTAAAAACAAATCTGGGCTATTTAGATAATGATGCCCGGCGCTTCAGACGCTATTCTGGTATCGAAGATGGTGCCCAACTCTTTTTGGATGGCCTGGCGGTCATGCGTGAAGAAGATGGTTTTATCTGGCGCACAGAATTTCATAATCTAGGTCTCGATTCAGGTGGTTTAACGTCAAGTATAGGCGTACAAGGGTTATACAATTTAACCTTTGATTACCAATCAACCATTGCTGTAGGTAAAGACTACTTACGAAGCCCCTACTCTCAGGTTGGCAATAATCTCACACTAGATACTAATTGGGTGCCATCAAATGATACGGCGGATTTCAACAGTCAATCCTTTGCACGTCGCTTCGATTTAACTACTGACTGGCAAACATTGGGCCTCAATTTTAAATACCAAACTGAAACTAACCTGCACTACTCGTTAGACTATAGACAGCTCAGTAAAGAAGGCCTGCAAGAATATAGTGTTGCGCAAATGTTAAACGCAGCCTTTATTCCATTGCCGATTGATAACAAAACAACCGATCTGGAAGGCCAAATTCGTTGGTTAGATGACAACTGGAACATTGCCTTTACGGCTTTAGTTTCAAGGTTTGATAATCAATATTCTGATGTCACCGTAGACTATCCGTTCGTACCGCTAACATCAGGTAGTGATCAAATTCAAATGTCCTTAGCTCCAGAACATGTGTATACACGCCTGAGCTTGGATGGCCGTTACCGTTATGGCCAAGGCTCATATGCCCGTGTAAGGTATTCAAGCTCAACACTAGAACAGGAAGAGTCATTACTAGAATACTCTTTGAACCCAACGTTTCAATTGCCACTACCAACAATGTCGTTGGATGCGGAAGTTGATACAGAAAATTTACAACTACAACTATTGCATCGCTTTGACAAAATGTTCAGCGTTAATATTAAGTATGTTGATAAAGAGCGTGATAATAAGACTCCAGTCTATAACTGGTCTCAAGTAATTACCGACCTATATGTCGCAGGCATGGTACAAAACCTTCCCTACGACTATAAAACCGAACGTTTCTCAACCTCTTTTAATTTCCGCTGGTCAATGGATCATCGTTTTAACATAACGTTCAGTGAAGAAGAGAAAACCCGAAATCTACAACAGGTGACTGAAAATAAAGAAGATGGCTATACTTTCAACTACCACGGTCGACTTGATGATTTAATTTTTAACTTTCGCACAGAGCAGTACGATCGTAGTAGTTCGCCAAAAACTTTCCTAGATTATTTAGGTGTGACTGAGAATCCATTACTTTCGAGGTTCAATGTTGCCCAACGAAAGTATACTAGTCACCGCTTTCAAGCGAGTTACCCACTAAATGAAAGCCTTGATATACATTTGACTGCTTTAAATCATGAGCAGGACTATCGCGATACCCAAATTGGCTTAACTGAAAACTTTCAAGACCACTGGGGCATCGATTTAAACTGGCGTGTTGCCGAAAATGTGCAACTGAATCTTTATTATCAGGAAGAGCAGATTGATAGCGAAATGGCTGGTAGTAATTACTCTAGTCAGCCAGATTGGCTAGCTGATACCGAAGATAACGTCGATAGTTATGGTTTAGATATACGCTTTTCTGATCTAAATGAATCTGGTATAGATTTAAATCTGTCATTTAACCAGTCAGACGCAACTTCAAATGTACTAGTAAACCAACTTGGTGTCGCACGTTCTTTACCTGAAGTCTATAGCGATTGGACTCAGGCTGAAATTGAGGTCACCTACCCTTGGTCAGAAAAACTAACCCTAGGGATAAACTATCATTATGAAGATTTTGGTAGCAATGACTACGCCTATAATGGCTCAACACCAGGCAGTTTATCACGCATCTTAACCATGGGTGGATTAAGCGAAATGCATGGTGTAAATTATATACAACTATCTGCAGAGTATCTGTTTCACTAATTATTACAAAGGAAGACATCAATGAATCTCCCAATAAAAACGCATTATAAACGCCTTGCATACTTGCTACTTGCTTGTTTTGCAGGCCTATCATCACAGAATGTGCTCGCTGCACCTGATTGGTCAGCTATAGAAAAGAGCAAAGTAACTATTTTTTACCCTGGTGTTGCATCATGGGATATGTTGAAAACCGATGATCATGGTACTGGTGCGAAAGCAGTTGCAAAAAATAAAAAATCTTGTGCTAAATGTCATGTAAGCAAGAAAGGCGAATTTGATATAGCGGCAGATGACATCATATCTGGCAAATTAACTATGTCTGAAACAGGCAAAACATACGAACCTAAGCCTAGAGAAGGCGAAGGTTATATGGATATCCAGGTACAGGCTGCCTATGACGCAGATAATGTCTATATTAAAGTCAGTTGGCCAAGTGCTGGCACGAGCTTCAATGATGCAAGCGTCGCAAAAGAACTGGCCGATCGCGTATCACTACAGTTAGCGAATGATTCACTGAAAACTTTTGCAAATTCGGGGTGTTATGTGACCTGTCATGATGACCTGCATGACATGCCTGAGGGTACGGAAGGCAAGAAACTGTACGCAGAGTTTGCCATGAAGAAAGGCAAAGCTATCCCAGAGAAAATGCTGAATAAGTATTTAAGTAGCGGCCGTGTTATCGACCAGTGGGCTGTTGGCTTTAATGGCGCAGAGCTTGTTACCACCGATGAGTATATTCTGCAGGACCGTATCGCAGATACAAATAATCTGACAACTACCGGCAGTTATGCCGACGGTGAATATAGCGTGACATTCACTCGTAGTCTGACTGCAGCAGAGCAAGGTGATATTAGCTTTGAAGCAGGTGAGATCGTGAATATCTCTATCGCGATTCATGAGAATAAAGCCAGTAGTCGCTTTCATTACACTAGCTTCCCATTTGCGCTTGGTCTTGATGCCAAAAAAGCAGATATATCTGCTGTTAAATTATAAAACTAAAAATAACCCTTCAAGCCGTGCATTACAGCACGGCTTTTTTTTACTCAAATATTCCTGAGATTACTAAATAAATTAGTCTTTCATCGGTAGCAAGGCTTGTTGTGCTTCGCTAGAACTGGATTAAGTTGCTGTCGGAGTGGGCTCTTCAAGTTCACTATCTACCTCTAACTTATCAAATAATTTATCTTTATGCTCGTAGAGAATAGATGAGGCTTCGACTAAGTCATACGCGATATTCATGGCAATGCCACTATCATTCATAAGCGATGTCGCCATGGTGTTGGTTATTTTATGCTCACGTATTAAGGTTTCAATTGTACCATTTAAGAGCACATCATAACTATCAACGGCATCTCTTAAAGACGCTAGTCGTTTCTTGTTTTTTGTATTGAATTCACCCGCAAACATAATTTTTCTTGATAGGCGCAGTACTTTGAGTATTAGTTTACGGAGACGATTGTACTCATCTCGAATTACTGGATTCTCGGAATTAAGATATTTATTCATGTTTTCATGAAGCGGTTTAATGTCCTTGATCATATCGGCAATCAATCTATCGGCACGAAGAATATCTCTGACGCGTCTAATGCGATCCTCATCAAGCGTAAAATCACTTTGCATCTTCGTAGCAAATTCAACTATCTCACCATAGATACTTTTCACTTTTTGGTGATAAATATCGTCAACATTCAATTCTACACGCTCTATTGATGCGAGCATTCGCTTAATCTTGGGCTCGTTTTCAAAGGTACTACGGTGAATATGTAAACCGTGCGTGATCACTTTATACGCGGTATGCTCAAACAGTCTAAGTGACTCGTCTAATAATGCTTTTAACGCAGTAATTTGGTACTTTGCTGCCTGAGGTGACAAATAATGCGGACGCTCTATAGCTACCTCGGGCTCCGCTTCTGCTGGAGTTATTCGAATCACTATTCGAGAAATGAGACCAATCGCATTGATCAATAACAGAGTATTTAAAATATTGAATACTGTATGAAACAGCGATAAGGCCACGGGGATAACAAGTATTTGTGCAAACGCCGATTCACCCTCCAGTGAAATGACAAGTTCATCAATCATGCCAATAAACGGATAAAAGAATATACAACCTAAAGACACGCCAATAACATTAAAAATCAAGTGTGCCCGCGCTGCCCGTTTTGCATGGTAGTTCGCCACAAAGGCAGCAATGTTAGCAGTAATTGTGGTGCCAATATTAAATCCTAGTACCATTGCAGCGGCCATATCGAATGGTATCCAGCCTTCGACGCACATGACGATTGTAATCGCCATGGTAGCGCTTGACGATTGCACGACAACCGTCAACACGGTACCTATCATCAAGAATATAAATAAAGATAAATACCCTTGTGATGTATAGGCTTGTAAAAACGACAATACCTCGGGGTTAGACTTTAGATCAGGTACTGAGCCCTTCAAATATTCAAGCCCAATAAAGAGCAGCGCAAAACCAATAATGAAATAGCCCCAATTTTTATATGAGTCTTGTTTCTTAAGTGTAAGTACAAAGCCTAAGCCCATAAATGGCAATGCCATCTGGGCAATATTGATTTTAAACCCGAGAATGGTAATTAACCAGGCAGTGACGGTAGTACCGATATTGGTGCCCATAATAACGGCGATGGATTCAGTCAGTGACAACAGGTTGGCATTGGCAAAACCAACAACCATAAGTGTTGTAGCGCTAGATGATTGAATAACGGCAGTAATGCCAAAGCCGACAAAAACGGCTAAAAACCGATTGGAAGTCATACGGGCAAGGATTGAGCGCATGCGTTCGCCAGCCAAATTCATTAACGCATCACTCATGATTTTCATACCATAGAGAAATAGACCCAGCGAGCCTAAAAGTCTTAAAAAATCACCAATGGAATATTCCATACGTCACCCATATTCTGAATATATGTTTAGGTATAGCTTAATGGGCACATCATTACAAACAAATCACCTATATTTCAATGTGTTGCAATCAAAAAAACTGTAAATCTCTCTCTTTAGTCTTATCTCACGCATGTTTTCTCGAACATAGAGGCAGGTGTATACAACTATAATGACACCTAGTGTGAATATTGTTGAGAGCAACAGGAAAAGTAGCCATGTTTAAATTCTAAAAGAACCTTGCATTCTCTTTTGAAATTTTCATATCACAGCCGTACATTATTATTTCAGTGCTAAAGTTGGTCGAGCCTTTGCCTCGGACATAAAATGACAAAGGCGTAACCATACAGCACTTCTAAATCATATGACTCAGTAGCCTTTGTCGAGATCGACCTCTGAAAGAAGTGCCTCACCATTAACATAACGCCTTAGGTTTTCACGCATGACTATCCAGCGACGTGCAACATACTTTTCACTACGCCAGGCGATATGAGGGGTAATAAGTACTCGAGGCATAGTCCAGAGCGCATGATCTGTCGGGAGTGGCTCAGGATCCGTCACATCGAGACCGGCACCGGCGATATCACCATTTTTAAGTGCTGACACTAAATCGTCGGTGACAGTGCTTTTACCTCGTCCAATACTAACGAAATACGCATGTGATGGCATGGCATCAAAAAATGCTTTATTAAAAACACCTTCAGTGGCAGGCGTTAATGGTAAGGCGTTTACGACCACATCAGCTTGCTTTGCGAGTTCATTTAATTCATCGGCTAGGCCAACATAACTGACAAAGTCAGGGCCTTCGCGACGTGAATTGCGCGTTGCGATAACACGCATACCCAAGCCGTGACCACGTTTAGCAACCTCTGTGCCAATGCCACCCAAACCAACGACTAACATTGTGCGACCTTCTAGTTCCCAGATGGTATCAGCGCCGGGCAATACGGATCGATCCCATTCTCGGCTAAGCTGCTTTATATGATAGGCATCAAGCCCTCGCGTCAAAGTAGTCATTAAAGCAATTGCGTGTTCGGCTATGTTTGGTCCAGATAGCCGCTGACCGTTTGTTAAGATAATATTGCGTGATTTCAAGACTTCGCTAACACAGCGGTCTACGCCGACTGTATAAGTCTGAATCCACTTTAGGCTCGATGATTTAGTAACGATCTCATCACTGCAAAAGCCCATAACGCCATCAGCTTGAGTTATTTCAGAAAGTGCTTCAGCATAAGAATTAACACCTATCAACTTTACGTCTGGTACCGCTGACTGTAACCACTTGAGACGTTCATCACTATCAACTCTCACCACAATACTCTTGGACTTTGTCCAGTTAGCATAAGTGCTGACGGCTGCCGGGCTAGTTTTTAAACGAAAATCCGAAATTATTTGCTCGATCTCTGGTGTAGCTGGCGTTTTTGCAGCCAAAACGGTGATGGCTGATAAACAAACGACTATAACGAGTCGCTTAATGATCTTTGCCGAGTTGTTAAAGATGCTGGTCATTGGTCAATATCTCACTCTATTTATTGATGGCTTCAAAACTGTAGATGCAGTCTAACATAAGACTTAAGTTTCTGATTGTACGTATCTAACCTCAACTCGGGATAAGAAAAACTGCCAACACCACTCCTTTCGCGGTTCTCTGCGTTAAGTTCCCTTGCAATAGCACGCTATTACTGCGAAAACTTGCCTTGATAACCACAAAATGAGTGGTATTGGGAAGGTAGGTTGAGTAATTGAATAAACAATCATCAGCTTTTTGCCGTAAATGGCATTCTTATCAACTTAAGTATCAACTTAATTAATTCAGCTTCCCTTTATCCCGAGTTGAGGTTAGCTATAATTATGATTCTTGGATTTGGTTTGATAAAAATCACTCTTTTTTTGTCAACTTCTGATAATATTTCTGTATTAGTTTACATTTAATACAAAATGTACACAGGAGAATCATTGTGGCCCAAGAAACAGCTCGTTATGTCAGTAATCTGACCCGTGAAACCTATGCTTTAATTCTGGCCGGAGGCAAAGGCTCTCGGCTTTATGAATTAACCGACTGGCGAGCAAAACCAGCACTTTACTTTGGTGGTAAGTTTCGCATTATTGATTTTCCATTATCAAATTGTATCAACAGCGGTATTCGCCGAATTGGCGTTGTTACACAATACAAATCACACTCACTTATTCGTCATATTGTGGATGGCTGGGGCTACTTTAGAAAAGAACTCGGTGAGTCAGTCGAAATATTGCCTGCCTCCCAGAGATATTCTGATAACTGGTACCAAGGCACCGCAGATGCTGTATTTCAGAATATGGATATCGTGCGCAATGAGATTCCCAAGTATGTGATGATCTTGTCAGGTGACCATGTCTATCGTATGGACTATGGCGATATGTTGGCAGCACATGAACAGACAGAATCAAATATGACTGTTTCATGTATGGAGGTGCCTCTGAGTGAAGCAGCCGGTGCCTTTGGCGTTGTGGAAGTTGACGAGACAAATAAAATTATTGGCTTTCAGGAAAAACCTGAGCATCCCGCTCCAATCCCGGGAAAGCCAGATAAGTGTCTTGCATCTATGGGCAACTATGTTTTCAATCGCGAATTTTTATTTGAACAACTCAAAAAAGATCAGTTAAATAAAAATTCAAAATTCGACTTTGGTGGCGATGTAATTCCCTCTATCATAAAAGACCATGATGTTTATGCGTATCGCTTTAGAAGCAGTGTGGCAAATGTTGAATCCTACTGGCGAGATGTTGGCACATTAGATTCATTCTGGATTGCAAATATGGAATTGTTAGACATTACGCCATCACTCAATCTGTATGATCACCGCTGGCCAATCTGGACCTATCAAGCACAATTACCTCCCGCCAAATTTGTCTTCGATGAAGCTGATCGCTGCGGCATGGCGGTGAACTCAATGGTATCTGGGGGCTGTATTATTTCAGGGGCAAAGATTAATCACAGCCTATTATTTAATAATGTTGAAGTCTGCTCATACACCGATGTTGTTGATTCTGTTGTATTACCCGATGTGACGATTTTACGGAACTGTAAAATTAGAAAAGCGATTATTGACCGCGGTTGCGTTATCCCTGATGGCTCTGTTATTGGATATGACCACGATCATGATAGACAGCGTGGCTTTAGAGTCAGTGAGAGTGGTGTCGTGCTCGTCACTCGTGAAATGCTGGGACTACCAGTTGGCGTAGAATAGCTACCTTATGGTAAAAGTGCTGATGCTGGCAGCAGAAAATGCTGCCCTGAAAAACGCAAAAGCTGGTGGTATGGGCGATGTTGTCCGAGACTTACCACTCGCTCTCACCGATGAAGGTGCTGTTGTAGACATAATCATGCCTGACTATGGTCGACTCATTGAGCAATGCCATGCTAAACAGGTCGCAACGATTGTTGTTTCATTTGGTGGCCAAAACAAACGACTGTCACTTTTTGCGAGTAAACACCCCCAGCTAAAAAGTAAAATCTATTTTATTCAGAACCCACTTTGGAAGCGTAAAGGCAATACTATCTATATCGATAGCGGCCCGCGCCCCTTTGCAGATGACGCCAATAGCTTCGCGTTATTTTCCTTAGGCGTAGCTGCTTTTGTAACACGCGGCTTTATTCCTAAGCCTGATGTTTTTCACCTGAATGATTGGCACAGTGGTTTTTTTACAATATTGACTAAATTCGATGATGCCTTCAGTGATCTAAAAGAAATTCACTCTGTTTTTACTGTACACAATATGGCTTTACAAGGTACTCGGCCGCTAGCGAATGATGACTCATCATTAGAGTCCTGGTACCCCGATTTATACGCCAACTTAACCAAAGCACAACTCGCAAAAATAAAGGATCCGCGTTACCACAATTGTGTTAATCCTTTACGGGCTGCGATTAATCTCTGTGATGGCATTCATATTGTCTCGCCCACCTATGCTCAAGAAGTGCTAAAACCCTCTAATCCACAGGCTGGATTCTTTGGTGGTGAAGGCTTGGAAAACGATCTTCGTAATCGAACAGATATTACCCTTGGGGTACTTAACGGACATATTTATGAGTCTTCAAAGCGTCATACGATTAAATTTTCAAGCTTCTTAAAACGACTATTGCCAATTATGAGCGACTGGCAAATAGCAAAACCGCTTACAACCTATGAGCCACGTGAGAAGGTATCAGAACTAATTCTGAATAAAACTGAACCCGACTTTATGTTAACTTCCGTGGGGCGACTAACTGACCAAAAAGCTCTGATTTTAAGACAAAAGCTAAATCCGAAGCAGTTGGTTCTCGATGCGCTTTTAGAAGAACTAGCCAGTTATTCTGATACAGCTTTATTTATTCTTTTAGGCAGCGGCGATCCGCTTTTAGAGGCGACCTTTCATGAGGTTGCTAATCGCCACAAGAACTTTCTATTTCTAAATGGCTATAACGAAGATATATCAGAATGGTTGTATGAATGTGGTGACTTGTTTTTAATGCCAAGTTCGTTTGAACCATGTGGGATTAGTCAGATGCTCGCTATGCAATATGGCCAGCCCTGTTTGGTACATGGTGTTGGTGGTCTAAACGATACCGTTAAACATTTGCAAAATGGCTTTAGCTTTCAGGGCAAAAACCTGAAGGAACAATCACAGCAACTCATCAATGGACTTAGAGAAGCTCTAAACTTATTTGGCACGCCGAAATGGAAGACCATTTCAAAACGTGCCAAGGCTGAGCGCTTTACCTGGCAAGATACTGCCAAGGAAATTGTTGCCAAGCTATACTAGTTCAGTAGACTTGCCCACTGATAAGGCTTACCAAACAGCAACATTTGACCGTCCTCAAAGACCATATCATAACGCACTTCATCCGACTCAATTTCCACCAGACCCTCTGTCACATATTGTTGAATCATCGGCATTGCCCCCATAGACTCTAAGAAGGCTTTAGGTATTGAGCCAGCAGCTTGCATTTCTAAAGCTGTCATCAGCGTTAAAGGGTTGTTAGGATCGATGAGCGTTGGGTCAATGGTAATTCTTGCTCTATTTTTAATATCACCCTGGGCTGTCGTAATACCCAGATTGTTAATCACGACCTCTGGCTGCCCCTGTAAAAGCATTAGCAAGGCATCCTGTAAAGCCTGCATATCTTGCTCAGTCATCTGAGGCGCATTCATTTTATTAGCTAGTTCATTCACTTTTTGTAAAGCCGGTACATTCAGCGAGTTAATTGTGAGATCATAGACAAAATCAGTAAAAGATAATCCCATCGCATCAATCTTATCGATGGACATATCCATGGTGCCTGACAATGCATCCTCTTCGATTGACGAGCTAGAAGTCACTACAATGTTTTTAATTAGTGCCGACTGACCTGGCGCTGCATCATCAAATTTCACTTCTGCAATTGTCATTGCGCTTGTACCGATTAAAATACCGTATGCGCTAAAAGGCTGATCACCCGGTGCCACCATATCGGCCTCAAAAGTCATTGGTCCTATTTGCATTTCCTGTTGCTCCTGACCCGTTACGGCAAGGCTAACACCCTGCCAGTCACCACCTGCAACGAGGCGTTTTTGATCAGTCATTGTGAAATTAATTAAACCCTCTTTAATCTTTAGCGTAGTATCATCTTCTGTATGTTCGTAGCCATTTATATTCATTTTGGTGAGAACGCTGCCATCCATACCCACGCGTGATGCAAATGTCACAACTTCGTTGAGTATTGTATTCATTTCAGGGTACTCAGCGCTAAGCTCTTCGGGAGCTTCAATTGTCATATCGACATCCAATATACCTGTGCCCATTGCGGCGGTCTGGGTTAATAACGGACCGTGTTGAATTTTATGCTTAAGGTAAGTGGTGAAGCGTTCAGTGGCAGAAGGATCAAAAGCACCCAAGTTGATCACAGCAGCTACTGTCGCAGTTGAACTAAACCAGCCCTTGTTGTATTCCCTTACTTCAAAAGACACGTCTGGCCCAAGATTCATCTCGGCATATAGCTTACGAAATTCGCTCTCAGCTTGATTGCCGATATAAAATGGTGCAAAAAGGCCAAGCGCCACTATTATTACGATGAAAATAAACAGTTTTTTCATTATTCTTCCTAAGTTTCTTCTTGATATTGTTGATACTCCACCAAACACTCAGGATTTGCAACTGCTTCGAGATTAGTTAGCGGTCGAGAAGCTAAAATGCGGCTAATGGCTAACTCCATTTTTTTGCCACTACGTGTATAGGGTATATCTTGTACTTGCCAAACAAAACGAGGTGTATGTCTTGGGGTCGTGTTATTTTTAATGCACTGTTTAATTTGCATGACCCGCTCATCATCTAACACTTCACCGCTGTGTAATTTGACAAATAACACCACATCAACATCGCCATCTGCGGGACGCCCAACACAGAGGCTATCTTCTATCCATGGCAATAATTCAGTTTGACGGTAAATTTCTGCTGTGCCGATACGCACACCACCAGGATTAAGGGTCGCATCACTTCGACCATAGACTATGACACTGCCATGGTCGGTTACTTTAACAAAATCACCGTGATGCCACATACCCTTATAGCGTTCAAAATAGGCAGCGTTGATGCGTTTATTATTGGTATCATTCAGAAAATAAATGGGTCTAGAAGGGAATGATTTTCGGCAGACTAATTCACCTTCATGAGCGACTAATGCTTGGCCTTGTTCGTCGACAGCGGCAACATCCATACCTAGCCCCAGACACTGAATTTCGCCGCGATAAACCGGTAGGTTTGGATTACCCAACATAAAACATCCGATGATGTCGGTACCACCGGCGATAGAGCTAACACAGACATCAGCTTTTAAAGAGGTATAGATATAATCATACTGCTCTGGTAAAAGTGGCGCGCCAGTGGAGAGAATGGTCTCCAGTGTTGATAGTGGTTTGCGACACTCATAACCACTATCTTGTAATGCCTTTAGAAACTTAGGGCTCGTGCCATAAACATTAATTTCTTCGCTGTCAATAATTTCAAAAAAGCCGGCCAGGCTTGGCACACCAGGACTCCCCTCGTAGAGACAGACACGTGCACCAAAAGCTAACGAACTCACTAACCAGTTCCACATCATCCAACCACAGGTGGTGAAATACATGATACTTTTTTCTGCAGTCAGGTCGGAATGTAACCCGAGT
>Ga0316204_10007642_pt1 | contig 15630 bp, 17 predicted proteins | sample 6monrhotite_MG_2_FD_205661 | JGI IMG/M metagenome (GOLD analysis project Ga0316204, IMG submission 205661) | Microbial mat bacterial communities from mineral coupon in-situ incubated in ocean water Damariscotta River, Maine, United States -... | ecosystem: Environmental > Aquatic > Marine >... | reverse complement strand
TGTTGCAGCAAAAGAAAAGAATCCAAAATTAAAAGTTGCCGTACTTGAAAAAGCCAATGTCAAACGTAGTGGTTGTATCAGTATGGGTATGGATGGACTTAATAATGCTGTTATACCAGGCCATGCAACGCCGGAACAATATGTAAAAGAGATAACCGTTGCCAATGACGGTATTGTAAATCAAAAAACAGTGATGGCTTATGCGACACGTAGTTTCGACATGATTAACAAACTTGATGAATGGGGTGTTAAGTTCGAGAAAGACGAAACAGGTGATTACAACGTTAAAAAAGTTCATCACATGGGTACGTATGTGTTGCCAATGCCAGAAGGCCATCACATGAAAAAAATTCTATACCGCCAGTTACGTAAAAAGCGTGTACAAGTTATTAATCGTTTTATGGCAACACGATTGTTTAAAGGTAAAGACGGTCGTATTGCAGGTGCGCATTTATTAAATCCACGCACCGCAGAAACTGCCGTTATTAAAGCTAAGACAATTATCCTTTGTACGGGTGCTGCTGGTCGTCTTGGCATGCCTAGTTCAGGTTATTTATTTGGCACATATGAGAACCCGACTAACGCCGGTGATGGTTACAGTATGGCCTATCATGTTGGTGCTGAACTAAGTGGTCTGGAATGTTATCAAATCAATCCATTGATTAAAGATTATAACGGCCCAGCTTGCGCCTATGTAACTGGTCCAATGGGTGGCTATACCGCAAATGCAGAAGGTAATCGCTTTATTGAGTGTGATTATTGGAGTGGTCAAATGATGATGGAATTCTATAAAGAATTAGAAGGCGGTAAAGGCCCCGTATTCTTGAAAGTGGATCATCTTGCTGAAGAAACCATCGAAGAGATAGAAGAAATTCTTCACTCTAATGAACGTCCTAGTCGAGGTCGTTTCCATGAAAATCGTGGTACGAACTATCGTGAAAAAATGGTCGAAATGCATATTTCAGAAATTGGTTTCTGTAGTGGTCATAGTGCTTCTGGTATTTGGACTGATGAAAATGCACGAACAACCATACCAGGTCTTTATGCTGCCGGTGACTGTGGTTCAGTTCCTCACAATTATATGTTGGGTGCTTTTGTTTATGGTGCGATTGCGGGTGAAGATGCTGCGGACTACTGCGCGAAGCATGAACATTCTGAAATTGATGCAGATGAAATGGAAATAGAAAAAGAACGTGTGCTTGCACCAACAAAAGTTAAAGACGGTATTCAACCAGAACAAATGGAATATAAATTAAGACGTATGGTGAATGACTATTTACAGCCACCAAAAATTACAAAGAAAATGGAAATTGGCATGGAACGTTTTGCTGAAATTCGTCAGGACTTAGCAAATTTACAAGCTAATGATCCTCATGAACTGATGCGAGCAATGGAAGTGCAATTCATTCTTGACTGTGCAGAAATGGCCGCAGTGTCATCAATGTATCGTACAGAAAGTCGTTGGGGCTTGTATCACTATCGGGTAGATCACCCGGAGACGGATGATAATGAATGGAATTGCCATGTACAGACAATGAAAGGCGATGATGGTTTACCTTTCTGTAAGAAGAGAGAAATTGAACCTTACATTGTTGCTTTAGATGATGACGAAAAAGAAGCGTATAACAAATTACGTGTATCAAAAGATGCTGTAGAAGCTTAAGGAGAATGTTATGGCGTTAGCCAAAAGTGTTAGACAAGTTCCGGTTATCGTCGATGCAGATGCCTGCATTGCTGATAAAGGATGTACCGTATGTGTTGATGTTTGTCCTTTGGATGTATTAGTGATTGCAGATGATAAGAGTACAGCATACATGAAATATGATGAATGTTGGTACTGCTTACCCTGTGAGCAGGATTGTCCGAAAGATGCAATTAAAGTCGAAATTCCTTATTTATTAAGATAAAAGACGGAGAATAAAAATGGGTCTTATGTTTGATGATGCACCAGATGCAGATGACGTTGTAGAACGTTTAAATGATGATGATGCAGAAGTGAGATGTGTTGCTGTAATGGATCTTCGTGAAATTGATGAAGATGAAGCAATACCGTTGGCAGTAAAAGCATTATCGGATATTGATGCCGGTGTGCGTGTTGAAGCTGCGCAAGTAATGGATGAATACACCGGGGCTGTGGTAGCAGAAGCATTGGTGTCAGCATTAAGTGATAGTGATGAAGCTGTTCGTAAAGCAGCAGCAGAAACCTTAGCTGAAAATAAAAATGACGGTGCTGGCCCGGCTTTAATAGAGGGCATGAAAAATGAAGATGCGTTCATTAAAGCCTCTTGTTTGAGGGCATTACGTGCATTGCGTTTACCTGAAGCAAAAGCAATTGCACTTGAATGTCTTGAGCATGCTGATGCAACCGTTCGACGAGAAGCCGTTGGCGTATTAGCTTATCTAAAAAGTGATGATGTATTAATTGCACTAATGAATTCTGCACGAAAAGACAGCGATGAGAATGTTCGAAAAGTCGCAATGGGATCATTGGTGTTTAGTAAAACTGATAAGGCTATCGAAACGCTGGTTGATGGTTTAAAAGATGAACATTGGCAAGTTCGTGAAGAGTCTGCCTATGTCATTGGAAAAGTTGGCCAGGCTGCTGCAGTAGAATCATTGATTGATGCGATGAACGATGAGTACTGGCAGGTTAGAGTAAAAGCGGCTGCTAGCCTTGGTAAGTTAAAGGACCCTGCTGCAGTTGATGTTCTTGGCCAGGCGCTTTCTTATAACATTAGTAACTTACGTAAAGAAGCTGCCGCTTCACTCGGTGAAATTAAATCTGTCAATGCGTTGCCCTTTTTAGATATTGCTAAAAACGATGTGGATCCTGATGTTCGCAAAGTCGTTGAATGGGCTATTGCTGAAATTAATAGTGTTAAGAGTTAGTGGAGATATAGTATGGCATATGTAGTTGCTGATGGTTGTGTTCGGTGTAAATACACTGATTGTGTAGATGTTTGTCCGGTCGATGATTGTTTTAGAGAAGGACCTAATTTTCTGGTAATCGATCCAGTAACCTGTATTGATTGTACGTTGTGCGTAGCGGAATGTCCTGCAGAAGCTATTTTTGCTGTTGATGATGTGCCTGAAGATCAAAAGGAATATATTTCAATTAATGCAGAGCTTGCAAAAATATGGCCTGGAATTAATGAAGCACAGGAACCACTCGATGACGCCGATGATTGGGTAGATGTAAAAGATAAACTTCAATATTTGGAACGCTAATTTTCATGTCGTGAAATAGTTAATTCATTTAAGAAAAGAGGTATGCGTGGCCGAATATTTGACACTGCTTTTTACAACGATATTTGTAAACAACCTTGTGCTCTCAAAGTTTCTTGGTCTTTGTCCCTTTATGGGCGTTTCCAAAAAACTTGAGTCAGCAATTGGTATGGGAATGGCAACCGCCTTTGTGTTAACACTCTCATCAGTGTTGAGTTATTTGGCCAATACCTTTCTTTTACAACCCTTTGAACTCGAATACCTAAAAACAGTGACGTTTATTTTATTGATTGCCGTTGTTGTACAGGCAACGGAAATGGTTGTGCATAAAACTAGTCCGCTTCTTTATAATGTGCTTGGTATTTATCTCCCATTGATCACAACAAATTGTGCCGTATTAGGAGTTGCATTATTAAACGTGCAAGAAGGTAATGATTTTATCAGTTCTGCTTTATATGGATTTGGTGGAGCGGTTGGATTTACATTGGTTATGGTCTTATTTTCTTCAATTCGTGAACGTCTGGAATTATCGGATGTTCCTGCTTCATTTCGCGGAGCACCGATTGCTTTAGTCACCGCCGGTTTTATGTCAGTTGCCTTTATGGGCTTTGCTGGTATGGCATAGGAGATTATGGGTGGCCGTTATAATACTTACAGTACTGGCATTAATTTTTGGTGTGGTGTTAGGTTATGCGGCTATTCGCTTTCGTGTTGAAGGCGATCCACTCGTTGAAACGATTGATGCGATTTTGCCGCAGACTCAATGTGCTCAATGTGGTTATCCGGGTTGTCGGCCATATGCTGAGGCGATTGCATCAGGTAATGCAGAGATTAATCAATGTCCTCCCGGTGGCGAGTCAGGTGTGCAGGCACTCGCTGATCTATTGGGACGGGATCCTATTCCACTAAACCCGGAAAATGGTGTGGCGGAAGAAGGATTACCGCTTGTCGCAGTTATCAATGAAGAAACCTGTATAGGCTGTACCAAGTGTGTGCAAATTTGTCCGGTCGATGCCATCGTTGGCGCTGCCAAGCATATGCATAATGTTCTCGATGCTTATTGCACCGGGTGTGAACTTTGCCTGCCACCATTATGCCCAGTTGAAGATTGTATTGTGATGCGTCCGGTCGATCTTACGATTAAAAATTGGAAATGGTCTAATCCTGAATTGCACAATGAGGATAAGGCAGCATGATTAAGTTATGGAAATTCAAAGGTGGAATAAAGCTAACGGGTTTTAAATCACTTTCAAAATCTTCAGAAATTAAAAAAACACCGGTACCTGAAAAAATAATCTTACCCTTGCGCCAACACATAGGTGAAATAGTAGAGCCTGCTGTCGATGTTGGGGATAAAGTATATAAAGGACAATTGATTGCTGAATCCAGTTCTTTTATTAGTGCACCGGTTCATGCCTCAAGCTCTGGCACGGTGATAGATATTGATAAATATCCTATTCCTCATCAATCGGGGATTTTAGAGAGATGTATTGTTATAAAACCTGATGGTCTTGATGAATGGGAGCCTAATGTAAAAGCGAATCTAAATCCTGAATCGTTGACCGCAGATGAAATGCGTAATCGTATAAGGCAAGCAGGTATTGTTGGTTTAGGTGGTGCCGTTTTTCCTTCTGCTGCCAAACTTAAACCGACGAGGACTATTGATACGCTGGTGATTAACGGTGTGGAATGTGAACCTTATATTACTTGTGACGACGCGCTGATGCGTTCGCGAGCTGAAGATATTATTCGTGGGCTGTTGTTGTTACGTAAATTATTACAACCGATCGATTGTATTATTGCAGTGGAGGATAATAAACCTGAAGCAATTCAAGCGTTAAACACATCACTTGAAAAATTAAAATCGGATGGAATAGGTAGCGTGAATACTATTCGAGTTGTTGCAGTGCCAACAGTATTTCCGACAGGTGGTGAAAAGCAATTGATAAAAGTTTTGACGGGAAAGGAAGTACCTCAAAATGGTTTACCTTATGAAGTGGGTATCGTTTGTCTTAATGTAGGTACAACTGCCGCCGTATTTGATGCGCTCTATATGGGAAAACCGTTGGTCTCACGGATAATGACCGTGACCGGTCCAAAAGTTAAAAAACCGGCTAATTTTGAGGTGTTAATTGGTACCCCAATTGAACATGTATTAGCAGCTGCCGGAGGTGTAACGTCTGAAAATCATACACTCATTATGGGTGGCCCAATGATGGGCATACCACTTCCCCATTCAAATATTCCCGTAGTTAAAGCTTCAAATTGCATTCTTGTTGAGTCTGCAGAAAAACAATCTAAAGCAACTGCCATGCCGTGTATTCGTTGTGGTTTATGTGCAACTGTCTGTCCAATGAATTTACTTCCGCAACAACTCTACTGGCATTCAAGAGGAAAAGCGTTTGATAAGCTGGTGCATTACAATCTTTCCGATTGTATTGAATGTGGGTGTTGTTCTGTTGTTTGTCCATCAAAAATCCCATTGGTGCATTATTTCCGTTTTGCTAAAACTGAGAAAATAGAGCATGAAGTAAAGGCTAAATTTGCTGATCAATCGCGCATTAGAACAAAGAAACGTGAAGCAAGACTCGAACGCATTAAGCAAGAAAAGGAAGAAATTAAAGCGAAACGCAAGCTTGAACGACAAAGAAAAAAATTAGCCGGTGTTAAAAACGACGTCATTGATAATATTAAAGTAGGTTAACCAATACTATGAACGATGTTAATTCAACACCAGTAATAAGCTCTCCCTTTGTGGCAGAGTCACTTTCAGTTGCACAAGTCATGCGTACCGTGATCTATGCACTTATTCCCGGAATTCTTATTTATATTGGTTTATTTGGCTGGGGCGTGCTGATCAATATTTTTATTGCGTCTGTTAGCGCGATTATTTTTGAATGGGTAATGTTGATATTGCGGGATAAGCAAGTGAGAGTGTTTTTGTTTGATGGCAGCGCAATATTGACAGCAATCTTATTAGCATTAGCGATACCTCCCTCGGTACCATGGTGGATTCCAGTCGTAGGCAGTTTTTTTGCCATTGTTGTTGCAAAACATTTATATGGTGGTATTGGCTATAACACATTCAATCCAGCAATGGCTGCTTACGCTATTTTATTAATCTCATTCCCCCTTGAATTGAGCTTATGGAATGCACCGCTGGATCAAGTTAATCAATCATTGAGCTTTATTGATTCAATAAAATTTTCATTTTTTCAAAATCTGCCAACATCAGTGGGCTTTGATTCAATGACCTCAGCAACAATACTTGATTATGTAAGAACTGAAGTTGGACTGGGTAAAAATATTGATGTGATAAGCCAGTCTCCAATTTTTGGTTATATTTCCGGATCAGGTTATGAATGGGTCAGCACAGGTTTTTTATTAGGTGGGATATGGCTTATCTATCGTAAAATTATTAGCTGGCATATTCCCGTCGCAATGTTAATCGCGATTATTTGTGTCTCAGCGATTAGTTATCTTATTAATTCGGATATCTATACCAATCCATTAGTGCATTTATTTGGTGGTGCGACTATTCTGGGCGCGTTTTTTATTGCGACGGATCCGATAACAGCATCGACTACGCCTTTAGGTCGTATAATTTATGGCGCCGGTATTGGAGTAATTACGTTTTCTATTAGAGCATGGGGCGGTTATCCAGATGGTGTGGCGTTTGCTGTATTACTGATGGGGCTAACCGTACCATTACTTGATTATTATACTGCGCCGAAAGTTTATGGTGCGAGATCAAGTTATGATAAAAAATGAAGTTAAAAAAAATATATTTATCGCTGGAGGCTTGCTTGCACTTACCGCGTTAATTGGTACGGGCTTAATGGTCTTAGTCAATAGCCATTCGAACCCCTATATTGTAGAGAATGAGCGTCAAGTTTTGTTACGCTCACTTCATTCGGTTATACCGCCTGATAGTTATTCAAATAATATTTTACAAGATACTCTGCTAATGAAAGATCAACAATTACTCGGCAGTATCGATGAAATTCTTGTTTACCGGGCAAAAACAGATTCAAAACCCATTGCTGCCGCACTCACCGTTATTGCTCCCAATGGATATAATGGAGATATTTCGTTATTGGTTGGAATTAATTATACAGGTCAAGTGACAGGTGTGCGTGTAGTTAAACATCGTGAAACACCAGGGCTTGGTGACGGTATCGAAATTCGACGCAGTAACTGGATTGAATCATTTACAGGGAAGTCACTTAATAATCCGGGTGATAGCGGATGGAAAGTAAAACGTGATGGTGGTGAATTCGATCAGTTTACTGGTGCAACTATAACCCCTCGTGCGGTTATAAGTGCCGTCCATAAAGCGGTATTATTTTTTAATAAAAACAGGTCTCTCATATTTCCAGCTACAAATGCTGCCGATATTAATAAATTATCAGATAAACTTGATAGAGAATTGTAATGAATAATGTAACTGTTCAAAACATTGTTAAACAGGGCCTGTGGACGAATAATCAAGCCTTAGTTGCCTTGCTAGGACTTTGTCCTTTACTTGCTGTTTCTTCAACCGCAATTAATGGACTGGGTTTGGGACTTGCAACGATGGCAACGTTGATTATTACCAACACCCTTATCTCAATAATACGAAATTGGATTCGTACTGAAATACGTATTCCTATGTTTGTTATTATTATTGCATGTGTTGTTACTGCAATTGAACTATTAATGAGCGCACACTTTTACGATCTCTATCTTATACTCGGTATTTTTGTTCCTTTAATTGTGACTAACTGTGCGATTATAGGGCGTGCTGAAGCATTCGCATCCAAAAATAAAGTTATACATTCAATAGTCGATGGATTTGTTATGGGACTGGGATTTACACTGGTCTTAGTGATATTAGGCATCGTTAGAGAAATAATTGGCTACGGTACTGTTTTTGGTGGCGCAGAACTAATGCTGGGCGAGTGGGCATCAATACTAACTTTCACCGTGTTACCAAATTATAATGGATTATTATTTGCAATTCTGCCGCCTGGTGCATTTATGAGCTTGGCGGTTCTTGTTGCATTAAAAAATAAAATTGATCATATCAAGAGCGCACGAAGCGAAGTAACAAATAATGCTAAGATGGAAATGAAAGCAAAGACAATATAGAAAACCATTTTTAAATATATATTTTCATGGCTGTAAACGGCCAGAAACGGTCAGTTAAGATTCATTTGTTTTATTAAATTCATAGCGAAAAGCGGACACTACACAATTAAAATAAGTGGCCATCGCTTTTGGTGGAACCATAACCAAATCACAATGCCTTGGTCAAGATGAAAAGAGTCGGAGTGATATATTATAAACCACGCTGCCACCTTTATTGGTTGTTTAATCATCAACTTTAGTTATTTTTCATTCGTATAATAATGGTTATTTAAGCAAATATTAACGGATGAGAGTTTACATAGCCAGTTACGGCAGTTTTCGAGCCAAAGCGTACATTTATAAATTCATATCAATATCTCTATCATATTCCTTTTTAAACAATATTTTATTGTCATAATTGCTTAATATAAATTACATCATTTAGTAACAATCTCTTTCTAGACTACTCATTAACATATTGGAGTTGTCTAGATGTCTGTATATCTTGTAGCAAGAAACGAAGGAAATTTACCCATATATCGCCAGATTCGTGATGTATTGGTAAATGATATTCAAGATTTGTATAAAGCCGGTGAATCATTGCCTGCTGAAAATGAATTAGCGCTACGTTTTGGTGTTAACCGCCATACACTTCGTCGTGCAATAGATGAGCTTGTTACGGATGGTCTTGTTGAACGACGTCATGGAAAAGGCGTTTTCGTTCTCGAACCTACGATCAACTATTCTATTGGCAGTACGACACGCTTTACGGAAACATTACAGTCACAGGGGCGAAGTACAACAAGTCGTGTCCTTCGCAAGCAAGTGATTCCTGCCCGAGGTACTGTTGCTTCTCGTTTACAAATAATTGATGGCGACGAAGTTATTTTTATTGAAACACTTCGTACAGTTGACTCCAAACCTTTTTGTATTATTTCGCATTTTATTCCTTTGAAATTATTTCCAGATGTTCTTGAAAGTTATGACGAAGGGTCATTACATGAATTTTTAAAAAATCATTATGGAATAGAGTTAAAACGTGAAGAAAGCCTGGTAAGTGCAATATTTCCAGAGGCTGCTGATGCCAGTCTTTTAAATATGCCGAGGCAAGCGACAGTATTACGAGTGAAAAGTCTAAATTTGGACATAAAGTCCAGTAAACCCGTCGAGTATGCAGTAACTCGATTTCGTGGCGATGCCACACAACTTTCTATCAAACCTTAAAACATTGAATCTTGTAGGAGAAAACAATGAAAATTATAAATTTATTCGCTGTAGGTATCGCAGCAGCAATGTTAACTGGTCCAGCTTTTGCTGCCAAGCTACCTGATGGTTCTAAAGAACATCCATTACGTGTATTGATGGTTCCTGCTGATACAGGTACTGATGATATAACAAAAGACTATGCGCCTGTATTTAATGGTATTACTAAGAACTATGGTATTCATTTTGACATTAAAGCAGGTAGTAGTTATGCAGCCGTAGTTGAAGGTATGTGTAATAACCAGGCAGATGTTGCCTGGTATGGTGCCTCTTCATATGGTGAAGCAAATGAAAAATGTGGTGTTGATCTATTAGCGGTTGACGTTAAGAAAGGTGATTCAGTTTATTACTCCGGTATATTCACTGCGAAAGGTAATGGGATTAAATCACTGAAAGATCTTAAAGGTAAGCGCATTGCTTTTGGTAGCCCTAGTTCTACTTCATCATTTAATTTCCCGGTCGCTATGTTGATTGCTGCTGGCCTTGATCCGGTGAAGGATTTCAAAAAAGTTATTATCGCAGGTTCACATTCAGCTTCATTAGCAGCATTAGCAGAAGGTCGTGTTGATGCAGCAGCAGCATCATACAATTCATTTGGTAAAGCGGTTAAAAAAGGTGCACTTGATGCGAAGAAGTTCAGACCTTTAGCTAAATCACAACCTATCCCTAATCCACCTTTAGCGATGAATAAACATTTGGATTCAAAGATTAAAACCACGTTACGTAAGGCATTTAATAATATTCATAATTTAATTGCTGCAGACAAGATTCGCGGTTATGGCGGTAAAAAAGTTGACCGTTATGATGCAAATTTTGATGAAAAGAAAATCTTTGCTGCTTTGTCTAAGTTAGGTGCTGTTACTAAACAAGTAAAAGTTGGCATGATTGATAAGGCTGGAAAGCGTTAATTATTAATATTTTTAAATAGTTAGAGGAGATGGATTAACCATCTCCTCATTTTAAATAATAAAGGAGCTCACCATGTTAAATTTTGAATCTGTTAGTCGTGTTTATGATGACGGCACTAAAGCGGTAAACAATGTGTCACTACATATTAAAGCCGGTGAGTTTTGTGTTTTGCTTGGACCATCTGGTGCCGGTAAGTCTACATTAATGAATATGGTTAATGGTGTAGTTGAACCAAGTAGTGGCAGCATTACTATTGGTGATCTTGTTTTCAATAAACAAAATAAATCAAAAATTCAACGCCGCATTGGAATGATTCATCAACAATTACATCTTGTTCCACGTTTGTCTGTAATACACAATGTTCTTTCAGGATTGCTACCTAATGTAGGTTTATTCCGGAGTTTATTAAAATCATTTTCTTTTGAAGATCAACGCCGTGCATGTGAATTACTGGATGAGGTTGGTATGGAAGAAAAGCATTTATTACGAAGAGCCTCTGATTTATCTGGTGGACAACAACAACGTGTTGCAATTGCAAGAGCTTTTATTCCAAATCCCGAAGTCGTTTTAGCGGATGAACCTGTTGCGAGTCTGGATCCGGCAATGAGTCGTAGTGTACTAAATAGTTTAAAAACTGCAGCTCAACATCGTGGTGCAACGGTTATCTGCACATTACATCAACTTGATTATGCTCTGGAATTTGCCGATCGAATTATCGCACTTCGTAAGGGTGAGATATTTTTTGATGGTCATCCATCTAAATTAAATGAAGTTACACAAGCTGAACTTTATGCGTTGGCACAACCACACCCAGTATGTCTGGAACAGGAAGCAGCATGAATTCACGACCTGAACAAGTTAAACACTGGCGAGATTGGGAACTGCATCGCGCGGTGACACCAAAGAATCTTGTGGTTCTTTTTGTATTATTTATTATTCTTTCATTTTCTGCACATAACACAGAGCTTGATAAAGCCGCAATTGAAACTTCAAAGGCTGCTTTATCAGTTGTCGGTATCGGAGAATCACAGGTACTTGATGGTGCATTACGTTTTGTGGGAAAAGCTTTCCCTATACAAATTTCAGAACGCACACCAGTTAACCGTTTGAATGAATTTGATCGAAATAATCTTCCTTTTCTCTCCTATATCGAGAGTGGTGAAGAGAAAGACTATGATGCGTTGACGGATACCTGGAGCGTTGAAACAGTTGAATTTCTTGTACAACCGATTGGTTACTTGAAAAAAGTTCTCATTAAGATGTGGGAAACAATAGAAATGGGATTTTGGGGGACAATCATTTGCATAATGATCTCATTACCCTTAGGTATTTTTGCAAGTCAAAATTATACACCTCATCGTTTTGTTTATTCATTTACCCGAGTTTGGTTGAGCTTTCATCGGTCATTACCAGAATTGATCGTCGCATTGATATTGGTTCTTATGTATGGCTTTGGTCCGATTGCAGGGGTATTGGCTTTGGCAATTCATACCAGTGGTGTACTCGGTAAGTTTTTTGCCGACGAAATCGAAAATGCGCCACCTGGCCCTCAGCTTGCAATATCAAGTACAGGTGCCAGTGCATTTAAGGTACTCCGCTATGCTGTGTTCCCACACGTTTATCCTGCCTGTATTGCTTATGTGCAATATATCTTTGAGCGAAATATTCGTACTGCAACAGTATTAGGTATTGTGGGGGCAGGTGGTATTGGTATGGAGTTGAAAGGACGCTGGGATGTATTTGATTATGATCATGTTGCAACCATATTACTGATTATTTTTCTTACCGTAATATTACTGGAAGTTATATCGCAGAAGCTTCGTAAGCGCGCACTTTAATGAATTTAATAGTTTAAGTATGAATTTTTAATTCAACATATCTAGATATCTAGAGGACTAACGAGACAATGATACAACGTACAGCATGGGTAAGTGCCCTAAAAGCATTACCAACATATAATCTTTTGGCCTTAACAAAAAAATTATCTGCAGACTGGACACTTCGACCAAAGTCAGTACCACAATCTGGTTTAGGCATGATGAAGTTAAAAGACAGCGCTTTCAATGAAGCCTTTTATTTGGGCGAATTTCCAATGTCATCTGCGTGGCTGGAAGTAACAACAGCTGATGGAGATAAAGCAGAAGGTGCGGCACAAGTTATGGATGATCGTGTTGAAGTCGCTGAGGCGCTAGCCTTATGTGATGCCGTGCTTTCGTCACAACTACCGGGTTGGGAAAAAGTTTATAACTTGGTTGAGCAAGGTGTTGCTATAAATAAAAAATCTAATCGAGAACGTAAGATGATGTTGGCGCGCACTCGTGTCGATTTTTCATTGCTTGATAATATAGGTGGTGACAATGCTTAAGCTAGATCCTATTTGGCAACCTGAAGTTCAGCAAATTAATTTCCGCTTATTGTTGGATGCAATGGCTTACCCTGGACAACGTTTTGCTTTACATGCAGTGCTGAATAAAGAGCACGCCACATTAAGCGTGTTAGCAACTTTGCTGGACGCGGAGGTTACTCTTTCTGATCCACATAATTTATTAAGTGCAGATGATTGGCTAATGTTGCATTCTGAATCTACTTCAGAAGATAAGGCTGACTATGTTTTATGTGATGCATCTCAATCACCAAATTTCTTACCAAAACTTGGAACGTTACCTGACCCTGAACAGTCAGCGACTCTTATACTGATGGTGAACAAACTTGGCAAGGGAGCTTATAAATTAAAGTTATCTGGTCCAGGTATTAAAGATATTGAAAATTTGACTGTTGATGGTCTAAATACAGAATGGTTATCAAAGCGTGATGATTGGGTGTGTGCTTTTCCTTTAGGTGTCGACATGATACTGCTTGATGATAAACACGTTACCGCTTTACCTCGCACCACAAAAGTGGAGGTGATGTAATGGGATACGTTGCAATTAAAGGGGGTGGTCAGGCTATTGAAGGTACTAAAGATGTTTATGATTATTTACGTACCCGACAAAGTGATAACACACAACCATTAGACTCTAAAACTATAGAAAATCAATTACGTCTTTTACATAGCCGTGTTATCTCTGAGGGTGGAGTTTACCATCCACAACTTGCTTCACTTGCTATTAAACAAGCTCAGGGAGATACCTTAGAAGCAGCATTTGCTTTACGTGCATACAGGTCAACACAGCCGCGCTTAGTAGAAACGCCTGTGCTTGACACAAAAAAAATGCGCGTTACACGTCGTATCTCATCAGCATTTAAAGATATACCCGGTGGACAAATGCTGGGAGCAACGACGGATTATCAATTGCGATTAATGCACATGGAATTATTGAATGAATCAAAAGAACAGTTTCGTGATGTTACAAAAGCATTACTTGAAAGAACAAATATTGATGATATTCCTGATACATTTCCTAAAGTGTTGGACAGTCTTCGGCAAGAAGGATTATTACCTGAGATAGACAATACTTCACAAGAACAAATACCTTTTGATATTACACGTGCTCCATTGGTATTTCCTGTTCCACGATCTGCCGCCTTAGCAACAATGGCGCGTGCGGAACAAGGATCGTTATTAGCCATTGCCTATTCAAATATGCGTGGATATGGCGACGTACATCCAACAGTCGCTGAATTACGCGTAGGATTTTTGCCTGTGTTATTGCCACATCCTATCACGGGTGAGCTAACGGAAGTGGGTGAAGTTGAGATGACAGAATGTGAAGTGGTTGCGATGTATGAAGGTAGCGAAGGAAATGATGACGATAAAAAGTCAACCTTTACCTTAGGTTATGGTGCTTGCTTTGGGCATAACGAAGTTAAAGCGATCAGTATGGCGATTCTAGATCGCGCGTTGCAAAAAGGTATGAAAGAAGAGCCGGATAATCCTTCAGAAGATCCTGAATTTGTTTTATTACATGTTGATGGTATTGATTCAATGGGTTTTTGTACTCATTACAAAATGCCACATTACGTTACCTTCCAGTCAGATATGGATCGTTTGCGCGCAACGCAACAAAAGCAAACTAACAAGGAGTCGATTTAATGACGGTTTCTAATCACTTTGGATTTCTTGATGAGTACGCCAAGAAAGAAATAAGACGTACAACATTAAAAGCGATAGCTATACCAGGTTACCAGGTACCATATTCAAGTCGTGAAATGCCAATGGGGCGTGGTTTTGGTACCGGTGGTTTACAACTTACACTTTCATTATTAGGTAAAGGTGAAACATTAAAAGTTATTGACCAAGGATCAGACGATTCAGTCAATGCGGTTAATCTACGTAACTTTATCGAAATGACGTGTTCTGGTGTTGATACTACAACCAGTACATCTGAAGCCGATGTTATTCAATCACGTCATCGTATTCCAGAAAAAGACTTACGTGAGGACCAACTTCTCATTTTACAAGTCCCTTATCCAGATCCGTTGATAATTGTTGAAGCCTCTGAGAATAAACGTAAGACACTCCATGGTGAAGCAGATTACTCTCGCTTATTAGTTAAGCTTTATGAAGATATCGTAAAGTATGATGAAATCACTATCTCACATCGTTATCCAACTCGTATCAATGATCATTATGTCATTGATCCTTCACCTATCCCTCGTTGGGATGTACCAAAGTTGCACCAATCACCTGCACTTGTCTTGCTAGGCGCAGGGCGTGAGAAAAAAATATATGCGGTTCCTCCTTACACAAAAGCAGAACCATTGGCTTTTGAGGATGTTCCTTTTCGTGTTGAAAATTTTACAAATAAAAAGGGTCAACGCCGAAGTTGTCAGCGATGTCACTGCACGACAAGCTTTTTAGATGAATTTGTTGATTCAAAATCAGGAGAAAAAATTTATCAATGTTCAGATTCTGATTGGTGCAATGAACAAATAGCGAATCGCACTGCGATGAGTGATATAGAAAGCATCTCTAACACAATTGAATCTGTGGAGGTGGCAAATGGATAAGGTACTTGAAGTTAGTAATTTATCAAAGGTATACGGCAAGGGATGTTCTTCTTGTTTTGAATTAACGGGCCCTAAATTCAATACGAATATCTGTCCTCAGTGTGGAAGTGTTATCGCCGCACATGATGTTTCTTTTGATTTATTCAAAGGCGAGATACTCGGTATTATGGGCGA
>Ga0316204_10007640_pt1 | contig 15633 bp, 14 predicted proteins | sample 6monrhotite_MG_2_FD_205661 | JGI IMG/M metagenome (GOLD analysis project Ga0316204, IMG submission 205661) | Microbial mat bacterial communities from mineral coupon in-situ incubated in ocean water Damariscotta River, Maine, United States -... | ecosystem: Environmental > Aquatic > Marine >... | reverse complement strand
AAACCAGCTTGTCGTGTTGGCCGCATGACTGGGGTCACGATAAAAACTGAAAACTACTTATCAAGATTCCAGTTACCAATATCATCTTCACTCGGGGTTTGGTCAGGCCCAAAAGAATAGATGTCCGTTGTACTATGCGTACCCGGTCTTAAATATTGATAAGGATTTCCCCAGGGGTCAGATGGCAGTTTTTTAATATAGCCACCCTGTTTATAACGTTTCGGTTCGGGCGAACCTGAGGGTTTCTTGACGAGAGATTCTAAGCCCTGATCTGTCGATGGGTAAGCAAAGTTATCCAGTCGATATAAGTCCAGGGCATTTTCTAAAGAACTAATATCCTGTTTGGCTTTGCTAATGCGCGCATCTTCATCACGACCAATCAAATTTGGTACCACCATGGCTGCCAGCAACCCCAGGATTGCGACGACGACCATGACTTCAATCAGGGTAAAACCTTTTTGTGTCGATAACTGTTTATTCATCATTGTTTCCATCCTACTACTGTAATTCCAGTTAAATTATGGTACCAAAGTTGCGACGACTGAAATGTGGCGAACTAGCCAATTAACTGGTTCATATCAAAAATCGGTTGAAGAATTGCCATGACGATGATCAACACAACTCCACCCATGACAACCAATAACAATGGCTCCAGCAAACCCATCAACATATTAATACGGGTTTTCATTTCACGTTCCTGATTAACGGCTGCACGTTCGAGCATTTCATCCAGATTACCGCCGGCCTCACCACTGGCAATCAGATTCACAACCATTGGCGGAAAATAGCCTTCCTGATCCAGCGAGCTCGCCAGGGAGGCACCTTCGCGCACCCGAACCGCAACCGTCTCTACAGAGCCACGCATCGGTAGGTTGCTAATCACCTGTCCGGCAATGCGCAAGGAATCCAGCACTGGCACACCACTCGCCGCCAGAATGCTCAGGGTGCGCGTAAAGCGTGCTGTGTTACTGCCCCTGATTAATGTTCCAATCAATGGCAGACGTAATAAACCGCTATGAACAAAACGTTTCACTGGTGATTTTTTTAACAGTGCTGAAAAGGTAATTACGGCCAAAATCAATACTGCAAAAATAGCCAGGTAATAATCCCGCATAAAATCACTCAGGCCGATGAGCATTCTGGTTAACAAGGGCAAGGCCTGATCGGTATTCTCAAACACCTGTATGACTTTAGGCACAACATAGGCCAGTAAAAACGAAACAATCGATAAGGCCATTACCGTGAGGATGATCGGATAGAGTAAAGCCTGCATAAGACTTTGTTGTAATTCCTGTCGTGCCTCGGTGTAATCGGCCAATCGTTCCAGAACCACATCAAGGTGCCCTGACTGTTCCCCTGCCGCCACCGTGGTGCGATAAATTTCCGGAAACACATGCGGGAAACTTGCCAGACCTTCTGCTAACGAATGTCCTTCCACAACGCGGTTACGCACCCCTAACAATAAACGTTTGATGCGTTGTTTTTCCGTTTGTTTGGCAACTGTCGCCGTGGCTTCGGCTAACGGTAAACCAGAACGGGATAATGTCGCCAGTTGTCGAGTTAACAAGGCTAAATCTGTTGCGCTGATGCCGCGCTGAAATGTGAAACCTCGACTACGCGCCGATTCCTTTTGTGCAACCTCATCAACATTTATCGGCAGTAACTGCTGTTCACGCAAGAGTTGTCGTATTTGACGTGGCGAATCACCTTCCAGGACACCTTTTTTTTCCCGACCGGCAGTATCCAGCGCAACATACTCAAAGGCACCCATGATCAATCCTCACGGGTAACGCGCAACACTTCTTCCAGCGAAGTCTCGCCTAGTAAAATACAACGCAAACCATCCTGTCGAATACTCGCGGTGGATAGTCGCGCATGACGTTCCATATCCTGTTCACTCGCGCCATCATGAATCATCGTACGCAGCTGATCATCAACTTCGATCAACTCATAAATCCCTACACGACCACGATAACCCAAATGATTACAGTGCTCACAACCCACGGCTTCATAAATCACTGGTGGTTTATCCATCGGCAAATCGAGCAACCTGCTTTCAGCAGTTGTCGGTACGCCTGTTTTTATTCCCATCGCGGCACATTCGGCTTCACTTGGTATGTGAGGTCTTTTGCATTCATGACATAAGACACGTACCAGACGTTGTGCCAGTACACCAATCAAACTCGATGAAAGTAAAAAGGGTTCAACACCCATATCTCGCAAACGCGTAATAGATCCAATCGCGGTATTCGTATGCAAGGTGGAAAATACCAGGTGCCCTGTCAAACTGGCCTGTACAGCGATCTGCACAGTTTCCAGATCACGAATTTCACCTACCATAACGACATCTGGATCCTGACGCAAAATGGCGCGCAAGCCACGCGCAAAACTCATATCGACTTTAGTATTGACCTGCGTCTGGCCAATGCCATCAATGTAATACTCGATAGGGTCTTCTACCGTCATGATGTTGCGCTTACTGTCGTTCAAGCGTCCAAGACCTGCATAGAGTGTTGTCGTCTTACCCGAACCGGTTGGGCCGGTGACAAGAAAAATACCATGCGGTTTTTTTAACAGGCGATCGATAATGGTTTGTGTATCAATGGACATACCCAATTGATTCAGGTCAAGGCGGCCAGCCTGTTTGTCCAATAAACGTAATACCACTCGCTCGCCGTGTCCTGATGGCAGGGTCGAAACACGCACGTCTACGGCGCGACCGGCAATGCGCAGTGAGATACGTCCATCCTGAGGTAAACGCTTTTCGGCAATGTCCAGCTTTGCCATGACTTTAATACGCGAAACAATTATCGGTGCTAACTGTCTTGGTGGCTGTAAGACTTCACGTAAAACACCATCGACACGCAGACGAATCACCAGGCGACTTTCAAAAGGTTCGATATGAATATCCGAAGCATTTTCTTTGACTGCCTGAGTCAACAAGGCGTTGATAAGACGAATAATAGGTGCATCATCTTCGGTCTCAAGTAAATCTTCCGGTTCGGAGAGTTCTTCGGCAATGCTGTTTAGATCAAACTCATCATCAAAACCTTCCATGGACTGCATGGTCTGATCCGACTGATTTTCATACATGGACTGTAAGCGCCGATCAAACTCTTCATTGGAAATAGATTCAAGTTTTAATGGCACATTAAAGTATCGACGCAATTCACCTAGTGCAGAAAGTTCAACACCGGGTTTATGAATAATTCTGGCGGAGTCGTTACTCAGCTGCGTTAACAGGACACCATGACGTCGGGCAAAGGCAAACGAGAGTGATGCCTTAGAGGGTTGTTCATTTGTTTCAACAACCGCCGACATATTATTATTCACCGGGTGGGGCTGCAACGTCTACAGCAGAATCACTATTGATTGGAAATAAACGAGAGGCATCGGCAGGTACAGTATCCGTCGATGTGGTTTCAGGAATGCTGGGAAGATTCGACTGAACCTCTTCATACGGTGGTGGTAGTGTGAGCCAGTCTTTCAGCTCCCGCAAAACAGGAATTTCATCACCGCTCATAATTCCCAAACCTCTTTCACGCAATTCGAGTTGTTTAGCCCGCAAGAAATTATATTTATGATTAGTGATCGCTGCCGTGGTCGCAGCATCTTTTAAAATCATGGGATGCATAAAAACCATCAGATTGGTTTTGACCTTTTGTATTTTTTTGTATTTAAAGAGCCAACCCAATATCGGAATATCCCCTAGCCCCGGAACGCGTTGTTCGCTTTCCAATAAGTCATCTTTAATTAGGCCACCAAGCACTATTGCCTGACCATCTTCAATCATGACACTGGTTTTGATAGAGCGTTTATTGGTAATCAGATCAACACCGACAGAACTGGCCGCGATGCTCGAAACCTCCTGCACTACATCCATCTTAATGGCATTGCCTTCATTGATCTGCGGTTTGATCTTGAGCGTGATGCCTATGTCCTGACGCTCTATCGTGCTAAAAGGATCAGTTGGCGTCGAACCCGAACCTGTGCTGCTGAATGAACCCGTAAGAAAAGGCACGTTCTGACCGACCACAATCTCGGCCTCTTCATTGTCCATAGTCACCAGGGTCGGCGTCGAAAGAACATTGGTGTGCGCATCGGCTGCCAGGGCACGAATCAGGCCCGCAAAACGAAATGCTCCTTCAGTAAATTTACCAAAGCCGAGATTAAGACCATCACCCACTGAGGGCGGATCAGCCAACAACCCCGTGATACTTCCACCGGCGCTAAAATTAATAACACCTACCGGGTCATTTGAACCTGAAGCACCGGCAACAGCCCATTGCACACCCAACTCACGTGTGGTATCCGATGAAACATCGGCGATAACAGTTTCAACTTTTACCTGCGCACGTCGTACATCAAGCTTCTGGATTACACTTCTTAGCGAACGAAACATATCCGGTGGTGCTGTTATCACCAGAGCATTGGTATTTTCATCTGCCTGAATATTGACTTTACCCTGCTGCGATGTCGCTGCTTTACTACCCGATGTGCCGACACTCTTACTAATACCGGTTAAAACCGCGACGAGATCCTTGGCAACCGCATTGCGTAAATAAATGACCTGAGTGTTACCGCCAATTTCCAAAGGCGTATCGAGATGCGATATGAGTACACGAATGCGCAGACGCGCGGTTTTATCACCACTTAAGAGAATACTGTTGGTACGATCATCCGCGACCAGTTTAAGTTTTTTGCTGGTACCTTTGGCTCCGGCTTTATCGAGTTGACCAATAATACGCACCAGCTCTGATGCTGATGCATGGTTTAAGGGAATCACTTCAATCTCATCCGTCGCGGATAAATCAATGCGATGAATAATATCCACCAGGCGTTGAATGTTCGCTGCACTGTCAGAAATAATAAGTACATTCGAAGCAGGATAGGCAGCAAGGTGACCACGTTGCGGCACGAGTGGACGCAGGATTGGCACCAGTTGCGCCGCATCTACATATTTAATTTCAACAACCCGTGTAACGAACTCATCACCGCTGCCAGGTCGTCGGTTGGACGACGTACGTACCGCGTCCTGCTTGGCATTCACCTCAGGAACAATCTTTGTTACCTGTTCACCCGGGATAACGGCATAACCATGCACTTTTAAAATCGATAAAAAGACCTGGTAAACTTCTTCCGGCTTCATACCATGTTTGGAGATAACAGTGACTTTACCTTTTACACGGGGATCAACAATAAAATTACGCCCCGTCATTTCTGAAACGGCCGCAATCACTGCAGAAATATCGGTATTGTTAAAATTCAGCGTCAGGCTTTCCTGCGCCACTACACTATTTGTACTGCCAAGAAACAGACACAAAAATATTTGCCCGATGTATCTTATGTGTAACAACCTATCCCACATACGTAAATTGCCTTCGCCTTCTCTACCTACATTGTAATTTCAATTGTTTCAGTCTGACCTTTGCGTTTAATGGTCAAACTAACATTGTCCATGGTCGTAATCTGCGACATCAATTCGTACAAAACACTTGGATCACTTAAGGTCATACCATTTATCTCGACAATGACATCTTCATTTGTCAAACCCAGAGATTGCATAAGACGCTTGTCATTATGAACAAAACGGTAACCCTCAATTTTGCCTTCGGCCATCACTGGCTCAATGCGGACTTGTTTCCATAACTCCTGAGGCGACTTGATCATCGTCTCACGCATTTGTTTCACTTCTTCACTGGCCTGAAGCTTATGCACTTTTGAACTGGCCGAGGGCAATTGCGCATTAAAATTTGAAGTCGATGCTGAAACAGCGGTGGCATTAAATTGTGCAACCTCACGCGGTAGCTTCAGTGTTTCAAATTTACCCAAACGATCCAGAATGACACGATCAGGGTATATCGCATGCAGCTTCGCCCCGCCAGGCACTGCATCACCAATGCGATAATGCTTTTGCTTGCCACTGGTATCAGAAATTATTGCCATGGCCAATTTGCTATTTTCTGAAGCAAACACACCATCTAATTTCAGCTTTAAACGTGTTACCGGTGCGCTAATCGGACCCTTACTGGTCACTGATGCTAATTTACCAAACAAGTGAAGATTAACCACGTCGCTAAGACTTTTCTGCTGCACTTTCAATGTCTGGTTCGCGCTGGAAACCGTATTGCTTGAGTCTAATTCATCAGATGAGAGAACTTTCCAGCTCACCTGCGCCATCAACTGCGCCAGTACAATGGTCATAACAACGACAATAAGTAGAGGCATCTTTGTCCACAACGGCATCAACCATGGCATCGCCTGTAGTTTTTGCTGCCAAACCTCTAAATTTAAACGTTGACCCATATGGTGGACTCTTCCTAAATTTCCCTTTTTTCAGTGGGCACTCACCCCTGCCTCACACAATATCGGCAAAAAGGCCTTACATCTAAACCTAAATCCGTCATAAATTCAATCAGTTATTCGATGTATTTAAATTAAAATACTAGCATTTTTCTAAAAATAATCGAATTGACAATAATTGTCACCTTTTGACACATAATGCCATAAATCGACTGCTAACCAATCTTCATATCCCCCAACGCCATTCAATCCAACAACCATATATCTTCATGTTTTTATTGATAATTTGCATTTGTGTGATGTGAAAATATGAAACTGGCATAAGCCCTGCACTGTATTAAAGCAACGAAACTTCAGTATCACCGGACACCTGCCGACGACCGCATCAATCTCGAATCGCCAGGTACATTGCCACGGCAGGCGTTAGGGACAGAATTCAGTAACAGGACTTTAAATTAATATTTTAGGAGCTTCTAATATGACACATTCTAAAACCAAGGGTTTTACACTAATCGAACTGATGATCGTTGTAGCGATTATCGGTATTCTGGCGGCCATCGCCATTCCAGCTTATAACGGCTATATCGCCAATGCCCGTATGCAGAAGGCTGTAGACCATGTTGATGGTGCCCGTCGCTGGGTCACCGCTGGTTTCCGCTCTGATGCCAGCCGTCGTTCTATGGGTATCCCATATAATGTTCTCAACGAAATGGGTGCTGTAGGTGGTACTGGGCAGGAATTTCCACGCAACGTTCCTAATATGGTGAATGCCTTAAATCAGGACCCCGGTGCAGTATGTGCTGCTGCGGGTAACTGTTCTGTCAGTGCCCCTGAAGGTGGAGTATTACCATATTCTAACGCAGCAAATGACGCACAAGGTGTTGTTCTCCTCGCAATCCCGATTGGTCCGAGCGGCGCCCTTGGTGAATGGATCACTGGTGATACTGTTACAATCAGTCGCCCACTATATTCTGAATTTGCTAATCAGGCACAACAGGTTATTACCGTAACATACTAAGCGTTAATAAAATGGCCCTTCTTTTAGAAGGGCCTTTTTTTAATTATGCTACCACTATATAATATTATACAAGCTCATTTAACTTTCCGGTGTATAGACAGATGACCTATAAAAAACCAAAAGGCTTTTCTCTACTAGAAGTTATGGTTGTCGTGGCAATTTTAGGCGTCGTGGCTGGTATTGCCGCCCCGATATATAACGGTTATGTGGAAAGTGCTCGAGCTACGGAGTGTGCCAACGAAGTCGCTGCCTTAAGACTTGCTGAAGAAGAATTTTTTCTTGTCAATAATACCTACTTTGCAGGAGCTACAGGAGCCCTGTTACAAGCCGCTAGTACCGGCGTCTATATCGCATCGCCAACTGTTTTAGCAGGAACTTCTGTCTGTACGATTAGTGTAGCCGCCGGGCCAGCCGGCATTGGAACACAGTACATCATTACGGCCATACCACGAGTAGGGGGTCCATTAGATGGTAGTGGATTAAATCTTGTTACACAGAATTTCTAAAATATAAATCAACCTACTTTTCACCATGCTCTAACATTATGTGTGTATGAATAAGACACTCATCAATTCTAAAATTAGGGCATTTATTATTCATTTTGGCATTAGTTTTGTCATTTTCCTTATTCTGCTCTATTTCGTTATTTTTCACTGGTATCCCACACCATTTTTTACTACCGATGGAGGCTGGCAAGGCATTCGCCTCATCGTGCTGGTCGATTTAGTTCTGGGGCCAGTGCTGACTTTTGTTGTCTTTAATCCGATTAAAAAAACAACACGCCATTTGAAAATGGATCTTTCAATTATTGCGCTCTGCCAGGTAGCAGCTCTCATCTGGGGGACCTGGGCCGTACATAATGAGCGGCCCTACCTAATCATTTTTTCCGACCAAACCTTTTATGGTTTACCTTACTATCAAATAAAGGAAACTGGTTTAACAAAATCAGATGTTTCGAAATTTGGACATACGGCTCCCATTAAAGTCTTTACCGATATGCCTACTCGCCCTGACGAACGCCTTGCCATATTTAACCGTGCAATGGAAAAACAGGTACCGCCTCATTTTTTAAGCGAATACTACCGTCCCTTTGATAAAAATAGTCTGGAAAAACTTGTCAGTTCTGGAATTAAAATGACAACATTCTTAAAAGGCAAAGACAGCATTGCAAACCAACGTTATGAGAAATTCGCTCAAAAGTACTCATCACAGCTAGAAAATCTGCTATTTTTTCCACTCAGGGCACGTTACGGCAAATTTATTGTTGCCGTTAATAAAGTGTCGCTCGAATTCGTAGATGTGTTGAATATTGAACCTCCCGTGATTGATGAATGGGAGGGACGTGAAAACTACATTAAAAAGCTAAACAGCAAAAATCTTTAAAGTAACCAAACCGGACACCATTCACATCCAAAGTTTCTGCTTCTATGTCGGTATATTAGAATTAACTAAAATACTATCTTGTGTCATTTTTATCTAAAATTTAGCTAAGTATTTCACCATTTTTTCCGATACAAAGGGTTACGGGTAAGGTTAAACTTGCCCTCCAGAATAATCTTCTATATCTTTGAATTTAAAGAATTTTGACCTGGTTCATAGAGATAGATATTGCGATAGTTGATGATTAGGATCTTATGGCGACTCCCAACACACAAATTCCTTTAAGTGGCCTGGCCCGAAAACTGGTTCAGGATGGCCTGTTAAGTGATGCTCAGGCCCAGCAGGCCAATAGCGAAGCCCTGAAGTCTAAAGTTCCCTTTGTATCCTATGTGGTAGAGAAGAAGCTACTTCCAGCCATTGACCTGGCTCAAGCCGCCTCTATCGAGTTTGGCGTACCACTCCTGGATATCAACACTGTTGACATTGATGCCGAAGTAGCCAAATTAGTCGCAGAAAAACTCATTCGTAAGCACCATACCCTACCCATATTCAAGCGCGGCAATCGTCTATTTGTTGCTGTTTCTGACCCCACCAATTTGCAAGCATTAGATGAGATCAAGTTCCATGTTGGCATGAGCACCGAGCCTATCCTGGTAGAAGAAGATAAACTCGGTAAGACCATTGATAAAGTCATTGATGCTAACGACACATCGCTCTCAGCGTTAGCCGGTGATACAGATCTGGATGATGTTGAGTTTGTTGATGAGGACGAACAGGGTGGTCCTGATACATCTGAATCCGATGCCGATGATACCCCTGTCGTACGATTCGTTAATAAGGTCCTGTTAGATGCGATTAACAAGGGTGCCTCGGATATTCACTTCGAGCCCTATGAAAAAACTTATCGTGTACGTTTTCGAGTTGATGGCATTTTAAAAGAAGTCGCTGCCCCCCCTATTGGTATGGGCCCTCGGCTCTCTGCCCGATTAAAAGTTATGTCAAGACTGGACATCTCCGAGCGACGCGTACCACAGGATGGTCGCATTAAGATGAACTTGTCCAAGAATCGGTCTATCGATTTTCGTGTTAACACCTGCCCTACCCTGTTTGGTGAAAAAATTGTTCTGCGTATCCTTGATCCAAACAGCGCCAAGTTAGGAATCGATGCCCTGGGTTTTGAGGCTGAGCAAAAAGAGGTCTTCCTTGAAAACCTGCACAAACCCTACGGTATGTTTCTGGTTACCGGGCCAACCGGTAGTGGTAAAACTGTAACGCTATACACTGGCGTCAATATTCTCAATGAGCCTGGCATTAATATTTCCACCGCCGAAGACCCGGTCGAAATCAATATGCCGGGGATCAATCAAGTAAACGTCAATCCTAAAGTGGGTCTAACCTTTGCTGATGCCCTGCGTGCCTTTTTACGTCAGGATCCGGATGTCATTCTGGTAGGTGAAATTCGTGATCTGGAAACTGCTGAAATCGGCATCAAGGCCGCGCAAACCGGCCACATGGTGCTCTCCACCCTGCATACCAATGATGCCCCACAAACACTGACACGAATGGTCAATATGGGTGTACCACCCTTCAATATCGCTTCGGCAGTCAATTTAATTATTGCCCAACGACTGGCTCGTCGTCTTTGTACCCATTGTAAAAAACCTGTTGATATACCAAAAGAAGCCCTTCTCGAAGAAGGCTTTGCAGAAAAAGATGTTTCTAAAGGTATCAAAGTTTTTGGCCCCATTGGTTGTGATCAATGTAGTGATGGTTATAAAGGGCGAGTCGGTATTTATCAGGTCATGCCGGTTTCTGAGGTCATGGGCAAGATCATCATGGAAGGTGGTAATTCCATGCAGCTGGCAGAACAGGCAACAAAAGAAGGGGTTAAGGACTTACGCGAATCCGGTCTCAAAAAAGTCATGGACGGCATGACCAGCCTGGAAGAAGTTAATCGCGTCACGAAAGAATAATCATATTCAGGATGTATAAAGGAATAATGGCATGGCGGAAAAAGCATTAAAACAGGATACCTTTACCTACGAAGGTAAAGATCGACAGGGTAAGAAAGTTTCAGGTGAAGCCGCAGGTGCTAATATTGCGCTTGTCAAAGCCAATCTCCGCCGTCAGGGAATTAACCCTACCAAAGTACGAAAAAAATCTGCTTCGCTACTTGCTGGATTAAAAAGAGGTAAAATTACTCCCAAGGAGATCGCCATTTTTGCCCGCCAAATGGCGACTATGATGGACTCTGGGGTACCTCTAGTGCAATCCTTTGAGATTATTGGCCGTGGCCATGAAAACCCGAAAATGCAGGAACTACTACTGGCTGTAAAAGCAGACATTGAAAGTGGAAGCAACCTTTCTGATGCCCTGGGTAAACACCCCTTCCATTTTGATGATCTGTTTTGCAATCTGGTAAGTGCTGGTGAACATGCGGGTATCCTTGATAGTATCCTTGATAAAATTGCGACCTATAAAGAAAAAACCGAAGCCATTAAAGCCAAGGTTAAAAAAGCCTTAATGTATCCTGCGGCCGTAATGGTAGTAGCATTTATTATTACAATTGCACTACTCATCTTTGTTATTCCTCAATTTGAATCTTTGTTTGCCGGCTTTGGCGCTGATCTGCCCGCCATGACCCGATTTGTTATTGACTTATCTGCATTTGTCCAAACATGGTGGTTTGTAATCTTTGGCAGTATTGCAGCTGTTATTATTGGATTTAAACAGGCACACAAACGTTCAAGGAAATTCCGGCAAAACGTTGATAAGTTTATGCTGAAACTCCCTATTCTTGGAGGGATTTTACATAAAGCTGCTATTGCTCGTTTTGCACGCACACTTTCTACAATGTTTGCTGCTGGTGTACCTCTCGTTGAAGCAATGGACTCCGTTGCCGGAGCGGTCGGCAATATCGTTTATAGTGACAAAGTTATTAAAATGCGTGATGAAGTATCATCCGGTACGCAATTAAACATCGCAATGAAACAAGCCAACCTGTTCCCGAATATGGTGGTTCAAATGACAGCCATTGGTGAAGAAGCCGGTGCCATTGATACCATGCTAAGCAAGGTTGCTGATTTCTACGAAGAGGAAGTCGATAATGATGTGGATGGTCTTAGTAGTCTGTTAGAGCCCATCATAATGGCAATTCTTGGTGTCTTGGTCGGTGGTTTGGTCATTGCTATGTACATGCCGATCTTCCAGATGGGTAAGGCTGTCGGTGGTTAAACATTAATGGAATTAATTGAGTTATTACAGGTAAACCTTCCACTATTTTACATTATTGTTTTTATTCTGGGGCTACTGGTAGGTAGTTTTCTCAATGTAGTCATTTATCGCTTACCGGTAATTTTAAAGCGGCAATGGCGGAATGATTGCATTCAGTACTTACAGGAAAGTAACGACCCAGCGCTGTTTGCTGGCAGTTCACTAGAAAAAACTGACACTTTTAATCTAACGGTTCCTCGCTCACGTTGCCCTCACTGTAATCATTTAATAAGTGCCTTGGAAAATATTCCCGTTCTGAGTTATCTATTTCTCAAAGGAAAGTGTCATGAGTGTGGCGCTCGCATTTCAATGCGCTATCCATTGATAGAATTACTAAGCGCATTGCTCGTCACTCTCGTCGCCTGGAAATTTGGTTTTACCGAACAAGCGGCCATGGGAATGCTACTCACCTGGGCGCTAATTGCTCTCACCTTTATTGACTTAGATCACCAATACCTCCCGGATAACATCACATTACCTTTTTTATGGTTAGGTTTGCTATCTGGGCTGTATGCTGTATTTACCGATATTAACTCTTCGGTCTGGGGCGCAGCCATTGGCTATGCTGTCCTGTGGGCAATTTATATTGTCTTTAAAAAGGTCACAGGTAAAGAAGGTATGGGCTATGGCGATTTTAAGCTCCTGGCAATGCTAGGGGCCTGGTTAGGCTGGCAACAATTGCCCGCCATTATATTTATGTCTTCTTTGGTGGGCGCGGTCGTTGGTGTATCGCTTATTCTTTTCAAACGCCATCAACGTGGAATACCTATCCCATTTGGTCCCTATTTGGCCGCAGCAGGTTGGATTGTGCTACTTTGGGGAAAAGATATTAATAACGCCTACCTACAATGGGCCGGCATAACATTATAAACGACGACCTCAATTTAAATCGATCAGTATGCTTATCATTGGACTCACTGGCGGTATTGGCAGCGGAAAAACAACGATTGCACAAGGCTTTGCAGATCTAAGCATACCTGTCATTGACACTGATAAGATTGCCAGGCAACTGACGCAACCAGGACAACCATTATTGGCCTCGATAAAAACCTTGTTTGGTGACGACGTTTTTAATACTGACGGGTCATTAAACCGAAGCACTCTCGCCAGGCACATTTTTACTAACAACGAAGCACGGCAACAATTAGAGGCTATTCTTCACCCAGCGATCTGGCAGAACGTTGAGCAACAAGTACAAACGTTGAACTCAGCTTATTGTCTATTGGTCGTACCACTATTACTTGAGACTCAACAAACTTCACGTGTGGATCGTGTATTGGTCGTCGACACCACAGAAGCGCTACAGTTATCCAGAACCCTGCAGCGCGACCAGCGAAGTGCAGAAGATATTGCCAATATTATTCAGTCACAGGTCGATCGACAGACTCGAATTAAGGCAGCCGATGATGTTATTGATAACACCGATAATCCACAAATATCATTAACCGAACAAGTTAAAACGCTACACAATAAATACCTGACTCTCGCCAGGCAAGGAAACGCTTAAGACGGTAATTTTTTTGTTCACATTCCCTCACATGCCGGTACAATTGCCCTGTGGATAATCTCATCACTTATGAACAACCCTTAAATGAACGTATCCGTACGCTGATGCGTCTCGAACATTTATTTCAGCAAGCCGCGTATACTCTACGGGGATATTCCGTCTGGGATAGTCGCGCGTCGCTATCCAGTCTAATTGATATTCTGGATATTCTTGGACGTGTCGATCTAAAAACAGAGTTATTTAAAGAACTTGAGCGGCTGCAAGCGGCACTTTCCAAGGTTAGCGGTAAAGCTGGCGTCGATGAGGAACAATTACAGTCTATCCTTGGACAATTAGTAAAAGCTCAAACAGCGCTACAGCAGATCAGTGGCCAACCTGGGCAATCACTAAAAGATGAAGAGCTAATAAGTAACCTACGCCAGCGCGGCACACTTGCCGGTGGTAACTGCCATTTTGATCTTCCCAATTACCATTTCTGGCTACAACAATCTCCAGAAAACCGTATTGACACGCTGGAAACATGGTTTGATCAACTCACTACCGTGCAACAAGCCGTCACCCTGGTGCTCGGCATTATTCGAGAAAGCAATGTGCCTCACAAGGCCATGGCAGAACAGGGCTTTTATCAACAAAACCTCGAAACTCAATTTCCTCACCAGCTGATTCGCGTCAGTATTGAAAGTGATCTACCGTATTTCGCAGAAATAAGCGCCGGTAAACATCGCCTCACCATCCGATTTCTTGAACCACGCAGTAGTGCACGGCCACTTCAGGCAGAAAAAGACGTACATTTTCAACTCACCTGCTGTGCCATTTAAATGCGCGAAGTTAAGTGCCCACATTGCGGGAACCTTGTAACCTGGTCTAAAGACTCAGCCTGGAAACCCTTTTGTTCTGAGCGCTGTCGTTTGATTGACTTAGGTAACTGGGCCAGTGAAAAACACAGTATCCCAGGAGAGCCACATTACCTGCCAGAAGATAACCAAACTCAAACTGAAGATTAAACTTACTTTTCGGGCAATTGAAACTGGAACCCGGTCTGCCAAACACCCTGATGCGTCTCGACACGCACAATTGCCAGCCAGTCCTTTCGACCACTAACACATATTGGCAATACTGATTGTGCCTGCCAAAGCCCTGATGTCTGCTTTGTAAAAATACTACGATTAACCGCCATTTGCATGCCTTGCATGACAAACTCTATTGATATCTGCTGAACATCTTTTTCTTGAATATTCGTCAATTCAATCTTATTCATAAAAGGTTTCAGATATTGAATCGATTTTTCAACGGACCACTGTAATTTTCCGTCACCAACTGGAGAAAGACAATTAGACATTGTAGGTTGGCAAATAATTTTTGATATGACCTGTTGTTCTACTGAAGATTGGTTGTTTTGCCAAATAAATATCAAAGCAATAAGAACAAACAAAACAACCAACCTACTTATAATACCCATAGTCTTCACTTCTTCTGACCCCAAAGAGCACTAATGGCAGCAATACCATGTGCACCGCAACGTTTTGCCTGAAGCAAATCTGACTCATCGACACCACCTAGTGCAAATACCGGACAATTCACTTTCTCTACAATCACCTCAAACTTATCCCATCCCAGCGGTTCAGCATCAGGGTGCGATGTCGTGTGTAACACTGGTGATAGCAGAATAAAATCTGCTTGTAATTTTTCTGCCCGCACTAACTCTGTAAGATTATGCACCGATGCCGATAAAAGTTTTTCTTTCGCTACGGGACGTTGTACGTACGCAAACAACTGCTGACTTGTCAAATGCATACCCGCCACATCAAGTCCAGGCATATTACCCAGCGAAGGCTTCACGAGCAACAAAGCATCATATTGCTGACATAACTCATATGATTTTCTGGCGATTTCTTCTTGTTCCTGAAGGCCTAACTCATTAATACGCAGTTGTACAAGGCGTATACCACGCTCCAAAGATGAACGTAGTTTTTCAAAAAAATCATCAGGGGAATCAAATTTTCCAGTGATTAAACAAAATTCAGGGAGCGTAAGCATATTGATAATCGCCCGATTGGCTTCTGGAAAAGAGAAATGTTTTAATTGATCGGTTGAGACCCATTTAGTCGGTTGACCTTCACAACCATGTGCCTTGCCAGAAAATTTGTTTACC
>Ga0316204_10007639_pt1 | contig 15633 bp, 15 predicted proteins | sample 6monrhotite_MG_2_FD_205661 | JGI IMG/M metagenome (GOLD analysis project Ga0316204, IMG submission 205661) | Microbial mat bacterial communities from mineral coupon in-situ incubated in ocean water Damariscotta River, Maine, United States -... | ecosystem: Environmental > Aquatic > Marine >... | reverse complement strand
GCCATACGAACAAATGAGAATGGACGTGCTCAGCCATAGGGGGTCGAGAGCAAACAGGGTCGAGGCCGCCGATGGATCAAGTGTCGCCGTAGAGCTCATCTGGCGGCGCGCGCCTTGGCGCTGGTTTTCTCGGAAGCCGCGAAGGCATCAAGCGCGTTGAGAACAGAAAAAAAAGAAATAACCCCAAGAAGTTTCTTGTCGTCATCAACAACCGGAACGATATACTGTTTGTTTTTGATCAACATCAAAGCGTCAATAACAGGTGTATTCGGGGTGGCTGTTGCGACCTTACGGTCAATGAGCTCACCAATGGTTTGTTGGCGAACGGACTCGAGGCGGCCCTGTAACTCGGCAGAGGTTTCGTTCAAATACCGAATGTTCTTAGGCGCGACCACGGATCTCACCGTTTTTGGTAATAAATGATCGACCAGGCCGTCGCCACTCATCAACCCAGCGAATTTCCCGTCCCGTTCAATCACCGGAATCAAGCCCATGTGTTCTTTCACCATATGGGTGATCGCGGTCGCTGCCAGTTCGTCCGTGTACAAACTGGTTTTAATGGGAGCCATTATCGATTTGCAATCCATGACGCGCCTTTACCAAGTTATATCGACGACAGGATAGTGGCTCCATGTTAGCGGTGCTTTGACCAAGGTCAATCCACCGCGAAAGATGCGTCTCGAAAAATTTGGGATATTTTTGTTAAATCTGGCTATTTCGCGAGATACGTCACTTTTAAAGGGTGCGCTAGGTGGCGGTCTATTCAGAAAGTACCGTGTTTTGCCAATTCGGATGATCCCACGGCTCAAGGTTTGGCGCGGGCAACATTTCCCTTCCCAAAATGTGGTCCGAGGCCTTCTCGCCGATCATGATGGTTGGCGCATTCAGGTTTCCGTTCGTCACGCGTGGAAAGATAGAGCTGTCCGCCACACGCAGGCCTTCGACGCCGATCACTCTGCATTCAGGGTCAACAACCGCCATCGGGTCAGTTGTTGCACCCATTTTGCATGTGCCACATGGGTGGTAGGCGCTTTCAGCATGTTCACGAATGAACTCGTCCAGTTCATTGTCACTTTGTACAGCGTCTCCGGGTTGAATTTCATGACCTCGATATGGATCAAACGCTGCCTGCCCAAATATTTTTCGCGTTAGGCGAATACAATTGCGGAAAGCCTCCCAGTCATCGGGATGTGACATATAGTTGAAGACAATTTTTGGCGGGTCTTTCGGGTTGCTGGACTGCAAGGTGATTTCTCCTCGCGACTTGGATCTCATCGGACCTACGTGAGCCTGGAAACCATGCCCTTCGGCGGCAGCCCTGCCATCATAACGCACTGCCATCGGCAGGAAATGATATTGTACATCGGGGTATTTCACGCCAGGCTTAGATCGCAGGAATGCGGCACTCTCGAACTGGTTCGACGCGCCGGGTCCGGTTTTGCTTAACAACCATTGAGCACCCACCAACCCTTTGCCAATCAGGTTCCAATGTTTGAATAGTGTGATCGGCTGTGTGCATGCCTGCTGGATGTAAAGTTCCAGATGATCTTGCAGGTTTTTACCAACACCGCTTCGGTTAGCCACCACTTTAATCCCATGTTCTGACAACTCTTCCGCAGGCCCAACACCAGAGAGCATTAGAATTTTTGGCGAGTTGATGGATGACGCCGCAACAATGACTTCCCTGTTTGCGTGAACCGTTTCGACACGACCACCGCGTTCAATTTCAACGCCTGTCGCATGGCCGTCTTCGATAATGACGCGCCTAACAAAGCAACGGAGCATCCGGCAATTGGGGCGCTTTAAAGCGGGCTTGAGATAAGCATTTGCTGTCGACCAGCGGCGGCCTTTCCAGACTGTTTGCTCCATCGGGCCAAAGCCTTCCTGCTTTTCCCCATTGTAGTCGCTTGTCAGCTCGTACCCGGCTTGCGCGCCACTCTCTACAAACGCTTGATGGAGCGGATTAGCACGCGAACCGCGTGAAACATGTAGTGGGCCAGAGTTTCCACGCCAGGTTGGGTCTCCCCCATGCCCGCCATCATGCCAGTTTTCCATTCGCATGAAGTACGGAAGTACATGCTTATATCCCCAACCAGAAGCACCGCTTTCATCCCAGTGATCGAAATCTTTGGCATGGCCACGCACATAGACCATGCCGTTGATTGAGCTGGAACCGCCGATCACTTTACCACGCGGGCAAGCCAGTCGGCGTCCGTTCAGGTTTGGCTCAGGCTCTGATGTGAAACCCCAGTCGTAGGTTTTCATGTTCATCGGATAGCTCAGTGCGCCGGGCATCTGAATAAACGGTCCCATATCCGTTCCGCCAAACTCCAGGACCAATACGCTATGTTGTCCGTTTTCAGACAATCGGTAAGCCAAAGCGGATCCGGCCGAACCAGAACCGATGATGACGTAGTCTGCTTGCATTAGTAGGGACTTTCGACGGGGCCGGAAGCAACGTAGATGGCTTTCAACTGCGCGTAGTGATCCAGTGCAGCAGATGAATTTTCCCGACCAAAGCCGGAAGCTTTGACGCTGATAAATGGTATCTGCACGGGTGTAAGATTGAAACAGTTGATCCAGCAGGTACCAGCATCCAACTGATTAACAACACGGTGAGCCCGTGAAATGTCTCGGGTAAAAAAGCCAGCGGCGAATTCAGACTCCGTCGCATTAGAGTGCCCGACAACCTTGTCCTCGTTGGTAAGTTTTAACACGGTCATAACAGGGCCAAATATCTCTTCTCGGGCAAAGTGCATGTCATCTGTGACTTCGGTAGAAACCGCCGGGCTGAAGAAAGCCGTCTGTTGCATCCTCAGGCGATACACGGTCCCCGCCGACATAGCGGCTCAATTGATATCAGCATCCTCGATATAGGCACTGTCTGTAAAGTGGGACCCTTGCGGGGGCTGTATCATTGTCATTGACCTCGTTTCCATTCATCCAGTGTTATTCGGTTTTACCGAACAGATTTCTTTTGGAGAGGCGTCTGATCGGGAGACAAGTTGGGTTCGTCTGCTAAAGAGTTGTTCGTTATGACTTGCCCCCTTGAACTGGTCACTCACGTTGAGAGATCAACTGCACGGTAATTAATTTTCTTTGCACACTCAATGGGCATCAAGTATCCCAATGAACTATGTGGCGTTCGTGTATTATAATCGATCCTCCACTCTTCGATGGTTTTTCTTGCATCAGCTAGGCTGGTGAACCCGTGTTCGTTCAGACATTCGTCTCGGAACTTTCCATTGAAGCTTTCAACAAATGCATTCTGGACGGGCTTCCCCGGCTCTATGAAGCATAGTTTCACGCCATTTCGGGATGCCCATGCTCCGACACCATTGGCGAAACCACGTTCCGTTTCCCAACTGGCCTCACCACTTTCGCAAGACGGCATCCTTTAAGGCGATGTTGCCCAGCATCGTCTCGGCAAGGAGCTTCTTCAGTTTGGCGTTCTCCCAATCAAGTTCTCGAAGCCGCTTGGCATCAGAAACCACCATGCCATCGAGCTTCGACTTCCAGCGATAGGACGTCTGCTCTCCTTGACCGCAAACCCCGCCTCCTGTTCCGTCAAGATATAGATGACCTGCTCTTCACTAAAACGCTTCTTCACTTTGTCCTCCGTGATTAAATATAGGAGAGAACTCTCTTTCGTTATGACTCAGCTTTTAGGGGGCAGGTCAGCTAATTTGAGGGAGGATAACGCTAGGTTGAAGCGAGTGCTTGAAAAAAAACTTCTCATTTCCTTATGCCTTTACAGCCCTGAATCAAGGCATAGGTACCGCCATATTATTGACGTTCAGCGCGAGATTGGCGGTGTGAATCAAAAAGATATGTAAAAAAATTCCAAATAATGAACTCCAATGGAACTGGCGTTACAGAGCTCAGGGCAATCTGATTGACGATATAGTGGCGAAAACGAGGGCATTTAGATTGTGGTTTGCTAGACTATCGTCAGTTTTTATCTAAAACTTCCTTTCCTACATAATTTTTTTGACTCCTTTGTGAAAAATATGTAAAAATTTTACAGTTAAAATAAATAGGACCATTCGGTTGCGCAAAACGGGCACATCTCGGATTTGTGAGCCGCAAAAGGAACGAGCATCTTGGTGGAGCTGATCTCCAATCGAACAGATGCCAAATTGGGGCCCGAATTTACGTTCTCGCCTGAGGGCGTGGTCCGGGATGGATTGCCGAAAGGCAACAGGAATCACAATGGAGTGGAGATGACTATGAATTATACAAAGCTCAAAGCCCTCGCCTTTGCCAGCGTTTTGCTGGCATCTGCAGGCGCGAACGCGGAAACGATCCTTCGTTACGCGACTATCGGTGAGCCGCCCAGTCTGGATATCCAGGTCGGTACGGCAACCATCTCTTCAACAATTTCGAACCATATGTTTGAGACCCTGTATGCGTTTGACAGCACGTTTACACCGCAGCCGCACCTAGCCGCGTCTGACGCTGTTAGAGACGGCGGCAAGACGCTTGTCGTCACATTGCGCAAAGGCGTGAAGTTTCACAATGGTCAGGAGCTCACCGCAAAGGATGTTGAAGCGTCGCTGAAGCGTTGGGGTGAGCATGGTTCGCGCGGAAAGTTGCTTTTGAAATCGGCAGTCTCCATTGAAGCAACCGGCGACTATGAGGTAACCATCAAGCTGGAGAAACCCAACGGCGCATGGCGTAACCTTCTTGCGTTCCCGAACGGTGGCCCGGTGATCTATCCGGCGTCTGTAATGGCAACTGCTGGCGCCGAACCCCTGGCCAAGGAAAACTATATTGGCACCGGTCCGTACAAATTTGGTGAGTGGCGTCCCAACCGGTATGTCGAACTGGTAAAGTTTGATGGCTACTCGGCCAACCCTGCTCCTGCAAATGGACTGGCTGGTAAGCGTGATGCGTTGGCTGATAAAATCCGTTTCATGCCAGTTCCCGATGTTGGAACCCGTGTGAGCGGTGTTCAGGCCGGCGATTATGATTATGCAGAAAACATCCCGGGTGACCTGTTCGAAGGCCTTTCAGCAGACAAGTCGGTTCGCATTCACTTAGGCGGGGCACCGATCTTTGGATTGATGTTTATGAACTCCAAGCAGGGCCCACTTCAAGCCAACTTCAAGCTGCGGCGCGCGATCCAAACAGCGTTAAATAAAGAAGAAGCGCTTCGGGTGTCCATCGGTCCGGAAACGTTGTGGAAGGCAAACGGCTCGATTTATCCGAAGGGCAGTGCTTGGTACAGCGAAGCCGGTATCGAGGCATTCAGTGAAGGCAATGCTGAAAAAGCCAAAGCCATGGCAAAGGAAGCCGGTTACGACGGAACACCGATCAAGCTGTTGGTTTCTACCAACTATCAGTTCCACTATGATCAAGCGGCGGTGTTCACGAGCCAATTGGCGAAAGCCGGAATCAATGTACAAATGATTGTCGTCGATTGGGCAACGCTGATCAAGAAACGTGCTCAGCCGGACCAATGGGATATTTTCTTTACGCACCACGGCACAGTGCCCGATCCGGTATTGCTGACACCGCTTAACGACACCTATCCAGGCTGGTGGACCACACCCGAAAAGCAGGCTCTGAAAGATGAGTTTACGGGTACGTCGGACAAAGCAGCGCGAATCAAGACATGGACCAAAATCCAGGCGCTGATGTATCAGCAGGTTCCTGCCATGAAGACGGGTGAAATCTATGCCTATAACATCGCATCTCCCAAATTAAAGGGGTTGCTGGAAAAAACGATCTTCTGGCCGAGCTTGTGGGGCGTGACGAAGTAAGTTTGTGCTCTACAACATCCTCACCTCTTATGCGATGAGGCGAACCGGTGCTGCCGCCGTCACGATGGCGGCAGCATCGGTCATTATTTTTGCATTTATCCATCTCATACCGGGTGACCCGACCTATGTCATCCTCGGCGACGGAGCTACGCCCGAACAGGCGGAAGCGCTGCGCATTAAGATGGGCCTGGACAAGCCGATATTTGTTCAGTACGTCACCTGGGCCCTGAACGTTATCCAGGGAGATCTGGGAAACTCGCTTTTCTTTCAGGCACCGGTTCTCGAAATCATCGCCGACGGTGCGGAAACCAGTTTGTTGCTGGCCGGTCTGACCATGATTTGGGTGATTCTGATTGGCATTCCCATTGGTATGCTTGCTGCCACGCGCCAGGGAACAACCGTTGATCAAACGGCCTCCGGGTTGGCGATGTTTTTTGCTTCAGTTCCAACCTTTTGGGTTGGCCTTTATCTGATACTTATTTTTGCGGCCTGGTTGGGCTGGCTGCCGAGCTCGGGATATCCGTCGATTTTTGAAGAGGGCGGCCTCACCAATTTACGTTATTTATTGTTGCCGAGTCTGGCTTTGGCAGCTCCCAATGCGGCCCTGATTTTACGCCTGACCCGCGCCAGTATGCTTGACGTGGCGCGTCAGGATTATGTGCGTACCGCGCGGGCCAAAGGCATCCGTCCGTGGCAGGTGACAACCCGCCACATTTTTCGCAATGCACTATTGGCAGTAGTTGCAGCCTTTGGCTTTACGCTAGCCGGTTTAATCTCGGAAGCCGTCGTTACTGAGACCGTGTTTGCTCTTCCGGGCATCGGGCGATTGGTCGTCCAATCCATCTTGCGGCGCGACTATCCGGTCATTCAGGGCGTAATTCTGATCATCGTGATGTTGTATTTGGTCATAAATTTGTGTGTTGATTTGATCAACCGATATCTCGACCCACGGGTGGAGCTGGAATAATGGAATTGATCTCGTCCTGGCTCGCCCCATTCATGAAACGACGGTTGTCGTTGTTTGGCCTGATCGTCCTGATCAGTGTGATTTTTGCAGCCTTACTGGCGCCATTTATTACCCCCTATGATCCGCTGGCCATGGATCCTATTGGCCGCCTGCAAACCCCTAACTGGCAACACTGGTTCGGAACCGATCACTTTGGTCGCGATACCTTATCCCGTGTGCTTTACGGAGCGCGATTGGCACTGTTGATTGGTACTGGAGTTGTCGGCTTCGCCATGGCGACCGGTGTACCCATTGGCGTTCTGTCGGTGCTGTTCCCGCGCATCGGCAATGTTTTGATGCGGATGGTCGATCTGATGATGGCCTTCCCTGCATTGCTACTGGCATTGGGTTTGATTGTCATTCTTGGTCAGGGTGTCACCAATGCGATTCTGGCTATTGGCGTCGTTTATCTGACAACAACCGCACGAATTACCTACAGTGTGGCCTTGCGCCTTAAGGCAGAGACGTTTGTCGAGGCTGGGCGCAGTATGGGTGCCGGCACCTGGTGGCTGGCGACCCGTCATATCATCCCCAATCTCGTTTCGCCTCTGTTGGTGCAGGCCAGTTTCGTTTTTGCTTTTGCCCAGTTGGGTGCTGCATCGCTCGACTTTCTCGGGCTTGGTGCACCACCGGATATCCCGAGCTGGGGCAATATGCTGGCGGAAAGCCGGCGTTATATCACCCGCGCCCCGTGGTTGTTGTTTTTCCCAGGTGCCATGATCGTGTTGACGGCCTTTTCATTGAACCTGGTCGGTGATGCCCTGCGCGATCGGCTGGACCCCAGGTTCCGCGATGAACTCGCGAATAAGGGAAAACCCTAAATGCTGAGTGTACAGGACCTGACCGTATCGGTGGTCACCGGCCACGAGCCGTTGAAAATCACCCAAAATCTCTCCTTCGATATTGCCGAAGGAGAGATTTTGGGCGTCGTTGGAGAATCAGGCTGCGGCAAAAGCATGACGTCTTTGGCGATCATGGGTTTGTTGCCGAGCAAACAAATTGAAGTGCAGACGGGCAGGGTGTTGCTCGGCGGCGCCGACATCACACATCTCGCACCGCATGAACGCGTCGACCAAGGTGTTAGCGGTGTCTCTATGATTTTCCAGGAACCGATGACATCGCTTAATCCGGTGCTGCGGGTTGGCGACCAGATAATCGAAGCCCTGATGGTGCATGATAAAACGAACGGTCGCGACCCGGTCGCGCGGACCCGTGAATTGCTGGATCTGGTGCACATTCCGGATGCCGGATTGCAAATGAATGCTTATCCGCACGAGCTTTCCGGCGGTATGCGCCAGCGCATCATGATTGCCATAGCACTCGCCTGTAACCCGAAAGTCCTAGTGGCCGATGAGCCGACAACCGCCTTGGATGTGACCGTGCAATCGCAAATCCTAAGCTTGATCCGAGAACTGCGTGACGAGCTTTCCATGTCGGTTTTGTTTATTACGCACGATTTGGGCGTCGTTGCACAACTGGCGGACCGGGTCTGCGTCATGTATGCCGGCCAAATCGTCGAGACTGCGGACGTCGGGACGTTGTTTGAAAACCCCGTCCACCCGTACACCCATGGCCTATTTTCCTGCCTGCCCGACCCGACCCGCAGATCAGAACTGCTTAACCCGATCCCGGGTCAGGCACCATTACTGGCGGATATCCCGGATGGCTGCGCGTTCGCGCCACGTTGTAGCTATGTCAGTGATAACTGCCGGTCCGGCGCAATTGATTGGACACCCTTCGAGCCTGAACACCAGGCCCGCTGCCATCATCCGTTATCGGGAGGCTTGAAAAAATGACAGGCGAGCCAATCCTTAGCGTTACGGGCCTGAAGACGACCTATTATGTAAAACGCGGCCGTAAAACCTATCCGCTTAAGGCGGTTGACGATGTTTCTTTTGATTTGTTTAAAGGCGAAATACTGGGTTTTGTCGGTGAGACCGGTTGCGGTAAAACCACCGTTGGCCGATCAATCATTGGCCTGAGCAAAGCCGAAGCCGGTGACGTTCAATATGGCGGTTCAAATGTCCTGGCGATGGCTGGCAAGCAACTGCGCGATGTTCGGGTCAATATGCGTATGGTCTTTCAAGACCCCTACGCGTCGCTCAACCCGCGCCGCAGCATTGGAGATTCGGTGGCGGAAACCGGCGATATTCATAAGCTGTTTGCGTCTAAGGCGGAGCGTGCTCAGAAAATTTCAGACACCCTGCAAAGCGTCGGGCTGGACCCGAGTTTTGCCGATCGCTACCCGCACGAGCTGAGCGGCGGTCAACGCCAGCGCGTTGGTATCGCGCGCGCCATCCTGCCAACGCCAGATATCATTATTGCCGATGAGCCGGTTTCCGCTCTGGATGTGTCAATCCAGGCGCAGGTGCTTAATCTTTTGCTCGATCTGCAAAAACGTCTTGGCCTGACGATTTTATTTATTTCCCATGACCTTTCCGTGGTCGGCCAGATCAGTGACCGGATCGCGGTTATGTATTTGGGCGAGATTGTTGAAATCGCGGAAGCCAGCGCGCTTTATCAGACTCCGTTGCATCCCTATACCAGAGCCTTAATTGATGCCGTCCCGAAACCAGACCCGAAAATTAAATCTGGTGACGGATTGGCGCTTGGCGAGCCACCCAGCCGGCTTGAGCCTCTGCCTGGCTGTTCCTTTGCCAACCGCTGCCCACTGGCCAGCGATGTTTGCCTGACCACGCCGCCCGTGCTCAGGGATTTTGCAGATGGGCGAAGAGCGGCCTGTCATGCACTCGAATAGACGATTACAACACCGATTGAATTCACAAAGACCTAAGAGCAGGAAAACAGAATAATGGAACTCATACTTAAAGGCGGCACTCTTTATGACCCCGCATCTGGCAAGTCGGGCCAATTTGATATTGGTTTTAAAGACGGGCGGATTGCTGCTGTTGAACCGGGCCTTAGCCCGGATCTGGCGCGTGAGGTCATCGACGTCACTGGTAAAACCGTTGTTCCTGGCCTGATCGATTTACACACCCACGTCTATCATGGCGGAACGTCGTTGGGAATTCATCCGGACAATCACGCACGCGGTGCCGGGGTGACGACCTTTGTTGATGCCGGTAGTTCAGGCCCAGGTAACTTTTTAGGGTTTCATGAGCATGTGATCCAGCCATCACGCAGCCGGATTTTGGCGTTTTTGAACATTTCGTTCCCCGGGATTTTTGCTTTTGATATCCGGGTTGGTGAGTGTGAGAACCTGAAACTGCTTGATCCTGACGCCGTCATCGATCGGGCGCGCGAATATCAGGACCATATCATTGGCGTCAAAGTCCGGGTTGGCGAATTTACCAGTGGTGGCAACAATATCGAGCCCTTAATGCTGGCAAAAAAAGCTGCGGGTAAACTCGAAAAACCGGTGATGTCACATATCGACAGACCACCGCCTTCGATTGAAGAAGTTTTGGCCTGCTTGGGTGAAGGCGATATCCTGACACACTGTTTCCGACCCTTCCCCAATGATCCGGTGGATGTATCTGGGGAAGTCAAAAAGGAGGTTCTTGATGCCCGCAGCCGTGGTGTGGTTTTCGACACCGGACATGGTAAAGGATCGTTCGGATTTGAATCGGCAACTAAGATGCTGGAGAACGGGTTCGAACCCGACGTGATCAGCAGTGACGTGCATGCGGAAAGTGTTGTCGGCCCGGCCCACGACCTGCTGCATGTGATGTCTAAATTTATGGCACTTGGCATGAGCTTCGAAAAAGTCGTGGAAAAATCCACCATTGCCGCGGCACGGGCTATCGACCAGACGGATATAGGTCATCTGGGCGTCGGTGCCTTGGGAGACGTGACAATCCTGCACGAGGAAACCGGATCGTTCGAGTTCTTCGATGTCATAGGCGAACGCATTGTCTCTGACAAAAAACTGGTTTGCGATGGACTGGTGGTCAACGGTGCCTACTGGCAGTAAACCTAGTCGCCAACGGGTTGCGGGTCTGTGCTGTTGTGAACGGCAACCAGAGAGGAACGGATGCGACGAAGCATTTCGCGCGTCTCATCGGGTTTCGAGATCGCAACGCCTGTCGCGAGGACATCAAGAACCGCTGTAAAAACAAGTCGCGACGCTGTCGGTTTGTACATGTCGCCGTCTTCTGGAACATCGATAACCAGCGAGATATCGCACGCCTCAACCAGGGGGGACGCGGGGCGGGTCAAGCAAATGGAGGTCGCCCCGTACTGATTTGCAATTGCCGCACAGTCGATCAGCGATTGCGGCAGGCCGGTCGACGAAATCGCAAAAATCACATCGCCTGGTCCAAAGGTGGAGACCAGCATCCGCTGTCGGTAGCCATCGGATTCCGATTCAGCAACAATACCCAGACGGAAAAATCGGTTCGCCCCTTCCGCCGCGACGTTGGCAGAGCCACCGCCGACACCCAAAAATGCAATCCGGTTGGCGTTCGATATAACTTCAATAGCCTGCTCCAGGTCTTCTGAGGCAAGTTGGCTGCGCGCCGTATTCAACCGGTCAATGAGCAGGTCAAAAACCCGACCAACCAGGGCATTGGTCGTCGTCAATTGCCGGTCTGAGTCCTCCAGATAACGAATGCTGACGGCAACGTTCTGCGCCAGTTTGATTTTGAACTCTTTAAACCCGTCGCATTTCAACGAGTGACACAGTCGATTGACGGTCGCCACACTAACGCCAGACGCCTTGGCTATTTCCGACAGGGTCGAATGGACGGCCGTGTTCAAATTGTTCAGAATGTAATCGGCGACCCGCTTTTCACTGGCCGGGAGTTGGCTGCTCATCTTTTGTAATTCTGAAATAACGTCAATGGCTGGCACCATAAGAAAAACCCTGCTTTAGCCGATTTTGCCGAGACTAACTCATTAATTCCGCGGTTTATAGGCTACAGCCTCAATTTCAACCTTGGCGCCAATCATTAACCGTGATTCCACCGTAGAGCGCGCTGGTTTTCCATTCGGGAAAAATTCGGCATAAGCTTTGTTGAAGATGCCAAAATCACGTGCGTCCTCCAACCAAATTGTGGTTTTGACAACATCGTCAAAAGTGCATCCTGCTAGTGCAAGGGTTTCGCCGATTATGGTCAGTGCTCGACGGGTTTCCGCGCCAACGCCACCGCTGACAATCTCTTTATTTTCATCGAATGCAACTTGCCCGGAAAGATAGAGGAAGTCGCCGGCACGCACTGCCCGTGAATAGGGGACGTTGCCGCTGGCATTGATACCTTCGCCGCCAATGTACTCGATCATCATGTGAAACTCCTCTTGTGTTGTGTCGAAAAATGTAAAAAAAAGATATCCTATAAGATATTGAATTGTAATTGAATAAATAGAAACACTCAAATTTTTCTATAAATATCAGCTACACAATGTAATAATTTTTCATACTTCAATTCGTTGATGAGGCTCCGATGACGAAGACAATTGATGAGCTCGAAACACCCTGCGTTTTGGTAGACTTCGATATTGCCGAAGCGAATATTGATCGGTTTCAAAGCTATTGTGACGAGGTCGATCTAAAATCACGCCCGCACATCAAAACACACAAGATTCCAAAATTGGCAGCGCGGCAGGCTGCTGCCGGTGGTGTAGGCATCACGTGTCAGAAAATCAGCGAAGCAGAGGTGATGGTCGACGCCGGGATCGACGACATTCTGATCACCTACAACATTGTCGGAAAACCCAAAGTGGCTAAATTACGGGCGCTGGCGGACCGCTGCACATTAAGCGTCGTTGCGGACAATGATGTTGTCATCAAGGGCTTGTCAGAAGGATTTGCGGACCGCGCCGTGCCACTGCCCGTGCTTGTTGAATGTGACACGGGGGCCGGTCGCTGTGGGGTGCAAACGCCGGAGCGGGCAGCAAGCCTAGCTCGCATGATCAACGGTTTTCCAGGCATTCGCTTCGAAGGTCTAATGACTTACCCGGCGTCTGGGACGCTTGAAGACCAGCACGTGGTGAATGACTGGCTGCGCCGGGCGAAAGATATCATCGAAGCGGAAGGCCTTGCCTGTACGCGGGTTTCCAGCGGTGGCAGCCCCAATATGTGGCGGGCCCATGAAAGTCCGGTGGTCACCGAGCACCGGGCCGGGACCTACGTCTATAATGACCGCTCGCTCATGGAAAAAGGTGTCTGCGATGCCAGCGACTGCGCCTTGACTGTGCTGGCGACGATTATCAGTTGCCCAACCGATAGCCGCGCGATCATTGATGCTGGATCGAAAGTTCTGACTTCCGATTTGCTGGGATTGCAAGGCTACGGTTACGTTTATGAAGCTCCCGATGCACAGATTAGTGAACTCAGTGAAGAACACGGCACCCTGGACCTGTCGGCCAGCAACTGGCGTCCGGCTGTTGGCGACCGGGTGCGGATCATCCCAAACCACTGCTGCGTTGTTTCCAACACCGCTGACACTGTTTGGGAGCTGCGTGGTGACGAAGTGATTGGTGCCGAGCCAGTAGCGGCGCGCGGCAAAGTGCTTTAGGCGATGTTGTAAACCTTCCATAAGCCTTCTTTCCTTTCTCGATGCCCAGATTTTCTTCGACGAGTGGCTTGTGGCTATGATCGCGTAAGCCCGGACGACGCGCGTATGGGCGATGATCTGAACTTTCAAGTTTTGCTTGTATATAAATAAAAGTCACCTATAGATTAAAAATATTAACTATAAGTACAAAAAAATAAGTTTTTACCTATGGAAAACCGTCCCACACACGAGGAGATCGCGCGTAAGCTTGCGCAGTTCTACGATCAACCGTTTGCCGGCAAACCAGCGGGGCGCTATCGGATATCGCCGAAAAATCTTCGGGGGCTGACCCAACGGCGTCGCATATCGGATGAATTTTTGCGATTGCTGGCTGAAGAAATGTTCGAACTCGGCTATGTCTTTGTCGATTTGGGCACCTTTTATGCGGTGACCAGCACCCGGACTTACACCAACTATCGCCGCGTCTCCGACACGATGGTTTTGGAAACCGAGTAGAGTTTGGCGAATGACTCCATGAACCGAAGATCAAAATTGACACAGAAGACCCGCATCGGTTGGCGAGAATGGGTTGGCTTTCCTGAATTGGGCGTTGATCGCATTAAGGCGAAGATCGATACGGGCGCTCGTACGTCGGCTATTCATGCCTTTCGGGTGTGCAAGCTCGATGACGAGGACGAACCTCGTGTGGAATTTTATTTGCACCCAAGACAACATCGACGAACTCCAGAGCTTCGTTGTGTCGCCAGAATTGTCGATGAACGTCAGGTGAAAAGCTCGAATGGGGAAATGGAAACCCGCTACGCGATCATTACGCCGCTGCAATTGGGCAACCATGTCTGGCCAATTGAATTGACACTCTCAAATCGGGATTCCATGGGGTTCCGTGTCCTCGTCGGGCGCACCGCCATCCGTGGACTGTGTTTGGTCGATCCTGGGACCTCGTATCTACTTGGCCGCTAAAAAAATTACTTTAGGAGAAAACCAAAATGCAACTTGCTCTCATGTGTCGGAACGAAAATCTTTATTCACATAAGCGGATTGTCGAAACGGCAATAGAACGTGGCCATGAAATCGAAGTGATTAATCATCTGCGCTGCTATGTGAACATCACATCGCATCGTCCGCAAATCCACTATCAGGAACGGATACTACCCAAGTACGATGCTGTCATTCCGCGTATCGGTGCATCAGTGACGCTTTTTGGTACGGCCGTATTGCGACAGTTCGAGATGATGGGGGTTTACCCTGTTAACGAATCTGTCGCGATTACCCGATCCAGGGACAAGCTGAGAAGCCTGCAGTTGTTATCACGCAAGGGGATTGGATTGCCTGTAACCGTGTTTGCCCACCGGACAAGTAACGCCGATGAACTGCTTGATATTATCGGCGGTGCCCCCGTGGTTATCAAGTTACTGGAAGGGACCCAGGGTATTGGCGTCGTGCTTGGTGAGACCCACACGGCTGCGGCCAGTATCATCCAGGCGTTTGGCGGAGTGAAAACAAACATTCTCATTCAAGAATTTGTAAAAGAAGCCGGAGGCGAGGACATCCGTTGTCTGGTCGTCGGCGACAAGGTTGTGGCATCCATGTTGCGCAAAGGCAAAGAAGGCGACTTCCGGTCTAACCTTCACCGCGGGGGCTCGGCGACGGCCATCAAGATCACGCCGCTAGAACGCCAGACCGCGGTTTCGGCTGCAAAGATCATGGGGCTTAATGTCTGTGGTGTGGACCTGTTGCGCGCCAATCATGGTCCGGTCGTCATGGAAGTGAACTCATCGCCCGGCATCGAAGGGGTCGAAAAAGCCACCGGCATCGATGTCGCGCGGAAAATCATAGAGTTTATTGAACGCAACGCTAAACCTGAAAAAACGAGGACGCGGGGACGTGGTTAAGGCTGGCCGCGACCCCTTTACGCTCGGCGGCATTTCAATTGCCCCGGGCGAAATTGCTACGGTCGACTTGCCACTTAGCTTGTTATCCGATCACACACCCATCGAATTGACGGTCAAGGTTATCCACGGAAAAAGACCAGGTCCCGTTCTTTTGGTGAACGGTGCCATTCATGGTGATGAAGTCAATGGCGTTGAAATCATCCGTCGTGTTCTCAGACATTCAGCAATAAAAAACATGGCGGGAACCCTGATAGCCGTTCCTATTGTCAACGTTTATGGGTTCTTGACCAATATCCGGTATTTGCCTGACCGGCGAGATCTCAATCGCAGCTTTCCCGGGTCAGCGACCGGGTCGTTGGCGTCGCGTCTGGCGCATCTGTTCATGACAGAGATCGTTGCCAAGGCGAGCCATGGGATTGATCTGCATACAGCAGCCGTCCATAGATCGAACTTTCCTCAAATTCGATGTGATCTTTCCAATCCCGAAGTGCGTA
>Ga0316204_10007638_pt1 | contig 15634 bp, 16 predicted proteins | sample 6monrhotite_MG_2_FD_205661 | JGI IMG/M metagenome (GOLD analysis project Ga0316204, IMG submission 205661) | Microbial mat bacterial communities from mineral coupon in-situ incubated in ocean water Damariscotta River, Maine, United States -... | ecosystem: Environmental > Aquatic > Marine >... | reverse complement strand
GGCTGTGAAACTGTTTAAACTCAGAGATGTACCGGATGATGAAGCTGCGGATGTGCGTCAGTTACTGGAAGAAAACGGTATCGATTATTATGAGACCCGAGCAGGTAACTGGGGTATAGGTACGCCTGCAATCTGGTTGCAGGATGAAAACAGGTTTGAACAGGCCAAAGTGCTGATTGATGACTACCAGAAGCTTCGAGCGGCCGCAGTACGAGCTGAGTTTGAACAGTTGAAAAAAAACGGGCTGCATACAACGATGCTGGATCGGATCAGGGAACATCCGATTCAGGTTTTTGTTTTTTCTGCCCTGACCCTGTTTATACTTTATGTTTCACTCAGTCCGTTTCTGAATTTCGGTAAATAGAGCATACAGCGATTACCTTCTTGCCTTGATGTAAGCAGATCACTGTCGCAGTTATAATGCATCGTCTATACTGGTTGCATGAGAGTCTTGTGTTGTCTGCTTCTGATGCTGCTACCGTCAATGGTGGCAACAGCTGAAGAGCGCGATGATAAGGCTCGAACTACCCATATTCTGGAGACCGTTGATGACTTGTGGCGCGGGGATTCCTCATATGCCGTAGTTACCATGCAGGTGAAAACCGAGCACTATACCCGCACCATGCGCATGGAAGGGTGGTCCAAGGGCAAGGAGAAAACACTGTTCAGTGTGCTTGAGCCTCTGCGTGAAAAGGGCACAAAAACACTCAAGTCAGACAATCATATCTACACCTATCTGCCCAAGACGGATCGTATCATACGTTTGACCAGTGGCATGATGATGGGCGCCTGGATGGGGAGCCATCTGACCAATGATGATCTGGTGAAAGAGGCACGGCTGGAAGAGGACTATGATGCGTCGATCAGCTTTGAAGGAGAGCGTGAGGGGCAGGATATCATCGAGTTCACGTTGATTCCCAAACCGGATGCGCCGGTGGTGTGGGGCAAGCTACTGCTGACGATTATGGCGGATTCCTACACGCCGCTGCTTGAGCTCTATTTTGATGAGGATATGCAACTGGCACGAACGTTTACCTTCTCCGGCATGAAAATGCTGGGTGGTCGGGAGCGTCCTGCAGTGTTGAGGGTCGTGCCTGCTGATAAACCCGGTGAATACACTGAATTTATCTATGAGCAACTCGAATTGAATATTCCGGTCAACGACTTGATGTTTAGCAAGGCCAGCTTGAAGCGGCGATGAGGATTTTGACGCTTGCATCCAGAAATGTGCGCAGGAGCTGGCAGCGCTCGCTGGTGACGATGTTGGCCATGGCATTCGCCTGTTTTATTATGATTTTCTTTGCCTCGCTTATGGAGGGGATGATGCAGGGTAGTGAGCGCAGTGTGGTCTCCATGAATATGGGGGATATCCAGATTCATGCTCATGGTTATCGGGATGATCCTGATCTCTATACCCGAATCGAAAATGCAGATGCGCTTGTGCATGAGATCGAACAACAGGGATTTCATGCCGCCAGCAGGATTTACGGATTTGGATTGCTTGCGGCTAAAATGGCATCCAGCGGTGTACAGCTGCGTGGCATAGATCTGAAACAGGAGATGCAGGTCACTGAGCTATATAATCATGTCAGCAGCGGTCAATGGATAGACGAACAGGATACCCTGGGAGTCGTGTTGGGGAAAAAGCTTGCAGGAACACTGGGTGTTGGTCCTGGAGATGAGCTGGTCTTTGTTGGACAGAGCGCAGATGGATATATGGCGAATGAGTTGTTCAGGGTACGCGGGGTACTCAAGTCCGTTTCCGATGGTATTGATCGAATGGGTATGTTTATGCCCATGCATAGTTTGAGGGAGCTGATGGCAATCCCTGAGGGTGTGCATGAGATTGTGCTTATCCGTACCGATCAGAGCAGAGACCTTGAGCAGGCAACAGCAGAGATTGAATTGCTGGCGGAAGGTCTGGAAGTCAAAAACTGGAAGCAGTTGATGCCAGTGATTGCGCGTATGATTGAGACGGCTGATGTGCAGATTATGATTATGCTGGTGATCTTTTATATTGCTGTGGCAACCGTAGTGCTCAATGCCATGTTGATGAATGTATTCGAGCGTATACATGAATTCGGCATCATGAAAGCACTGGGAGTATCACCAATGCAGCTGGTGGGGCTTATATTTGCCGAGACCTATATCATGACGGTCGTGGCAGCATTGGCGGGTTTGATCAGTGGCTGGTGGCTCTCCTCCTACTATCAGCTTCATGGTATCGACATGTCTGCTCTTGCCGGTTCAATCACCTATGGAGGGATAGCTTTTGATCCGGTCTGGAATGCAGCGATTACACCGGAAGCCCTGTTTTATCCCGTTTTCTTCCTGTTGGTCATTGCAGCGCTCGCTGTGATCTATCCTGCTGCCAAAGCTGCACTACTTAGTCCGGTAAAGGCGATTTACTTCCGATGAAGCTGAATCGATTATGAATCTGAACAAACTTGCCTGGCGTAATATCTGGCGCAGAAAGCGACGGACGATGATTACTGCCTTTTCGATCGGATTCGGTGTCATGCTTGCTGTGACCTTTACAGGTTCCGGCGATTATACCTATACCAATATGATAGATATGGGCGCGAGCATGGGCATGGGTCATGTGACTGTAGAACCGGTAGGTTATCATCTCAAGCCGACACTGGATAAACGATTGTCAGAAACAGCAAAACTGCATAAAAAGATCGTCTCTTTGGAGGGTGTTGCCAATGCCACGGTGCGTATTACAGGGCAGGCGATGTTTGCCAGTGCCCGTAAAAGTGTAGGCGGGGCATTTATTGCCATTGATCCTGCTTTCGAGACCGAGGCTAATAATCTTTTGATGCGATCTATCGTTTAAGGAGAGCTTTTCTCCGATGTCGCAGGACGAGGCATCGTGATTGGCAGCAAACTTGCCAAGAAGCTGCAGGTAAGAATCGGGAAAAAGATTGTTTATACCACGACCGATACTTATGGTGAAATTGTCAGTGATATCGCACGTGTCACCGGTATTTTTACCACCGGTATCGACATGGTTGATGGTGTGATGGCGCTGTTGCCGATCCGCAGCGTGCAGAGGACACTGAATTACAAGTCCGATGAAGCAACAGTCATTGCTGTAATGATCAAAGATCAGCGGCATGCGGAAGGCATGCGTGACCGGATTGCTGCTTTGCCTGAATCGGAAAATGCAGCTGTACTGACCTGGAAGAAATCACAGCCAGACCTGGCCGGTGTCATCGCTTTTGATAAAGCCGGTAACTACATCAGTCAGTTCCTTGTTGGTCTGCTCATAGCTGCAGGTATTTTGAATACCATGCTGATGAGCGTGCTGGAGCGCACGCGCGAGTTCGGAGTGATGATGGCCGTGGGGATGTCACCTCGTGTGCTGTTCAGGCTGGTGATGGTTGAATCCTTTTGGATGGCCATTGTTGGTCTGTTGTTCGGTATTATCATCACTGCCCCCTGGTACTACTTTCTTTATAATACCGGTATCGATTTTTCCGGCGCTTTTGGTAGCGACTTCAGTTATGGGGGGGTCATCGTCGATCCGGTATTCAAGGCGCGCCTGTTCAAGGAGAGCATTATGGCGATTTTGGGAGGGCTGTTCATGCTTGCTCTGCTGGCAGGGTTGTATCCTGCGTGGCGGGCGGGGCGTATACCTCCGGTTGATAGTCTGAAAACGATATGAATGAGGCGGATATGAATAAAGATTTGCACGCCAGGGTGAAGCATATAGTTCGCATGCAGGACGTTGTAAAAACGTACAGGCAGGGGAAGGTTGATGTGCATGCGGTGAACAGTGTTTCGCTGGAGATAGAGTTGGGTGATTTTGCGGTGCTCTGCGGCCCCTCGGGTTCCGGTAAAACAAGTATTCTGAATCTGATCGGAGGACTTGACGTGCCAAGCTCGGGCAGGGTGTGGGTGGATGATATCGATCTCTCAACACTGAGTAGCAGCGAGCTGTCTGAGGTTCGAAAGAACCGTATCGGATTTGTCTTTCAGGCTTATAACCTGATCCCTGTCATGACGGCATATGAAAATGCCGAGTTTGTATTAAACCTGCAAGGTGTGAGTGAGGCTGAGTGTCATGAGCGGGTCATGCAGACACTTTACGCGGTTGGCCTGGAAGGGCTGGAGCATAGAAGGCCGGATGAGATGAGCGGGGGGCAGCAGCAGCGCGTGGCGATTGCGCGCGCGATTGTTACCAGTCCGGCCATAGTGCTGGCTGACGAACCTACTGCGAATGTAGATTCGCACACGGCTGAATCGTTGCTCGACCTGATGCAGAAGTTGAACAGGGAGGAGGGCATTACCTTTCTCTTCTCCACCCACGATCAGCATGTGATTGATCGTGCCAGACGCGTTGTCCGGGTTCATGACGGTAAAATCGAAGCGGATCATGTGTCTGCCTAAGCTCCTGTTTGTTCTGCTGCTGTTGCTCTTCGCGCAGCCCTGTCACGCTTTTGTTTCATGGCAGGGTGCAGAGGGTGTGGTGGAACTTCGAGGTCTGATTACAGGTTCATCTTCAACATTAACCAACCCTGATAATAGTATGTTTTATAATCATAAAAATGTATCGGGAATGGCAGCTTCAGGCCGTTTGATGCTGGATGTCTCATATGGTCTGTTTTCCTTTGAGGCCCATGCAGAACAGAATTATGTCCCGCTAAAGCTACAGACGGGCGGGGCTCGCTTTGTGTTACTGCAGGGGGTGGAACGTTCCGATTTTCTGGACTGGAGTTATGATAGCAAGCAATCACATCTGCTCATAGACAGGCTGAATGCACAGTTATCAACTGATCACTTGAATCTGAAAATTGGGCGCCAGCCTGTGAGTCTGGCTTCAACGTTCTATTTTACTCCCAATGACTTTTTTGCACCCTTTGCAGCACAGGCCTTTTTTCGTGCCTACAAGCCTGGTGTGGATGCAATCCGTGCCGATATTCAGTTGGCAGAGCTCTCACAGGTGTCACTCATCGCAGTCATGGGTTACCAGCTGAATCCATCTGGCGATAACGGATGGAGCAATGACCCTGACACTGCCAGGCATGCATACCTGACACGTGCTTCGACTGTATTTGGTGATTTTGAGTTCGCACTGTTGGCTGGATCTGTGAAAAAAGATCTGGTGCTGGGGGGTGACTTTCAGGGTGAGTTGTTTGAATGGTTGGGAGTAAGGGGAGAGGGCCATGTGGTGTGGCCGGATGCTCCACTGCAGGGCAGCTCTGTAGAATTTGCCCTGGGGCTGGAGCATCGTTGGGAGAGCAGTCTGACTTTGAGGCTGGAGCAGTTTTATCATGGTCGAGGCAGCAGCTCTGTTGCAGGTTATGAGTTCACAGGCCCGGATGGAGGATTCTATCTGGCCCGGCATTACACAGCTATGGGAGCCAGTTATGAATTTACAGCATTATTAACAGGAGATCTCACCACGGTATACAACTGGATTGATCAGTCGGCCCTGGTTGCACTCTATGGACTCTATTCGCTTACAGATGAATCGGAAGTTGCCTTGAGCGCTACGCTTTCAGCAGGAAAGCAACCTCAGGGCGCACTCATCCAGAGTGAATTTGGACTGTATGCGGATGCTGTCAGTCTTGAGTACCGGATATATTTTTAATCTGATCCCGTCATCGGCTATTGTTTTCTGCTGTCTGTTTCACCTGATTTTCGAATGAGGCATAGGCATTCATGAATGCGTTGAAAATCGTTCCGGGGAGCTGACAGATAAGCAGATGATCCATGGCTTTGAGTTCATAACCCTCCGGCAGGAGGAGCAAAGGGCTGGCATTTCCAAACATGGCACCGGTGGAGAGTCTTTTTTTACTGTCAGCAGAGCTGTATTCGGCTTCTCCTGAAAGGATGATCTGGCACACTCTGGATGCTTCGGGCAGGTTTGAGATAGCTTCTCCCCGCTGGTATTCGCATACTTCAGACTCTTCAGCGGCCCATAACCTGTCCTGTTCAGGTAACTCGGAAAAAGCGGGAATGCTGTGGGTCATGGCATGAACCAGACGCATTTGAACTGTTTGTAACAGGTACTCAGCTGCTATGGGAAAGTGTTTCATTAACAGTGCAATCGCCTGATCGGAAAACTCGAGAACCAGGCTGCGCTGAAGGGCGATGATGCTGGCTGATCGACGGAGTTTATAGATGCAGGCAAACTCGCCGAAGAAATCACCGGTGTGCAGTTGTTTGACTGATTTTGGATGCTGACCGTCAAGCTGGATTTGTACATCCACCTGACCCTCAAGAATCATGTAGAAGGTTTTGCTACTATCACCCTGATATACAACAGTCTCACCACTTTCGATACGTTTGAGCTTGCCCTGTTTGATGAAATCAAGTGCCTCGGAATCGGCCAGCTGGGCAATCAGTGCGAATGTCTGGTTTTCAATGTCAGCCGACTCTGAATAGCCTGACTGGGTAAAGCGTGCCATGTTGGTGAGTGATTCGATCTCCTGCGTATCGGGGTGATCGAGCTGCGTGCACAGGGCTAAAAAACCTGTGGCATGAACGGATTTTCCTGTGGCGAGCATCCTTCTTGCCATACTCAGGGCCAGTTCTCTGGCCAGAGCTAGCCGCCCCTGTTGTTGGACCATCTGAATCAGAGGGCGTGCAATGTGAAGGTCTTCGGGGAAGACCTTGTGCAGGAGTGCATAGCTGCGCAATAGTTCTGCGTCGTTAAGGGCCATGTAGCAAGTGTAGCCAAACAAAGTTGAAAGTCATTCAGTCTATCATTATTGATGTCATCGCTTGGGTCTTCGTCGAGTTGCCGCTAGACTGCTGCGATGACAAAACAACTTCCGTTATTCGGTCAGCCTCGTGGCTCTATTCCTTTTGCCCCTGAAGGCTGGCGTTTTATTATCCCGACAGCAATTATGACAGCGGACTCTACTGTTCTGGCCGAGAAGAAGGGCGAGGCTGGGAAAGGCTGATGCCCAGGCTCAAGGAACAGGTAGCCCGCAAAGGTGTTTATGTCTTGCCCAGCTTCTTTACCACCATGGGGCTGTTTGCAGGCTTTTATGCACTGATCGCGTCGATTCAGGGGCAATTTGAGTTGGCTGCCTGGGCCATTCTTGCTGCTGCTGTGTTTGATATGCTTGATGGTCGTGTGGCACGACTGCTGCATGCAGAGACCGCTTTTGGTGCAGAATATGATTCCTTGTGTGATATGCTCTCTTTTGGTGTGGCTCCGGCCGTACTCGTCTATATGTGGGCACTGATTAATCTGGGGCCAGAGCTGCATAAGCTTGCCTGGTTGGGGGCTTTCTTTCTCGTTGCAGGAGCGGCCCTTCGTCTTGCCCGCTTTAATGTGCAGCTGGAATGCCAGGATAAGCGGTATTTTCAGGGGCTACCGACACCCGGAGCAGCGCTTCTGGTTGCCACAGCCGTTCTTTTTCACGTGGATGCCCGTATTGAACCGTCACCATGGTTGTGGTTTACCATATCACTATTCCTGGCGTGGATGATGGTTAGTGGTGCACGTTTTTTCTCGGGCAAAGAGATCGACCTGAAGCAGCGTCGTTCATCCGCTGTGCCAGTAGGTATTATCATTGTCGTAGGACTGGTAACTCTGAACCCTTATCTTGTTCCATTCTTTGTGATGGCTACCTATTGTCTGCATGGCCCGTTGCTAAGTCTGTGGCAAACCCGTCGTTTAAGTCATTATCGTCAACAGCGACAGTTGAATAAAAAGAGTAAACGGTGCCGCACAGATGATGAGTGAGAAGGGCTGGTTGACCTCTCTGATACAAGATGATGTAATTGCCATATGAACACTTGTTTTGGAACGCTAAGCTCTATAGCGAAGTACCTGCTACTTCGAAGGGGTCTGTGCGTCTGCTGAATCGTTTCAGTTGTTGATGTACAGGCCGCGGACTTCCGCGGCCTTTTTTGTTTCTACAGTATAAAGCTATGAATAGGAGAGTATGATGTCAGATCGGCTGTATATATTTGATACGACATTGCGCGATGGTGAACAGTCACCGGGTTGTTCAATGAATATCGATGAAAAAATTCGAGTTGCGCATAGTCTGGCGACTCTGGGTGTCGATATTATTGAAGCCGGATTTCCCATTGCTTCTCCGGGTGATTTTGAGGCTGTACATCGTATTGCAACAGAAGTGAATGGTCCGGTCATTGCTGGTCTGGCAAGGGCCGCTCAGGGAGATATTGCACGAGCCGGTGAGGCTGTGAAGGCAGCCGGAGACCGCGCTCGCATTCATACCTTTATTGCGACCAGTCCGATTCATATGGAAGCCAAACTGCGCATGACGCCTGATCAGGTGGTTGATCGCGCGGTAGCTGCTGTGAAACAGGCACGCTCCCTTGTTCCTGAAGTAGAATTCTCGGCTGAAGATGCGGGGCGCTCTGAAATCGATTTCCTCTGCCGTATTGTTGAGTCGGTGATTGCTGCCGGTGCGCGTGTCATTAATATCCCTGATACGGTGGGTTACATGACACCGGATGAGTTCGGTTACCGTATCCGTACGCTTATTGAAAGAGTGCCGAATTCAGATAAAGCCATCTTCTCTGTGCATTGCCATAATGATTTGGGGCTGGCTGTAGCCAACTCCCTGGCAGCGGTAGAAAACGGTGCGCGTCAGGTCGAGTGCACGATGAACGGTCTGGGTGAGCGTGCGGGAAATGCTGCACTTGAAGAGATTGTGATGATCATGAAAACACGTTCGGATCGTTATGATATTGAAACTGCTATCGATACCACGAAGATTGTGCCGACGTCAAAACTGGTCAGTCAGATTACCGGTATGCCGGTTCAGCCGAACAAGGCCATTGTCGGTGCGAATGCGTTTGCGCATGAGTCAGGAATCCATCAGGACGGTGTGCTCAAGCATAAGAAGACTTATGAAATTATTACCCCGGAATCTGTCGGCTGGTCTACCAATCGCATGGTGCTGGGTAAGCATTCAGGACGTGCGGCGTTGAAATCCCGATATGCAGAACTGGGTGTGGAGCTGGATGATGAGCGTCTGAAGGAGGTGTTTGATCGCTTCAAGGTGTTGGCAGACAAGAAGAAAGACATCTTTGATGAAGATCTTTTGTCGATACTATCCGATGAATCCAGTGTGGAAGATGATCGTGTGAGGTTGATCAGTCTGCATGCTGCATCAGGTACGAGTGATGCACCTGTAGCTGCGGTGGAGTTGGAGATTGAAGGTGTTCTACATCAGGCAACTGCACAGGGAGATGGTCCTGTTGATGCTGCTTTCAAGGCGATCAAGTCGATGGTTGAGCCCAACGGAAAGCTGTTGCTTTACAGCGTGAATGCGATCACAGCCGGTACCGATGCACAAGGTGAGGTAACTGTGCGACTGCAGGATGGTGAGCGTACTGTGAATGGTCAGGGTTCCGATACCGATATAGTCGTGGCTTCAGCCAAGGCTTTGATTTCTGCATTGAACAAGTTGCCGAATATGCATGCCAAAGAGGTGCACGCACAATATTCAGGCGTTTAAGGAATCTCGATGTAAACGTAAAAAGGCCGGGGTGATTCCCCGGCCTTTTTTTATGCAGCATATTTCTAGGTTTATAAATACAAGAGAGTTACAAGGCTTGACTTGAACTGTTTCCCTCTCTGTTCTATGCGGTAGTAGTTTTTCTCTTTACAGGTTCATCTGGTTCAGCCATTTCTCGAGGAAATGGATATTGAAATCACCACGCTGGAAACCGGGGTTGGCCAGCAGGCGCTGGTGCAATTCCTGATTGGTGGTGACCCCGAGTATGACCAGCTCATCAATGGCCCGTTGCATACGGCGAATACATTTTTCACGATCCCGTGCGTGGGTAATCACCTTGCCAATCATGGAGTCGTAGTGCGGTGGAATCTTGTAGCCTGTATAAAGCTGGGAGTCCACGCGTACGCTGCGTCCGCCAGGAGCATGATAGAGGGTGACCGTACCGGGTGAAGGGGTGAACTTGAATGGGTGTTCCGCATTGATGCGGCATTCGATGGCATGGCCTTTAATTTTGATATTATCCTGTGTAAAAGCGAGCGTTTCTCCCGCAGCAACACGAATCTGCCATTCGATGAGGTCAACACCGGTAATCCATTCGGTTACCGGGTGCTCCACCTGAATGCGCGTATTCATCTCCATGAAGTAGAATGATTTGTCCGCGTGCATCAGAAATTCGATGGTGCCTGCGCCGACATAGTCCACAGCCTTGGCTGCCGCCAGTCCTGCAGCGCAGATCTTTTCACGTGTCTCCGCATCAAGCGAGGGGCTTGGCGCTTCTTCGAGTACCTTCTGGTTATTGCGCTGCATGGAGCATTCGCGCTCAAACAGGTGCACGAGATTTCCATGCGTATCACCAAGTACCTGTACTTCAATATGGCGCGGTTCTACGAGAAATTTTTCAATAAAGACTGTGTCATCACCAAAAGCTGCACCTGCTTCGGATTTACACATGGAGAATGCATTTGCAAGCGATGCTTCGGAATGAACCACTTTCATGCCTCGTCCGCCACCACCGGCAGATGCCTTGATGATGATTGGAAAGCCAGCTTTTTTTGCAACGATCTTGGCTTCTTCAATGCTTTCTACTGCACCATCGGAGCCGGGTACCAGAGGGACGCCTGCGTGCTCCATCTTTTTCTTGGCTGTTACCTTGTCGCCCATAATGCGCATCGATTCAGGTGTTGGGCCGATCCATGTCAGGCCGGATTCACCGACGATACTGGCAAATTCAGCATTTTCTGCCAAAAAACCGAACCCAGGATGGATGGCTTCAGCATCAGTCAGCTCTGCTGCAGCCATGATGGCCGCTATATTCAGATAGGAGAGGTTGCTTGGAGCAGGGCCGATACAGACCGACTCATCGGCGAGTCGGGTATGCATGGAATCTCGGTCGGCTTCCGAATATACAGCAACCGAGCGAATGCCCATCTCTTTACATGCACGGATAATGCGTACGGCAATTTCGCCACGGTTGGCGATTAAAATCTTGTGAAACATGATACCCCCGATTAGCCCAGTGGGGTGATGACGAAGAGGGGCTGGCCATACTCAACTGCGGTCGCATTATCGACCAGAATGGTTTCAACCACACCGCTGTATTCCGCTTCGATTTCATTCATCATCTTCATTGCTTCGATAATGCAGAGGGTATCACCCTTTTTCACTTTCTGACCTTCGCTGATAAAATTGTCGGCATCAGGGCTGGGAGCGGCGTAATAGGTGCCTACCATCGGCGATGTTACTGTGTTGGCATCATCCTGTGCAGGTGTTGCTGCCGCAACCGGGGCGGCTGCTGATGTGGCTGCAGCAGCAGGCATGTATGTTGATGCTGCAGGAGCTGCAGAAACAACAGTCTGATTCTGCTGGCGTGAAATGCGAACGGTCTGATCGCCCTCACAGACTTCAATTTCGGTAACATCCGTGCTTTGAATCAGTTTAATCAGTTTGCGAATTTCAGAAATATCCAATTTTATCTCCTTTGTATGTTTCGTAGGGTTATTAAGATGTCGTTCTTAGGTGATCGTTCAGCCCTCTTAAGGCAAGTGAATAGGATGCTCCGCCAAATCCGGCTATAACACCTGTTGCTGCATCTACCAGCATGGAGCGATGTCTGAACTCTTCCCTGCGGTGAATATTAGAGAGGTGCACTTCAATAAACGGGATGCCGGTGGCCAGTAGCGCATCACGCAGGGCAATACTGGTATGCGTGTAGGCTGCCGGGTTGATAATGATGCCATCTATATGATCGGACCCTGCTTGTTGAATACGATCAACCAGAGCACCTTCGTGGTTGCTTTGATAGCTCGTGACTTCCAGAGCCAGTGTATCACCGAGTTCGATCAGTTGCTGGTTGATATCTGCAAGTGTGACCGTGCCATAGTGGCCTGGCTCACGTGTACCCAGCAGGTTCAGGTTAGGGCCGTGGAGGGCAAGGATACGTAAGGTCTTCATTTTACAAACTCCTGGTCCCACTGCTGTAATAATCCAATCAAAGCCTGATCCTGCGGTTGTTTTTCAAGCAGGAGAGATAACATGCCTAAAGCTTCTGCATGTTCACCTTGCTGCCAGTTAAGCTTGGCTAGTGTGAGGGATGCGGGTGCAACCTGAGATCTCTCGGCATTCTGTAGCTGTAGTGCTCTTTTTGCACTGTTGATGCCATCATTGAACTTACCAAGCTCACGTTGTGTTCGTGCAAGAAGTTTCCAGCCTCTTGTTTCAGAAGGTGCAAACTCAAGCAGCTCAAGCAGAATCAGCTCTGCTTGAGCTGGCTCTCCGGATGATAAGGCTTCTTTTGCAGCAGCCAAACCACCACTGACACCATGCCAGTGGTCTGGCGTCGGACTGGGTGACTTCTGCAGGGTGTTGGGTGCTGAACCGCTTGCTGTTAGCATGTGGCGACGCTAAATGTTCGTCTATGCCGGGTCAATCAATGTGGAAGCATAAAATGGGTGAAAATAGGCTGTTTCTATCGAATTATAGCTGATAATAAGCTGTTTTGTGCTATTTGAGAGGTAGTATGTCAGAGTCAATAACCATTCATTTGAATGGGGAAGAGCAAGTAGTTCATGCCACAACATTGTCCGAAATGGTGGAAGAGCTGGGGTTGAGTAAACGCATGATTGCTATTGAACGCAATCTCGAGGTTGTGCCCAAAAGCGAATATGATGCCACGCAACTTGAAGCAGGTGACCGCATCGAGCTGGTGCATATGATAGGTGGCGGCTGATTTATAGTCATCAGCGCACTGCCGCTGATTAGAGTTGGATACGGGGTCTGACCCCGAGGGTCTCAATGGCCAGAGTTAATACCCCTGACCAGGGGCTATGGGAGTTTTGTACATGTCTGATATTTTTAAGGTTGGAACCTATGAGTTTACGTCACGACTGATAGTCGGGTCAGGTAAATACAAGGATTTTCAGACCACCAAAGATGCGACAGAGGCATCGGAAGCAGAGATGATTACCGTGGCCGTACGTCGTGTGAATATTACCGACCCTGGCAAGGAAAACCTGCTCGATTATATCGATCCGGAGAAGTACACTGTCCTGCCCAATACGGCTGGTTGCTTTAATGCTGAGGATGCCATTCGCACCCTGCGTCTGGCTCGTGAAGCCGGTGGCTGGGATCTGGTGAAACTGGAAGTGCTCGGTGATACCGAAACCTTGTATCCGAATGTCGTTGAAACCATCAAGGCTGCAGAAGTACTGGTCGAGGAAGGTTTTCAGGTCATGGTTTATACCAATGATGATCCGATTGTGGCGACACGCCTGGAAGAGATTGGTTGTGTTGCTGTTATGCCACTGGGTAATCCGATTGGTTCCGGTCGTGGTCTGGCCAACCCGTTTAATATACGTGTGATCAAACAGCGGGCAAATGTACCAATAGTCGTGGATGCCGGTATCGGTACGGCTTCTGATGCAGCCAAGTCACTGGAGCTGGGCGCGGATGCAGTGTTGATCAATACTGCTATTGCCGAGGCTAAAGATGAGTGCCTGATGGCATCAGCCATGCGTGATGCAGTAAGGGCAGGGCGCTCTGCTTTCCTTGCCGGACGTATGCCGAAACGGGCATTTGCCAGTGCTTCATCACCGACAGAAGGTTATATCTGGGATTAAAAGCAAAAGCTTTCACCGCAGAGTACGCAAAGGACGCAGAGTAAATAACAAGGGTATTCTGTGTTTGAAGCGATATGGGTTCCAGTGGTGACACCAAATAATAATATTATTACCCTCTGCGTCCTCCAAGTCCTCTGTGGTAAGAAAAAAAGGAATTAAAATGACTGAATTGAAAAATGATCTATTTTTGCGCGCATGCCTCAGAGAGGATGTGGAACGCACACCGGTATGGATGATGCGCCAGGCAGGCCGTTATCTTGCTGAATACAGGGCAACACGTGCCAAGGCTGGCGGCTTTCTGAATCTGTGCCGCTCACCGGAGCTCTGTTCTGAAGTAACCCTGCAGCCGATTGATATTCTTGATGCTGATGCCGCGATCCTCTTCTCGGACATCCTGGTTGTACCGGAAGCGATGGGTATGGAGCTGACTTTTGGTGTAGGTGAAGGCCCTAAATTCCCTGATCCGGTCACGTGCCGTGCCGATGTTGAGAAGCTGCCGGTATTGAATGACCCAAGTAAAGAGCTTGGTTATGTGATGGATGCTGTGAGCACTATCCGCAGAGACCTGAATGGCCGTGTACCGTTGATTGGTTTTGCAGGCTCTCCGTGGACGCTGGCAACCTATATGGTTGAAGGTGGAGGCTCCAAAAACTTCTCCAAAGTAAAAGCAATGATGTTCAATGAGCCGGAAACCATGCACCTGCTGCTTGAAAAGCTGGCCGATTCTGTTGCGGCTTATCTTAATGGACAGATTGCCAGTGGTGCTCAGGCAGTACAGATCTTTGATACCTGGGGCGGTATTCTTAATACACGCGATTACAAAGAGTTTTCCCTGCAATATATGCAGCGTATCGTGTCACAGCTGAACCGTGAAAATGACGGTCGTAAGGTGCCTGTGATTCTCTACTCCAAAGGTGGCATGGGCTGGCTGGAAGCTATGGCTGATACCGGCTGTGATGTGCTGGGACTGGACTGGTCCATTGATATTGATGAAGCACGTCGCCGTGTGGGTGACAGGGTTGCACTGCAGGGTAATATGGATCCGACCATGCTGTATGCAAAACCTGAACATATCCGTGAAGAAGTAAAAGATATCCTGGCCAAGTTTGGTCATGGCAACGGCCATGTATTCAATCTCGGGCATGGTATTACACCGGATGTTCCACCTGAACATGCTATTGAATTCTTCAAGGCCGTTCGGGAAGAATCGGTTCAGTACCACAGGTAAAGAGTGTCAGAGATTTGTTGAAAAGGCCGCTCTTTGAGCGGCCTTTTTAATCTACTGTTCGTGTTAGCTATGCAAAGAAGGGCTCCTGGATGATGTTTGCAAGCGCTTGTGCTCGATAGGGTTTAGAGAGCAGTTTTGACTTGGGTAATGAGTGAACATGGGGAGTGTTGTCTGCCTGGTCATAACCGCTTACAAATACCAGAGGGACATCAGCGTTCAGTTGTCTAATCTTCCGGGCTGCTGCTATACCTCCGAGATTAGGCATGGTGATATCCATCAGGATCATGGAAACATTTTCAGCGTTTTGTTTAAATACCTCAATGGATTGATGTCCATCTTCAGCCAATAAAACCTGATAACCCCAGGACTCCAGTATCTCTTTGCTCATCGTTCGAAATGAAGCATGGTCATCTACAACCATAATCGTTTGTCCCATGCCGAAATGAATCGTATGGGTTTCGCTTGCAAGTGCTTGAACAGATGGTTCTGCTACAAGCGGTAAATAAATGTCAAACCGTGTACCGTGGCCCTCCTTACTGCTGACAGTAATGGCTCCGTTCATGCCGGAGATAATACCATAGCACATCGGGAGCCCTAATCCTGTTCCTTTCCCTTGTGGTTTGGTTGTAAAGAATGGTGAGAACACCTTATCCAGTATGTTTTCAGGCATGCCGCACCCATTGTCCTCGATGATCAGGTGTGCCATCTCAATGCCTGGGGCAATATTATGTTTGTTGATAATCTCTTTGCTTTCAGTTGCTGCAGGGTTTGCAGTGTATCGTTCAAGCCTGATGTTGATTTGACCATCATCTTTATGTTCGAGCGCATGCGTG
>Ga0316204_10007637_pt1 | contig 15636 bp, 9 predicted proteins | sample 6monrhotite_MG_2_FD_205661 | JGI IMG/M metagenome (GOLD analysis project Ga0316204, IMG submission 205661) | Microbial mat bacterial communities from mineral coupon in-situ incubated in ocean water Damariscotta River, Maine, United States -... | ecosystem: Environmental > Aquatic > Marine >... | reverse complement strand
CCTGTGCCGAGCGACGAAGAGGTCGCTCGCGTCGTCGAGGAGTGGGAGCCCGGCATGGTCGCGTTCTCGTGCATCACGCAGCAGTACGAGAAGGCGCGGCAGCTGGCCGAGTTCCTGCGCGCGGACTGTGCGCGGCGCGGCGTCCCGGTGCCGCCGCTGGTCGTCGGGGGGATCCACCCGACGCTCGTGCCCGAGGAGGTCATGGCCGACGGCGTCTGGGACCACGTCGGTGTCGGCGAGTGCGAGTACGCGCTGCGCGACCTCGTCGCGCGCACGGAAGCGGGGGAGACCCCCGACGACGTGTCGAACTTCGTTTCGTGGACGGCCGGGGTGCGACCCGCCGCCGCCGACGCGGCGCCGGTCGCGGCCGAGCACTGGACCAAGAACCCCGTCGGTGAATTCCCCGACCTGATCGACCTGCCGAAGCCCGACTACACGCTGTTCGAGACGGAGCGCATCACCGCCAGCAAGGGCGGCTGGTTCAGCCTGATGTCGTCGCGCGGCTGCCCGTACCGCTGCACGTACTGCCTGAACCACAAGATCATCGACACGTACAAGGCGGACCTCGGCCGCAGCGTGGGCAAGCTGAACGCGTTCCGCTTCCGCCCGGCGGCGCTGATGATGGACGAGATCCGCGAGGTCCTCGAGGCCTACGACAACATCGACACGTTCATCTTCGACGACGACCTGTTCACCCAGAACGTCGAGCACGCCATCGAGATCTGTGACGCCTACGTCGAGGCCGGCTTCACCGTGCCGATCGTCGTCAACGGGCACGTCAAGCGCCTCGATCCGCGCGTCGCCGAGGCGCTCGCGCGCGCGGGCGGCAAGATCGTCAAGCTCGGCATCGAGTCGGGTTCGCAGCGTGTGCGCAGCAAGGTGCTCATGCGTCACATGACGCACAGCGACATCATGGAGACGGTCTCGTCCGCCGAGGAGCACGGCCTGCACACCTCGGCCTTCGTGATGATCGGTCTGCCGACCGAGACGCACGACGAGCGCTGGGAGACCGTCGACGTGCTCGCCGAGTCGAGCGTCGGCCGCTTCCGCGCCTCGTACTTCTTCCCGTTCCCCGGCACCGACTCCTGGAACCTCTCGATCGAGGCCGGCCACGTCGACGTCGAGAAGCTCGCGGAGCAGACGGACTTCACCGAGTCGAGCGCGCTCGACTTCGGCGAGGACGAGAACCTCTTCATCGCCAAGCTCGGGCGCTGCATGCCCTGGTTCGTGAACTCGCGCATGTCGCACTACCGCGAGGCGCCGGCGTCCGCGCGCTACAAGCCGGTCGTGGACCGCATCCTGGCCATGGACCGCGCGGAGTGGGAGGCCTTCGAGCCGACCGTCAACGCGCTCGACACCGAGCTCTCGGCCGCCTGCACCGCGGCCGGCGAGCTGCACTACGCGATCAAGTACAACGACTTCATGGGCGTGCGCTCGGACTTCTTCCTCGCCGAGGAAGCGGGTCGCGAGTGGTTCACGGCCGCCGCGCGCCCGACCTCGGCCGAGGTCGAGAAGGCGGTGCTCGCGGAGGAGCAGCCGGCGTGAGCCCGAGCCCCGTGCCGGACTTCGGCCGCTTCGCGGTCGCCGTGGTGGGGGACCTCGTCGCGGACCACTACCTGCACGCGGAGCCGAGCCGGCTCTCGCGCGAGGCGCCGGTCATGGTGCTCAAGCACCGCTCGGAGTCGATCGGCGCGGGTGGTGCCGCCAACGTCGCGCGCAATCTGCGCAGTCTGGGAGCGCGCGTCGAGGTGTTCGGGCTGGTGGGCCGCGACGCCTCCGGTCGTGAGCTCCTGCGCACGCTCGAGGCCGACGGCGCGATCGTCGACGGGGTGCTCTCGGACCCGGCCTGGACGACGCCGACCAAGACGCGCGTCGTCGCCGCCGAGGCGCGCCGCTTCCCGCAGCAGGTCCTGCGCATCGACAAGGAGCCGGAGGGCCCTGTCCCCGCCGAGCTCGCCGAGCGCATCCTCACGGGGCTCGAGGAGCGCCTGCACGAGCTCGACGCGCTCGTCGTCTCGGACTACGACTACGGCCTCGTGGGCCAGCCGCTGGCCGAGCTCGCCCGGCGCTTCGCGGCCGCGGGCAAGGTGGTCGTGCTCGACCCGCGCAGCACGCCGGAGGGCTTCGAGGGCATCACCGCGCTGACGCCGAACGTCGGCGAGCTGGCGCGCTTCACCGGCGCGGACCCGGATGGGCTCGACGACGTCGGCGAGCTGCGGCGCGCCGCCCGCGAGCTCTGGGTGCGCGCGGGGAGCCTCTACCTGCTCGTGACCCGCGGCAACCTCGGGATGGCGCTGTTCGGCGCCGACCTTCCCGAAGAGGGCATCGCGGTCGCCGCTTCGGGCGGCTCCGAGGTGACCGACGTCAGCGGGGCGGGGGACACGGCGGCCAGCGTCTTCGCGCTCGCGCTCGCCGCGGGGGCGACGCCGGCGGAGGCCATGCGCCTCGCGAACGCGGCCTCCGGCGTCGTGGTGATGGAGAACGGGACGGCGGTCTGCACGCGCGCCGAGCTGGAAGGCGCGCTGGCGAGCTGCCCGGCGCCGACGCGACTGTCCCGCGCCGACTTTCGATGAGCTATCGCATTCGCAACGCGCTCTCGGTGCGTGAACGCCTCGCGGAGGAGGTTCAGCGCTGGCGCGCGGACGGCCGCCGCGTGGTCCTCGCCAACGGCTGCTTCGACCTGCTGCACGTCGGCCACCTGCGCTACCTGGAAGATGCAGCGTCCCACGGCGACGTGCTCCTGGTGGGGATCAACTCCGACGAGTCCGTGCGGCGCTACAAGGGCGCGCCCCGGCCGTGGATGCCGGCGACCGAGCGGGCGGAGCTCCTGCGCGCGCTGAGCTGCGTCGATCGCGTCTTCGAGTTCGAGGAGGACACGCTGGAGGAGAGCCTGCGCGCCCTGCGTCCGGACGTCCACGCGAAGGGGCCGGACTACACGCGAGAGACGGTGCCGGAGGCGCCGGTCGACCGCGAGCTGGGGATCTCCATCGCGATCTGCGGCGATCCCAAGGATCACTCCTCCACGGACCTCGCGGAGCGCGTTCGGTCGAACGACGCTTGAGCGTCGTTCTCCTTCCTCGAGCTCGAATCGACGGCTAGGCGGGAGAATCCGCGCTCCGCAGTTGTCTCGCTCGCGCGAATCCGTAGACCAGGGGAGGATGAGCTCCGGCGACGCACTCCCCAAGACCAACCCGGAGGACGGGTCCGTGGCGGGGCAGGGGCCGGCCGGCAAGGCGCCGCCGAGCACCAAGGGTCTCGGCATCGGCCTCGTCGGCGTCGCGATCTCGGCCTGGGGCGCGATGTGCGGCATCGGCGGCGGCCTCTTCGCCGTGCCGATCCTGCACTACGTCTACAAGCTGACGCTGAAGGAGGCGATCGTCACCTCGCTGGCCCTCGTCGCCGCGACGACGATCTCCGCGACCTTCGCCGAGCTCCTGCACTCCGACAACAGCCTCGACTGGCGCATCGTTCTGGCGCTCGTGTCCTGCAGCTTGGTCGGAGCGCAGCTCGGCTTCCGCGTCGCCAAGGTCGTCTCGGCGCGCAAGCTCAAGCTCGTCTTCGCGATCGCGCTGACCTTCGTCGGCGTGCGGCTCCTCGGCCTGGTCCCGGAGCCGGAGGCCGCCGACGGCGGGCTCTACGTGCTCGAGGGTCTGACGACGGCCGACTTCTGGATCGCCGGGGGCATCGGCTTCTGCGGCGGCTTCGTCGCGCCGCTGCTCGGCATCGGCGGAGGGCTGGTCGCCGTGCCGGCGATCATGCTCTTCATCCCGGCCATGGGGCATCTGGGGGCGCGCGCGTGCTCGATGGCGATGGGGACCATCACCTCGACGCGGTCGTTGTTCCTCTACTACCGCGCGGGTCAGCTCGACGTCGGACGCTCCGCGAACTTCGCGATCGGCGCGCTGATCGGCGCGTTCATCGGTGTTCAGCTCGTGCACATCCCGGGCGTGTCGGTCTGGGCCGAGAAGATGCTCGCGGCGACGCTCCTGATCGTGGCCTTTCGCTTCGGCCTCGACGTGATCCGCAAGGCGCCGCCGAAGGCGGAGAGTGGGCCGCCGGTCGACTGACGGGTGGGGCGTTGCGCGGAGAGCGGGAGCTTCCCGCCACGCTGCACATGGCCGTCTGGCTCCAAGAGTCTGATCCGTCCAGGACGCGGAGAGCACGAGCCTCCCATGACGCCGCCCGCCGGAACGGGAGCCGCCCCGCCTGGCTCGGACGTGGATTGTCCGAGCCGAGCGGGGCGGCGAAGGGGGCGGCCGCGCGAGGCGGCGCGCGACCTACTTGCGCTCGGGGATCTCGATCGAAACCCGGTTCACGAAGCCGGTGAACTCCGAGTCCTTGGAGTTCTCGAAGACCTTGCTCGCGACCGGCGTCGCATCGTCCCGACCGACGTCGGCCGTCTCGTCCGCCGAGTACACCGCGGGCTGGGTGCGATCCACGCGACCCTCCGCGACCTTCTCGCCGTTGACGTAGAGCGTGGCGACGCCTCCGTTGCCGATACCCTCGGCCTCGTAGTCGTAGTCGAACTGGAGCTTGATCTCCGCCTCACCGGCCGGGAGGGCATTGGGCGAGGTCACCGTGTAGTGCTCGAGGCCGAACCAGTTGTAGGTGTAGGCCGGCTTGCCCTGGTCCATGTACATGGCCCAGCCGCCGAACTTGCCTCCCTGGCAGAGGATGACGCCGCGGTCGTTGCCCTCGAGGCTGACGTTCGCCGTGACGGTCTTCGAGCTGTTCTTCTCGTTGATGAAGCAGTTCTCGAGGATGCCCGTCATGCCGTCGGCCAACGTCAGCTTGGTGCGCGACCCCATGAGGTCGGGGCGCCCCGCGAGCGCCGCGTTGAAGCGCTCGTACAGCCGGTCGTCGAGCGGGAAGGCGTGGTTGGCGATGGCCTCCTTCTGGAAGAGGGCCCTCATCTCCGCGAGCTTGTCGGGCATCGCGCTGGCCAGGTTGTTGGTCAGGCTGAAGTCCTCCTCGATGTTGTAGAGGTCCCACGGGTCCTCCTGCAGGGTCTGGTCGGGGGCGTCACGCCACGGCGCGCGGTGGACGGCGCGTGCCAGCCAGCCGTCGTGGTAGATGGCGCGGTTGCCGAACATCTCGAAGTACTGCGTCTTGTGGCGGCCTTCGGCTTCGGCGTCGTCCGTCGCGTAGATCATGCTCACGCCGGAGAGGGGCTTCTGCGTGACGCCGTTGACGGTCTTGGGATGCGGGAGTTCCGTGGCCTCGAGGACGGTGGCGGCGACGTCGTTGACGTGGTGCCACTGATCGCGGACCTCACCCTTCGAATCGAAGCCGGCCGGCCAGTGCATGACCATGCCGTTTCGGGTGCCCCCGAAGTCGGCGGCCATCTGCTTGGTCCACGTGAACGGGGTGTCCGTCGCGACCGCCCAGGCGGCGGAGAAGTGGGGGAAGGACTCGGGGCCGCCCCAGTCGTCGGCGCGGGCCAGCATGCTCTCCGTCGTCTCGGCGTCGAAGATGCCGTTCAGGTGGATGAGCTCGTTGTAGGTCCCGCTCAAGCCTCCTTCGCCGCTCGAGCCGTTGTCGCCCATGATGTAGATGAACAGCGTGTTGTCGAGGGCGCCGATCTCGTCGATGGCGTCGACGAGGCGGCCGACCTCACGGTCGGTGTGCTCGGCGAAGCCCGCGAAGGCCTCCATCTGGAGCGAGTAGAGCGCCTTCTCGTCGGCGCTCAGCGTTTCCCAGTCCGGGATGTCGTCGGGCATGGGGGCGAGCTTGGTGCCCTCCGGGATGTAGCCCATGGCCTTCTGGCGGGCGAAGGTCTCTTCACGGTACGCGAGCCAGCCCTTGTCGAACTTGCCGTCGTACTTCTCGATGAACTCCTTCGGCGCGTGGTGCGGCGCGTGGGTGGCGCCGGTCGCGAAGTAGATCATGAAGGGCTTGTCCGGCGTCATCGCCTGCTGGAACTTGACCCACTCGACGGCCTCGTCGGTCATGTCCGCGGTGAAGTGGTAGTCGGGGTCGTCCTTCTTCGAGACCTGCGTGACGCCGTCGAAGATGACCGGGTCCCACTGGTTCGTCTCACCGCCGATGAAGCCGTAGAACTTGTCGAAGCCCGAGTTCGTGGGCCAGCGGAAGAAGGGTCCGGAGACCGAGACCTCCCAGGTCGGCGTCTCATGCCACTTGCCGAACGCGGCGGTGCTGTAGCCGTTGTAGCGCAGGGTCTCGGCGAAGTACTTCGCGTCGTTCGGGCGCTCGCCCTGGTTGCCGGGGAATCCGGTGGCGACCTCCATCACGCTGCCGACGTTGACCTCGTGGTGGTTGCGGCCGGACAGCAGGGAGGCCCGGGTGGGCGAGCAGAGCGCCGTCGTGTGGAAGCGGTTGAAGCGCAGCCCGCTGTCGGCGAGGCGGTCGAAGGTCGGCGTGTGGATGGCGCCGCCGAAGGTGCTCGTCGCGCCGAAACCGATGTCATCGATCAGGACGATGACGACGTTCGGTGCGCCCTCGGGCGCCTCGACGGAGAAGCTCGGGGGCTGGGTCGCGTCGCGTGCGTCCATCTCGGTGATGGGCGTCGCGACGGGCCGCGCGATCGGCAGGTGGTTGCGGTCCATCTCGCCGGTGTAGCCGTCGGTCGAGGTTCCGGCCAGACAGGACATCGAGCCGAGGCAGATCAGCAGACTCCATTGAAGTCTCATAACGGGTTCTCCTTCTTGGGTGCTGTCGCGGCGCGAGTCCGAGGGGTCGGAGGCGGCGTCGACAGGGTTCGCGAGGGGGCGGCGCAGGGGAGATCCCTGCAGCCGTTGGGCGAGGGCGCAGCGCATGGGGAGACGAGTCCCTGCCTCGGAGGTGGCGGGGTGCTCGACTCAGGGGCGCTGGGCTTCGAAGTCGGACGTGAGTGTCATCCATCGGGCCCCTCGCCGTCACGGAGGATCTGCGATTCCACCGGAGTCCGCGGGTGCGCCCGCGGGAGGATTCGGGGCGTTGCGGCTTCCCGCGGGCTGGGCGGTTCAAGATTTGAACCACAGAGGACACAGAGACCAGACGGGAGCCGGCAAGCTCGTCGAGTTCGGCCCGGGGTCGGCCTGCCGGAGGCAGGCCGACCCCGGGCCGAACTCGACTCGATCTGGACACTCTGTGTTCTCTGTGCCCTCTGTGGTTCAAATTCTGAACCGCTCAGCCTGCGTAGAGCTCGAACCGCCCAGGTCGCGGAGAGCGCGAGGCTCCGGCGACGCCGCGAGCGACTCGGAGCCTCCGGGGCCGGCCCTCGCGCGCGTCAGCGCGTCCCCAGCTCCGGCTTCCAGCTCGGGCCTGCGTCCTTGGCGAGCTCCTGGCCGAGCAGCGCCGCGCGCACCATCTCGACCGGGATCGAGTTCTCGCGCAGCACGGCGTCGTGGAACTCCTTGCGCGTCATGCGACCCGAGTCGACGACCTCCTCGGCCAGCGCGCGCAGCTGCAGGCCGCCGATCATGTAGCCGCACTGGTAGAGCGGCGAGTAGCCGCCGCCGATGTAGCGCCGCACCTCGCTCGTCGCGCCCGAGACCTCGTGGCCGACGCGGTCGACGAGGAAGTCGATCATCTCCTGCGGCTCCATCTGGCCGAGGTGGAACTTCAGCGAGACCAGGATCCGCGCGGCGCGGTGCATGCGCCAGAAGAGCATGCCGATGCGGTCCTCGGGACCCCGCGGCCAGCCGAGGTCCCACTCGACCATCTCCCAGTAGAGCGCCCAGCCCTCGACGAGGAACGGCGTGCGGAAGAGCGAGCGGTGGGTCGCGTAGCGCTGCGCCATGAAGCCCTGCAGGTGGTGGCCCGGGATCAGCTCATGCGGCGTGACGCAGCGCGTGAAGTGCTCGTTGTTGCCGCGCAGCGCCATCAGCTTGGCCTCGTGGTCCATGCCGCTCGTCGGGAAGGCGACGAGCATTTTCTGGCCGCCGTAGGCCGCGAAGGGCAGGGTGCGCTGGGTGGCCTCGCCGATCATCTGCACGCGCCAGGTCTCCTCGCAGAGCGGCGGGATCGTGACGAGGTCGTTCGACCTGAGCCACGCGATCGCCTCGCGCGCCTGGCGCGCGACGAGGGCGTCCTGCTCGCCGGGGGCGACGTGCAGCGCCTTGACCGCCGCGAGCGCCGCCTTCCAGTCGTCGCCGTGACCGAGCTCGTTCGAGGCCTCGAGCAGGCGCGCCTCGCACCAGGCGAACTCGCGCTCGCCGACCGCGATCAGCTCCTCGGGCGTGTAGGCGAGCCACTCGTGGGCGAGGTCCTCGAGCAGGCCCTCGCGGCCGATCGGATCGCCGATCAGCGGATCGTCCTCCTCGCCCTTCTGCTGCGCGATCTTCTCGCGCAGGTGCTTGGCGAGGGCGTCGAGGTTCTTGCGCGCCTCGGCGTAGGGCTCGCCGCACCACCAGTCGAAGCCCGGCAGGAACTCCTCGTAGTGCGTGTACCAGGTGCCGAGCGAGCGGCGCATCGACGAGACCCAGCCGGCGACGCGGCGCGCCTCGACGGGATCGACGTAGATCGGCGGCTCCTCGTCGTCGGGCTCCTCGGCAGCGTCGTCGTCCTCGTCGGAGTCCTCGGCCGCTTCGTCCTCGTCCTGCGCGTCGTCGCCTTCGTCATCCGGTGCGGGACGCAGCTTCACCCGCGACTTGACCTCCTCGGCGGCCTCCGCGATCGCGGTGAGCTGTTCGGCCGCGGCCTCGGCGTCGACGGCCTCGATCAGCCAGCGGGTCTCTTCGAGGGTGTGGATCGCGTCGGCGAAGGGGAGGAGGGCCTCCGCGCCTCCGAGCTGGCGCTCGAGCCGTCCGCGCTCGGCCGCGCCGTAGGCGATCTCGGTTCGCAGGAGGTGCCAGTCGATGCGGCCCGCGGTGTCGAGCGCGTCGTAGTCGACCGCGTCGAGCTCCGCGCTCCAGACGCGGTCGTAGGCGGCGAGCCGTTCGAGCCGCGTGGCCGAGTGCGGCAGGTCGTAGAACGACTGCAGCGCACCGCGGTCGGTCCGGTAGCGCTCGACGAGCGCGCGCGAGTCCGCGTTGGCGCTGGAGGGCTGCATCGCGGTCTCCTGCTTCGGCGCTGCGGAGGCCGCGCAGCCGACCACGAGGAGCAGGCAGAGGGCGGGGCGATGGAGCGAGGTCAGAACGTGGTCGAGGCGCATGGCGGGGATCGTTGGGGACGCGGGGACGCCCTGGATCATCCAGAGTGGCCCTCGGGGAGGCAACGACACGCCTCATCACCCGACCCCGGGGTCCGTCGAGTAGGCTCAGGAGGACGACGCCCCAGCGCCGTTCCCCGCATCACGACCGGCCGCCAGGGCCGAGGAGAGAGCGTCATGAGCGAAAAGGTCCACGCCGAGTGCGACGACTGCGGCAAGAGCTACCGCGTCCCGAGCGCCGAGCGCACTTACGACTGCAAGGCCTGCGGTGGCGAGGTCGTGCCCGACGGCTTCGAAGACGAGGTCGAGGAGGACGAGGTCCCCGAAGAGCCGCGCAAGAAGCGCCTGAGCGAGACGCACCGCGGCGCGAAGGACGGCGGCGGCCTGCGCATCGCGCTGATGGTGGCCGTACTGCTGCTCGTCGTCGGCGGCGGGGGCTACGCCATCTGGAAGTCGAGCAACCCCACCTTCGCCGCGGAGGGGGAGACGGACCTCGAAGCGGTCACCGCCCTGTTCGTCGCGGACTGGAACGAGGGCGAGGTCGCCGAGCTGGTCAAGTACCACCACCCGGACGGCCGCCCGAACTTCCAGTGGGTGCTCGAGAGCGCCGGCGACAGGCGCGGCTGGGACACGCCGCTGCCGCCGATCACGGGCCACCGCGCGACGATCCTGCCGCGCAAGACGGACGAGCCGCTGCTGGGGCTCGCCGCGCTGGAGTGCGGCGAGTGGCCGATCGCCCTGCGCTGGCAGTTCAGCGACGCCAGTCAGCGCTGGTTCCTCTACGCCTACGAGATTCGCCCCGGCGAGCTCGCGCCGCGCGTCGAGGCCTTCGAGGCGGACTTCGCCGAGTCGGACCTCGCGGCGCTCGAGCTCTACTTCCGCGCGGAGACCGCGTCGCAGCACCTCGACCTCTTCCGCAAGGTCGCGGACAAGCTCGGCTGGACGGACGCGCACCCGACGCTCGGTCCCGCGAACATCAGCGGCGAAGAGGCGGCCCGGGCGCCGGGAGCCAGCTCGCTCCTCACGCCGAAGGTCGAGGCCGTGCACGCCGTCCCCGAGGGCGAGCTGACCGTGCGCTGGCGCTTCTATCCGGCGGACGACGAGTGGTTCGTGACGGCCTGGAAGCTGCCGAAGTGAGCCGCGGCAGGCGGGTGGCGGATCCCGGTCCGCCCCGAGCCCTCTCCCAGCCGACGTGATCCACCTCCACGACCCCGCGCAGCTCGCGGCGCACTGCCGCGAGCTGCGCGTCGATCCCCAGCACGGCGAGCGGCTCGCGCGCCTCGTGCTGCGCGAGGGCCAGAGCGTCGACGCGGCGCTCGCTCGCCTGCGCGGCGAGGTCCCGCGCGCCTGGAGCGACGCTCTCGCCCGCGACGTGCTCGCGCTCGAGCGGCGCGAGGACAGCGCGGCGGACGGCGCGACGAAGCTGCTCTTCCGCACCTCGTCCGGCGCGCCGCTCGAGAGCGTCGTGCTGCGCGCGGCGTCCGGCCGCCGCACGCTGTGCCTCTCGATCCAGAGCCGCTGCCCCATCGGTTGCCGCTTCTGCGCGTCGGGCTCGCTCGGCAAGGTGCCGCCCGTCGGGCTCGAGGAGCTGCTCGATCAGGTGGTGCAGGCGCGCCGGCTGCTGGCGGCCGAGGGCGGCGCGCTGCGCAACCTCGTGTTCATGGGCATGGGGGAGCCGCTGCTCGAGGAGGAGCTCCTGCACGCGGCGCTCGAGCGGCTGCTCGACTCCCGGGGCTTCGGCTTCGGCCCATCGCGCGTCTGCGTCTCGACGGTCGGTCTGCCGGGCGGCATGAGCCGGCTCGCCGCGCGCTTCCCGGGCGTGCGCCAGGCGCTCAGCCTGCACGCCGCGCGCCCCGAGGTGCGCGAGCGACTGATCCCCGTCGCGCGCACCCACGGACTCGACGAGCTACGCGACGCGGTGCGCGAGGTGGGGGAGCGCACCAGCGGCCGCGTGCTGGTCGAGGTGCTCCTGCTCGATGGCGTGAACGACGGGCCGGAGGACGAGGCGGCGCTCGCGGCCTGGCTCGAGGGGTTGCCTGTGCGACTCAACCTGATCCCGTACAACGCTCCGGGGGTCCTGCCCGAGGACGGTACGCTCGACCTGACGCTGCGCCCGACGCCGCGCGTGCGCTGTGAGGCCTGGGCGGCCGCGTTCCGCGCGCGGGGCGTCGAGACGACCCTGCGGCGCTCGCTGGGCGCGGACGTCGCGGCGGCCTGCGGGCAGCTCGCGGCCCGCCGCGACTGAGCCGGCCGCGGCGTCGCGGAGTTCGCGGAAGGCGGCCGCCGGGTGCCCGCGCTCGGTCGCGGAGGAGCGATCGCGGCGAAGGGTCTGGCACCCGTCCGCCGGCGCCGCGAGAATGCGCCGCCTCCGCTGGACCCGCGTGGTCCGGCTCGACCCGCTCGGCCGCGCCACGGCCGGGCCCCGCGACCGACGCTGACGTGACTGAACCGACGACCGACGAGACGCCCGCCGCCCCGCGCGACTTCATCCGCACCCGCATCGCCGAGGAGCTGAAGCAGGGGAGGTTCGACGGCCGCGTGCAGACGCGCTTCCCCCCGGAGCCGTCGGGCTACCTGCACATCGGCCACGCGAAGGCGATCCACATCAACTTCGAGATCGCGCGGCAGTTCGGCGGCGAGTGCAACCTGCGCCTCGACGACACGAACCCGGGCGCGGAGAAGGCGGAGTACGTGGCGTCGATCCAGGAGGACATCCGCTGGCTCGGCTACGAGTGGGCGAACCTCTACCACGCCTCGGACTACTTCGAGCAGCTCTACCAGTTCGCGCTGCAGCTCGTGGACAAGGGCCTCGCCTACGTCGACGACCAGAACGCGGAGGACATGGCCGCCGGCCGCGGCTCGGCGACCTCTCCCGGGACCAACAGCCCGTTCCGTGACCGGACGCCGGCCGAGAACCGCGACCTCCTCGAGCGCATGCGCGCCGGTGAGTTCGAGGACGGCTCGCGCATCCTGCGCGCGAAGATCGACATGGCCTCGCCGAACCTGAACCTGCGCGACCCGGCGATGTACCGCATCCGCAAGGTGCCGCACGACCGCACGGGCATGGACTGGCCGATCTACCCGATGTACGACTGGGCCCACGGCCAGTCGGACTCGATCGAGGGCGTGACCTACTCGCTCTGCAGCCTCGAGTTCGAGAACCACCGGCCGCTCTACGACTGGTGCCTCGAGAACCTCGGCGTGCACCACCCGCAGCAGATCGAGTTCGCGCGCCTCAACCTCTCGTTCACGATCCTCTCGAAGCGCTACCTGACGCAGCTCGTCGACGAGGGTCACGTGGACGGCTGGGACGACCCGCGCATGCCCACGATCGCGGGCCTGCGTCGACGCGGCTACACGCCGGAGTCGATCCGCGCCTTTCTCGACGACATCGGCGTGGCGAAGTTCAACTCGACGATCGAGCGCGTGAAGCTCGAGAACGCGCTGCGCAATGAGCTGAACAAGACCGCCGAGCGCCGCATGGCCGTGCTCGACCCGCTCGAGGTCGTGATCACGAACTGGCCCGAGGGCGAGGTCGACGAGGTCGAGGCCGTGAACAACCCCGAGGACGAGACGGCGGGCAAGCGCACCGTCCCGTTCAGCGGGCGCCTGTGGATCGAGCGCGAGGACTTCGCGGCCGACCCGCCCAAGAAGTTCTGGCGCCTGTTCCCCGGCAACGAGGTGCGCCTGCGCTACGGCTACTACATCACCTGCACGGGCTTCGAGACCGACCCGGAGACCGGCGAGGTGACGCGCGTGCTGGCGACCTACGACCCCGAGACCCGCGGCGGCGACTCACCGGACGGCCGCAAGATCAAATCGACCTTGCACTGGGTCTCGGCCGAGCACGCCTTCGACGCCGAGGTGCGTCTCTACGACCACCTCTTCCGGCACCCGAACCCGATGGAGTTCCGCAAGGGCGGCAGCTTCAAGAACCACCTGAACCCGGACTCGCGCACGGTGCACCCGGCCTGCAAGCTCGAGCCGTCCTTCGCGAGCGCGGAGCCGGGCCAGCGCTTCCAGTTCGAGCGCCTCGGCTACTTCTGCGTCGACACCGTCGACTCGAAGCCCGGCGCCCCGATCTTCAACCAGTCCGTCGGCCTGCGCGACTCCTGGGCGAAGGTGCAGAAGGCGGCGAGCCAGCCGAAGGGGAAGCAAGGGCAGAAGGGCTAGGCGCTGACGCCGGTCCTCCTGGGCCTGGGCTGCGCGCGGCCGCGCAGCCGCTTGGTTCGATCGCGCGCGCCTCGAGGTGATTGCGGCTTCCGGGGGCTGCGGTGTGGCGCGCGGGCCCGTGGAGGCCCGCGGCCTATCGCTCCCGCGGGGGAGGGGGTACCTTCGAATCGGTCCCACGGGACCTCGCGCCCCGCGCGCTCGCTCACCGCCGCTCTCGCTCGCCCCGGAGTTCTCCGATGACGCTCGCCTCCACGACCGGTCCTCTTCTCCTCGCCCTCTGCGCCCTCGCCGCGCCGGGCTCCGCCCAGTCGCTCTTCACGACCGGCCCGACCTACGCCACCGGCAACGCGCCCTTCGCGGGCGAGCTCGGTGACCTCGACGGGGACGGGGACCTCGACTACGTCGTCACCAACTACTTCGAGACCAGCGTCTCGGTCTTCCTCGGCACCGGCACCGGCACCTTCGTTCCGCAGCCGCTGATCGGAGTGTCCGACTCGCCGCGCGGGATCGCGCTCGGTGAGTTGAATGGCGACGGACACCTCGACGCGGTCGTCGCGCTGCCGTCGATCGGCGCGCTCGAGGTGCTCTTCGGCGATGGCGCCGGCGGCTTCACCTCCGGCGGCACGCACGTCGTTGGCGGCTTCCCCGTCTGGGTCGAGCTGGGTCGCCTCGACGGCGACGCCACGCTCGACGTGGCCATCGGCAACCAGTCCACGGACGTGGTCTCGATCCTGCTCGGGACGGGCACGGGCCAGTTCGGGCCGAGCACGGACTACGCGGCGGGGCACAGCACCGAGGAGATCGCGCTCGGCGACCTCGAGGGCGACGGTGACCTCGACATCGTGGTCGGCAGCTGGCTCGACGACCGGATCGCCGTGCTGAGCGGGAATGGCAACGGAGTGTTCAATCTCACCAGCGCGAAGTACGTGTTCAGCCCCAAGTCGATCGCGCTCGCCGACACGAACGCGGACGGCCGGCTCGACGTCATCAGCGTCGGAAGCGACTCCGACCTCGTCACGATCACGGAGATCTCCTCGGGAGGGACGCTGAGCTGGCAGCACACCTTCGCAACCGGGGACTACCCCGCGGCCGTGGCCGTCGGCGACTGGAACGCGGACGGCGTGCCGGACGTCGTGACCGGCTGCGCGAGCGGGAACGAGCTCGATCTTCTCGTGGGCTCCGGAGGCGCCGGGGTCTCGCCGACGCTGTCGCACCCTGTCCCGGGCTCACCGTGGCACGTCTCGGTGGGAGACCTGAACGGGGACGGGATCCCCGACGTCATCTCGGTCGAGCTGGTTCAGGACCAGATCTCGATTCACTTCGGTGACGGGGTCGGCTCCTACGTCGAGTACTGCACGGCGAAGGTGAACTCGACGGGCGGCACGCCGGACCTCTTCGGCTCCGGCACACCGAGCCTCAGCAACCTCTCGCCGTTCGTGATCCAGTGCCGGAACATGCGCAACTTCCAGATGGCGATGTTCATCTACAAGGTCGGCGGCGCGCCCGCGAGCCAGCCCTTCCAGGGCGGGACGCTGTGCATCGGCCCGGGCGGAATCCGGCGCACAATGCCGGTGAACACCGGCGGCGACACCGAGATCGGAGAGAACACGGGCTACCTGTGGCGGGACTTCAACCGTTACGCGCTCGGTCTCGACGGCGGCAACCCGGACCCGGCGATGCTCGTCCCCGGCAACACCTACCGCGTGCAGGTCTGGGGCCGCGACTCCGGCGATCCGTTCGGCGTCACGCTCTCGGACGCCATCGCGGTCACGCCCTGGCTCTAGGCCCGTCTCGGCGGTCCGAGCTCAGGAGAGCAGGTCCGTGACTAGCCGCCCGTGCACGTCCGTCAGGCGGAAGTCGCGGCCCTGGTAGCGAAAGGTGAGGCGCTCGTGGTCGAGGCCCAGCGCGTGCAAGAGCGTCGCGTTCAGGTCGTGCACGTGGACGGGGTTGTCGACGATGTTGTAGCCGAAGTCGTCGGTCGCGCCGTGGATGTGGCCTGCGTTGACGCCGCCGCCCGCCATCCAGACCGTGAAGCAGCGCGGGTGGTGGTCGCGGCCGAAGCTCGTCTCGGTCAGGCGTCCTTGGCAGTAGGCCGTGCGGCCGAACTCGCCCGCCCAGACGACGAGCGTGTCCTCGAGCAGTCCGCGGCGCTCGAGGTCGAGCACGAGCCCGGCGCTCGCCTGGTCCGTCTCGCGGCACTGCGTGCGCAGCGCGTTCGGCAGGCCGCCGTGCTGGTCCCAGCCGCGGTGGTAGAGCTGGACGCAGCGCACGTCGCGCTCGAGCAGGCGCCGAGCGAGCAGGCAGTTGGCGGCGTAGGTCCCCGGCGTGCGCGCGTCCTCGCCGTAGAGCGCGAAGGTCTCCTCGGTCTCGGA
>Ga0316204_10007636_pt1 | contig 15641 bp, 12 predicted proteins | sample 6monrhotite_MG_2_FD_205661 | JGI IMG/M metagenome (GOLD analysis project Ga0316204, IMG submission 205661) | Microbial mat bacterial communities from mineral coupon in-situ incubated in ocean water Damariscotta River, Maine, United States -... | ecosystem: Environmental > Aquatic > Marine >... | reverse complement strand
TAAGTTGACTGTTTACGACTTCAGTAAGGTTTTCTTTATTAATCGCCACGTTTCGTTCTTGTGAAAAGGACAAAGTAGTCATCATTAGCGTGACTAATACTAACAGGCATTTAGCATGTGAAGTTGATCTTGTGAAAAACATAATTGATTTATTTTAAATTACAAGTCAAATGTAGCTTTGCTATTATCTCCACGCTATCCCTACAAATAGGTATTCCATTGGTTTTGATAACTCAAAATTAAGAGCACAAAAAAAACCGCTATTAAAATAATAACGGTTTTTCATGTATCTATTTTGCTTATTTTTTTGGCGTTTTCAAACTCTTATATATCGTAGTTCGAATCCTTTCTTCTGTAATCCAACCACTAAAAGAAGCATATTTCTTGGTAAGTTCCTTATTGTTTTTAACCGCTTCCAAATTCTTTCCTTTGTCAATCTCGGCTTGAACCTTTGTTTTTAAGTCTTCTAACATCTTTTTATAAGCAATCATCTCTTTTCTATTTGAAACGTTTCCATGACCAGGCATGATCTTCGTTTCTACATCTGCCAACATTATAATCTTACCAATTCCCGCAATATAACCATCGATACTTCCACCAGAATCTAAATCTATATAAGGGAACTTTCCCTGAAAGTATGTATCACCTGTATGAATTACATTATTCTTAGTAAAATATACAATAGCATCACCATCTGTATGTGCATCGTGCAAATGTGTAAACAGGATATCATCACCATTATAATGAAACATCATATCTTCTGTAAAGGTCAGCACAGGAAGTGCTTCTTTAGGTGAAGCTTTTTTTGTTCTTCCTCTTACTACCTGATCTTGACTCATTCTTTTTCGTACGTTTTCATGAGAAACGATTGTTGCTCCTTCCTTGCTCATATTAAGATTCCCTCCAGTATGATCTCCGTGCCAATGCGTATTCAGTAAATAACTCACAGGTTTGGGTGTAATTTTTTTTATAGCTGCCAATATTTTAGGCGTTAGCGGCGCAAACTGGTCATCGATCATTAAAACACCATCTTCTCCAATTAAGAGTCCAATATTACCTCCACTCCCTTTTAACATATAATAGTTATCGGTAAGCTGAGTGCTGACAATTTTAATTTCATTTCGTTGGGCATGCGTATGTATACAAATACTAAGTGCAGTAATGGCGAAAAAGTACTTTATTTTTCTCATAAGATGAATGTATTATTTGAATATTGATAAAGATACGAACTTCATCAATCTGTTAGTTCGTTTTGAAATCTACTTCTTACATAAATCAATAATATTATACTCAAAAATCTAATTCAACGATAAATTTTTATACCCACTGTCGTTTAGGCGTTATCTATTACAGAAAACATTACTGTTAATACATAGCCCGGATATGACCTATCCGTTTACAAAATATTATCAACCTTTACTAAGGTTTTTACAATGAGTAAGTGTTAACACTTACTTGAGAGATTCCTCAATGTATTTAATTTGCAAACACAAATTCAATTATTATTGCACTTCTACTCAACAAAGCTATGAAATGGGAACACCTTTAACAATATGGATGTTTGTTGGGTTCTTATTGGCTGCTTATTCCGTAGTAGGGAACGATAGCATACAAACTTTAGGAACGTTTATAGCCAGTAATAGAAAATATAAGTGGTATCATTTATGGTTTTTTATGGGTAGTATTTTGATTTTTACAATCATCTACAGCTGGTACATAAATGATGGTGATATTTCTTATGGTCGATTAACTCGAGTACCCATTGTAGAAATAAGGTGGTATCATGCAATTGCCCCCTTTGTTTTATTTTTCATGACTAGAAAGGGTATCCCTGCGTCAACCTCTCTCTTAGTTTTAAGTGCATTTTCCTCTGCTGTACTTTTAGAAAAAGTGATTTTAAAATCCGCCATTGGTTATGGATTGTCCGCTACAACCGCCTATTTATTATGGTTATGGCTCAGTCGTTGGGATGAAAAAACGAAACCTATAAAAGCTAAATATAGAAAACACTGGAGGGTATTTCAATGGATGGCTACTGGTTTTCTATGGCATAGCTGGCTCACTCATGGTCTAACTAATATTGCTATTTTTCTACCAAGAAATATGAATATGTACATTCTATTAATGGTCATTATTATTATGTCTGCTGGTCTTGCCTATATATTTAAATCTAATGGCGGAAAAATTCAAAACATCATACTTAGTAAAAAAGATACAGTTTATGTACGAAGCGCAACGCTAATAGATCTTTTTTACGCTCTAGTCCTTATCTTTTTCAAAGAGTACAATAATATTCCAATGAGTACCACTTGGGTATTTGTTGGTGTTCTATGTGGAAGAGAACTGGCTATTTCTACCAGATTGAGAGATCGTTATAAATTTAAAGAGGTCTTTCCTATTGTCGGTAAAGATCTATTAAAATTGTTTTTTGGATTGGCTGTATCCGTAACGGTAGCATTTCTCTTTCAATACTTAGGAAACGTGTTAGAATAAGGGCACAAAATTTTCATTTTATATAGCATCACATATTTGTGTAAACAAAAAAAGATTTTATATTTGCAGCCTCTATTGGCGAGAGTAGCTCAGTTGGTAGAGCGTCAGCCTTCCAAGCTGAATGTCGCCAGTTCGAACCTGGTCTCTCGCTCTAAAAGTCTTATCTTAATTGATGAGACTTTTTTTATACATTTAATTTTTTTCCGAAAAAAAGTAGGATTAAAATCGGTATAGTTAATGCTACAACCATCATGGTATTCTCTTGAAAAACTTTTGGGTAAAAAACCAGTGTAAGTGCAAACCCGCCTATAGCACCACCTAAATGTGCTGAGTGGCCAATATTCCCCAACTGCTTTTTCATTCCATAAATAGAATAAAGTAAATAGATTACACCAAAAATATATCCTTTAATAGGTATTGGAATAAAGAAAAGAAACAGCTCCATCTCTGGATATAATAGAATGGACGCATATACAATACCAGAAACAGCTCCAGAAGCACCTATTGCACTATAATAGGGCTCATTTTTATGGTAAGAAAGTGAATACAAACTCCCCGCCAATAAACTTCCGAGATATATTGCTAAAAAAGGAATCACTCCTAGACGAAAAACAACAATATCACCAAAAAGGTAAAGGGCATACATATTGAATAACAAATGCATCCAATCTGCATGTAGTAATCCTGAAGTGAACATTCTAAATTTCTCTCCATTCTGTATTCTAGTAATTTGGAATTTATACTTTTCAAAAAAAGAATAATCGTTAAATCCTTTATATGAAAACAATGCGGTTGCAGCGATCACCAATAAGACTACTTTATCTTGATTTTCTATCATAAAACAAACATAACGAAAGTTAGGTATAAGAATAAATATTTAAACACGATATTTGCAAAAATATTTTGAATGCAGTTTATCATTTTTATCCTTGTATACCCTTTCATTTGGCTTATCTCTTTGCTGCCTATGAGGATCTTGTATATCTTTTCTGATTTCTTTTATTTATTGTTTTATTATGTAATCGGGTATCGAAAAAAAGTAGTTTTAGATAACCTCAAAACGGCTTTTCCCAATAAGACTGAAAAAGAACTAAAAACCATTCAGAAAAAGTTTTTTAGACATTTTACAGATATTTTTATGGAAAGTGTTAAAGCGTTTACTATCACTCAGAAAACGATTCAAAAGAGATATACCTACAAAAACCCAGAAGTTGTGAATGAGGTTGCAAAGAAGGGGAGAAATATTGCCCTAGTAGGAGCGCATCAAGCCAATTGGGAATGGTCTACTAGCCTACCTTTAGTGTTAGATATTACCGTATTTGGAGCATATACTAAGTTAGCGAATAAGCATTTTGAAAAAGTTGTGAAGGATTCTAGAATGAAATTTGGTGTAGTAGGCTTTAAAACTTCGGAGACTATTAAAGCAATGAAAAAGAATTATGATGACGGTGTAAGAGGTTTGTATTTATTATTAAGTGATCAATCACCTCAAATTCATAAAACACATTATTGGACAGAGTTTTTTGGAGTGAAAGTTCCCATACATACTGGTGCTGAAATGTTGGCTAAAAAATTCGACCTAGTCGTTATTAACTATGTATCCAAGAAGATTAAAAGAGGTCATTATCAAGTTGAATTTGAATTAATCACTGAAACGCCAAAAGAGTTTGAAAATTATCAAATCACGGATAAATACTTAGAAATTACTGAAAGGAATATACAGGAACAACCTGAATTTTATCTATGGTCTCATAAGAGATTCAAGCATAAAGATAAGGTCCCTAAAGAATGGCAGTAATTATATAGAAAACCAATCGGATACTAACTGTTTTTCTACAGGTTTAACCGATGCATGTACATAGTCATTCTTAATTGGGTCATATTGATAATCCGATGACCAACTGTCAATATTTGCACATAGTTCTTTTAAGGAATTACATATAAAATCAACTTCTTCATCTTTAATGGTAGGATGCAAAGATAACCGTATCCAACCAGGTTTTTCTGTGGAGCATCCGTCTAATATCTGATCCTTAATTCTATTCGAAGTTTCTTGATCTACATTCAGCAAAAAATGGCCATACGTTCCAGCACAAGAACATCCTCCCCTAGTTTGAATACCATAGCGATCGTTTAATAATTTGACCACTAAATTAAAATGAACATCCTCTACATAAAATGAAAATATGCTTAATCTATTCTTATGATTTGGAGCCAAGATCTTAACATTCGGAATCGATTCTAATGTTTCAAAAAGTTTTTGATTTAACTCATCTTCCCGCTGTTTAATCTTCTCCGTATTCATTTGATCTTTCAACTGAATCGAAAGAGCAATTCGAATGGTTTGCAGGAAAGCAGGTGTACCGCCATCTTCCCGAGTTTCAACATCATCAAAATAATCATGTTCTCCCCAAGGGTTCGTATAAGAAACCGTTCCACCACCCGGGTTATCAGGTATCATATTCTTGTATAATTTTTTATTGAAAATCAAAACACCAGAACTCCCTGGTCCTCCCAAAAATTTATGGGGGGAAAAGAAAATGGCATCTAAATATTCATCCTCTGCTTCTGGGTGCATGTCTATATCCACATAAGGTCCAGAACAAGCAAAATCTACAAAGCATAATCCATTATATTTATGGATCAATTTGGCAACTTTATGATACTCAGTTTTAATACCAGTTACATTGGAGCATGACGTTACAGAAGCTATCTTAAGCTTACGATGCGCATGTTTTTGAATACACTCTTCAAACTTATGCAAGCAAACAAGCCCTGCATCATTACAAGGTACCACTTCTACATCTGCAATGGTTTCTAACCAGGAAGTCTGATTAGAGTGATGCTCCATATGAGAAACAAAAACAATAGGTCTAATATCTTCAGGAATTTCTGTGTGTTCCTTTAAATTTTCAGAAACCTTCAAACCTAAAATCCGTTGAAACTTGTTTACAACTCCGGTCATTCCAGATCCTTCAGTAATCAAAGCATCATTTTTATCAGCATGTACATGCCTCTTAATAATATTTCTTGCCTCATGATATGCCAAAGTCATGGCTGCTCCTGAAGTAGAAGTCTCAGTATGCGTATTCGCCACGAAAGGTCCAAACTCATTCATCATTTTTTCCTCAATAGGACGATATAACCTTCCGCTTGCGGTCCAATCCGTATAAATAAGTTTTTGCTCTCCATAAGGTGATACAAAAGTCTGATCAACACCGATGATTTGATCTCTGAACTGCTGAAAATATTGCTCTAATGTAGACATGTTATGCTATAATTTCTTTTATTTCATCTATAAAACGAACCGCTAAGGCATCTGCATCATTTTGAGACAAACTCTCCGTATAAATCCTAATAATGGGTTCGGTATTAGACTTGCGTAAATGTACCCATTCTTTTGCAAAGTCTATCTTAACACCATCGATGGTATTCACATTTTCTGTTTGATATTTATCAGCCATCGTAGCTAATATCTTATCTACATCGATCTGTGGTGTCAATTGTATTTTGTTTTTACTCATAAAATAAGACGGATACCCTTCTCTTAAAGCTTTACAGGACACTTTTTGCCTAGCCAAATGCGACAAAAACAATGCAACCCCAACCAAAGAATCTCTACCATAATGCGATGCAGGGTAAATAATTCCACCGTTTCCTTCTCCTCCGATCACCGTATTCGTGTCTTTCATCATTTGTACCACATTTACTTCTCCTACAGCACTTGCTGTATATGTTCCTCCGTGCTTTTCAGTAACATCTCTTAAAGCTCTGGACGATGATAAATTTGACACTGTGTTTCCTCCACCCAATCTTCCCAATACATAATCGGCACAAGCGACCAAAGTATACTCTTCTCCAAACATAGAACCATCCTCACAAATCAATGCCAAACGATCTACATCTGGGTCCACAACAATTCCAAAATCTGCTTTCTCTTTCACGACTAACTCAGAAATGTCCGTTAGGTGTTCTTTCAAAGGTTCAGGATTATGTGGAAAATGTCCGTTAGGTTCGCAATACAGTTCAACACACGCTACATTTAATTCTTTTAATAGTGCCGGTATAAAAATCCCTCCTGTAGAATTTACTCCATCTACCACAACTCTAAAATTCGAATTTCTGATAGCTTCAACATCGACTAACTCTAAATTCAACACTTCCTGAATATGTTTTTCAACATAGTCTTTTCGTTTTGAATAAGAACCAAGGTCATCTACTTCAGCAAAATCAAAATCGTCACTTTCTGCAGTCTGCAATATGACCTCTCCATCAGCGCCATTAAGGAATTCACCTTTCTCATTCAATAATTTTAAGGCATTCCATTGTTTCGGGTTATGACTTGCTGTTAGAATAATTCCACCATCCGCTTTTTCTATGGGCACAGCAACTTCCACAGTTGGAGTAGTAGATAAGCCTAGATCAATAACATCAATTCCTAAACCCACTAAAGTGTTTGCTACTAAACTACTAATCATTTTACCAGAAATACGTGCATCTCGACCTAAAACAACAGTAATCTTCTCTTTGTCTGGATTTCTATTTTTTATAAATGTTCCATATGCTGATGCAAATTTGACTGCATCTATAGGTGTCAAATTATCTGAAGTTTTTCCTCCAATAGTACCTCTAATTCCTGAGATCGATTTGATTAATGTCATATTGTTTTTTTATGCTTAACAAAGATAAATTATTTACTTAGAAAATCTTTTAAAAAAAATGCTGTGTTTTACTATAATTTTTAACGGGTATCAAATACTGGTAAAACATTTTTTGAGCTTTTTTCACTATATTTAGAAATCAACATTTCAAATCAAATTATAATGACCTCCAGCAAAATTCAAATCAAGAGATTAGTACAATTTATTACTGTCTTTATCGCAATTTTATTTTTAAACATCCAAAGTAATTATGCACAAGAAACAAGACTATTAAGACAGCCTGATATTGATGCTACGCATGTAGTTTTCACATATGGAGGTGACATCTGGATAAACCAATTGGGTACTAAGAATGCTAAAAGAATAACAAGTACACCTGCCGTTGAATCTAATCCGCATTTATCTCCTAATGGAAAATGGATTGCCTTTTCATCAAATAGGTCTGGATCAAATTCAGTGTACATCGTATCCATCAATGGTGGAGATCCTAAAAGACTCACATGGCATCCAAATGGCTCAAGCGTTAGAGGGTGGACAAATGATGGAAAATCGGTTTTATATGCAAGTTCTAGGGAAACGGCTCCTAGGCCCCATAATAGATTATGGACGGTCCCTGTAAAAGGAGGGGCTCCAACGTTAATATCTAAGCAATGGGGATATAATGGCTCTTTTTCTAACAATGGAAAAATGATCGCTATTGACAAAATGAGTCGTTGGGACGGAGAATGGAGAGCCTACAGAGGTGGGCAAAATACACCATTGATCATCTTAGATACTAAAACATCTAAAGAAACATTACTACCGCATACCAATACAACAGATGTTCAACCATTATGGATGGGGGATGATATTTATTTCTTATCTGACCGAGATCTTGTAATGAACATATGGAAATACAGTACTAAAAGCAAAGGTCTCACACAGGTAACTAAATTCAAAGGGTCAGATGTAAAGTGGTTATCTGGAGATAAGAACAAATTGATATACGAGCGAGATGGGTATTTACATACATATGATCTTTCTTCTAATAAATCGAGAAGATTAAAGATCAATGTCGTTGGAGATTTTCCCTGGGCAGAAACCAAATGGGAGAATGTAACAAGGAGAGCTAGGTCCGCAAGTTTATCACCTAATGGTAAAAGAGCTATTATGGAATCTAGAGGCGATGTTTTTACCATTCCATTAAAATTTGGCGATGCTCGTAACATTACTCAAAGTTCTGGAACTGCAGATAGAGCACCTATATGGTCTCCAAAAGGAGATAAAATCGCATGGTTTTCTGATAAGGGCAGAAGGGGCTACGCTCTTTATACTGCCAGTCAAGATGGAATGTCTGATATAACAAAAATAGCAATAGGTGAATCTAAGATGGCATGGAACCCAACATGGTCTCCGAATGGAAAACAGATTGCTTTTGTAGATGATGATGTACGTTTACGTATTGTGAATTTAGAAACGAAAAAAATACAAACTATTGATGTTGGAGGTATTAATATTGAAAGAGGTTCAATTCAAATGAAATGGTCTCCAGATTCTAATTGGATTGCATATGCAAAGTCTGCTAGCAATAACTTTAGACAAGTTTTTATTTGGTCGGCCGAAACGCAAAAAACAACTGCCATTACTGATATTTTTGCCGACTCCTTTTCTCCTACTTGGGACTTAAACAAAAAGCAGCTATACTTTTTGGCAAGCACAAATGTGGCATTAGGTTCTGGTTGGGCTAATACAAGTGCTATGACATCCAATCCAAGTTATGCTGCTTATGTAGTGAACTTAGATAAAAAAGACAACTCTCCATTCAAGCCCAAAAGTGATGAAGAATCTATAAAGAAGAAAGACGAGAAAAAGAAATCGAAATCTGACAAAAAAGAAGCAGGTGACAAAGCGATGACAATTGACTTCGATGGATTGGCAAGAAGAACCTTTGCATTAGGCATTCCTTCAAGGAATTATAGATACATTTTAGCAGGCCCTAAAGGAACCGCATTTATTGGAGAAAGAATTTCAAATCAGAGAGGATTAACCGTAAAAAAATACACTTTAAAAGATCAAAAAGCAAAAGACTTTATTTCTGGAGCCGGCAACATTTCTATTACGACAAATGGAAAACACATGTTGGCTAGAGTAAATGGTTCTTGGAAAGTGATTGGTACATCTGGACCCAATGGAAAGAGTGGGAAATCGTTGAAAGTAAACCTTCAAATGAAATTGAATAGAATTGCTGAATGGGAACAAATGTTCGAGGAAGCCTATAGATATGAAAGAGATTATTTTTATGATCCCAATATTCATGGAAGAGACTGGAAAGTTGTGTATAAAAGGTATGCTCCTTTAGTGCCTTTTATTAAACATCGAACAGATTTGACATATATACTAGATCAAGTAAACGGTGAACTATCCGTTGGGCATAGTTTCGTTTTTGGTGGCGATTTTCCTCAAACAGAACGATCTCAAGTTGGAATGTTGGGAGCAGATGTTGTTGCTGATAAAGGAAGATGGAAAATTCAACGAATTTATACGACAGAAAGCTGGAATCCGGGATTATCTGGTCCTTTAGATGCGCCAGGATTGAATATTAATGAAGGGAATTATATTGTTGGAATCAACGGAAAAGAGATTTCTACTAATGATAATATTTATGAGCATTTAGATGGTACTTCTGGAAAACAAACCATCTTGCACATTAACAATAACGCTGACTTTAAAGGTTCATGGAAGGAAACAGTGAAACCTATCCGTAGCGAAAATTCTTTACGTCAAAGAACTTGGGTAGAAGATAATAGGCGTTTGGTTGATAAACTCTCTAATGGACGTTTAGGTTATGTTTGGGTTCCAAATACTGGAGGCGGAGGTTATGTTTCTTTTAATCGCTATTACTTTGCGCAACAGGATAAAGAAGGTGCTGTCATTGATGAGCGTTTTAATGGCGGTGGTCTATTAGACGACTATATGGTAGATCTGATGACTAGAAGCATTAGAGCTGGAATAACGAACGAAGTTCCAAACGGAAAACCTATGCAGCTGCCTGCAGGTATTTTAGGACCAAAAGTATTATTGATCAATGAACTAGCAGGTTCTGGGGGTGATTTTTTCCCTTGGGTATTCCGTCAACAAAATGCAGGTAAGCTTATCGGAATGACTACGTGGGGAGGGTTGGTAAAATCATCCGTTCATTATGGATTAATAGACGGAGGTGCACTTACCTCTCCGGATAACGCAGTATTCGACCCTGTTAAGAATGAATGGATTGGTGAGAATAAAGGGATTGCTCCAGATATTAAAGTGAGACAGGATGCATTGTCTTTATCACAAGGAAGAGATCCACAATTAGAACGAGCTGTACAAGAGTTATTGAAGCAATTACCAGCTAAAAAGAAGGTAACACCACCACGCTTTTCGAAACCCGCAACTGGGAATTAATAAAAAAAGCCCTTGCAATTGCAAGGGCTTTTTAAATATTTAAGAATCAGGATTATTTATTTCCTTCTTCCATTTTCTTTTTAAGATCAGCTAAACCACCGATATCACCAAGAGTAGTTCTTTCTGTTTCAGATGCTTTTTTAGCAGCAGCTTTCACATTTCTCTTCTCTTGTTCCTTAAAGATAGCAGTATGAGAAACTACAACTCTTCTGTACTCTTTACTAAACTCAAGTACTTTAAATTGTGCTGTATCTCCTTTACCTATTTTACCGCCTTCTTCTTTATCTAAATGACGACTAGGTGCAAAACCTTCAACTCCATCAGCAAAAGTTACAACTGCTCCTTTATCATTTTTCTCCTTAACAGTACCTTCATGTACAGAATCAATTGCATATGTAGCTTCATGAGCATCCCAAGGGTTATCTTGTGTTTGCTTGTGACCTAAGTTTAACTTACGTCCCTCTACATCTAATTCTAATACCTGAACTTCTAGTGGATCTCCAACAGTTACAAAATCTGATGGGTGCTTGATTTTCTTAGTCCAAGAAAGATCAGAGATGTATACTAAACCATCAATACCTTCTTCTAACTCAACAAACACACCAAAATTAGTGTAATTTCTTACCGTACCAGTATGCGTAGAACCTACAGGATACTTCGTAGTAATATCTGTCCAAGGATCTGGATGTAATTGTTTGATACCTAAAGACATCTTACGCTCTTCTCTATCTAAAGTAAGTACTTGTGCATCAACTTCGTCACCAATTTGTACGAAATCTTGTGCAGATCTTAAGTGCGTAGACCAAGACATTTCAGAAACGTGGATTAATCCTTCAACACCTTCAGATACTTCAACGAAAGCACCATAATCAGCTAAAACAACAACCTTACCTTTTACTTTATCACCTACTTTAATTTCAGAATCTAAAGCATCCCATGGATGTGCAGATAATTGTTTTAATCCTAATTGAATTCTTGATTTATTATCATCAAAATCTAAGATTACTACGTTTAATTTTTGATCTAACTCAACAATCTCATTTGGATGATTGATTCTAGACCAAGATAAATCTGTAATATGAACTAAACCATCTACACCACCTAGATCAACAAATACACCATAAGAAGTGATGTTTTTCACAACACCTTCTAATACTTGTCCTTTTTCTAATTGACTGATGATCTCCTTCTTTTGAATTTCAATATCAGCTTCAATAAGTGCTTTATGAGAAACTACAACATTTTTAAACTCATGGTTGATTTTCACAACTTTGAATTCCATTGTTTTCTCTACATATTGATCGTAATCTCTAATTGGTTTAACATCAATTTGAGAACCTGGCAAGAATGCTTCGATTCCGAAAACGTCAACGATCATACCACCTCTGGTTCTACACTTAACAAAACCATTAACAACTTCACCAGTTTCATGTGCGTTATTAACTCTTTCCCAAGCTTTGATTACTCTTGCTTTTTTATGAGATAATACTAATTGTCCAGTACTATCTTCTCTTTTGTCTACAAGTACTTCAACTTTATCACCAACCGCTAAGTCAGGATTGTAACGAAACTCGTTTAAAGAAATTACCCCTTCAGATTTAGAGTTGATGTCAATGATTGCATCTCTATCAGTTTTTCTGATAACAGTACCTTCAATTACATCACGCTCATTTACAAATCCTACTGTACCTTCTAAAGCTTTTTCAAAAGCTACTAATTTAGATTCGTCAACAGCTTCAATACCTTCTTCGTATTTGTGCCAGTTAAAGTTTGCTAAAAATTCTTGTGGATTTACTTCTGCTACAGTTTCTGTAGCTACTTCTTGAACTTCAGGAGCTTCAACTTGCTCTTCAGTTGCTTTTGTTTTTTCAGACATGCTGAAATAGTTTTTGTATCTTATTGTTATTCAGATTATTAACGATGATAACGCCAAGAGAAATTATACTTAATACATAATTTCGAAATCCCTTTTCTAATCTGTTCTCGTAAAAAGGAGTGCAAATGTACAAAATTCTATTGATTATTAAGTACTTAGATCAATTTATATTGATTTTCTTCTTAGTATATTTGTCGTTCCTTAAACACATTCACTATGAAGACTTTACACCTTTTTCGCTTAGCAATAATCGCATTACTATCCATTTCATGCACACAAAGTAATAGCCCTTCATTAACCTATATTACATCTCAGCACGAAAGCAGGAAAAATGCGCCTTTTTCTGACGCTGTTCAAGTGGGAAATCTGCTTTTTTTAACGGGTCAGATTGGTAAAGATCATCAATTAGGCAACATTGTTGAAGGTGGCATTGAGCCTGAAACAAAACAAGTTTTAAAAAATATTAAAGAAGTGCTAGAAAACAATGGTTCCGATATGGACCATGTAGTAAAATGTACTGTAATCTTATCCGATATTAATGATTTTTCAGCAATGAATTCAGTTTATCGAACTTTTTTCGATGATAATAAACCAGCAAGAACTACATTTGCAGCCGATTTGGTCGCTGGGGCCAAAATTGAAATTGAAGTAGTAGCCGTTAAAAAATAATATGGAGGAACAAACCAAAGCATTAATAGAAAAAGGAGAAATGCTTCCTTTAATGGAGGAATTTTATACCATACAAGGTGAAGGATATCATACCGGTACTGCCGCTTATTTTATAAGAGTGGGTGGATGTGATGTAGGTTGCCATTGGTGCGATGTAAAAGAAAGTTGGGATGCAAATTTACACCCACCTACGTTAACAGATACTATAGTTAACAATGCAAAAAAGCATGGAAACACAGTAGTAATAACAGGTGGAGAACCCTTAATGTGGTCTATGGATTATATTACAAAAGAACTTCAAAAGAATAAAATTCGAACTCATATTGAAACTTCTGGAGCTTACAATTTCTCAGGTCAATGGGATTGGTTCTGTCTATCTCCTAAGAGAACTAAGCTGCCTTTAGAAGAAGTCTATAAAGAAGCGGATGAGTTAAAAATGATCATACATAATCACAACGATTTTAAGTTTGCAGAAGAACATGCGGCTAAAGTATCTAAGGATTGTGAGTTATTCTTACAACCTGAATGGAGCAAAAGAGATAAAATGACGCAAAAGATTGTTGACTATGTCATGGAAAATCCAAAATGGAAAATCTCGCTTCAAACGCATAAATATTTGAATATACCTTAATTAAGAATAGCCTAACAAGCTGTTTTTATTGTGATCTTTCCTCTACTAGTTTCAGAATGATAGTAAATTGTTCTTCTTTAGTAAGTTCAGAGTTATCAATTTCTATGGCATCATCGGCTTTTACAAGCGGAGAATCCTTTCTTGTTGAATCCAATCGATCTCGTTCCACAACATTTTCGTAAATAGCATCGTAACTCACATTTTGCCCTTTACCTAGAAGTTCTTTATATCTTCTATTTGCTCTAGTATCTGGAGAAGCATTCATGAATATTTTTAATTCAGCATCCCTAAAAACCACTGTGCCGATATCTCTTCCATCCATCACCACGCCCTTATTCTTTCCAATTTCTTTTTGAATAGAAACTAGTTTCTTACGCACAACAGAAGCTGCAGCTACCGTACTTACCAAATTAGAAACCTCTAAGGTTCTTATTTCATTTTCTACATTTACACCATTTAGAAACATGTCTGCATTACCAGTATCTTCGTTCAATTCAAACGACAAATTAATCGCAATCAATTTCTCCGACAAAGATTTTAGATCAAAAAAAGTTGGACTCACTAAATTATGCTGCATAGCAAAAAGTGTCACCGCTCTATACATAGCACCAGAATCGACATATATATATCCTAAGGATTTTGCTAGTTCCTTTGCTACAGTACTTTTTCCTGTGGATGAAAAACCATCTATGGCGATTGTAATTTTTTTACTCATTATCTACTGTCTAAATCTATATTGATACTAAAAGTACTTGCACTCGAAGCTGCATGGTATTTAGAAAATGCATAGTTGAACTTCAACTTGTTCATCTTGATCCCAAAACCAAACGAAATTCCGCTGAATGAACGTGCATTTTGCAATTTCAACTCGCTCGCTCTTCTAAAATTATAACCCGCTCTCAAGTTTATTGCACTGTCTGGAAACAACTCCGCTCCTATAACAAAATGTCGCATCGTATTTCCAATAAAAGAAACATCTTCATTAGTAACACTTCCTTCCAAATCTACAGTTTGGTTTGAAGGGTTCGCTACAGATACATTCCATTTTTGCAAATTATCTAGTGTTACATACCATCGTAAGGGTACGTGATCTAACTTATAATCAAATCCCAACGCCACTTTAAAAGGCAATCGTTCAGTTGTTCCATTAAACGATTTTATCTGCGCTCCTAAATTTCGCGCCACTAACGTAATTCTAAAGGGTTTATATGGGCTATTATATAATATACTTAAGTCTGAAGCTACTCCATTAGATGTAAAGTTACTAATTGTGGAATTTATAAGTTTCACATTAAACCCCATATAAAAATTTGTCCAGGGTAGATTAAAAGCATATCCGACAGATATGGCTACATCACTGGCGTTAAAAGTTCCAGTCTCGTTTCCATTCTCATCTGCCTCTATCAGCGTTCCATAATTCAGATACTTTATATTTCCATAGATTGTACCAAAGCGTCTACTCAGTACTTTTGCGTAAGAAGCAGATCCAATATTGATACCAGCTAAATAACTCGTGTAGTTTACAGATAATTGCTTATCCAATTCTGCATTAATCGTGGATGGGTTCCAAATAGGTTGATTCACATCATCAATCAATGTGAGTACTTCTCCTCCTAAGGCTACTTGCCTAGAAGAGGTAGATAAATTTAAAAATTGATATACTTGTTCTCCTCCTACTTGTCCAGTAACAAATAATGAGCTTAACGCTAAAAAAATAAATACAATTTTACTTTTCATAAAGGTTTCACAAAGAAAACAGAATTATAAGTTATAACGTAATAATTACTAAATATTTTAAATTAATAGCAATAAAAAAACCTCATTCTTATGTAAGAATGAGGTTTAAAAGAAAGGCAGCGACCTACTCTCCCACATAAATGCAGTACCA
>Ga0316204_10007635_pt1 | contig 15641 bp, 12 predicted proteins | sample 6monrhotite_MG_2_FD_205661 | JGI IMG/M metagenome (GOLD analysis project Ga0316204, IMG submission 205661) | Microbial mat bacterial communities from mineral coupon in-situ incubated in ocean water Damariscotta River, Maine, United States -... | ecosystem: Environmental > Aquatic > Marine >... | reverse complement strand
CGGGCCGACGTTCGACACGCAGGCGAGGCTCGCCATCACGGCCGTGGTGCCGTCGATGGGGGCGTCGGTCCAGGACTGGAGCAGCGCGACCGCCGCCGCCCCGATGCCCACGGTGGCGAGGAACATGCCGGAGAAGGCGAGGATCTCTCGCAGGTGCTGCTGGCTGATGACCTGCCTGCCCACCCGCACGGGGCTGATGAGGTGCGGCCGATAGGAGCGCCTGAGCTCCGCCGCGGTCGCCTTGAACAGGATGATCCAGCGGATGACCTTCATGCCGCCGGCGGTCGAGCCCGAGCAGCCTCCGGTGAAGAACAGGCCCAGCAGCAGCATCTTCCCGAAGGTGGGCCAGGCCCCGTAGTCGGAGGCGCTGAAGCCCGTGGTGGTCGCCACCGAGGCGAGGTGGAAGAAGGCGTCGCGGGTCGCCTCGTGCAGCGCGTGGCCCACGCCCCCGACCGCCGTCAGCTTGCCCGGCAGCAGCGCCGCGGACACCGCGACGCCGGCCAGCGCGAGCACGCCCAGGTACACCCGGGTCTCGGTGTGCCGGAGGATGACGCCGGGGCCGCGCCGCACCACCTGATGAAACAGGCCGAAGTTCATGCCCGAGAGCACCATGAACACGAGGATGATCCACTGGGCGGCGGCGGCCTGGGCGGCGGTCACGCCGAGGGTGGCCTCCATGCCGCCCACCGAGCCGTTCAGGCTGGAGAAGCCGCCGGTGCCCATGGTGGAGAAGGCGTGCATCAGCGCCTCCAGCGGCGGCAGGCCGACCAGCCAGAGCAGCAGGGTCTGTACGGCGGTGATGAGCAGGTAGATGCGCCAGAGCACCGACGAGGTCTGCCGGATGCGGGGGGTGAGGCCCTGAGAGCGCGGCCCGGGCACCTCGGAGCGGAACAGGTGCTTGCCGCCCACCCCCAGCGCCGGGAAGACCGCGACGAACAGCACGACGATGCCCATGCCGCCGAGCCAGTGGCTCAGGGTGCGCCAGAAGTGCAGCGCCGGGTTCAGCCGCTCGCGGATCTCCGAGAGGGTGGTGGCGCCGGTGGTGGTGAAGCCCGAGGTCGCCTCGAAGATGGCGTCGGGCACGCTGAAGCCCGCGCCGATGAGGAAGGGCAGGCTGCCCACGAGGCTCAGGGTGATCCAGGAGAGGCTCACGATGAGCAGCGCCTCCCGGCGGCCCAGCGCGGTCTGCGCCCGGTCGCGGCCCGCGAGCATCAGGCCCCCGCCGATGGCGGCGGTGATGGCCGCGCTCAGGCCCAGGTGACTCGCGCCATCGCTGGCGCCGACCGCGGCGCCGACCGCGGCTGAGACCAGCATCATCAGCGCCGCGCCCAGCGTCAGCATGCCCACGGGCCACGCCACCGTCGCCGCGAGGGGCTTCAGCGGGATGGTGCGCTGGGCGCGCCGGCTTCGGGGAGGGGACACTTTCACAGGGCGCGCTTCCTGAACAGCCGCTCGATGGCCGGGCGGGTGCTCACCGTCGTGAGGACCACGACCGTATCGCCGGGCGCGACCACGTCAGCGCCGCGAGGCACGACGACCTGGCCCTGGTGGATGATGGTCGCGATGAGCGCCCCCCGGGGCAGGTTGAGCCGGGAGATGGCCGTGTTGATGATGCGGCTGCCCTCGACGGCCACCAGCTCCAGCACCTCGGCCTGGCCGTTCTCCAGGATGGTGAGGCTCTGGAGCTCCGCCTGACGCACGAAGCGCAGGATCTGCTCGCTGGCGGCGAGGCGGGGCGAGAGCACCACGTCGATGCCGAGCTGGCGGTAGATGTCGACGTACTCGGGGCGGTGGACCAGCGACACGGCCCGCTCGGCGCCGATGCGCTTGGCGAGGAGGCCCGCCATCAGGTTCACCTCGTCGTCGTCGGTGACGGAGGCGAAGAGGTCGTAGCTGCCGGCCTGCTCCTCCTCCAGCAGGTGGATGTCGGTGCCGTCGCCGCAGACCACCACGACCCGATCCAGCTCCGCGGCCAGCGCCTGGGCCCGATCCATACGGCGCTCGATGAGCATGACCTCCACGTCGGTCTCGCTGAGCGTGCGCGCCAGCGCGGTGCCCACGACCCCGCCGCCCACGATGCAGACCCGCCGGGCCTCACGGCCGCCGGTGAAGAGGGCCTCCACCGCCTCCATCTGGCCCTGGGGGCCGATGAGGTAGACGCGGTCGCCCGGCAGCAGCACGTCCGCCCCGCCGGGCACCCGCAGATCACCGTCGGTGACCACCGCGGCGACGAGCACGTCCCGGGGCAGGCTGCTCAGGTCGGCCAGGGGCTTGTGGAGCATCATGCTGTGCCCGGGCAGCTCGAGCTGGACCAGCTCCACCCGCCCGCCCGCGAGGCCCAGCACGTTCAGGGCGCCGTGGCTGCGGGCGACCTTGGCGATCTCCTGGGCGACCAGGATGCGCGGGTTCACCACCGCGTTGATGTTCAGGTAGTTGTACTGGACGCCCTCGTCGCCCTCGCTGAAGTTCTTGGACTGGACCCGGGCGATGGTCTTGCGCGCGCCGAGGTGCTGGCTGCTCACCGCCGCTATGAGGTTCACCTCGTCCTTGTCCGTGACCGCGACCACGAGGTCCGCCTTCTCCACGCCCGCCTGCCGCAGCACCGAGAGGGAGGCGCCGTAGCCCAGCAGGGTGGCGACATCGTAGGTCTCCTCGATCTCCGCGAGGTGCGCCGGGTCGTTGTCCACCGCGACCACGTCGTGCCGCTCGCGCTCGAGCTGCGCCAGGATGTGGCGGCCCACCTCTCCCATGCCGATGACGACTACGTACATCAGGTGCTCTCCTTCGCCAGGGGATCATCGTCCGCTGCGGCGTGTCGGATGTCGCCCGCGTCGATGAGGACGCCGCGCAGGAGCCGGGCGCTCCAGAGCTCGTTGGCCACCACCGAGAACAGGACGGCAGTGAAGGCCGCGTCCACCAGCGGACCTTCGTAGACGAGCTTGAAGTTGACCGCCATGGCCACCGCCACCTCGCCCTGGGCCAGCAGCCCCCGCCCGATGTCCCGCCGGGTGTTGGTGCCCACGGTCACCGCCGCGGCGAAGCCGCCCAGGAACTTGCCCAGCGTGCGCATGATCACGAAGGCCACGGCGAGCGCCCAGCCCCAGGCCTCCACGGGGGTCCACATGGCCCCGGCGAACAGCAGGAGCACGATGTACATGGGCTGGGCCGTGCGCTCCAGCACGGCCAGGATCGCGTCGCTCTCCTCCGCCACGTTGACCAGCACGATGCCCAGCACGAGGTTGACGAGGAGCGGGGAGAGCTCGAGGTAGTGGGCCGATCCCGAGGCGAAGACGATGATGCCCACCAGCGCCAGGAACTGCTTGTCCGGGTCGCTCTCCTCGCCGATGAACAGCCGGAACAGCAGGCCCAGCCCGCCGCCCAGCGCGAGGGAGATGAGCAGCCACTCAGCGGCGGTGAGATCCCGCCCCACGTCGACGGCCACGTGGTTGACGACGCAGAAGATGGAGCCGAACAGCAGGATGCTCATCAGCTCATCGAGGCGGCTGGCGCGCTCGAAGAGCTCGGTGAGGGCGCCCTGGGCGTCGAAGCGGGCGCGCACCAGCGCCAGCGCGGTGGGGGAGGTCACCCCGGCGGCGGTGCCCAGCAGGGCGCTCACCAGTATCGCCTCGTCTTCTTTCAGCTCCAGGTTCAGGTACCCGATGAAGAAGAAGCTCAGCACGCTCACCAGCGCCAGCGTGAGGAAGCTGGCGACGGAGGAGAGGCGGAGGGCGCTGTCCCGGGTCAGCAGCAGCTTCCGCAGATCGAGCTGCATGCCGTAGAGCAGGCCCAGCCAGCCGATGGCGAGGCTCATCAGGGGCGCGAGCTGGCGGAGGGTGTCCGGGTTGACCACCTCCAGCCAGGGGGTGAAGGGCCCCACGGCGACGCCCAGCAGCACGTACTCCCCGCCGCTGGTGAAGAAGAAGCGGTGCTGTAGCTTCTCCACCACGAAGTGGGTCAGGAGGTAGGCGATCGCCACCAGCGAGAGGAAGAAGAGGACCGCGATCATGGAGTCATCGCCGCTCAGTCACCGAGCATCTGCCCGGGCCAGTTGACCCGCTCGGTGGGGTCGAAGCCCAAGACGCGCCGGGCGCGGGTCGCGTCGAGGACGGCCGCGTAGTGGAAGCGTCGGCGGTTCATGCCGTAGGAGAAGTCCGAGCCGCGCAGACGGGAGCGCGCCCGGTAGAAGAAGGGCAGGACGCCGCCCGGCAGGGGCAGCCCCACGCGCCCCCACTTCTGGATGGTTGTGCTCAGGGGCAGGGTGTCGGCCCCGCCGATGTTGAACACGCCCTGGACGCCCATGGCGCGGCCGGCGAGCTCCAGAGCCCGCACGGAGTCATCGAGGGAGAGCATGTTGATCATGGGGTCGAAGCCCGCGGGCCGCAGGCAGATCGGCGCCTCCAGGTAGTCGAAGAGCTGGGAGCCGGTGCCCGGTGCCAGGATCTCCGCCATCCGGAGCACGATGATCTCCAGGTTGAAGAGCCCCATGCGCGCGCAGGCGGTCAGGTCCGCCTCGACGCGGTCGCGGATGAACTGCGGGGCGCCGGGGGCGAGGTTGATGGGGTGGTCCTCGGTGATGAGCACCGGCAGGTCGTACTGGACCTGGTAGACCTCGGCGCTGGACTTGAAGACCAGGCGGCGGATGGTGGGGTGCCGCTCGGAGAGGTCCAGCAGGGTGCGCAGGGCCTCGACGTTCTGGGCGCGGACCCGGTGGCCCCGGTCGTTGGCGGAGCGGTGCATGGCCGTGTGGATGACGACCTCGACCTCCAGCTCGCGGGCCACTCCGAACAGCAGCTCGTGGGCCCGGCGGCTGCGCCCCAGGTCGACCTGCTTGTAGACCAGCCGGTCCGGATCCTCGAAGGGCAGCGCCCGATCCGGCGGCTCCAGCCCCACGGCCAGCACCCGCCCCACGGTGTCGTCGGCCAGCAGCTCGCGCACCAGCCGCTCGCCCACGGGGGTCGTCGCGCCCGTGACCATCACGCCCCGGATGGGGCTCCGGAAGAAGCTGTCGCTGTCGATCACGTGAACAGCCTCCCGCCGCGCAGCCTCAGGCCCTCCTCGATCAGCCCCTTCACTGCCTCCTCCACGCGCGCGGACGCCTCGCGCACGCGCTCTGGATCGTCGGCGTCCTCGGGGCGGTAGTCCTTGTCGGTGGGGATGGGGTCGCCGTAGAGGATCCGGTAGCGCACCGGCATGGGCATGGGGGTGAGGGGGATCGGCAGGTAGGGCACGGCCCCGAAGCCGGGGATCTTCGTGAGCTGCGGCATCTGCTCCTCGGCCCCGATGATGGCGACGGGGATGACCGGGGCGCCGTGGCGCATGGCCAGCTCGGCGTGGCCCACCCGCCACTTCTGGAGCTGGTAGCGCTCGGAGAAGTTCTTGCCGATGCCCGGGGTGCCCTCGGGGAAGATCATCAGGATCTCCCCGGTCTCCAGCAGGGCCTTGGCGTTGCCCCGGGAGCCGCCGACCATGCCGCCGCGGGCGAAGAGCACGCCGACCCAGGGGAGGGTGGGGACGAAGTGATCGGCGATCGCGCGGGGGACGCGCCCGGTGTTGCGCACGACGTCCGACCACAACATCATGCCGTCGATGGGCACGGTGCCCGAGTGGTTGCAGGCCAGCACGGCGGGGCCGTCGGTGGGGATCTTCTCGTTGCCGATGGAGATGACCCGGAAGTACTTCTGGTAGAACCAGCGGGTGATCCCGACGCTCATCCGCACGAAGTCCGGGTGCATGCCGAATGGATCGAAGCCGTGACCGGCGTCGTTGATGGTCAGGCCCTCGAGCTCGTCCAGGGTCTCCTGGTCCAGCATCATGTGGGCGAGGCCGCGAGCGATGGCAGGAGGAAAGGGCATAGGCCCCGAGGCTATCGCGAATCCTATCGGCGCGCTTCGTTCAGGGCCGCCGCGGCCTCGTAGGATCGGGCGGCGCCGGCCTCGTCGCCGCTGGCTTCGAGGATGCGTCCCTGGAGGAAGTGCAGGGCGGAGAGGAAGAAGGTGTTGGCGCTGCCGCGCGACAGGCCCTGGCCGATGAGCGTCAGCGAGCGGCCGGAGTCGCCGGCCTGCAGCGCGAAGCTGGCGGCGCGGTAGGCGAAGTCCTGGCCCACCCGGACGTCATCCTCACCGATGAGGGCCTCACAGGCGGTCGCGGCCAGCGCGTAGTCGTCGGAGCGGGTGTAGGTGGCGACCTCGCTCATCACCTGGCTGATGCGCTGGCTGACCCCCGGATCAATATCCGCCGCGAGGTACCACCTGTCGTCGTAGTCCTCGGGCTCCGCCGCGGCGCGCAGGGACGCCAGATCGACGGGCTCGTCGTCCTTCATGAGCTCATCAGCGGGGGCGCTGGGGCCGGCCGCGGCGGCGCTCGAGGGCTTGGCGCGAGCGCTGATTGTCTCCAGGACGGCGCCCGCCTCATCGGGCTCGGCCTCGGCGAAGGCCTCCTTCTCCTCCTTCTCCTCCTTCTCCTCCTTCTCCTCCACATCTGCCAGCTCTTCCAGCTCTTCCTCTTCCAGGTCGAGGTCGGCGACGGCGTCACCGGTGGCGAGATCGCCCGCGTCCGCCGCGCTGCCCGCGCTGCCGCTCAGGAGGCCGCCCCCCGCCGCCGCGTTGGCGTCTCTGGAGGGCGCGTCCGCCATCTGGGCCTGCAGCTCCAGAACCTCGGGCTCCGGGGTGGGCTCGCTGGCGGAGAGCAGCTCGCTCAGATCGGCGCTCTGAGAGGTCGGCGCGCCCGCCTCGTCCTGCGCGACCATGGGGAGGCCGACGGTGATGAGCAGCGCCGCGGCGGCCGCCATCATGCCGCCGCCGCCGGCGGCGTAGCGCCACCACTTCCGGCGGGGCTTCAGGTCGACGACGACCTCGGGCTCGCGGGGGGCGAGGGCCGCCTCGCGGGTGACCGCTGGCGCCTCGGGCTCCTCCTCGTCGATCGCTGGGAACTCCGAGGGCTGCTGGGTCGTGGGCGTTGGGGCCACACTCACCGCCCGGCTCTTCTTGCCCGGGGTGAACTGGATGACCTTGGAGGTGCGCTTCGGGGGCGGGGTCGGTGCGCCGAAGGCGGCGTCCTGCGGCGCGCCGAACGCGGCCTCCAGTGGGTTCTGGGGCGTCGCGTCGCTGTCCTCGTCGGCGGTCTCTTCGCGGGGAGCTCCGCTGATCCGGTTCATCACCGGCGGCGCGCGGAAGGGGATGGGGGCGGAGGGGCGCTGGCCGATCCCGAAGGCCTGGGTCACGTCCTCGTCGTCCGGCGTGATGTCCTCGATGGCGGTGAGGCCCTCGATGGAGGTCGCGGTGATCTCCGCGTCGCTCACGGGGCCGGAGTCGGGCGCGTCCAGGTGCAGGTCCACATCGGTGGGCGGGCCGTCAGCGCTCAGGTCGGGGTCGGTCACCGGCCCGTCCGGATCGGTCGCGGGGCCGTCGTCGAACGCGTCGGTGATGGGCCCCTCGGCGTACTCGGACTCGGCGGTCGGGAGCCGGAACATCTCCGTGGCGCCCTCGTCGTCGTCGTCCTCGGCGAGCGCCGCGGCCAGCTCGGCGGTGCTCAGCGGCACGGAGCGCGGGGGCGGCGCGGGGGTGCTCGCGGCCAGCAGGGTCGGAGCCAGGATCTCCTCCAGAGTCACGCGCGGCGCCGGCGCCCTGTCGGGCTGCATGACGTAGATCGCCTCCAGGACATCGTCGTCGATGCCCTCGGGAGCGCTCTGGTCGGCGGAGCCGTCCAGCCACTCAGCGAGCAGTCTTGCCTGGCGATCTTCGTTCATCTGGGCGGGTACTTCTTGCGAAAGGCTTTGGTTGCGCGGTGAAGGATGACGTCGAAGTTCCCCACTGAGACACCCAGGACGCGGGCACACTCCTCCCGGTCCTTGTCTTCCAGGAGTCTGAGCCGAAGGGCCAGGGCGTAGCGGGGATTCAACAGAACGAGGGTCTCCTCGATGAGCGCCCGCGTCTCGGCCCGGTCGGAGACCTGGTCGGGGTTGGGGCTGGGGGTTCCGGTTGTGTGGCTGTAGGGTTCCTGCTCGACCGCGTCGCGGAGCTTCGCCTGGCGGCTGTGGGCCCTGTGGACGTCCAGCGCGCGGTTGATGGCGATGCGACGCAGCCAGAAGAAGACGCTGCGGCCTTGGGGGGCGTACTGATGGATGCGCTCCAGGGCGAGCCGGAAGGTGTCCCGCAGGACGTCCTCCGCCAGCTCGACCACCGGCAGCCTGGGGAGGATCGCCTGACGGTAGATCCGCTCCCCGTACCACTCGTACAGCTCACCCAGCGCCGAGGGGTCTCCCGACTTCAGGCGGTCCACGACCGCCTGCTCCCTGTCGAGGGGAGCCAGCGGGGCGTCTGCGCGCGCCTGGGGGGGTGGTCTCAAGTCGAACCATCTCCTCACCTCCGCTCGGGGAACGGAGAGGGTTGCCGCTAGCTTACACCTCGAATCACATCTGGCGGAGCGAGGAGGTTGCCCCGGTCCAGAATCCAGGCTGGATCCAGCCTCGACTTCAGCGCTCGAAATGCCTCGATCACGTCGTCACCAACCATCTCTGCGAGGTGCGAGACCTTCAGCTTGCCGATGCCGTGCTCGGCGCTCACCGTGCCCCCCAGCGCCACCGCGCGGCGGGACAGCTCCCGGTAATAATCGCGGGCAACCGCCAGGGACTCCGGGGAGTCTGGCAGCATGTTCAGGTGCAGGTGATTGTCCCCGATGTGGCCGAACAGCACCGAGCGGACCGGCGCGGCGGCGTAGGCCGCCATCATCTCCCGCAGCGCGGCGTCCGGCACTGAGAGGTCCGTGCCGACCTTGGGCATGCCGTTGGCGATGACGAGCTCGTTGACCCCGGCGGGGACCGCGTGTCGGATGCGGTAGAGGCGCTCCAGGGAGGGGCCGTCCTGGGCGAAGAGCGTGTCGTCCACCAGCGAGGTGTGCGCCTCCACCAGCGCGAACCACGCCTCCATCAGGTCGTCCTCGGTCTCCGGGCGGGTCTCCTGCTCGCACCACACAGCCGCGACGGCGCCCTCGGGGATGTTGGGCTCCCGCGCCCGTATCAGCGCGAGGCTGCCCTCGTCGTAGAACTCCAGGAGCCTGGGGGAGACCGGCGCGCCCGCGCCGCGGGCCCCGGCGCGGGCGTCCTCCACGAAGGCCAGCGCGCGCTCGAGGTCCAGGAAGAAGACGAGCACGGAGAACACGCCCGCGGGCAGGTCCGTGAGCCTGAGGGTCGCCCGGGTGATGACGCCGAGGGTGCCCTCCTGGCCGATGAAGAGGTCCAGCAGGTTGTCCGCGGGGTAGTAGCCGGCGGCGGTCTTCACCGCGGGCTCGGTCCAGCGGGGGACCGGCCAGTCCGCGGGGATGGGGGTGTCCCGATCGGCCTCGATGATCTGGCCGTCCGGCAGCACCACCTGGACCGACTCGACCCAGGGGCGGGTGGGGCCGTAGGCGAAGGTGCGGGCGCCGGAGGCGTTGCAGGCGATGGCCGCGCCCAGGGAGCACTCCCGGCGGGAGGTGGGGTCGGGGGGGAAGAGCCGCCCCCGGGCCTCCACCGCGTCCTGGAGCTCACCGAGCAGCACGCCGCCCTCGGCGACGGCGCGGTCGTCGTCGATGGAGAGGATCCGGTCGAGGCGCTCGGTCGACAGCAACCAGCCGCCGCTCGGCACGGGGCCGCCGGTGGTGCTGGTGCGGCGCGCGGTGATCGTCAGGGGGATGCGATCGCGCTGACACCGGGCCATCACCGCCGCGACCTCCTCGACGCTGCGCGGCCGGACCAGCGCCTCGGCGCTGCCGTGGGTGTTGGAGGCGTCGGTGAGGTAGCCCTCGATGATCTCGGGATCGGTGATCGGGGCCGGTTGGTTCTCGGGGGCGCTCAAGGCTGCCTCAGAAGCGGCCGCTGAAGCCCAGGACGGGGGCGTCATCGATGAAAATGAGGGTGCCGCCGCCAGCGATCGCGATGCCGCCCACGGCCCACAGCGCGTAGGCCGTGCGGGCCCGGGGGACCGCCTCGTTGTCGTAGTAGGTGACGGCCTCGTTGTAGTTGTTGGGGGCCAGCTCGTCCTGAGCGATGTTGTAGGCCTCCACGGCGTTGGAGAAGGAGGAGACGCCGCCGATGACCAGGCCGGTGCCCAGCACGGCGAGCCCGCCGCCGGCCCAGATCTTGCCCCTGCCGCTTCGCTCCTTGTCGGCGCTGCCCGTGGCGCCGTCGTTGGCGGTCGCGGAGCCGACCGCGCCGGTCCTGGTGAGCGACAGCTTGATGGACTCGTCGTCGCCAGCGCTGACGCTGACGGTCTTCTCGAGCAGATCGTAGCCGTCCAGCTCCGCGCCCACGAGGTGCTGCCCGGCGGAGACGCCGTTGATGGTCACGGGGCCGCTCTCGGGCTGGGCCGCGCCGTCGAGGTAGACGGTGGCCTCGAGGGGCTCGACCAGCACGCTCAGGGAGCCGGTGCCGTTCTCGTAGAGGGTGAAGTTGTACTCGTAGACCTGCCCCATCTCGACGTCGAGTTCGCGGCGCTGGTCGATGTACCCGGGCGCGGAGACCTCGAGGGTGTGCTCGCCGCACTCCGCGTTGATGCCGGCGCCGGCGTTCTGCTGGAGCTTGCCGTCCAGGGTGACCGACGCGGTGGTGGGGGTGGTCTTGATCTGGAGCAGGCTGCCCATGGGCTGCAGCTCCAGGTCGATCCGGGTGAGCTTGTCCGGGGTGATGTCGATCTGCTTGACCGCCGTGACGCAGTCACCCTTGACCTGGATCATGTGGTTGCCAGCGGGGAGCCCTTCGAGGGTCGCTGGGGTGGTCTCGCCGGTGTCCACGCCGTCAATGAAGATGGCGCCCGTCTGGCCTCCGCCGACTTTGACGAACAGATCGCCGGTGTCGGCGGCGAGGGCCGCGGGGGTGAACGCGAACAGAAATACAGCAGGGAGCATCGGTCGCATCACCCGATCCTATCCCTTGTTATCGGGAGACGCGACCCGGAGAGGTCACGGAGGAGTTGATGACGCCATTTGGCATCCGTAAGCGGCTGAAGAAGATGATGGGGCTCGGCGGCGATGAGGCGCCGGATGATCTGCCGGCGCGCAAGGCCCGCCCCAAGATCACGATCACCCTCGTCGACACGGAAGGCGAGGAGGAGACCTGCAAGGCCCCCGCGGGCTCTTCGCTGCTCTTCGCCACCGGCAACATGGCGAAGCCGTTGGGATCCGGCTGCGCCGACGCGACCTGCGCCACCTGCCGCTGCGAGGTGCTTGAGGGCGAGGATCACGTGAGCCCCCAGTCCGGTCGGGAGCGCGCGACCCTGAAGGAGAACGGCTTCTCCGAGGATCTGCGCCTGGGCTGCCAGGCCGAGATCCTGGGCCAGGACATCGCGGTCAAGATCCGCGGCTACGAGTTCGTCATCTGAGCCTGGAGAATTCAGTCGCCACGGGGCGCCGGTGGGTTCCGCTGCTGATCGCCCCGAACGACTCAGGCGAACCAACGTCACACCTCCAGTCACGGGTTCTTCAACTCCCAACGTGACAATTGGTGATGTCGGCGCTTCGATGCTTCGTGGTATCCCCGCAGACTGTGGAGGGTCTCATGTCTTGGAGCACCGAGCGCAGCAGGCGGCTCCTGCTGGCTTCAATCGCGATCTATGTCGCGCACGCCTTCGTCCACCGGGAGGCCCTGTTCGTCGACGCGGCGATACCCGCCGCCATGGCGGATAACCTCGCCTCGGGGCTCGGCTTCGCGGCCTATCCCGGGGCGGCGTGGGTGGAGGGCTTCACCTCGCCGCTGTGGGTGCTGTTGCTCACGCCAGCCGCCCTGCTGGGGCTGCCGACGACAGTCGCCGCGCAGCTGCTCGGGGTCGCGCTCGGCGCCGGCGGGCTGGCGCTCTCCTGGCAGCTCGCCCGGCGCATGGTCCCCGACCCCCGAGCGGCGCTCGCCGCGCCGCTCTTCCTCGCTTGCAGCACGACCTGGGTGACGTGGTCGGTGTCCGGTATGGAGTATGTGCCCTTCGGCACGCTGCTGCTGGCCGCCATCACGCGGCTGATCGTCGAGCGGGATGAGCCGACCCGGAAGCCACTGTCCGCGCTGCTCCTCGGCCTGCTGGTGCTGGCGCGGCCCGAGGGGCTGGTGTTCGCGCTGGCCCTCGGCGCGAGCTGGGTCTTCACCGTTCGGGGGCGCGGCCGGCTGATCCGGCTGGTGCTGCTGTCAGCGCCGCTGCTCATCTGGCAGGCGGTCCGGGTCGCGGGGTTCGGCGAGGGCGCTGGCGTCGCGGTCCATCTGAGCCTGGAGCGCCTGCAGCTCTCGGGCAGCGCGGGCTGGCGCTACCTCGCGGAGTTCTCAGATGAAGGGCGACTCCTGCTGCTGGCCGCTGTCATCGCGGGCGCGTTCCTGGGGCGCGGCCAGGGGCTCCTCCGGCGCTTGCTGATCACCGGTGTGCTGGTCGGCGCCGCCTGGGCGTGGCTGGTGCAGGGCGACTGGGCGCAGGGGCACCGCCTGCTGGTGCCGGTCGTCGCGGTCGCGGCTCCGCTGCTGGCGGCGGGACTCAGCGGCGCGCTGCGGCTCCGCCGTGGCGGTCGGGTCGCGTTCGCGCTGCTCTTGCTGGGGGTGCTGGGGGTGGAGCTCGCCGACTCGGATCATCACCGCTACGCGACCAGCGTCGCGGAGGTCCGGCTCCGTATCGCGCACATCCAGGCACACGCCGACAGCATCGGGCTCGAGGATATCGCCGTCGCGGACGTTGACGTGGGGCCCTTCTACCTCGACACCGACTGGCCGGTGGTGGACTGCTCCGGGCGCTTCGATGTGGCGCTCGCGCAGGAGTATACGGAGGCGGCGGTCGCGCGCCGCGTGTTGGAGGAGGCCCGGCCCACCTATGTGCATGTACACGGCGGCTGGGCCTCGAAGAGCGGACTCCTGAAGCACCCGGACTGGGACGCGACGTATGTGGAGATCCCCGGATATGAGATGGCGAACGGCCACACCCACGTGGGCACCTATGTCCGCCGGGAGCTGCTGCCCGATGGGGGTCGTTGAGGAGCGCTGGAGATCGACACGTCGGGTCGCTGGTGGGCGCCGCTGCTGATCGCCCCGACGCTCGCGGTCGCCTGCCCGCTCGTCGCGCTGGCGCTGCCTCCGGGGGTCGCCTGGGGGGCCATCGGCGCGGCGACGCTGCTCACCCTGCCCGCGTGGCTGCTGTTCCTCTCGCCGCTGGTCGCCGCGCTGGTGGCCCGCCGCAGCGGGCGCCGGCTGGTGCCGGGGCTGGCCGCAGCGGCGGGGCTGGCGGTCGCCGTCGGGGTTCTGCCCGCCTCCGCCAGCGGCGGGGAACGCTGGGTGATCGTCGGCGCCAACACCCTCTCCTGGGTCGACGGCGCCGGGGAGCTGGCGTGGTTCCTGGGATCCATCGGCGCGGACGTGATCATCACCGTGGAGCGGCGGGCGGACGATCTCCCTGGCATGGCGCGGGTCGCCGATAACTACTCGGACGACTTCAAGGTCTCCCGGCAGACGGCGGTGTTCTGTCGGGAGGGGCTGCGCTGTGAGGGCGGGGTCTCCGCGCTGTTCGGCGCGCCGGGCTGCGGCATGCCGGTGGGTGTGGCGCGGGTCGACGGCCAGCTCTGCACAATCGGCGTCCATGTGCCGCCGCCGGTCAGCGGCTGCGTGGAGGGGCGCGCGGCCTATGTGGAGGCGGTCACGTCGCACCTCGACGGCGGCAGAGTCGTTGACGACTGGCTGGGCTGTGAGGCCGGGGATCCAGCGGTGCTGGTCGGGGACTTCAATGACGTGCCCGGCGGCGCGGTCTATCGGGCTTTTCGCGCCCGGGGTTTTGGCGACGCGCTGCCCTGGCAGGCCCCCCGGGCGGGGAGCTGGCCGGCGGGCGGGGGGTATCCGCCGCTGCCGTTCTTCCGCCTGGATCACGCGCTGCCCGGCGATGTCGCCACGGGGGGCGCGAAGATCATCCCGGTGCCGGGCTCGGATCACCGGGGGGTGTGGCTGGAGGTGCTGAAGCCGCGCGAGTGACGTGACTCGGTGGTCTCAGTGGTCTCAGTCGTCGAACTGATCGAAGTCCGGCGCGCGCTTCTGGAAGAAGGCGCCGATGGCCTCGGCGGTCTCCGGTGAGGAGAGCCGGCTGATGAAGATCTCCGCCTCGCGCTGGATGGCGGCGTGGACGGCCTCCCGGTCGGGCTGGCGGATGAGCGCCTTGGCGTCGCGCATGGCGCCCGGGGGTTGCTTGGCGAGGTGGTGGGCGCGGGCGAGGGCGTGATCCCAGACCTCGTCGGCGGGGAGGGCGGCGTTCAGGAAGCCACCCTCCAGGGCGAGGTCGACGCCGAAGCGATCGCCGGTGAGGAGGAGCTCGGCGGCTCTGCGGTAGCCGAGGGCGCGGGGGAGGAGGTAGGTGCTGCCGGCCTCGGGGGCGAGCCCGAGCTGGACGAAGGGCATGCGGAAGGTGGTGTCGTCGGCGGCGTAGGCGAGGTCCGCGTAGAGGAGCATGGTGACGCCGATGCCGACGGCGGCGCCGTGGGCGGCGATGACCCAGGGCTTGGGGAAGTCGACCATGGCGGAGAGGAAGCGGGCGACGGGGCTGTCCGGCCCGGTGGGCGGGTTGGCCATGAAGTCCATGAGGTCGTTGCCGGCGCAGAAGGTGTCGCCCTCGCCGCCGAGGAGGACGGCGCGGACCTGCTTGTCGGTGGCGGCTTCATTCAGGGCGTCGGCGAGGGCGGCGTACATGTCGAGGCTGAGCGCGTTCTTTTTGTGGACGCGGTTGAGGCGCAGGACGAGGACGCGGCCGTCCATGGACTTCAGGACTTTGTCGCTCATGGGAGGGGGCTCCAGGAGGTTGGACGGGAGTTGGGAGGGGCTCCTCTTAACGTGGGGAGGTTGTGGGGAGGTTGGGGAGTGGTGAGCGCTCATCTGTCCCTGTCCCTGTCCCCCGCGTGCTCAGCGGTGCTCGATCGAGCGGTGCTCGACCGAGCGGTGCTCGACCGAGCGGTGCTCGACCGAGCGCTCCTCCCCTTTGGAGCGGCTTTGAGCCGCTTCAGAGCGACTCGCACGCGCCGCATCCCCACCCTCTCGCTGAGCCCCCACCTTTCACCAGAACACGCCGCATCCCCACCCTCTCGCTGAGCCCCCACCTTTCACCAGAACACGCCGCATCCCCACCCTCTCGCTAAGCCCCCACCTTTCACCAGAACGCGCCGCATGGCGCGCGCCAACTGCGAAGAGGCCCCTTTGAGGAACGCGACGTCCCAGCGCCGCACACTAGAGGGTGTTGCGACGTCAGATGCCTCGCCGCAAGGCGACATCAGGAGGCAAGACCTTGCGAACACGTGGACGGTTTTCGACGGAGCCCAGGTGTTGTTGTTCTGCCATCCCACGCTGTAAAACCGGCCAGGTTTCGCAATGGATGCAAACCCAAGTGGGCTTGCCAGACGACCCGAGAGTCACTGCACAGGGGTCCTCCAGACCGGGTGGCAAGGCGACGACGACGAGGAACGAGGAGGAGAACTTGCCTGAGAGGGGAAGCGCAGGTTCCCCTTTAGAGACAACGCCGGTTGGCAGCGGCGAATCCGTCAAAGTGGCCAAAACCCGCACTAACGACCACGATCCATGCGGCAGCCGCGCTCACGCTGAGCAACACGAGCCATGCGGCAGCCCAACCCGTGCCCCCCCAGACCCCAGGCATCAGCGGCTCCGTAGCCCCGAGCGT
>Ga0316204_10007634_pt1 | contig 15645 bp, 19 predicted proteins | sample 6monrhotite_MG_2_FD_205661 | JGI IMG/M metagenome (GOLD analysis project Ga0316204, IMG submission 205661) | Microbial mat bacterial communities from mineral coupon in-situ incubated in ocean water Damariscotta River, Maine, United States -... | ecosystem: Environmental > Aquatic > Marine >... | reverse complement strand
AAAAAGGTGTAATGAGACCAGGGCATGTACAAATACGTGTACTGGATATGAAAGAAGCATTAAAACACTATGTTGATTTGCTCGGTCTTATTGAAACAGATAGAGATGAATCAGGCCGAGTGTATTTAAAAGCTTGGAGTGAAGTAGATAAGTTTTCTGTGGTTTTGCGCGAAGCGGATGAACCAGGATGCGACTTTATGGCTTTCAAGGTCGTTGACGAAGATGCTTTAAATCAACTTGAAAAAGACTTAATTGCATTTGGTTTAACGGTTACGCATCTTGAAGCGAACGAGTTAAAAGATTGTGGCAGGCGGATACAATTTACCTCAGCGTCGGGACATTGCTTTGAGTTATACACCGATAAAAAATATACCGGCAAATGGGGCTTAAATGAAGTCAATCCTGAAGCTTGGCCCCGCGGCCTGAAAGGCATGAAAGCGGTCAGATTCGACCACTGTTTGTTTTATGGCGATGCACTTGATGAAACCTATGATTTATTTGTGAACGTACTAGGATTCTATTTGGCGGAACAAGTCATTGAACCTGACGGTAATCGGATAGCACAATTCTTATCGCTCTCTACTAAAGCTCACGACGTCGCATTTATCATGCATGAAGAAAAAGGCAAGTTCCATCACGCGTCGTTTTATTTAGAAACATGGGAAGATGTTTTGAGAGCAGCTGACCTGATATCTATGGAGGATGTACCAATAGATATAGGCCCAACGCGCCATGGTTTAACGCACGGTAAAACAATTTATTTCTTTGACCCATCAGGTAATCGCACTGAAGTATTTGCAGGGGGTGATTACAACTACCCTGACCACAACCCCGTCACATGGAAGGCAGAAGATTTAGGCAAAGCCATCTTCTATCACGACCGCGTATTGAACGAAAGATTTTTATCAGTTTTAACTTAAACAGAATCTTAGCGAGTAGCGCTCTTCTGAATCTAATTAAGTCAAAAATGTAGAAGGTTGAAAGAGATAACAATGAAAGAATATAAGCATTTTATTAATGGCAAATATGTTGCGTCTGAAAGTGGAAAAACGTTTGAGAATCGCTGTCCAGTAGATAACAGTTTGTTAGGTAATATTCATGAAGCGGGCGAAGCGGAAGTTGATGCAGCGGTACAAGCTGCCAAAGCGGCACTGAAAGGTCCGTGGGGAAAATTTACTCAAGCAGAACGTACTGTGTTACTGAATAAAGTCGCCGACCGAATCAACGAGCGTTTTGACGAATTTTTACATGCTGAATGTTTGGATACCGGCAAGCCTCATAGTATGGCAAGTCATATTGATATTCCGAGAGGGGCGGCTAACTTTAAAGCCTTTGCTGAAACGTTGGCGAATCATCCGACCGAAAGCTTCCGTCTAGATACACCCGATGGTAAAGGGGCTGTTAATGTTGGTCAACGCACCCCTAAAGGAGTGATTGCGGTTATTTCTCCGTGGAATCTACCTTTATTGTTAATGACATGGAAAGTTGGGCCGGCCATGGCTTGCGGCAATACCGTTGTTGTAAAACCTTCAGAGGAAACACCTGCCACTACCACATTACTTGGTGACGTTATGAACGAATGTGGTGTGCCACCTGGTGTATTTAACGTGGTACATGGCTTTGGTGGAAATTCTGCAGGTCAATTTTTAAGCAGTCATCCTTTGGTTGATGCAATAACATTTACCGGTGAAACCTCTACTGGCGAAACTATTATGAAAGCAGCTTCTGTTGGCTTACGCAATATTTCTATGGAGTGCGGCGGTAAAAATCCAGGTATTGTTTTCGCTGACTGTGATTTAGAAAAAGCTATTGAGGGCACAATGCGCTCGGCGTTTGTTAACTGTGGTCAAGTGTGTCTTGGTACTGAACGAGTTTACGTTGAGCGGTCCATTTTTGACATCTTCGTAAAACGAATGAAGGAAGGTGTAGCGCAATTAAAATTAGGTCGTCCTGAAGATATAGAAGCCAATTTCGGTCCGCTAGTGAGTCTTAAACATAGAGAGAAAGTTCACTCTTATTATCAATTAGCGGTTAAAGAAGGCGCCACTGTTGAAATCGGCGGTGGAATACCTGATATGGGTGAGGACCTTAATGATGGTGCTTGGATAGAGCCGACAATTTGGACCGGACTTGCCGACGATGCACGTGTAATACGAGAAGAGATTTTTGGTCCTTGTTGCCATATTCGGCCCTTTGATACTGAAGAAGAGGTTATAGCACTGGCAAATGACACCAACTATGGCTTAGCCGCGGCAGTTTGGACAGAAAATAGTGCACGGGGAATCCGAGTTGCCGAACAAATAGAGTCAGGTTTGGTATGGATAAATAGTTGGTTTTTACGTGATCTAAGAACCGCGTTTGGTGGTGCAAAACAATCAGGTATTGGTCGCGAAGGCGGTGTTCATGGCCTCGAGTTTTATACTGAATTGAAGAATATCTGTATCAAGCTATAAACCGCGGCACAGGTTAACCGAAAATGACAAATACACCGACATTAAAGGACAATTTTATGACAAATATTAACAATCCAGAAATCGGACAGATGATCGATGTAAAAGGTGTAAAAACTAATGTTCACGATATCGGGTCCGGCGCGCCAGTCATGCTGATCCATGGCTCCGGCCCTGGAGTAACAGCCTGGGCAAATTGGCGTCTGGCTATGCCGGAACTGGCCAAAAACCACCGGGTAATAGCTCCAGACATGCTCGGTTTTGGCTATACCGAAAGGCCAGCGAGTAGCTTGTGTAACGTCGACCGTTGGATAAACCACACTATAGACTTACTAGATGTACTAGGTATAGAACGCACCGATCTTATTGGTAATTCTTTTGGTGGAGGGCTCGCGCTAGCGCTGGCTATCCGCTTTCCACAGCGAGTGCGTCGTTTGGCGTTAATGGGGAGTGTAGGTGTGCCATTTAAACTCACCCCTGGGCTCAATGCCGTTTGGGGCTATGAACCGTCGTTGCAAACAATGAAAGGCTTACTTGATGTTTTTGCCTATGACCGAAACTTAGTAACAGATGAACTGGCTGTACTGCGCTATGAAGCTAGTATACGGCCGGGCTTTCAAGAATCGTTTTCTTCTATGTTTCCAGCGCCTAGACAGCGATGGGTAGATGCCTTAGAAAGTAAAGAAAGTGACATACGGGCTCTCACGCACGAAACGCTGATTTTGCATGGACGAGAAGATCAAGTCATTCCATTGCAAACCAGCCAGACTCTTTTCGAGTGGCTACCCAATGCCCAACTACACATGTTTGGTCATTGTGGACATTGGACGCAAATAGAACATGCCGCACGTTTTTCTAAACTGGTGGTAGATTTTCTGGCAGAAGCCGAAACAAATTAGCAAGAGACTGAGGACATTATGAATAAACAACAAATTCTGGCTTGTGGGGACGAACTCTACAACGCGATTTTACAAAGGAAAACAGTCAAGCCTTTAACTCAGCGTTTCAATGACATTAGTATTGAAGATGCTTACCACATCTCGCTACGAATGGTCGAACGCAGGGTGCAAGCGGGTGCAAAAATTATTGGCAAAAAAATAGGGGTTACCTCTAAAACTGTTCAGGACATGCTTAATGTTCATCAGCCTGATTTTGGATATCTCACCGATGATATGGCTTATAGCCAAGGTGAAGAAATGCCGATCTCCGAAAAGCTGATCCAGCCAAAGGCTGAGGGAGAAATTGCATTTATCCTTAAAAAAGATTTGATTGGCCCAGGCATTACCAATGCTGATGTATTGGCCGCAACCGAATGTGTCATACCGTGCTTCGAAATTGTCGACTCCCGTATTGAAGACTGGAATATCAAAATTCAAGACACCGTTGCCGACAACGCTTCATGCGGCCTTTTTGTTTTAGGTGACAAAGCGGTTAGCCCAAGCAAGGTCGATCTTTCGACTTGCGGAATGGTGGTTGAAAAAAATGGCCAAATTATATCTACCGGAGCCGGCGCTGCGGCGCTCGGCAGTCCGGTTAATTGTGTGACCTGGTTAGCCAACACACTGGGGCAGTTCGGTATTCCGCTTAAAGCAGGGGAAGTGATCCTGTCAGGTTCTTTAGTCCCGCTAGAACCGGTTAAAGCAGGTGATTTCATGAGTGTCAGCATTGGTGGAATTGGCAACGCTTCCGTCCGTTTTGTCTAACTATAGGAATGTTAACGATGTCTAAAAAATTAAAAGCGGTAATTATCGGTCCGGGTAATATCGGCACTGATTTACTGATGAAAATAATGCGTTCAGACTGGATAGAGCCGGTTTGGATGGTAGGAATTGATCCTGAATCTGCAGGCTTAAAACGAGCTGCAGAAATGGGTATTAAAATTTCGACCACGGGTGTTGATGGCATGCTGGAAAAAGTCATTGAGGATGATATTAGAATTGCGTTTGATGCCACATCAGCCTATGTGCATGCTGAAAACAGCCGCAAGCTTAATGAGCTTGGAGTCATCATGATTGATTTAACGCCAGCAGCTATTGGCCCATTTTGTGTCCCTCCAGTTAATCTGAAACAGCATGCCGAAAAACTGGAAATGAATGTCAACATGGTCACTTGTGGTGGACAAGCTACTATTCCGATGGTTGCGGCTGTTTCGCAAGTGCAAGAAGTCGAATATGGCGAAATTGTTGCCACTGTGTCATCTCGTTCTGTTGGGCCGGGCACGCGTCAAAATATTGATGAGTTCACTCGCACAACTTCGGGTGCTGTTGAAAAAGTTGGTGGCGCGAAAAAGGGTAAGGCAATAATTGTTATCAACCCTGCCGAGCCACCATTAATGATGCGTGACACTATTCACTGTTTAACTAAAGAATCACCCGATCAGGCTAAAATAATCGAGTCGGTGCACAACATGGTTAAAGAAGTTCAGAAATACGTACCCGGTTATAAATTAGTTAATGGCCCTGTTTTTGATGGCAACAAAGTCTCAGTATTTATGGAAGTAAGAGGTTTGGGTGATTTTTTGCCTGAATACGCAGGAAACCTCGACATAATGACGGCCGCCGCGCTGCGCACTGCAGAAATGTTCGCCGAAGAATCTTATAACCAGACAATCAAATTACCAGTGAGAGGTTAAAGTAATGGACTTAAAAGGTAAGAAAGTAACGCTCCATGACATGAGCCTGCGCGATGGTATGCATGCCAAACAACATCAAATATCGATAGATCAAATGGTTGCTGTTGCGACCGGATTAGATGAAGCCGGTATTCCGCTAATTGAAGTTACCCATGGAGACGGCTTAGGCGGAGCATCGTTAAACTACGGTTTTCCAGCCCATACAGATGAAGAGTATCTCAATGCGGTAGTGCCTAAGATGAAAAACGCTAAAATATCGGCCTTATTGTTGCCTGGTATTGGAACGGTTGATCACCTAAAAATGGCTCGCGATTGCGGCGTCCACACCATCCGAGTGGCCACTCATTGTACTGAAGCAGATGTGTCTGAACAGCATATTGGTTTGGCGGCAAAAATGAAAATGGACACAGTTGGCTTCCTAATGATGGCCCACATGGTCAGTGCTGAAAAAATTCTGGAACAAGCTAAATTAATGGAGAGTTACGGTGCCAACTGTATTTATTGCACAGATTCCGCCGGTTATATGTTGCCTGATGAAGTCTCGCATAAAATCAGTGTTTTGCGGGCTAACCTTAATCCGGCAACGGAACTGGGTTTTCATGGTCATCACAATATGGGAATGGCTATTGCTAACTCGTTAGCAGCAGTCGATGCAGGGGCTAATCGCATTGACGGTTCGGTTGCCGGTTTAGGAGCTGGAGCAGGTAACACGCCTTTAGAGGTCTTTGTAGCGGTACTGGATCGTATGCAAGCTGTTCATGGTGTTGATTTGTATAAGATAATGGATGTGGCGGAGGATCTAGTTGTCCCGCTAATGGACCACCCAATACGGGTTGACCGCGACGCACTAACGCTTGGTTATGCTGGTGTTTATAGTTCCTTTTTGTTATTTGCCCAGCGTGCAGAAGCAAAATATGGCATCCAGGCACGCGATATTTTAGTAGAGCTAGGCAAGCGCGGCACTGTTGGTGGACAAGAAGATATGATTGAAGATTTAGCGTTAACAATGGCTAAAGATAAGGGGTTGATATAATGGGAAATTTGAAAAAACAACAGGTTGAAGAGCTTGCCAAACATCTTGAAGATGCCGAGTTGCAGGCCTATGAAGTAACCAAAATAACCGACGACTTTCCAGATATGACCTATGAGGATGCTTTCAATATCCAGTGGGAAATTCGACGCCGCAAGGAAGCCCGCGGAACAAAAATTGTAGGCATGAAAATGGGCTTAACGTCTTGGGCCAAAATGGCGCAGATGGGTGTAGAAAAGCCCTGTTATGGCTTTTTGGCAGACTATTTCTCAATACCGGATGGTGGGCAAATAAAGCATGATGAACTGATCCATCCAAAAGTTGAAGCTGAACTGGCCTTTGTAACCAAAGCGCCTTTGAAGGGACCCGGGATCCATATCGGTGACGTTTTACGCGCCACTGATTTTGTAATGCCTGCGGTGGAAATCATAGATTCCCGATACAAAGATTTCAAATTTGACTTAAAAAGTGTCATTGCCGACAACTCCTCGTCCAGTCGTTTTGTGGCTGGCGGAACAATGGCCAAACCTGAAGACCTAGATTTGAAAAACTTGGGTGTGGTAATGGAAGTCAACGGTGAGGTCGTGCAATTAGGAGCTGGCGCTGCTGTATTGGGCCATCCAGCATCGTCTGTTGCCATGCTAGCTAATATGCTGGCAGAACGAGGTGAACACATCCCTGCAGGTACCTTTATCATGATTGGCGCAATTACCGCTGCAGTGCAAGTGAATAAAGGCGACTCTTTTTGTGTTCGTTATCAGAATTTGGGTACCGTATCTGGTAAGTTTGTTTAACAAAGAACAGCTGGGTAGATACATTAAGTGAAAGAGAAAGCGGGCACCATCCCCTTATACAATGGCAAAAAATGATATTTGTGAGCCAGGTGATGAAGGGCCTGTCACAGTCTGTATCTCCCGTAAAATAAAATCGGGATGCGAAACCAAGTATGAAAAATGGATTTCGGGTGTCATTGACGCCGCTTCTGATTTTGTTGGTCACATGGGGTGCAATGTCCTTCGACCTGCTCCTGCGACAGGTGATAAATATGTTATTATCTATCGTTTTGATAACTATGCTAATTGCATGAAGTGGGAGCTATCATACTTGCGTCAGCAGTGGTTAGACAAACTGGAGAGCATCGTTGAAGGCGAATCCAGTACCTGTCGGAACACTGGATTGGAATTCTGGTTTGATCTGCCGGAACTCCCGATAAATAAAAAACCCTCGCCCCACAAAATGGCATTGGTGCTGGTCGTTATTGTCTATATATTAGTGATGGCAATAAATATCATATTTGAGTCATTATTCGAGGGGATGAATAGTTGGTTACGCAGTTTAATTGTGGTGATTGGCTAGGTTTTATTACTAACCTATATTGTTATGCCGAGGGTTACAAGATGGCTGAAAGACTGGTTATTCGATAACTAATATCAATTCATATATTAGGTTTAAAACAGGAGCACAAAGAAATGCCCATAGCGCAAATAAATATTATTGAAGGAAGAACTGATGAGCAAAAAGAAGCGCTGATCAATGAAGTGACAGATGCCATTGTACGTGCGATTGGTGCACCTAAGCAAAGTGTTCGGGTAATTATTAATGAAATGCCCAAGCAAAATTTTGGTATCGCGGGTGAATCAGTGAAGAAAATAGGCAGATAAAGACTAAACCACGAATTCAAAACCATGAACTTGATGCGATTTCTCTTGCTTCACCAGCTCAAGGCAAATGTGGTGTATTTGGCTCTAATTGCAAACTAAATAGAAGTAACCAGACGATCGTCATTTAGGGGTTTATCCCAGTAGGGTGGTGAACCATAATATCCCTCAATGAAATCAATAAAACACCTGACTTTATTTGGCAGTAATTTTCTGTGGGCATAAACGGCATACAAACCCACGGGTTCTGGTTCAAACTCAGGCAGTACCACGATGAGCTTGCCACTACTAATTGCCTCGCTGGCAATAAATGTCGGTTGCAATGCTAAACCCGCACCGGTTATTGCGGCCTCAACCAGTACATCACCATTATTGCTATGAAATTGACCGCTGCGCTCACTATTTTTTGTCCTTAGCCACTGGTAGGTTACTTCCTTGCCATCCATTTCCATGTAACTGTAATGCAAGTAACGGTGCTCTTTTAGATCTTCAGGTCGGCTGGGAGTACCATGCTTTTTGAGGTACTCAGGTGAAGCACATAAAATCAAGCGAATGGGCGCCACATGTTTGGCAATAAGTGATGAGCTTTTAAGTCTGCCAATGCGAAGTGCAACATCAAAACCTTCGTCAACAATGTCTACTTTACGGTCATTGAGTTGCAAATCGATAGTGACTAAGGGGTAGTGCAACTGGAAATCAGTGACTAGTCTGGCCATATGTTTTAACGCAAACGATACTGGCGCACTTATCCTCAAGGTTCCTTTGGGGGTTTGTTGTAAGCCTCCTAACTGGGAATCCATTGCATCAATACTTAACAAAATCTGTTGCGCATGTTGAAAATAGTGCGTGCCCGCTTCAGTGAGGCTAACTCTACGTGTAGTCCTATTAAGTAAACGCACACCAAGTCTCTCTTCTAACTTAGAAACGTACTTGCTCACCAATTGCGGTGATAGTTGTAGGGTTGTTGCAGCATTACTGAAACTGCCTTCTGTCACTACCGTTACAAATGCCCGCATGGCGTCAATTCTATCCATTACTCATCCTTCGCATCAATCTTAACTCTATTATCAACATTGTGTTGTTAATTATTTAACACAACCTATCTTACTCTTTAGTTTTGTTGATAGTAAAGTGTATTCATCCCATCAGGAAGGGACATTATAAACCAAACATAATCTAAAAAATTTTACAGAGGAATAAACGATGAAAACTTCATTGACAATAATATTGGAATCTAATGCTGGACTTGCTGGCTTAATACTTCGCGCACCAATCGGTTTAATTTTGGCAGCGCACGGGGCACAAAAATTGTTTGCCTGGTTCGGTGGCTACGGATTGGACGGCACTGCTCAATGGATGGCCAGTATTGGGATCACCCCTGGTTATCTGATGGCATTACTCGCTGGCAGTGCCGAGTTCTTTGGTGGTCTGGCATTATTACTAGGACTGCTTACCCGTCCAGTCTCAATAATTGCCGCATTCACTATGTTGGTGGCAATTTTTACAGTGCATATTGGCAATGGACTGTTTATGACCAACAACGGTTATGAATACGGGTTAACACTTTTTGTTGCATTGGTTGCCTTAGCTGTACAAGGTGGCGGTCGTCTAAGTCTTGATAATTTACTTTTTAAAAAATTGAACCGTTAACCTTGTTATTCGAATGTATCAAATGCCACGGTAAAGTCAGTGGTACCACTCTAAATAATTAAACTAAAGTGAGAATACGACTATGTTAATTCATGGCAAATGGACTGAAAAATGGCAACCCGTACAGGCAAAAGATGAACAAGGGCGTTTTATTCGACAAACTTCATCATTTCGCAATTGGATCACCGTCGATGGTCAAGCCGGCCCAACAGGTATTGGTGGCTTTAAAGCAGAAAAAGGCCGATATCACTTGTATGTTGCTTTAATCTGCCCTTGGGCATCACGCACATTAATGGTACGCCAACTGAAAGGTTTACAGGATATGATTGATATCACTGTGGTCAACCCTCAGCTTGGCAATCAAGGCTGGCAGTTTGGTGGATTTGATGGCGCTAACGCAGATGCAATCAATGGTGCTGAATTTATATATCAACTCTATACTAAGGCCGATCCCGATTTTACCGGTCGGGCAACTGTACCTGTGCTGTGGGATAAGCAAAGCGGCACCATAGTAAACAATGAATCTGCTGACATTATACGCATGCTCAATACAGCCTTTTCAGATTTAGTGGCGAGCAACCTCAATCTATATCCAGACGAATTGGCTAACGATATTGATGCGCTCAATGTGGAATTGTATAAACAACTGAATAACGGTGTATACCAGGCTGGATTTGCAACTACTCAGGCTGCATATGAAGAAGCTTATCACCTAGTATTTACTATGCTGGACATAATTGAGGAGCGTCTTAGCGATGGCCGTCAGTATCTGTTTGGCGATAAACTTAACGAAAGTGACATTCGCTTATTTGTCACACTCGTGCGCTTTGATGCCGCTTATCATGGTTTATTCAAATGCAACCGTAACTTGATTAAAGAGATGGCATCATTGCATGCTTATATGCAACGCATTTTAGCCCTTGATGGCATTGCGAAAACGGTGAGCCTAGATCATATCAAAGCTGGTTACTATTCTATAAAGGCGCTAAATCCAGGAGGGATAGTGCCTGTTGGGCCCTACGTAATTTAATAAATCGGGTAAATGCACTTTCTTGGAGCAAATATGAATAACCTAAATATCGCTTTTATATCCCATGGCGGTGGCCCGATGCCACTGCTAAATGACCCTAGCCATGCTCAGCTGGTAGCTTATTTAAAGTCGCTGGCTGACAAGCTAGAAAAACCAAGTGCAATTTTGCTAATTAGCGCACATTGGGAAGAGGCCGTCGCTACCATTACCGCCAGCGTGAAGCCTAAAATGATCTACGATTATGTTGGTTTTCCGCCAGAAACATATCAGTTGCAATACCCCTGTCCGGGGGAGCCTGAGTTGGCTGTAAAAGTACAGCAAGCCTTAAAACAGGCTGACATACCCGTTAAATTGGATCATCAGCGAGGTTATGATCACGGTTTGTATGTGCCATTAATGTTGATGTATCCAGAAGCTGATATTCCCACCATTCAACTTTCATTAGTCAATAATCTCGATGCTAATCAACATCTGGCAATCGGAAAAGCATTACAGTCACTTGATTACGATAATCTTTTAGTGATTGGCTCTGGTTTCTCATTTCACAATATGAGGGAATTTTTTTCTGCTAATACGCAAGATAGCCGGAAGAAAAACCATGAATTTGAACATTGGTTGCATACAAGCCTAACTGACAAAAAATTGTCTGAAACAGAACGAAATGAAAGGATGATAAATTGGATTAAAGCACCTCATGCTCGGCATTGTCACCCGCGTGAAGAGCACCTCTTGCCACTACATATTTGTTATGGCTTGGCTGACCGTGCCAGCGATGAGCATGAAAATATAACTATTCTTAACAAACAATCAAGTGCATTTGTATGGCGTAATCAATCACTTGGTCGGATAGAAAGAAAAGAAACCCCAATAGAGATAATTAATCGACGTTACGCTAACGGCGAAATAGACAAAGAAGAATACAAACAAAAGAAAAATATTTAGAAGCATGAACAATGAAAAAATGGGGAATCCAAACCTTTTATTCTTTGGCTGAAAATTGATGTTAACCTCAGCTCTGGATCAGGGCGAGCGCACGAAAAATTAAATTTCATTTATAATCAATATGTTACACCATCAAGTCTATTTCCGATGAGATCGGAACCGATTGCTCTTAATATACTTTATGATTTTCATGCGTTTTCCCTGAGCTCTGGATAAGAAATCACACAAAAAAATGAACTAATTGCTCGTTCCTCGTTCCATGATCAGGTCATTCGACCAAGAATGATAAGGCCCAAAAAGGAACGAGCATGAACAAATTAGTTGAAGTTTATTGTGATGTCGTGATTTTTGTCAGTTATTTGTTGAACAGTGGCAACAAAAATTGCTAGAGCAGCATATAGTTTAAAAACCAAGCAGCTAAATTCAATACAATATGTAAATTAGTGATCATTGCTGTCCGGTTTAAGTCGAACTCATTTAACCTCAACCCCATGTACCGGGCTCTTGGACCTTTTCTATTGTAAACAGAGCTAGAGAGTGATCAACTTTGACTCGCTCTCTGGCATCTGCTCGCCCTTGCGTGGTTTCAACATAATAGGCTAGATCTTGCATCATCTTTTCATTGTTGTGTACTGATATTACACGACCATTTTTAGCATCCGTACATTTACTTCTATACGTACACTCATGACATTGCCCCTTCGGGAATTTAGCTTGCTTTTGTTTTTTCCCTTTTATCGCTACCGTTACATCATTAGGGCAGGTAACTTCCTGTGCACTCAAATCTATTCTAAAAGATTTTTTACTCTATTTTCATAGCGCCGCATGGGCTGTCCAGGGTTTGGCAATAACTCTGTTTCCTTCTAGATACAATTCATTGGTCCAGTTTGCAGCTAAATAACCTCTATCGATACTGAGTTCAGTGACAGAGCCATAACTTAATACTTTGGGTTTTAGATGATGGCTGGCTTGATGCTCTGGCTCATTCGCAGGACGAACACAAGTAGCAAGGATTAACCGACTTCCTAAGTCAATTGCAATATGTTGTTTAAATCCGTTGATGGTTCGCGAGCTTGATTTTCGTCCATGGCGCATATCTTTATCTGAAACAGAAATCCGCCGATCAGATATTGTGCCATGTTTTATGCGGCGACCACCATCAGGATCTGGTTCAATATTTTGCGCTAAAACTGTTTCAAGCAATGACAGACATTCTTGTAATGTTTTATGCTCTTTTAAATTATGAAGTTGTACATCAAGCCATTGTTGTAAGCGATCAACATCTGCCATTAATGTATTAATCGCATTGTGTTTTTCATTAGGCTCCGACCAGTCGATATCCAGTGCTGCCTTAATACTGCTATTTCCAACTAATTTGAGGCCGGCTTAGGCAATAATTTCTTCTTCTGTTGTCTGTTTAATGTAAGCAAGGCAATCAACTAATATTTCAAGTGAATGGCCAACTAAATTAAAAGTATCTTCTACACGCCCAGCTCCTTGTAGAGGTGCTGAATCTAAAGAAATTCGTAACTGACTATGACCAAAACCACCGAATTTTTTAGCGATATTTACCGTATGCTCAAGTAGTACAACATCCATATTATGTTTTATTAAACGGTGCCTAAAATCACAAAGCGTACCTTGAAAAAACGGAGCATTTTCTTCGCTTAAATAATTGAGTACCATTTTCCAGCGTATATCAAACATGGCATCAAGCGTTGCGCCAGCATCTGACTTTTTGTTCATAACTTTGCAGTAAAGTAGCCATCGCGAGCTGCACAGCAGGAACAGGAGGCTTACCTTTAGGGGGATCCGCATACATAGCGATAAGCTGCTGATTAATTGTTTCATCAAAGATAAGATGCCGGTTATTACGCAGAAAAACAAAAAGTTTCCCGTGTGTTTTCAGTCAATTACAAATTCATTTTTCTTTGTTGCTCAGTGGGATAGGACATTCCCACTGTCGGGTATAAGTCATGAGTAGATCGCTAACTAAATGAAATGTAGTTATATTTGATCATAAATTTTAGAGTATGTCGATCTGGTTATATTTTAAACTGATCGGTCCTCTAGAATATGAAAATTTAATCCCATCAATAAATAGTAACTTAGTTGTAGGAAGGTTGACTGTCTTCACCAATTTATTTACTATTCATATGTCGAAAAAATTTAAGGTCGGTAAGGTTATTCCGTCCCTCATTTTTAATGAGATTTAGTCGCACTCAGCGAACCCACGGCACTAACCTTTAATTAGGATGGTGCTTTGGTTAATTTAAATTTCCCAATGTATCATCCGCAACTGGATGTCAAAATGCATAAAACTAAAACAATTCTTATAGCACAATTCTTGATTTCATTAATGATGGCATTTTTAATGACCGGAATTTTCAGTTTTATTGATTTAGGATTTAACTACCAATGGCTTATTATATGGGCACAACACTTTATAATAGCCTGGCCAATTGCTTTTAGTTTATCACTAGTAGTAAGTAAACTATCTTTTAGTATTGCTCTTAGAGTTACTGCATCGCTATAAAATTGATATCAACAGCCTACATTGGTTAATCAGATACATACACATAATGTAGGCATTTTTACATAGCAACACATTAGTCTGCATTCTTACTAATAAACCTCAGCTCTGGATAAGAAATCACACAAAAAAATGAACTAATTGCTCGTTCCTCGTTCCATGATCAGGTCATTCGACCAAGAATGATAAGGCCCAAAAAGGAACGAGCATGAACAAATTAGTTGAAGTTTATTGTGATGTCGATGATTTTTGTCAGTTATTTGTTGAACATTGGCAACAAAAACTGCTAAGTACTCATAGGAAAGTTATCCGGTATTTTGAGGAGCGATTAACTCTCCGAAGCCGAGGGTCGCGCGTTCGAATCGCGCCGGGTGTACCAATTTTAGAAGCCTTTAATATGTAGTGGTTACTAACTAAATTTAAATTGTGGACAGATTGTGACTATACCCTTATTTAATTATTCCTACGTTAAGTAATGTCTTAGCTCTTTGTTTAAACAAAAAGCAGTATCATCGCTTGTCAATTTAACCAATTCAATCATGTAATACATAATAAGATGGTCCGCCTCACCCTTTATCAACTAGATTTAAGGCAGGCAAACACTAGAGGCGAACCATCATGAACCCCATAAAAATAATCGGTATTGATTTAGGCAAATCTTCTTTTCATGTCATTGGTAGAGATAAACACGATGTCCCTATATTTAAGAAGAAATTTAGTCGTGCTCAACTCATTGAATACTTATCAAACCTTCCTGCATGTATCGTAGCGTTTGAAGCATGTGGCGGTGCTCACTGGCTTGGACGGAAATGCCAAGCGATGGGACATCAAGTCAAACTTATTCCTCCTCAATATGTGAAACCTTTTGTGAAGGGTAACAAGAACGACTTTATTGATGCAGAGGCGATATCTGAAGCAGCCACACGACCCAATATGCGCTTTGTTTCCGTCAAGAGTGAAGAAGCTCAGGTCATTTCTGCTATCCATCGCATACGACAAGGTTACATCAAGGAGCGAAGCGTCTGCATGAATCGTATTGGCTCCCTTTTACTTGAGTTTGGTATCAGTTTACCAAGGGGCCATTGTAAAATGAGGGGGGTATTTAGTTGGCTAGCAATGCAAAAGTGCCCTTTCCCTCCAAAGCTAATGCAGGAAATTGTTGGTCAGCATGACTATTACTTACACCTAAATATTCAAATTAAGGAGCAAGATAAAAAACTCATCCAGTTAGTTGAACAACATCCACTAGGTACGTTACTTAAATCTATACCCGGTGTTGGTGATATGACTGCAAGCTTGTGTATCGCCAATATCAGTAGTGCTTCTGACTTTAAGAATGGGCGGAATATGGCTGCTTGGTTAGGCTTAGTCCCCAGGCAACACTCCACAGGAGGAAAACCCACTTTATTGGGTATCAGTAAACGGGGCAACAAAGCACTACGAACACTTTTTATTCACGGTGCCAGAGCGGTCATGTCAAAGCCTGAGCAAGTCGGCAAAGTCTATGGCAATTGGCTCGTGAGGCTCAGGCAAACCAAATCATTCAATGTCGCCACGGTGGCGTTGGCAAACAAACTCGCCCGTATCGCTTGGGCAGTCATGACAACAAAGCAGCCTTTTAACGAGAAAAGTTTACACCCAAATTTGCAATGATAATGTTGATGACAAAAACGGTAGAACCACTGGATTAAAAACCTGTACCAAAAAGCAGTCTTCGAGA
>Ga0316204_10007633_pt1 | contig 15645 bp, 11 predicted proteins | sample 6monrhotite_MG_2_FD_205661 | JGI IMG/M metagenome (GOLD analysis project Ga0316204, IMG submission 205661) | Microbial mat bacterial communities from mineral coupon in-situ incubated in ocean water Damariscotta River, Maine, United States -... | ecosystem: Environmental > Aquatic > Marine >... | reverse complement strand
AAGTGGTTGTTGAATTGATAGCGCCGATCGCGATGGAAGAAGGTTTACGCTTTGCGGTACGAGAAGGTGGTCGCACAGTGGGTGCTGGAGTTGTTGCAAAAATTATTGAATAACGCATGATTTTTACCCCAGAGCTATAAGTGAGCTCTGGGAGTGTTTCATTTGAAGTTTATTGTGAGCAATGAATAGGCCAGTAGCTCAATTGGCAGAGCGGCGGTCTCCAAAACCGTAGGTTGGGGGTTCGATTCCCTCCTGGCCTGCCATTACGGAGGCGCTCACGCAAATGATACGGACTCGTTAGCAGAGCAGCAGATTAGGTATTGATGAATGAGCCGAAAGAACGGATCTCAGAAGCAAGAACCGCAACATAAGATGGATTCATTAAAATGGATTGCCATCTTTTTGTTAATTGTTGCGGGGATTTACGCTAATGGACATTACAGTGAGGTGGCATGGGCTTTACGTGCTACTGGTGGGATCGTATTAGCGGCTATCTTAGTCGTCATTGTTTTGCAGACAGCAAAAGGGCAGGTTGCCTGGGCTTTCATTAAAGGTGCCCGTGGTGAGTTACGGAAGGTTGTGTGGCCAACACGACAGGAAACTATTCAGACAACGATGATCGTTGTTGTGATGGTGATAATAACAGCGCTTATTTTATGGGGTATTGATGCCTTATTCTTTTGGGCTGTTAAATCATTGTCTTTGTAACTAACGACATAATAGAGATTAAGTAATGTCGGAAAATGAAGAAAAAGAATCAAACGAGCAAAGCCAACGCCCTGGTGCCGATAGGGGTAAGAAGCGTTGGTATGTTATTCACGCGTATTCTGGATATGAAAATTATGTAATTCGCGCATTACAGGAGCGTATTCAGCTAAAGGGCTTGGAAAATTGCTTTGGCGAAATTATTGTTCCTACAGAAGAAGTAGTTGAGATGCGTGCCGGACAAAAACGAAAGAGTGAACGTAAATTTTTCCCAGGTTACGTGCTAGTACAAATGGAAATGAATGATGAGACATGGCACTTGGTGCGAGATATACCAAGAGTGCTTGGTTTTATTGGTGGGACTGCTGAGCGACCCGCGCCGATTACAGATAGAGAAGTTAATACAATTTTACAACGTGTTGAAGAAGGTGAGAAAAAGCCAAGGCCTAAGGTATTGTTTGAGCCTGGTGAGGTTGTCCGAGTTATTGACGGTCCGTTTGCTGATTTTAATGGCACTGTAGAAGATGTTAATTATGAAAAAAATCGTTTACGTGTATCTGTGTCGATTTTTGGACGTTCAACACCGGTTGAGTTGGAGTTTGGGCAAGTAGAAAAAAGCTAACACGATACTCGTGTGGCATTAACGGGGAGCCTTGCAAATAGTGCTGGGCGCATGAACCCAAGAGGTAAGAAACAATGGCAAAGAAAGTAGCGGGCTATATCAGCCTACAAATCAAAGCGGGTGAAGCAAACCCAAGTCCACCGGTTGGTCCTGCGTTAGGGCAGCATGGTGTGAACATTATGGAGTTCTGTAAGGCATTCAATGCGCAGACTCAGAATGCTGAAAAAGGTATGCCGATTCCTGTGAAAATTACAGTGTATGCAGATCGAAGTTTTACCTTTATTACTAAGACGCCGCCAGCAGCATCATTGCTGAAGAAAATTGTATTGGGTGGTAAGAAAGGAAGCTCAACGCCAAATACGGATAAAGTAGGTAAGGCGACGCGTGCACAACTCGAAGAGATTGTGAAGATTAAAGAGCCTGATCTCACAGCAGCGGGTCTCGATGCTGCTCTGCGGACTATCGCTGGAACAGCGCGTAGTATGGGTATTGAAGTGGAGGGTGTTGAATAATGACTACTAAGCTCTCTAAGAAAAAAAAGGCGATCAATGAGAAAATTGAGCCAGGTAAGCTCTACAGTATTAGTGAAGCTTTGCCATTACTCAAAGGATGCGCCACTGCAAAATTCAAAGAATGTGTAGATATCGCGCTTCGTTTAGGTGTTGATGCACGTAAATCTGATCAAGCTGTTCGGGGATCTACCGTCTTGCCTCATGGTACCGGTAAGGTCGTTCGTGTTGCAGTTTTTGCAGAAGGCGATAATGCGGATAAGGCAAAGGCAGCAGGTGCAGACATTGTTGGATTTGAAGATTTAGCAGCAACCGTGAAAAAAGGTGAAATCGATTTTGATGTTGTTATTGCCACGCCAAATTCAATGCGCGTTGTTGGTCAGCTAGGTCAAATATTGGGGCCAAGAGGCTTGATGCCAAACCCTAAAGTTGGAACAGTTTCAGCAGATGTGGCGACTGCAGTTAAAAATGCTAAAGGCGGTCAGGTGCGTTATCGCACAGACAAAGCGGGAATTGTTCACTGCACGATTGGTAAAGTTGATTTCGAAGATAATGCGATCAAAGAGAATTTAGAAGCATTGATAGCTGATTTAAAGCGAGCAAAGCCTGCAACAGCTAAGGGCACCTATCTGAAGAAACTCGTTATTTCTTCGACAATGGGACCAGGGCTTTTGATAGATGTATCTTCGTTAAATGTTTAAAGAGGGAAAGAATTCACGATAAGTTAAGTGTAAAACGACATGGGAGGCGTTCTGCTGCTCTGTGTTTTTTGCGCCTTATCGTCGGAGACCGTGGGTGTGTTGGTGAGTGTTTTTAGAGGACTTAAAGTTTAACTTGAGACCGACTTAAAGCATACAACAATACTTAATGACCGTAAAGTCAGCCTACGCAGATGTGGGGTTGCGTCGTGTTTTACACGAGGTAAATTTTTTAAGTGCTACAAAGTATTTTTATACTGGAGGTTAATAGTGGCATTAAATCTTGACGACAAAAAGACAATCGTCGCGGAATTAACAGAAGTGGCGGCTAATTCAATATCCGCTGTTGCTGCTGATTATCGCGGTTTGACTGTGACTGAAATGACAGAGTTGCGCGGGAACGCACGTCGTGCAGGTGTGTTGATGCGAGTGTATCGCAATACATTGGCGCGTAAGGCTCTAGAAGAAACAGCATTTGATTGTCTTAAAGAAGCGTTAGTTGGTCCAATTGTGTTGTTGTTTTCACAAGAAGAGCCCGGTGCTGCAGCGCGTTTGTTGCGTGAATTTATTAAGGTTAATAAAGCCTTAGAAGTTCGTGGTTTGGCATTGGATGGTATCTTGCTTGCTCCTGATCAGTTAGAAGCAATTGCAAGTCTGCCTTCACGTGAAGAGGCGTTGACACAATTGGTCGCAGTGATGCAGGCGCCAATTACGAAATTCGTGCGTACGTTAAAAGAGCCTGTGGCTCAAGCAGTCAGAGTAACTGCTGCAGTGCGCGATACTAAAAAATAATTAAAAACTGGAGATAAAAATGGCTGATATTAGTAAAGAAGATATTTTAGAAGCTGTCGCTAACATGAGTGTTATGGATGTTTGTGACTTGGTCAGTGCGATGGAAGAAAAATTTGGTGTATCTGCGGCTGCAGCTGTAGCTGTTGCAGGTCCGGCAGCTGCTGCTGGAGAAGCTGCTGAAGAAAAGACTGAGTTTGATGTCGTAATGACTAGCTTTGGCTCAAACAAAATTGCGGTGATTAAAGCAATTCGCGCAATCACAGGATTAGGTTTGAAAGAAGCGAAGGATATGGTTGAAAAGAGCCCCGCTACTGTAAAAGAAGGTGTTTCTAAAGAAGAGTCAGAAGATGTCAAGAAACAACTGGAAGAAGCAGGCGCTGCTGTTGAACTGAAGTAATAAAGTATGTATCGCTCCTCATAATCGTATTAATTGATTTCGAGGGGCGATAATTTTCATCCGTTCTAAACATATTAAAAATAATGAGAGGCATCTATGGCTCGCAGTACTCCTAAAACTAGTGATCGTTATGTAGTTACATCAAATACAGAAAAATGTCGTGTTCGATTGCGCTTAGGTAAAAGTAAACCAGAAATTATGCGTATGCCTTATCTACTGTCTATCCAGCTAGACTCTTATCAGGAATTTTTGCAGGCTGGTTTATCTCCAGAGGAGCGCAAACAAACAGGGCTGCATGCTGCCTTTGGTTCCGTTTTTCCTATTACTAGTTTCTCCGGACATACGCGATTAGAGTACGTCAGTTATTTTTTGGGAACCCCTCTTTTTGATGTTAATGAATGTAAATTAAGAGGTTTGACCTACGCTGCGCCATTAAAAGTTAAAATGCGTTTGGTGATACACGATAAAGAAGCGCAAGGTGATGAGCCCGTAATTAAAGATATTAAAGAGCAAGAAGTCTATATGGGCGAAGTTCCATTGATGACTAATACGGGCAGTTTAGTGATAAACGGCACGGAAAGAGTGGTTGTTTCTCAACTGCATCGTTCTCCCGGTGTTTTCTTCGAGCATGATAAAGGTAAAACGCATTCATCTGGTAAGTTATTATATTCCGCGCGTGTCATTCCTTATCGTGGTTCATGGTTGGATTTTGAATTTGATCCTAAAGATGCGATTTTTGTGCGTATTGACCGGCGTCGTAAATTACCTGCTACGATAATGTTGCGTGCGCTGAACTATACATCTGAGGAAATATTAGACCTCTTTTATGAATCAAATGTTTTTCATTTGAAGAAAAAATCTATTGTTTTAGATCTAATTCCAAGCCGCTTGCGAGGTGAGTTGGCTGTGGTGGAAATGAAAGACAAACAAGGCAAAGTGATTGTTGAAGAAAATCGTCGTATTTCCATGCGTCACGTCCGTCAAATTGAAAAAGCAGGTATTAAAAAATTAGAGGTTCCTGAAGACTATTTTATTGGAAAACGAATTTCTGTCCCGATTATCGATAAAGAGTCGGGTGAAATCATTGCGAACGCAAATGATGATATTACACCTGAATTGTTGGAAGCTCTGAGAGAAGCAAATATCACTGAAGTTAAAACGCTTTACATTAGTGAGATTGAACATGGTGCTTATATTTCAGATACGTTGAAATTAGATAACTCAACGAATCAGCTGGAAGCATTGGTTGAAATTTATCGTATTATGCGTCCAGGTGAGCCACCTACAAAAGATGCAGCAGAAGCCTTATTCGAAAACTTATTTTTCTCATCTGATCGCTACGACTTATCTTCAGTTGGACGTATGAAATTTAATCGTCGAGTTGGCAGAGAAGAATCAGAGGGCTCTAGCGTTTTATCTAAAGCCGATATTGTTGAAGTGCTGAAAGTTCTTGTTGCCATTCGTGACGGTAAAGGTGAAGTGGATGATATCGATCATTTAGGAAATCGCCGTATTCGTAGCGTTGGTGAAATGGCGGAAAATCAATTTCGTGTCGGGCTCGTGCGTGTTGAACGTGCAGTGAAAGATCGTCTCAGTTTGGCAGATGTTGAAAATCTGATGCCGCAAGACCTTGTTAATGCTAAGCCAGTCTCAGCTGCAATAAAGGAATTTTTTGGATCCAGCCAGCTTTCACAATTTATGGATCAAAATAACCCATTATCAGAGATCACACATAAACGTCGTGTTTCTGCATTGGGGCCGGGTGGTTTAACTCGTGAAAGAGCAGGTTTTGAGGTGCGTGATGTCCACCCAACGCATTACGGTCGTCTGTGTCCGATTGAAACGCCTGAAGGACCAAACATTGGTTTGATTAATTCGCTGGCTGTTTACTCACGAACGAATAACTACGGTTTCTTGGAAAGTCCTTACCGTAAAATTACTGCGGGCAAAGTGACAGATGAAATTGAGTATTTGTCAGCAATTGAAGAGGGGAATTATTACATTGCTCAAGCTAATACCACCTCTGATGCAAAAGGAAGCTTAACTGATGATTTAATTTCATGCCGATACAAGGGTGAGTTTACTTTAACGACACCTGACAAGATTGATTATATGGATGTGTCGCCACGTCAGATTGTATCTGTCGCTGCCTCTCTTATTCCTTTCTTGGAGCACGATGATGCTAACCGTGCGCTGATGGGCTCAAACATGCAACGACAAGCTGTGCCTACTGTGCGACCTGAAAAGCCGCTCGTTGGTACAGGTATAGAGCGTATGGTTGCAGTGGATTCTGGTGTGACCGCGAGTGCTAATCGTCCCGGTGTTATCGAATCAGTTGATGCATCACGCATTGTGGTTCGCGTCGATGAAAAGATGTTGGGAACAGATGATATTGGGGTTGATATCTACAACCTCACTAAATTCAAACGTTCGAATCAAAACACCTGTATCAATCAACGTCCTATTGTGCGTGTGGGTGATGTGGTTGAGAAAGGAGATGTATTGGCTGATGGTCCATCAACTGATTTGGGTGAATTGGCGTTAGGTCAGAACTTGCTTGTCGCCTTTATGCCTTGGAATGGTTATAACTTTGAGGATTCGATCCTTATCTCTGAAAGATTGGTAGAAGAGGATCGTTTTACAACCATTCATATCCAAGAATTAACTTGTGTAGCACGAGATACGAAATTGGGAGCAGAAGAAATTTCTGCTGATATTCCTAATGTGGGTGAAAGTGCATTGTCTCGTTTGGATGATTCTGGAATTGTTTTTGTTGGTGCTGACGTAAAAGCAGGTGATATTTTGGTGGGTAAGGTAACACCGAAAGGTGAGACGCAACTGACACCTGAAGAAAAATTACTGCGCGCTATCTTTGGTGAAAAAGCATCGGATGTGAAAGACAGTTCATTGCGTGTCCCACCAGGTGTTGTTGGGACAGTGATTGATGTGCGTGTTTTCACACGAGAAGGTGTGAAAAAAGATAGTCGAGCCTTAGATATAGAATCTGCGGAACTCGAAAAGGCGCATAAAGATTTAGATCTAGAGTTGCGAATTCGTGAAGACGCATTATTCGAAGGTTTAGAGTCTCTATTGTTGAATAAGGTGGTTGAAGGTGGTCCTGCACGCTTGAAAGCAGGATCAAAAGTGACGAAAGCTTACCTTTCTGATTTGCCGCGTGAAAAATGGTTTGCAATTCGCTTGAGTGATGACAAAGCAAACCAGCGATTAGAAGCCGCACAAGAAAAATATAAACAGCTTTATAAAGATCGTGATGCAAAGATGAAATTGACTCGCGAGAAATTAACGCAGGGTGATGATCTAGCGCCAGGTGTTATCAAAATTGTAAAGGTTTATCTAGCTGTAAAACGACGTATCCAGCCCGGTGATAAAATGGCTGGTCGTCACGGTAATAAGGGTGTTATTTCAACGATTGTTCCAGTTGAAGATATGCCTTATTTGGAGGATGGAACGCCCGTTGATATCGTGTTGAATCCTCTTGGTGTGCCGTCACGAATGAATATTGGTCAGGTCCTAGAGACACATTTAGGATGGGCTGCGAAAGGTTTGGGCAAACGAATTGGAAGATTGCTAGCAACCAAGCCAGACACGAAAGCCGTAAGGGATGAGCTCGAAGAAGTGTACAACCTAAGTTATGGCCAGAAGTTAGATGTAAGTACGTTGAAAGACGAAGAAGTGACAATGCTTGCAAACAACTTGCGAGGTGGTGTACCGATTGCTACGCCAGTTTTTGATGGCGCTAGTGAAGAAGAAATTCAAAAAATGACAGAGCTAGCAGGCTTGTACGGAGAGGTGGGTCAAGTAACGCTGCGGGATGGCCGAACTGGCAAATCTTTTGAGCGTCCTGTTACCGTGGGTTATATGTATATGCTGAAATTGAATCACTTGGTTGATGATAAGATGCATGCGCGTTCAACGGGTTCATATAGTCTTGTCACACAGCAACCATTAGGTGGTAAAGCACAGTTTGGTGGTCAACGCTTTGGTGAGATGGAAGTGTGGGCGCTAGAAGCTTATGGTGCTGCGTATACATTGCAGGAAATGCTAACTGTGAAATCTGACGACGTGAATGGCCGAACAAGAATGTACAAAAACATTGTTGATGGTGATCATCGGATGGATGCAGGAATGCCAGAGTCTTTTAACGTGCTCGTTAAAGAAATTCGCTCACTCGGCATTGATATTAGCCTAGAAGATAAATAATTTAATTTACGATGGGAGAACACTCTTGAGAGACCTGCTAAGACAAGTTAAGAAAGTTCAAGGTAGCCATAATCACACAGAAGACTTTGATGTGCTGAGCATCAGGTTGGCATCATCAGAGCAAATCCATTCATGGTCCTTTGGTGAAGTTAGAAAGCCCGAAACGATTAATTACCGCACATTCAAACCAGAAAGAGATGGTTTATTTTGTGCTAAAACTTTTGGTCCTATTAAAGATTATGAATGTCTCTGTGGGAAATATAAGCGATTGAAACATCGCGGTGTCATCTGTGAAAAATGTGGTGTTGAAGTTACTTTGGCAAGAGTACGTCGTGAACGTATGGGACACATTGATTTAGCCTGTCCCGTCGCACATATCTGGTACCTCAAATCTTTACCTTCTCGCATTGGCTTGTTGCTCGACATGACGTTGCGTGACATTGAGCGTGTATTATATTTTGAAGCTTTTGTTGTTGTAGAGCCAGGTATGACGCCTTTAGAAAAGGGCCAACTACTGACAGAAGAAGCTTATTTTGATGCTATGGAAGAGTACGGTGATGATTTTGAAGCCTACATGGGTGCAGAAGCCGTCCAGCATTTACTGAAGCAGTTAGATCTAGAAGCTGAAGTCGCTAAATTAAGGGAAGAGCTTCCAACAACCTCATCCGAAACAAAGATTAAGAAGCTGACAAAGCGTTTGAAAGTAATGACAGCATTTTTGGAGTCTGGGAATAAGCCTGAGTATATGATCCTTACAGTGTTGCCCGTGTTGCCGCCAGACTTACGTCCCCTGGTTCCGTTGGATGGCGGGCGTTTTGCTACTTCTGATCTTAATGATTTGTATCGACGTGTTATTAATCGTAATAATCGATTGAAGCGATTGCTCGAGCTCAATGCGCCAGACATTATTGTTAGAAATGAAAAACGTATGCTGCAAGAGGCGGTTGATGCACTGTTGGACAATGGTCGTCGTGGTCGAGCGATTCTCGGATCAAACCGTCGTCCGCTGAAATCATTAGCAGATATGATTAAAGGTAAGCAGGGTCGTTTCCGTCAGAATTTATTAGGTAAGCGTGTCGATTATTCTGGTCGTTCTGTCATTGTGGTGGGACCGACACTGAAGCTACATCAATGTGGTTTGCCGAAAAAAATGGCTTTGGAATTATTCAAGCCTTTTATCTTTAGTAAATTACAACGTCGCGATTTAGCCACTACGATTAAAGCGGCTAAGAAGATGGTTGAGGCTGAAGTTCCAGAAGTGTGGGATATTCTCGAGGAAGTTATTCGTGAACATCCTATTCTACTTAACCGTGCACCAACGTTGCATCGACTGGGTTTGCAAGCATTCGAGCCTGTACTCATTGAAGGTAAAGCTATTCAATTGCATCCACTTGTTTGTACCGCGTTTAACGCGGATTTCGATGGTGACCAAATGGCAGTGCACGTGCCTTTAACCTTAGAAGCACAACTTGAAGCACGTTCTTTAATGATGTCAACGAACAATGTTCTTCATCCTGCGAATGGTGAGCCTGTGATTGTTCCTACGCAGGATGTGGTCTTGGGTCTTTACTATATGACTCGAGAAAGCGCTGCAGCGAAGGGAGAAGGCATGATCTTTGCTGATACGCGTGAGGTGCAGCGTGCCTATGAAAGTGGGCAAGCGGACCTACATGCGCGCGTAAAAGTTAGGATTGAAGAAGTTCAGTTTAATGGAGATGGTGAAAAAGAAAAGCAAATTCGATTGGTGGATACTACGGTTGGGCGTGCATTGTTGTGGGAAATTGTGCCAGAAGGCCTGTCCTATGAGTTGATCGATCAGCCGATGACGAAAAAAGCTGTGTCGGGTTTACTGAATATCTGCTACAGAAATTTAGGAACGAAAGAAACCGTTATTTTTGCAGATCAATTGATGTATACCGGATACCGATATGCCACGATTTCAGGTGTTTCTATTTGTGTTGATGATTTAGTGGTCCCTAGCAGTAAGACGGATATTATTTCTAAATCAGAAGATGAGGTGCGTGAAATTGAACAACAATACGCTTCTGGTCTTGTGACAGATGGTGAGCGCTATAACAAAGTAATTGATATTTGGTCACATTCAAATGATCAAGTTGCAAAAGCGATGATGGATGAAATTTCCAAAGAAAACGTGAAATCCAGTGATGGTAAGGTTGTCCAACAAGATTCATTTAATTCTATTTATATGATGTCAGATTCAGGTGCTCGAGGTTCAGCTGCTCAAATAAGACAGTTGGCAGGTATGCGTGGATTGATGGCTAAACCTGACGGAACCATTATTGAAACACCGATTACTGCAAACTTCCGAGAAGGTTTGACAGTTCTGCAATACTTTATTTCGACACACGGTGCTCGAAAAGGTCTTGCAGATACAGCCTTGAAAACAGCGAACTCTGGTTATCTGACGCGTCGTCTTGTTGATGTTGCGCAAGATCTTGTTGTTACCGAGTTAGATTGTGGTACGGAAACAGGTTTAGAAATGAAGCCGCACATTGAAGGTGGCGATGTTGTTGAGCCTTTACGTGAACGTGTATTGGGACGTGTTACCGCGAAACAAGTTCTTGATCCAAGGACAAATGAAGAGTTAGTGCCTGTCGATACATTGCTAGATGAAGGCTTGGTTTCACTGCTTGATGAGCATAGTGTTGATCGCGTGTTTGTGCGTTCCGCAATTACTTGTGAAACACGTTACGGAATTTGTTCGCTTTGTTATGGACGTGATCTAGCGCGTGGTCATAAGGTAAATATTGGTGAAGCAGTTGGTGTTGTAGCGGCGCAATCGATTGGTGAGCCGGGCACACAGCTTACGATGCGTACCTTCCATATTGGGGGTGCAGCGTCACGTGCCACAGCTGCGAATAATATCGAAGTTAAAACAGATGGCGTAGTTAAACTTGTCAACTTGAAAACAGTGAAGCACTCAGGTGGTAACTTGGTTGCAGTTTCGCGTTCTGGACAGCTTGTTGTCTACGATGTTCAGGGTAGAGAGTGTGAGCAGTATAAACTTCCTTACGGTGCAGTTATTTCTGTTGATAATGATTCCCCTGTGAAAGTAGGGCAAATTGTGGCGCAGTGGGATCCACATACTCACCCTATCATTACTGAGGTTTCAGGTAAGTTGAAATTCATCGACCTTGTTGACGGCATTACGATGAATCGCCAGACAGATGAATTAACGGGTTTGAGTAGTATTGTTGTTGCTGCTTCTTCGAAACAGCGTGGTTCGACAGGCAAAGAATTGCGACCTATGTTGAAATTGGTTGATGCGAAAGGTAAGGATGTTTATCTACCAGGCAGTAAAGTTCCTGCACAATACTTTGTGCCTGAGGGAACGATCATCAATAAAGAAGATGCTGCTTTGGTTAGTGTGGGTGATGTGATTGCTCGTATTCCTCAGGAAACATCAAAGACTCGTGATATCACGGGTGGTTTGCCACGGGTTGCAGATTTATTTGAGGCTCGTAAACCGAAAGAATCCGCAATATTGGCCGAAATGTCGGGTATTGTGAGTTTTGGGAAAGATACGAAAGAGAAAGGTCGCCTTATTATTACAGCATCAGATGGAACGACAACTGAGCGACTTATTCCAAAGTGGCGTCATATGAATGTGTTTGAAGGTGAAACGGTTGATATTGGTGAAGTCGTTGCCGATGGTCCAACTGACCCGCATGATATTCTCAGATTGCTCGGTGTGAGCGCATTGTCTAATTACATTGTAAATGAAGTACAGGAAGTCTATCGATTGCAAGGGGTGAAAATTAACGATAAGCATATCGAGGTTATCATTCGCCAGATGATGCGTAAGGTTGTGATTGAAAACCCAGGCGATACGCCTTTCTTAGTGGGAGAGCAGGTAGAGTTTTATCGTTTGCTTGATGAAAACGATAAGGCACTTGCTGCTGAAAAATCACCCGCAACCTATGAGCGTGTTCTTTTGGGAATTACAAAGGCATCGCTAGCAACAGAGTCTTTCTTGTCTGCGGCCTCATTCCAAGAGACAACGCGTGTATTAACGGGTGCATCGGTAGCCGGTAAGAGCGATGATCTTCGCGGCTTAAAAGAAAATATCATTGTTGGGCGTATTATTCCTGCAGGTACGGGCTTTGCCTATCATGCAGCACGTCGTAGCATGGAAGAAGCTGCAGCGGCAGAGCCTCAACAGCCTGCAGAAGATGAGAAAGACAAAGAAGCGATTGCGAGCGAGGCTGAGCAAGCATTGAGCGAAGCATTGAAATCGTCGGATTCTGAGCAAGAAACGCCAGAAAAGAGGGAAGAGCAAGCTTAAACTTAGTCATGTGGGAGCTGCTGCTTAGCAGGCTTGACAGGGGTTGGAAGCTCTCATAGAATCCACGGTCCAGTCTTACAGGTTGTGATCAAGTTTAGTGCTGTTTTGATTGTTTTTTCCGCAACATTTTTGTGGTGGGGATGGATTGCGGTATTCCGGAAACGGGTAGCGTAAAAATGAAGTAGGTAATATTAGGTTAGGAGAAACATGGCTAGAATTAACCAGTTGGTGAGAAAACCACGTAAAACACAGCAAAAGAAGACAAACGTGCCGGCACTGGGTGCATGCCCACAGCGCAGAGGTGTTTGTACGCGTGTCTACACAACGACGCCTAAAAAGCCTAACTCAGCTTTACGTAAGGTTGCGCGTGTGCGCATTACGAATGGCCATGAAGTAACGGCATACATTGGTGGGGAAGGACATAATTTGCAAGAGCACTCGGTTGTTTTGATTCGCGGTGGTCGTGTGAAAGATTTACCAGGGGTTCGTTATCACATTGTTCGCGGGAGTTTGGATACCGCGGGTGTGTCAGGACGTCGCCGTGGACGTTCCAAATATGGTGAGAAAAAACCTAAAGAATAAGCATCGGAGAAAAAATAAAAATGCCTAGAAGAAAACAAGCGCCAAAAAGGGCAATACTTCCAGATCCTTTATTTCACAGCGAGTTGCTGGCGAAATTTATCAACTCTGTTATGCGTAGCGGAAAAAAATCGCTGGCGGAGCAAATTGTTTATGGTGCGCTGGATAATGTTATGAAAAAGCTCCAATCTTCAGGAAAAAACGTCGTTAAAGATAAAGACGGTGATCGTGAAGATGCTGGTCAATCCGTTCAAGGGAAGCCAGTTACAGGAGATATTCGTGATAGTGCAGAAGCAAGGGAAGTTGCTTTGGGTGCATTCAAGAAAGCATTAGACAATATTACACCTTCTGTCGAGGTGAAGTCTCGCCGTGTGGGTGGTTCTACATATCAAGTTCCGGTGGAAATACGCACTTCTAGACGAGCAGCGCTTGCCATGCGTTGGTTAGTTGAGTATTCGAATAAGCGTAGTGAAAAAACAATGGTGATGCGCTTGGCGAATGAAATTTTAGACGCACTAGATGGACGTGGTGGTGCGGTTAAAAAGCGTGAAGATGTGCATCGTATGGCTAAAGCAAACCAAGCGTTTGCTCATTATAGGTGGTAGGGAAAAATGGCAAGAGAAATTTCATTACAACACACGCGTAACATTGGAATCATGGCGCATATCGATGCGGGTAAAACAACAACGACTGAGCGTGTTCTTTATTACACGGGTGTTTCTCACAAAATGGGTGAGGTTCATGAGGGTAGTGCTGTCATGGACTGGATGGAGCAAGAGCAAGAGCGCGGTATTACGATTACTTCTGCAGCAACAACTTGTCACTGGCAGGGTATGGATAAACAATTTCCGAAGCATCGTATTAACATTATTGATACACCGGGACACGTAGACTTCACGATTGAAGTCGAGCGTTCGTTGCGTGTGCTTGATGGTGCTGTCGCGGTTTTCTGTTCGGTTGGTGGTGTTGAACCGCAGAGTGAAACTGTATGGCGTCAGGCTAACAAATATTCTGTACCACGTATGGGATTTGTGAACAAGATGGATCGCTCAGGTGCTAACTTCCTGAATGTTGTAGAGCAAGTGAAAACTCGTTTGAAAGCTAATCCTGTTCCGCTACAACTTCCTATTGGTGCTGAGGAGAATTTTCAAGGTGTTGTCGATCTTATTCGCATGAAGGCTATTTACTGGAATGAAGCCGATCAAGGTATGACTTATGAGGCTAAGGATATCCCAGAGGGTATGCTGGCTGACTGCGAAGCATGGCATGAAAAAATGGTTGAGACTGCCGCTGAGTCTTCTGAAACTCTGATGGAAAAATATCTGGAAACAGGTGAATTAACAGAAGATGAAATCCACGAAGGTATACGCAAACAGACCTTGGCCAATGAGATTGTACCAATGCTTTGTGGGTCTGCATTTAAGAATAAAGGTGTTCAGGCCTTGCTTGATGCCGTTATCCGCTATATGCCTGCTCCTACAGATGTAGAAGATATTCGAGGTATCAACGATGATGAGACAGAAGGGGCTCGTCCTTCAACTGACGATGCGCCTTTTTCAGCTCTAGCATTCAAAATTATGACCGATCCATTTGTTGGTACGCTTACATTTATACGTGTTTATTCAGGTACCTTGAATTCGGGTGATTCGGTTTATAATCCAGTTAAGCGTAAGAAGGAGCGTATAGGTCGTATTTTGCAAATGCATTCTAATACGCGTGAAGAAATCAAAGAAATGTATGCGGGCGATATTGTTGCCTGTGTAGGCTTGAAGGATGTCACTACCGGTGACACGCTCTGTGACCTCAAAAACATTATTACACTGGAAAGGATGGAGTTTCCTGAGCCAGTGATTTCTGTTGCAGTTGAACCTAAAACAAAAGCAGATCAAGAGAAGATGGGTATTGCACTGAGTAAGCTAGCTCAAGAAGACCCCTCCTTCCGTGTGCATACTGATGAAGAATCTGGCCAAACAATTATTTCAGGCATGGGTGAGTTACACCTTGAGGTGATTGTTGATCGTATGCTTCGAGAGTTTAGCGTTGATGCTAACGTAGGTAAGCCGCAGGTTGCTTACCGTGAGACGATCAAAAAACCGATTGAGCAAGAAACGAAATATGTTCGCCAAACGGGTGGTAAAGGTCAGTATGGTCACGTTTGGTTGCGCATCGAGCCAAAAGAGCCTGGAGAAGGTTACGAATTTGTTAACGAAATTGTGGGTGGTGTTATTCCACGTGAATACATCCCAGCGGTAGATAAAGGTATTCAGCAGCAGATGGAAAATGGTGTGATTGCTGGTTATCCCGTCGTTGATGTAAAGGTTACTTTGTACGATGGTTCATTTCACGATGTCGATTCTAGTGAGATGGCCTTTAAAATTGCGGGTTCTCAATGTTTCAGAGAAGGTGCACGAAAAGCTGGTGCTATTTTACTTGAACCTATTATGAAAGTTGAAGTTTTGACGCCTGAAGATTATATGGGCGACGTTGTCGGTGACTTGAATCGGCGTCGAGGCATTATCCAAGGTATGGATGAGAATCTTTCTGGTAAAGTCGTTGACGTACATGTACCTTTGGCTGAAATGTTTGGTTATGCGACAGATTTACGGTCATTATCCCAGGGCCGTGCAAACTATTCGATGGAATTTTTAAAGTATGCGGAAGCTCCGGCAAGTATTGCTGAGGCCGTTATTAAAACAACAACCGGTTAATCTTTAAGAGGAAAGAACGATGTCAAAAGAGAAATTTGTCCGAGATAAGGAACACGTTAACGTAGGAACGATTGGTCACGTTGATCATGGTAAGACGACGCTGACAGC
>Ga0316204_10007632_pt1 | contig 15646 bp, 10 predicted proteins | sample 6monrhotite_MG_2_FD_205661 | JGI IMG/M metagenome (GOLD analysis project Ga0316204, IMG submission 205661) | Microbial mat bacterial communities from mineral coupon in-situ incubated in ocean water Damariscotta River, Maine, United States -... | ecosystem: Environmental > Aquatic > Marine >... | reverse complement strand
CTGGGAGCTACTGCGACCCCTCTACAAGCAAGACGTTGCCCTGCCTAACAATGTCCTCCCCTTCAAACCGAAGAGCCGACCGGGGCCAGTTCGGTCGCCGTCAGTATGAAAAGTTCACCCGTAGTGATTCCACAAGTGTGAAAATCACCGGATTCAACCTGCACAAACAAATCCGCAGGAGGATTCGCCTGACCATTCCCATCTTCCCCCCAACAGACAACTGTATCTTCGACTGTCAGCCCACAGGCATGATATGAGCCAGAGCTTATTTCTACGAACCTCTCGTCCGGTGGAGTAAGAGATGTTCTGGTATTTTTCCCCCAACACACGACACTTCCGTCATTCTTCAATGCGCAAGCATAACCATCTCCTGCCGACACTTGAACAAAAGACTCACCGTTCGGGGCATCGCTGACCTGACCGTGGTCATTATATCCACCACTGGTATCTCCCCAGCAGATTAGAGCATCAGCCTTATCAAGAGCACAAACATAGTTTGACTGTACGGACACGCCTCTATATCCACTACCAGATGGCGCATCAAAAAAGGAACCTGTTGACCCCCAACAGATAATCTCTCCATCAATCGACACTCCACAACCAACGTATCCCGGCCCAACATCTATCTCAACAAACTGTATCGATGGAGGACTTGACTCACCCCAGTTATCGGTCCCCCAACAAACGGCCTCACCATCCACAGTCAATGCACAGGTGTTTACATTCCCAGACGCAACAGAAGTGATATCACTTCTCTCACCAGTCCTACCCTGATCAAATACCGGGCCGCCATTCCCTGTATCAGGTTCGCCAGAATCCAGCACACTACTGCCTGTATCTATCGTATGAACGCAATCTGTATCTTCACTTTCTGTATCTTCACTTGAAGTGTCGAAATCGACAACTCCACTATCGACCGACTCGTATGAGTTACCATCTTTATCAGCACAAGAAGCCAGAATTATAAACAAAATCATTATGCTGTCCTCAAACCCTCTACAAAGACACTTGAGAAACTGTCAAGGCACCATAAACGACTGAACCGGTATGCGACCTACAAGGTTATTACACGTTTAGACGAGGAACCTCTTCGGTGAATGGATCACATAGAAGTAATAAATCTCATAGAACATGTGACATCGAGCCCCCCCAACCTGGAAGGCCCTACCCGATGGGGGCACCGTCGAAGTACCACCCGCCGGGCGGGAAGCGCTCCGCATTCTCCTGACACCAGACCGCCCAGGCCCTGCGGTGAGTCGTCTGGATACGCCAGGGCCCATCCGCGTCAAAGGGAAGCTGCTCACCGGTGGTGATCACCAGCTCATCGTAGGCACCGCGTCGCACGATGGCGTCGTCGTCCGCGAGCTGCTTGACCAGCAGCGCCGGTGAGACCAGCTCGCCGTGCCGATAGCGGCTGCCCTCGCGAAAGTCCTGGCCGTTCTGCTCCCACCAGCGGATCCAGCGGACCTGCAGTCCGGGCTCCTCGTGGTTCTCCCGGTGCCCCGTGAGCAGCTCCAGCGAGCTCGACGCCACCTGCGCAACCTGTGGATCCCGGGTGCCCACCACGTCCAGCAGGCGCGACACCGCGCGCGGGTCGCCGAGGAAGCCCAGCCCCTGAATCGCGGCCAGCGCGCGGGTGCTGCTCTCCGTCGCGGTGTTCATCAGCAGCAGCAGGTAGGCGGGGCCGCCGTAGCGACCCACGATCTCCCCCGGAGGACCGGCCAGCTCGCCGCCGGCGGCCAGCGCCTGCCCGAAGAAGTCCACGCCCCGTCGGTCGCCAAGCAGCAGCAGCGCGATGGCGACGTCCTCGGCGATCTCCGGGTCGTCCATCTCCGGCAGCAGATCGTCCACGGCGCCCCGATCGCCGATGCGACCGAGCGCCACGACGACCGCCCGGCGCACCGGCTGACGGAACTCGTCCGAGCGCAGCAGCGCCCGCAAGGCGTCCACCGCGGCGGCCTCACGACGCCAGCCCAGGATCTCCGCGGCGACCTCGACAGCCCGCGCGTCGGTGCGCTTCTCCACCACCTCAAGCAGGCCGCTGACCAGCGCGGCGTTGGGCGAGCGGGTCACCCCGGACTTCAGCGCCCGGGTGGGGATGTCCGGCAGGCTGCGCTCCAGCAGCAGCTTCAGCAGGCGCTGGGCGGCGTCGTAGGAGCGGTGGTAGGCCATCAGATCCGCGGCCGCCACGAAGCGGGTGACGTTGGGATCGAGGGAGCGGGCCTTGGCGCTCTCCAGCTCGCGAGCGAGGCGCTCCAGCTCGGTGCCCAGCGCCTCGATGAGCGCCTCACCGCCCTGGCTGATGGCGACCCGATGGGCCACCAGTCGGCGCTCGGGTCGATCGGCGTCGGCCCGGGTCAGGGGCGGGCGGGAGCGGCGCGCCTCATAGCGGGAGCGGGCGTGCTCGGCGGCGGAGGCGATGTGCCACTCCAGCGACGCCGCGGTGTCCCCGGAGATCTCATCCACGGCGGCCACGCCGGCCGCGTGCCCCGAGGCGCGGAACAGCTCACCGGCGCGGCGCAGGGCGGCCGGCGCGTCGTCCGCGCTGATCTGCCCCAGGCGCACCAGCGCCCAGGCCTCGCGCAGCGGGAGCTGCATCTGGCGGTAGCCCTCGGCGGCCTTCCGGTAGTCCTCGGCGGCGGCGACGAGGTCGCCCGAGCGCCCCTTCACGTCACCGCGTCGAACGAGGATGCGGTGGAGGAGCTGGTCATCGCGGGCGGCGATGCCCTGCTCCCGGGCGGCGAGCCAGCAGGCGTCGGCGGCCTCCACGTCCCCCGAGGCCAGCGCGAGGTCACCGAGGCCCATGTTGATGCGCCCCAGCAGCGCCGGGTTGCCGTCCTGTCGGGCGGGCAGCACCGCCGCGTCAAAGGCCGCCCGCGCCGCGTCCAGCTCGTGGATCTGCAGGTACCGGGCGCCCAGGCGCAGGTAGCAGCGCGCCCGATCGGCGGGGTTCTTCAGCGTCGGGGCGACGTCCGTCAGGATCTCCACCGCCCAGGGCTCCTGGCGCATCACAACGACGCGGCCGCAGGCCAGCTCGGCCCGGGCGCGCTCCTCGACGTAGATGTCGCTGCGGCGCTGGCGCAGGCGCCGGAGGGCGCGCTCGGCCTCGTCGTGCTCGCCGAGATCAGTGAGCACATCCACCAGCGCCAGCGTCAGGTCCGCCAGGGGCCCGCGCTCGGTGAAGGCGCGGGCGCGCTCCAGGCCGGCGATGGCGGCGTCGCGGGCGCCGCGGCGATCGTGGCGGCTCATGAGCACGCGGTGTCGCTCCAGACAGGCGGCCTCGTAGAGCGCCAGGCCCTCCACGTTGACCACGTCCCGGAAGCGCTCCTCGATCAGGCGCTGGAGCTCCTTCTCCCAGCCCTCGTCGCCCGCCGGGAAGATGCCCCCCAGCGTGCGCAGGGTGCCGGGCTCCACGATGGGCGCGCCGCCGTAGGGCGGCGGCAGACGGGTCGCGCGCACGGACTTCAGGAGCGCGAAGCGCGCGTCGTCACGGCGGCCCTCGGCGAGGTGCATCTCGCCCAGCCGCTGCCACGCGCGCACCAGCCCGGGGTGGGCCACCACGGCCTTCTGGAAGCGCGCCGCCGCCCGGCTGGGGTCGCCGCCAGCCAGCTCGTACTCACCGACCTCCAGCAGCAGGTAGCCGCTGTCGGGATCGCACTCCAGCCGGGCCATCAGCTGCTCGCTCACCTCCCGGAGGGTCTCGTCGAAGACGCGCAGCGTGCCGAACAGCCAGCGGTGATAGCGCTCGTGCTGCGCCAGCAGTCGCCCGTCGCGCACCTCACCGAACACCCAGCCGCCCTGCCCATCCGGAGCGTAGGCCCAGCTGCGGCCGGCCCGGTCGTCGGCGATGGTCACCAGCGCCGGGGCGTCCGGGCTCGGCGGCGCGAGCTCGTAGGTCGCCCGGAGGTAGAGGGTGTCTCGGAAGAGGCTGCCGCCGTTCCAGCGCTTGTAGAAGCCCTTGAGCGCGAGCGGCAGCTCGTGACTCAGGGCCTCCTCGGCGTCGGTCAGCGCCTCCTCCGTGGCGGGGGCGCGCAGCTGGTGGACGTCGCGCTTGTAGCGCTGAATCAACCGAAGCAGAGGCTGGAAGGGATCGACGGCAGGGTCCATGTGGCTACTTCCGGGGACGCACGACGAAGTTGATCAGGCGCTTGGGCACGTAGACCTCCTTGATGAGTTCCATGCCGTCGAGGTGCCGGGAGACGTTGGGGTTCGCCCGGGCGATCGCCAGCGCGTCGTCCTTGGAGGTGCTGGGGTCGATCTCGATCTGGCCGCGCAGCTTGCCCTGGACCTGCACCGCCAGCTTGATGGTGTCGGTCTTCAGCGCCGCCGGATCCCACTCGGGCCAGGCGGCGTCCGCCAGGGTGGTGGTGTGGCCCAGGCGCTGCCAGAGCTCCTCGCCGACGTGGGGGGCGTAGGGGCTCAGGACGAGCACGAAGCGCTCCATCACGTCGCGGGGGAGCCGCTGCTTCTTCATCGCCAGCTTGGTGAACTCCATCATCCGGGAGACCGGCGTGTTGAAGCGCAGCTCCTCGATGCCCTCGGTCACCGCCTTGATGGTGATGTGCAGGGCCCGATTCAGCTCCTTGTCCGCGGGGTGATCGCCGATGGCGGGGTTCAGGCCGTCATCCTCGGTGACGAACAGGCGCCAGAGCCGGCTCAGGAAGCGGGAGACGCCCTCGACGCCGGACATCTGCCAGGGCTTGACCTGCTCCAGGGGGCCCATGAACATCTCGTAGATGCGCAGGGCGTCCGCGCCGTAGTCCGCCACGACGTCCAGCGGGTCCACGGAGTTCATCAGCGACTTGCCCATCTTGCCGACCTTGCGCTCGACGGGGGTGTCGCCGACGAACCAGTCGGTCTCGATGTTCTCCTCCAGGTTCCACGGCGAGGGGATGCTGACCGACTCGCCCACCCGCCGCTCGGCGGTGTCCGGCTTGTGGTACTTGCCGCCGCTCTCCCGGTAGGCGTGGGCCAGGATCATGCCCTGGTTGTAGAGCTTCTTGAAGGGCTCGACCGTGTGCACCAGCCCGCAGTCGTAGAGCACCTTGTGCCAGAACCGGGCGTACAGCAGGTGCAGCACCGCGTGCTCCACGCCGCCGATGTACAGGTCCACCGGCCCCCAGTAGCGCTCGGCCTCCGGGCTGAACGGCAGCTCGGTGTTGGTGGGGTCCATGTACCGCAGGTAGTACCAGCAAGAGCCCGCCCACTGGGGCATCGTGTTGGTCTCGCGGGTGTAGGTCACCCCGTCGATCTCGACGGTCGACCACTCCGCGCCGGCCCGGGCCAGGGGCGGGTCGCCGTCGGCCGTGGGCTTGTACTCGTCGATGTGCGGCAGCGCCACGGGCAGCTCGGCGGCCTCGACGGGCCGGACCTCGCCGTTGGGGCCGTGGAGGATGGGGAAGGGCTCGCCCCAGTACCGCTGGCGGCTGAAGAGCCAGTCCCGCAGCTTGAAGTTGACCTTCTTCTCGCCCAGCCCCCGGGCCTCGAGCCAGGAGACGATGTTGGCGAAGAAGGTGGGGAAGTCCTGGCCGTCGAACTCGCCGGAGTTGACGCCGACGCCGTCCTTGCTGGCCCAGGCCGCCGCCTGCACGTCCACCTCGCCGCGGGCCGGGTCGTCGGCGCTGGGGGCGATCACCTGCTTGATGGGCAGGCCGAACTTGGTGGCGAAGGCGTGGTCGCGCTCGTCGTGTGCGGGCACGGCCATGATGGCGCCGGTGCCGTAGGAGATGAGCACGTAGTCGGCGACCCAGATGGGCACGGGCTCGCCGTTGACGGGGTTCAGTGCGTAGCCGCCGGTGAAGACGCCGGTCTTCTCCTTCTCGGCGTTGGCCTGGCGGTCGCGCTCGGAGCGGTTCTTCGCCACCGCGACGTAGGTCTCGACCGCCGCCCGCTGGTCGTCGCTGGTGACGGCCTCGACCAGGGGGTGCTCGGGGGCCAGCACGCAGTAGGTGGCGCCGAAGAGGGTGTCGGGGCGGGTGGTGTAGACCGTGAACTCACCCTCGCCGCCCTGCAGCTTGAAGAGGACCTGAGCGCCCTCGGAGCGGCCGATCCACTCCCGCTGCATCTGCAGCACGCCGTGGGGCCAGTCGAGCCCGTCCAGATCGTCCAGCAGGCGCTGGGCGTAGGCGGTGATCTTGAGCATCCACTGCTTCATGTTCCGTCGCACGACGGGGTCGCCGGTCTCGACGTACTTGCCGTCCTGGACCTCTTCGTTGGCCAGCACGGTGCCCTGGGCGGGGCACCACCACACGGGCACCTCGGCCAGGTAGGCCAGCCCCTGCTCGTGCAGCTTCAGGAAGATCCACTGGGTCCAGCGGTAGTAGTCGATCTCCGAGGTGTTGACCTCGCGGGACCAGTCGTAGGCGAAGCCCAGGCGCTGCAGCTGGCGCTTGAAGTTGGCGATGTTCTCGCGGGTGATGTCCGCGGGGTGCCGGCCGTCGCGCATGGCGGCGCGCTCAGCGGGCAGGCCGAAGGCGTCCCAGCCCATGGGCTGCAGGACGTTGAAGCCGTTCATGCGCTTGTAGCGGGTGACGATATCCAGCGCCGTGTAGGACTCGGGGTGCCCGACGTGGAGCCCTGAGCCCGATGGATACGGGAACATGCCCAGGGCGTAGTACTTGGGCTTGTCGCTGTCGTTGGAGACCTCGAAGGTCTTGTTCTCCGCCCACCAGGCCTGCCACCTGGGCTCAATCGCGGCGGGATCATACCGGCTCATCGTCGCTCCTCCTGGGCCCACGCGCGGGGACCTCACGATCTTCAACGAGTAACCCGGCTGGGGATCGTGGGAACGTGACTTGTCAGCGACGTTGGCGTGGGGCAGCCTCTCTGCGTGATGCGCGCGCTCCTCCCAGCAATTCCCCCCGTGATCCTCCCGGTGATCCTCACCGCGCTCGTCGGGGCCGGCTGCGCGCCCAAAGACGAGTGCGCGCTGACATCAACAGTGCCGGGGTATGTGCCCGCCTGCGAGGCGTGGCTGGTGCGATACCCGGACGAGTCCCGGCTGTTCGTGGATGAAATCCTGGTGGCCTACCTGCCTCGGGAGGTGACGGCCGCGACCGAGTACGGCGGCACCTCGGGGAACCCGCTCACGGTGCTGCTCGGGGAGCGGCTGGCGGAGGCGAGGCCGACGACGGTGACCTTCGGGGCCTCCCTGTCGGAGGTGTGGTTGGACGCGACCTTCGAGGACGGGCAGGTGATCGGGCCGGTGACAGCAGGGATTACGACAGGGGAGTGAGCGTTTTCAGGGTGGTACAGCGCCGGGGACGCCGAGTCAGGCAGCGCGCCGCGCCGCGCGCTTCACGGGGATCCTGATGGTGTCGACGGGTGACACGGCCTCGGCGAGCGCGGCCTCGACCTCCGCCAGCTCCTCATCCCGCCAGGGCAGGGCGACGACGGCCAGCGCCAGGAGCCCCACAAGGGAGAAGCAGGTGGCGGTGGTGAGCACGAGGTCAAAGAGGATCTGAGCTTCCATGGTGTACCTCTCAGGGGTGTCTGCTTCAGCGGGTATTCTTGTTATAACTGAACAGGTGTTCAGAGAGCAAGGACTTGGTCTCTTTCGATACCTTCATCATGTCTTGTTGAAAGGTCAGAAACTGTCCGTTAATCAATCCACGTGTTCCCCCACCGCTACCCCGGTCAGATCATGACCGCTCACGAGAGAGTCCGAAGTGCTGAACAAAGCGCAGAAGCTGGTGAAGATGGTCGAGCTGATGCAGCGCCGGGGCGGCGTTCGCGCGGGGGAGCTGCTCCGCCGCTTCGAGATCGATCCCCGGACATTGCGTCGCTACCTGGCTGATCTCCGAGAGCTGGGCCTGCCCATCGAGGACGTCGACACGGGGACGGATCGGACCATCTCCCTCGACCCCACCTACCGCCGCGCGGGGGTGCAGCTCACCCTGCCGGAGGTGCTCTCCCTCCACTTCGGCCGCAAGCTGTTCACCTTCCTCGACGGCACCCAGTTCGCCGCGGACCTGGACGACGCCATCGAGCGCCTGGAGCCCGCGATCTCCCGGGCCCACGCGGACCTCGCCCGGCAGCTGGACCGAAAGTTCATGGCCGTCAGCGAGCACGCCAAGAACTACGAGGAGCTGGGTGACCTCATCGACGACGTGGTCACCGCCCTCATCTACGACAACCCCGCCCGGGCCGAGTACACCAAGCCGTCGGGCGCCACCGGCCAGTACGAGCTGGAGCCGCTGACGCTGGCGACCTACCGACAGGGGCTGTACCTCTTCGCCCGCGATCGCAAGGACGGGAAGGTGAAGACCTTCGCGGTGGAGCGCTTCACCCGCTTCTCCCGCCTGCGGCTGGAGCACTTCCCGCCGCCCAAGGGCTACAACCCCGAGAAGCACATCGCCCACGCCTTCGGCATCACCTCCGGCGAGCCGGTCACGGTGTCGCTGGTCTTCGATCGCGAGGTCGCCTGGCTCATCCGCGAGCGCAAGTGGCACCACAGCCAGAAGCTGGAGAACCTGCCCGACGGCCGGGTGCGCGCCCGGTACTGGGTCGCCATCACCCAGGAGCTGGTCACCTGGCTGCTGGGCTACAGCGGCAACGTGCTGGTCGAGGAGCCCGAGCAGCTGCGCTCCTGGCTGCGGGAGTCTCACGACAAGGCCCTGAAGCGGCTCGACGAGGCGTGATCCGCGCACTCTATGGGGGCATCCCCCTCCCCGAGCTCGGCTGGCCCACGCCGGTGGATCCCGGAGACTACTGGGGCGGCGCCGAGGCCCTCGACGATCCCGCCCCCTTCCACAACTTCAACCGCTTCGGCGGCGAGCTCGCCGAGGGCGTCGACGAGGTGGCGTTCGCCGCGCTGGATCAGCGCTTCCTCGACCGGCTGCGGATCGTCCTGCGCGGCGAGGCGGGCTGGGACGACCCGGAGCTGCGGGCGCTCGCCCGGGCGCTGGTGGTGGATCACCCGGCCCTGCACGACAGCCGTCCGCTCATCACCGGGGGGCCGCTGGACGGGCCGGCGCTCTGGGACATCACCGAGGACCACATCCCGGACGTGGCGCCCATGGCCGCGGACCGCATCCTGGGCCCCTGGGCGGACGAGCTGCCGTCGAGGGCGCTCATAACCGCGGCGGTGGAGGCGCTGGCCTTCTCCCCCCTGATGCCCTCCGGCAACAGCCCGGCGGGCTTCCGCTACGCCCACCGGCCGCGCCCCTCCCTGGAGGAGCGCGATGGCCTGCGCGGCGCCATCCGGGCCCCGCCGATGCTCTGGGCCGTGCCCGCGGATCCGAGCGCGCCCTGGACGCCGCTCCTCCCGCTCTCGCCGCAGATGCACCCGGACGGCCCCACCGTCGGCGCTCCAGTCCCGCTGCCCGGCGTCGACGTCGCGCGCGCGGCCGTGGGCCGCCTGCACCCCAGCGACGACGGCAGGTGGCACCTGAGCGGCGGAATCAGCCTCGGCGCTCACCCGCCCGCGGCCCCGCTGATGCGCCGCCTGACGCTGACGCTGTGGCGCGTCCGACGGCACGAGCGGCGGGCCAACTGGGAGGATCTGATGCGCCGACGCGGAGAGGTGCTCTACCGGACCTGCGCCCACTGGTGGTGGCGAGAGGTCTACGCCCACAAAGCCGGATAAGCTGGCCCCGGAGGTGTCCATGAGCCCCCTGCTCCTGATAGCGCTGGCGGCCTGCGGAAAGGGTGAGCTGGACCTGAACTTCGACGCGCTCGGCTGGGGCGAGATCGACTTCCAGGACGACGCCTGCCCTGACTGTCAGTGCGACGAGGGCTGCGGCCCCACCCTGGTCGAGCTCACCAACATCGGCGACGCGCCGCTGAACGTGGAGATCCCCGAGGGCCTGGATCCCGATCGCTTCTGCCTGAACGGCTTCGAGGATGTGTCCGACCCCATCGTCATCCCCACGATGGAGCCAGACGACGCCTACATCCTGCAGCTCTCCGTCTGCGGCTACCTCCCCGGCGAGCAGACCCTCACCGTCACGGGCCAGATCGCCTTCGAGACCGACGGCGTCGAAGAGACGGTGGGCCTCGACTGGAGCTACACCCCCATCCGCGATCAATCTGGCGAGCGCTGAAGCCCGGGTTCGATGATAGCTTGAGCGCGAGGCGATGAAGGACTCCAGGCACACCAACCCCGCCCTCCGTCGGCAGACGCCCTCCGCGGACGTCTCGTCCACGCCAGACCGCGCACCGGCCCGCCCGACCGCGCTGGCAGCGCGGCTGCCCCACAGCCCCCGGGACGTCGACGCGACGCTCTACATGGCGCACCTCTCCGAGGTCTCCGCCGCGACAGGGCTGGACGTCTCGGCGTATCTCCCCGCCAACGCCCCGCCCTCCTGGACGCGCCAGGTCCGCCCCTGGTACCGGGCGCTCGCCTGGGAGCGGGAGGCCGACACGACAGCGATGCCTGCGGCCGCCCCCGGGCTGCTGGGCGAGGATGAGGAGCTGCTCGCCGAGATGACGCGGCTCGTCGAGGACGAGGACGGCGATCGCGCCGCCTCCCCCCGCGCCTGGGTCGGCGAGCGCAGCCCGAGCGCGCACTGGCGGGTGGATCGTCTCCCGGTCCAGGACGAGACCAGCTGGGCCATCCTCCAGGCCCTCAGCCGGGATCTGCCCTCCCCGGCCCCCGCGCCGCCGCTCGCCGGCGTGCACGAGGCCCTCGGCGGGCTGCTCGGCCTGCGCGGCGATCGGTCCCCGGGCCCCGTCGAGCTGGCCTCGGCGATCGCGGAGCGCGGCGCCCCCGCCCCCGAGGCCATCGACGCGCTCGAGACCCACTTCGCCCCCTACCCGGACTTCTCCCTCGCCGCGTCGCTCCAGCTCGACGCCCTGCAGAGCCTGGACGTCGCGGGCGCCGAGGCATCAGCGGTGCCGGTCATGCGCCACGCCGAAGGTAGCGGGCGCTGGGATCCAGCGAAGGTCCAGGCCCTCATCGCTCAGAGCCGCGGCGCCTCGATGCCCGACGCCCTGCGCGAGCGCATGGGCGCGGCGCTGGGGCAGCCCCTCCCCAGCGTGGTCGTCCACACCGACGACGCGGCCGCGCGGGCCGCCGAGGCGCTGAACGCCCGGGCCTTCGCCCAGGGCTACCACCTCTACTTCGCCCAGGGCACCTTCACCCCGGGCTCCGTCGAGGGCGACGAGCTCCTGGCCCACGAGCTCACCCACGTCCTCCAGTACGACCAGGGCCGGCTCTCCGACAGCGCCGGCGGCGTGGCGGTCTCCAGCCCCACCGACATGGCCGAGCAGGAGGCCGAGCGCGCCGGCCGCGGCGCCGCGACCGCCCTCCAGACGAGCCAGATCACAGACTTCAGCGCAGACTTCAGCGCAGACTTCGATGAGCAGATCGGCGACGAGTCCACGCTGGACCTCGCGGACACCCCCGCCTTCGCCGCCGCCCAGTGGGGCGTGGCCACCGGCCTCGGCGTGCTGGGGGTGGTCTCCGGCGCGGTGGACCTGGAGCTGACCCCCGAGGAGCGCGGCGGCGCCCCGGTGATGGGCGGCTGGCTGGGTGACCTCTGGGACGCGGTCTCCGAGGGCGTCAGCGACGTCTGGGACGGCGTCGTGGAGCTCGGCAGCGACGCGCTGATGGCCCTCGTCCGCTCCGTCTCCCCGGGCCTCGCGGACCTCATCTCCCAGGGCCCCGCCGCCATCATCCAGGAGCTGATCTCCGAGACGGTGGGCGGCTGGGTCGACGGCGTGCTCGGCGACTTCGACCTCGGCGGGATCATCGAGACGATCTCCGCCGTCACCGGTGAGGTGGCCACCACCCTCGCCGGGGTAGCCGCCGGCGACGCGGCCTGCTGCGAGACCTTCGGCTCCTGGATGAGCGGGATCTCCGACGTCATCAACGGGATCCTGAACAACCCGGCCATCGAGGCCATCAAGACGATCCTCACCGGCGTCAACGACGTCTTCGTCGAGCTGTTCAAGCTGGTCGTCGAGCCGCAGTTCGAGATGCTGCAGACCCTGCTCGGCGGGGCCTGGAGCGCCATCACCGCAGTGGTGGACACAGTCAGCGGCTGGTTCTCCTCGGTGCGCGACTTCGCCAGCGACGCCTGGGACTGGGTCTGCGAGGCGCTGGGCTTCGGCGGCGGCGAGGGCGGCGTCTGGGAGTGGCTCAAGGGGTTCGCGCAGGAGGCCTGGGCGACCATCCAGGAGACCTTCGCGCCGATCATCGAGCCGCTGAAGACCATCGGCACCATCCTGCTCGCCCTGAGCCCGCTGGGCATGATCTACGCGGCCTTCCAGGCGGCGGGCGAGTTCCTCGAGGTCGCGGGCTGGCTCTGGGACAACTGGGGCGACCCGGATCTCTTCGACAAGGCCCACGACGAGCTGGGGCACACCATCCTCCCCGGCATCCTCGACGCCGGAAGATCCTTCGCCGACGGCTTCTCGAGCATCATCGGCGGGCTCGGCGACGGCCTGAAGGCGCTGGCAACCGCCGCGCTGCAGCTCCTCGGCGCCGTCAGCGGGCTGCCGCTGCTCAGCCTCGCGACGGGCTTCATCCAGACCCTCTCCGACGGCCTCACCGCGGCCTCGACCTGGATCAGCGGCACCCTGAGCACGGTCGCCAGCAGCATCTCCAGCATCGCCAGCGGCCTGTGGGACTGGGCGAAGCCCATCATCGAGGTCTGCTGCTCCATCGCGCTCTGCATCGCGGCGCCGGCGATGATCCCGGTGGTGCTCGCCGGCTGGGCCTGGCTCGCGCTGCCGGACTGCATCAAAGCCCCGCTCATCGACCTGATCCTCGACATCATCATCGGGATCGTGCGGGCGACCCCCGAGCTGCTCATCTTCGGCCCGCTCTGGCTCGCGATCAAGCCGGGGATCATGGGCTTCCTGGAGCAGGTCCGCGGTCAGTCCGCCGACCTCAAGATGGTCGTCTCCAACAAGGTCGCCAAGATCCTCACCGGATCGAGCCTCGAGTTCATCTGGGGCTTCTGCAAGGGCTTCCTCCTCGGCATCTGGGAGGGCCTCACCGATCCCTTCGTGCTGGCCTGGATGCTGTTCAAGGGCCTCGTCCAGCTCGGCGACTGGCTCGGCGACATGGCGGTGAACGCCTTCACCGGCGCCGACGCGGATGACACCGCTGGCGCCGCCGGCACCCCCGAGCTGGCGAGGCCGGCCATCGGGCTGGCCAGCGAGGCGGTGGGCCAGGTCGTCGGCGGCGGCCTGGGCCGCGGCATGAACGGCGTGTTCGGGCGCGGCATGGCCGAGGGCGCGGAGTCGCTGCCCGCCGGCGCCCGCGAGGCCGTGGCGGAGGCCTTCGAGGAGTCCGCCGAGGAGGTCGTGGACGAGTCCATCGCCGTCTCGGTCAACGAGACCCTCACCGGCAACGCCACCAAGTCCGCCGTCGATGAGGAGCAGCAGCAGCCCCAGCAGGAGCAGCGCCAGCCCAACACCGAGCGCGCCGCGGCCCAGCACGACATGCGGACCGTCGCGGATCAGATGTGGGCGGACCTCGGCGGCAAGATCTCGGAGCTGGCCGCGGGCTTCGGGCCGGCGCTGGACGAGGCCTTCTCCGGCTCGGAGGGCATGACCTTCAGCGGCCTCATGGACACCATGGGCTCCATGTGGCCGGCGATCCAGCAGGGCATCCACGACCTCGGCGGCACCCTGGCCCAGGAGATCGGCGCCCTGTTCTACGGGGACGAGATCGGCGGCGCGATGGGCAAGGCCGTCGGCTGGCTGACGGGGACCATCCTCTTCGAGATCGTGCTGTTCTACTTCACCGCTGGCGCGGGCACGGCCATCGTGGAGGGCAGCCGCATCCTGAAGTGGGTGCTGAAGGCGCTGGACTGGACGAGCGAGGCGCTCGGGGTCGCGTTCAAGGCGCTCAAGCAGCTCGGCGGGTTCCTGATCAAGATCGGCCGCGGCATCGGTGAGCTCCTCTCCAAGGCCGGCGGGCGCATCAAGGCGATGGTCGATCTGGTGATCGAGATCGGCCAGAGCATGATCAAGTGGGTCGACGAGCTGCTCACCGTCGGCGGCAAGGGCGCGGACGACGTGGTCGCCCGTCAGGCCGCCGGCGAGGGCGGCGAGCGCGCGACCCGCGAGGCCGCCGAGGAGGGCGGAGAGCGCGGCGCGAAGCAGGCGGATGAGGCCGCGGCGGCGTCCGAGAAGCAGCGGGCCAAGGCCATCGCGCTGAGCGTGACACAGACGGCCGACTTCCAGAACTGGGAGTACGCGGTGCTGGCCGCGGCGCTGCTCGTCGTCGCCGCCAACCACGGCTCAGTGACCCGCTTCGACATCGAGCGCGAGCCGGACGGTGAGTACACCGTCTGGATGATCGCCAGCAAGCACAAGGTCACGGAGAACGTCGACCTGAGCGATGAGGACCGGCGGCGCGACGACATTGCACACGGTGGATACAACAACCGGAAGCACGACCGGACGAAGGCCTACGACGAGAACATGGAGGGCGCGCCGAAGCGTCAGTCCGACTCCCGCCAGAGCCGCGTCGAGCGCCGCCAGAAGGCCCGCGACTACAACGGCAGCGGCGCCCATGCCCAGGAGCTGGGCTACCAGAAGGCGGGCCACAGCCGCCGCGGCACCGTCTACCACAACCCCAGCGCGCCGCGCGACAGGCAGTACATCAGCAAGGACATCGGCAGCGGCGACGGCTCGGGGGCTCACAACGGCGGCGTCTGGAAGGCTGCTGAGAGCGAGCGGGCGCTGCAGAGCAAGAGCACACGGACAGGCACCTTCAACGCTGACCTGACCGAGAAGATCGGGGACTGACTTGAATCGCTGGCGCCTCTCCAAATACAATCCGGATCTGCGCGACGAGCGCGGCGCCTATACAGTCGATGAGTGGACAGCGGCCTCGGACATCGGGCGGGACTTCGCGGGTGCGCCGCTGACTGTGCAAGACTACCTCGCGAGCGAGACGGCCCATGTCGAAGCGATACAGTCGTTCATGGCTGAGTTGGGCCTCGACGCGCTGGAGCTGGCGGATCTGTGCGGCCCGGACGGGCTGACCCTGGAGGGCGCGCTCACCCCTGAAGTGCTGGCATCCGTCGCGGGGGTCATCCGCGAGGAGCAGGCGCGCTTGCTCGCGGATAACGCGCTCCCTGTCGTCGACTTCGACATCACCGCACAGGACGATCCCCGCAGGCTCTCGGGGGAGGCGCTGGAGGCCGCGCTGCGGCTGTGCCTGCGGGAGGTGCTGTGGGCCAACCTCGCGGCCCCGGGCGCGCTCGAGATCACCTTCGGCTACGACTATCTCTTGAGCGTCTCAGCGGCGGCCCCATGCCCGGAGGCCCAGCGCCGGACGCACGCGTTGGGGCTCTTTCTGGAGCCCTCTCCAGCCAGGTAGTCGCTACTCCTCAGCGGTCGCGCCCTCGGCCGGCTGGGCTGGTTCACGCCAATCGGTGGGCTCCTTCTCTGAGCCCGCATCTTTCTCCCAAACGCGCCGTATGGCGCCAACTGCGAATGCGTACCCGCCGGCTCAAGCCGTCCCCTCGCTGAGCCCGCATCTTTCTCCCAAACGCGCCGCATGGCGCGCGCCAACTGCGAAGAGGCCCCTTTGAGGAACGCGACGTCCCAGCGCCGCACACTAGAGGGTGTTGCGACGTCAGATGCCTCGCCGCAAGGCGACATCAGGAGGCAAGACCTTGCGAACACGTGGACGGTTTTCGACGGAGCCCAGGTGTTGCTGTCCTGCAAACCCACGCTGTAA
>Ga0316204_10007631_pt1 | contig 15646 bp, 15 predicted proteins | sample 6monrhotite_MG_2_FD_205661 | JGI IMG/M metagenome (GOLD analysis project Ga0316204, IMG submission 205661) | Microbial mat bacterial communities from mineral coupon in-situ incubated in ocean water Damariscotta River, Maine, United States -... | ecosystem: Environmental > Aquatic > Marine >... | reverse complement strand
GCGCTGTCCGCGGGCCAAAAAGGTCACGCCGGTTGACCACGCTCGGCGTTGGCAGGCGGCGCTCTTGATCACGCGGCGTGACCGAAAAGGTCGCTTCGATGGTCATTGCGCCCGGCCGTTAACACTCGGTGCTCTGTCCTTCACGCTGGCGTTTGCACTCGGCGGTTGTCTGGCCGACCCGCGGCCCGATCCCAACTACTGCGGCAACTTCGACGGCGACGCATTCTGTGTGCGCAAAAACCCCGAAGAGCCCTACTGCGTGTTCTCGGGCGGCGAGTGCTTCGAGGACTATGGGCTGGAGGCGGGCGTGGGCTTTGCGTGCGTGGCCGAGCCGCCCACGCCGCAGTGCCACACCGAGTGCGGCATCCCCAACGGCGACAGCTGCCTCGACCCGACCGACCCGACCATGGGCTCCAGCAGCGGGTCGACCACCGAGCAGCCGAGCACCACCGGGTCCAGCACCGAAACCGGAGACGAGACCACAGGCTCGAGCGGGCCCGAGTGCACAGGGGATGCGGAGTGCACCGACCCGGCGCTGGCGTTTTGCGTGGAGCAGGTGTGCTCGACCTGCTCGGCGGTGGTGGAGCTCAGCGGGGACGAGGCGTGTGCGGGGCTGGATGCCAGCGCGCCGCTGTGTGTGGACGGCGCTTGTGTGCAATGCACGGCGGAGAGTTTCGAGGCGTGCGGTGGGGGGACGCCGGTTTGTGATGCGGAGGCGAATGTGTGCGTGCCGTGTGCGTTCCACGAGGAGTGCCAGGCGATCGGGAGTCCCGCGTGCAATGTGGCGACGGGGGCTTGTTTTGACCCGGACGCGGTGACGAACGTGGTGGTGACCACGGATGGGTCGATTCAGGCGGCGGTCGATGGGGTGGCGGATGGGGAGGAGTGGGCGATCGTCTTGTCGGGGATTGGGGATGGGGATCATCAGATCCGGATCGACGCGGGCAAGGTGATTGCGATCGTTTCCTCCGATGCGAACATCCGGGGGATCGATGGGGTCGAGAGCGATCCGACGGTGACCGTGACCGGGGATGGGACGATGTTGTTCCTTCACCGCGTTCGGCTCGCGCTCAACGGAGCTGAGCTGGGCATCTCGGTGGAGAGTGGGGGCACCCTGTATGCGGACAACGTGCAGGTCAGCCAGAACACCGAGGGGGGGATACAGTTGGCCAGTGGTACCTCGGGGTTCCTCAGGAACTCCATGGTGTCAGGGGTCGCGGGGAATGCTCCGGCCATCTCCAACGCCGGGACCCTCTCCGTCCTGTACAGCACCCTGGGACGCGATACGAACTTCGGCGACCCCGTGCTCCAGTGCTCCGGCGGCTCCACCACCGTCCGCAACAGCATCATCGTCAGCCAGACCAACGCCCCGAATACCGAGGTCGACTGCGCTGGCGTGATGATCTCGAACTCCGCCCGCGAGACGGACGTGTCCCCGGACGCGTGGTTCGCAGGGTTTGCGACCGGTGACTACACGCTGACGGCCGCGGGGCAGGCTCAGTTCGGGGAGGTTGCGGTGTGGCAGGACGGCGACCCACCGTTCGACTTTGGGGGCGATGTTCGGCCCCGGGAGGACGGGGCGAGTGATTATCCGGGCGCTGACGTGCCTTAGCGGTGGTCGGCCGACCCGCCCGAACACCGCAGGCGGCGCTCCGAGTTCTGACGTCTCGACGCTGCTGTATTGGTGGAACGATCCTCGTTCCACCTGTGACCTGACGTCTGGCATACGCCCTCAGCGAATTCTGCGGACTGCATTTTCGATGAGGCAACAGCCCGCATTTGGCAAGCGAGCAAAGTGAGTCAAGGCGACCGGCAGAAATAGTTGTCGCTGACCATGGGCTCTGGTGAGGGTCGGCTACCCACGTCGCGTCGCATCCTGAGCAGCGCTCATCAAACGCGCAGTCGAAATCGTGGCCGAGCTGCAGGCTCAGGTCGCTCGGCCAGCTGGCACAGATCCAGGATCCTCCCAGCATGGGTCGCACGAGAGGAGCAGAGCCAGGACATGCTAGGACGATGCCGAGTCCCGTCGATCGAGTGGACCGACAACGGTTCACCCAGACCGTGTCGGTGAGGTCGGCGTTCGTCGTGTCGCGGGGACGTCGCGTGTGACGGAGCGACCGGGGGCATCCGCCACCACGGGAATGCGACGCATTGGACTTCGGCCGGCACTGTCGGCAGGCCGGCACGCGTCGAACACTCGAGTCCCGATCGTGAGAATTGGCGACCTCGCGGGTTCCAACAACGCCGCCCGCGGGGCTACCATTTCCGTGCATGGCATCGAAGGCCGATAAACCCACGGCGATCGACCTGTTCTCGGGCGCCGGCGGGCTCAGCGAAGGCCTCCGAAGAGCGGGCTTCAATTTGGTCGCCGCCATCGAAAACGATGAGCATGCCGCGAACTCGTACGCCTTGAACCACCCCGCGACGCACCTAGTCCGGGCCGATATCAGAAAGGTTGCGGCCCAAACCCTCTTGCGGAAGTTGGGACTGCAGCCAGGAGAGCTAACGCTTCTCGCCGGGTGCCCGCCATGCCAAGGCTTCTCAAGAATGAGAACCAAGAACGGAGCATCCTCCGCAGCGGACGACAGAAACTCTCTGGTCCTGGACTTCGTGCGCTTCGCGAGAGCCTTTCGACCTCAGTACGTCATGCTTGAGAACGTCCCGGCCCTTGAGAGGGACGCGGTCTTCGCAGATGTGGTCAGAAAACTGAACGGGCTCGGATATCGATCGAAGCATCGCGTGCTAGATGCCGCCGACTTCGCCGTGCCCCAGCGGCGCAAGAGGCTTGTTGCACTGGCGGGCCGCGGCCGCGCTCCGCAGATGCCTGCGCCAGCACGCGTGAGGCGCTCTGTTCGAGATGCTATTGCCGGGCTTCCAAAGCCAGGCGCACTTGGAGATCCGCTTCACGACGACCTTTCGACCCACGCCCCTCACGTGATGCAGATTATTTCGCACGTACCCCGAGACGGCGGGAGCCGCTCCTCGGTGCCGGGAGAGCTCCTCCCAGACTGCCACCAACGACACGATGGCCACCACGACGTGTACGGACGTATGGCCTGGGACTTGGTCGCGCCAACAATAACCACGGGTTGTCATAACCCGAGTCGGGGCAGGTTCCTCCATCCCGACGAAAACAGAGCAATATCCCTTCGGGAGGCAGCACTACTGCAGACATTCCCGCAGAGATACAAGTTCTGCAGAACCAGAGGCAAGGAACACGTCGCCCGGCAAATCGGCAACGCGCTCCCGCCTGAAATGATTCGTCGAATCGGCAAGTCCCTGCTGAAGGAACTGCGAGGATAACGTGGCCAGAGGCTGGAAACCACCGAGAACGACGAAACTCCTCGACCAACTCGCAAAGGCTCAGCGAGGTCAGCCACAGATATTCGCGCTCCGATTTCCGTACTACCGAAACCTCGTCCCGCTCTCCCGGATCTCGTTCACTTTCCCCCTCACCGTCCTTGTGGGCAAGAACGGCACGAACAAATCGAGTCTACTACACGCTCTATACGGCGCGGTGCTCGACAACACACCGAGCAAGTACTGGTTCGACACGGCTATCGACCGAATCGAACTAGAAGTCAACGGGGTAAAAAACAGTCTCGTAACTGATCACGTCGATGAGAATGGGGCTAGAGGAGAGACGCTGAAATATCGGACCTTTCGGACAGGCTTCGAAGCCTACTGGGAAGCCGCAAAACGCACGTCCACATACGGATTCCCCCCGAACTCGGGGCGAGCAGAACCAGTTCGCATGAATGTTGAGTACTTCGACTTCCGGAGCGAACTTTCCGCTTTCGACAAATTTTTCTACTTCCCTGACAGCCGCCGACTAAAAGCAGGGAACAACAGGCTAAAAGCAAGGCTCCGTGCGGACCCAAAGCTCAGCAAGCGTAACAAACAAAGACAATACTCTCCGCAAGACTACATTCGCAACCGCGCCAACGCTCTAAAAAAGGCACTGACAACCCAGGGAACAAAACTCCCGAAAGCCGAAATCGACTGGATCTCCTGGATTCTTGGTCGCGAGTACGTCAGCGCGGTCTTCCTGTCGCACTCCATCTATGGTGGCCAGCAGGGGGACACTGTTTTATTGCAGGCAAACAAGCTTAGCACAGAATACTCCTCCGCATTCGCGGGCAGCGGCGAGTTCGCGGTATCCGTACTGGTCCACAAGCTGTCGAACGTAGAGGATAACAGCCTCATCCTGCTGGACGAGCCGGAGACATCGCTCCACCCAACAGCCCAATCCAGACTCCGGGATTTTTTGCTTTCGCTAGCTCTAACGAAGAAACTGCAGATCGTCGCAGCGACACATTCGCCGGTTTTCATTGACGGGCTGCCTCCGAACTCGGTGAAGCTATTCCGAGTGCAAAACGACGGGAAGGTCGAGATTCTCGACGGATGTATCCCTGAAGAGGCGTTTCATGAGATTGACGAGAATACGGCAAGCCAGTTTCAGATCACAGTTGAGGATAGGGCCGCCAAGATCCTCGTTGAAGCCGTCATTCAGAAGTTTCCGGAGCCTGCAAAGTCGCTTTCAGTCAGAGTTGGCCACGGCGGTGTCCCCGCGATGTGGAGAGACATCGAGGCGCGAGCCCGTGATGGCGCAAAAAACCAGTTTACGTTCTTCGACGGCGACCAGAGGCCAAGTACGAGATTCCCAGATCCGGAGGCCCTGCCAGCCAACATATCTGACGCAGATCTCTCGAAGTTGGTAAAAGCTCTTGTTCCCGACAGCGGGCTGTCATTCGCCGCTGGCGACGGTTCCCAGAACCCGCGGCTGAAGTTCCTCAAGTTCGCATACCAGCATGTCGAGTTCCTCCCTGGCAACGAATGTCCAGAGGCACTTGTCTGGAACGATGATGATGCGAGGACGTTTCTCAAGCGCCACCAGGTGGCCACGCCGGAAGGACTTTTCGAGGCCAACTTCAAGGAACGATTCGGGCTTCTGGAAAAAGCTGTTCCGGGGCAGTCGTGGGACGCCGTCTACAGGCAGTTCGTTAGCTATTTCGTGGCAAGGGACTCAGCCGAACTTGCAGAGCTGACGGCATTCATTCAGTCAATCAGGACTGACCACGTTGTTCCACGGAGGTCGGACCCAGCCGCACCTCCAAACTAGCCGGGCGGAGTTCGGCCGCGCCCTTGCCAGGTCCACCGGCCAGTGTTCGGGTCGACAGCGTCAGTCACAGGGCCCGCCGTGTACATCCGCCGGTAACTGGTCGCGGTCGCAGACGCAGACGGCTACGCCTTGGTTGACAAGCGGAGACTACGTGATGGTGCTCGGCCTAAGGTAGTCGAGAATCGCGGATGGGCCTCGATTGGCGTACTTGTTTAGGAACACATCACCAGGAGCGTCGAAGACAAGGCCCGCATACTCGAACGAGGCCAGACCTCGCTCAACATCTCCTGCGAATCCTGATCTACCGGGGTGCGCCTCCCGCCAGGCGCAGTAGTAGCCCACGTGAGGTCGGCCGAGCGCGACGAACCGCGCTGCAAGTCCCATGGAAGCGACATGGCCATGGTGGTGGTCGTACAAAAGCGCGAGAGCTGCCAACCCCGTCCGTGAGTAGGTATCTTCCTCACGGAGGACGATTCTCTCGACCGTTTTTCGGCTGGCCGCCTCGCCGAAACGCCGTACAAGCTCGAAGAGTGTTTGCGAAATTGCGTTGCCCTCTTTCGTCGCACGCAAGCGCTGGCCCAGGATTGCAGCTTCCTCAATCACAACATCCATGGCCCATGGAGGCGCGCCACCATGGAGGCCCTCGACCACGCCGATGAGTGCGCCGAGAGATTGCTCGTCGGCGATCGCTGCGGCCGCACGCAACCCATCGAGCAGCCCGAGTACGAGTTGGCTGCGGTGGCGCCATTGAGCGATGTCCTTCAGAATCCCGTTGAGTCCGGCGTCGAGTGTCTCCGAACGTGGAACCCAGGTCGTCCATGGGCCAGCTGTGGTGAAGTCCGTCCCTTGGCTGCGCTTTCGAAGTATCCAGTCTTGGAGCCAGAGCGTCCACGCCTCCTCTTCCTCAAGGTCGACGCGGACGAGAAGCATCGGAATCCTGCACGTTCGTGCGTAGTCGACGTATTTCCTTTCGACCTCGACTTTGATGCATCCGTCGCGTCTCGCCACAGATTGGCTCGACTTTACTTGGATCTTGAGTATCTCTCCTCGCACACCGTATTCCGTGAGTTCGGCTTCGCAGTCGATGCCGAAATCTTCATCCAAGGAACGTGAAAGCCAGTCCCGGTGCTTCTCAATCTTGAAGAGCACGAGTTTCTCACCGAGGGAGCCCTTCTTCTGTGCGTCTGTTCGGGAGCCCTTCTTCTGTGCGTCTGTTCGGGAGGCCATCTGATTCCTGCGGACGTGTAGGGTGCACGGACCTCGCGAACTTCGCAATACCGGGTGGGGCATGTTGTCCTGCAAGTCGAGACAGGTCGCAAGAGATCCCGAGCCCCCCATGCCCGGTGTCCGCGATCCAGGACAGGCCGGCCCCTCGAGCGTCTCAAAGTAAGTCACCCGAACACTCCAACCAGCAAACCTTGCGCCGCGCATCCAGCCAACGCCACCGCCCCAACAATCGACCGCATCACAACGAAGAGTCGAATGCACGATCGAGAATCACCACGCCCGGTCGAACCACCAACGCCCCGTGAAATCCGACGAGCCGGGACACCTCCCCGTGTAGCCTCGCCGAAGCTGAGGGCCAGATGGGACGGAAGCAGTGGAACCCGATCACCCGAGCCATCACGAACTCCAAACGGAGAACAACGCGAGCGAAGAACAAGGCCATCTCCGGGCTCGTCGGCCTCCTCGCCCTGTTCGTGCTTCCGATCGCCTGCTTCAACATCGTGTGCCCGGGCTCGAAGCGGCCCGCCACGCAAGAGACTCCGAGTTCGTCTCCAGCCGCTGCGAGCGTCATGGCCGAGCCCGCACCACAGGCTCCACCGCCGCCGCCTGAAGAGCCGAAGCGTGCACAGAAGAAGAAGCCGAAGCACAAGAAGCCCCGTAGGAACAACCGAAAGAAACGTTCGTCACGGCCGAGACATGAGCCAGACGAGTCGTCGGCACCAACACCGGATCCCGCCGACGACATGGACGCTGCCCTCGACGCCGCCTTGAAAGACCGCAAGCCTACGCGCCCCGCTCCTGCCCCAGCGAAGGCGACGCAAAGCTCCTGCTGCAAGGTCTGCCGCAACTCGCAACCTTGCGGCGACTCCTGCATCTCGCGGTCCAAGACCTGCCATCAGCCGCGCGGCTGCGCCTGCTAGCTCGGCCCCCTCAGCTCGGCCACGGCTCACTCCACAACCCGAGAAACCCCAACACCCCGAGAGTCCGTACGGTCTGCGTCCGGCGCCCCGACCAATCGAGTCCTTCCGCGACCCGACGAAGCCGACGAAGCCGACGAAGCCGACGAGGGGATGCAGTCGCCCAGGCCCGCGGTCAGGAAAAACACCGGCCGTACTTCGGCCGCCTCGAGGCCCCAGACTCGTAGTACGAAACAAGACCGTGAAGACTGAGGATGCGTTCATCCTGCTAACCGTCGCCAGAACTCGCAGTACGCCCGGAACAGCGGCATTTCGGCCCCTACCCAGGAGCGAAAAACCCTTCGCGATCCGCCGCGCCGACTTTCACCACGGGCTGCCGGGACGGGCAGCCTCGAAACTTGTAGGCTCCGCCGGATGAACCCGTTGGAATCCTTCGTCTCCGCGATGACCCTTGCTGAACTCTCGGCCAAGACCGGCACGTCCGTGGCCGACATGGTTGGGTTCGCCGTCGAGGGTGCCGCAGCTCCGAAGGCCAAGACCGCGAAGGCCTCGGCGACAAGCGCGGCAGCCCCGAAACCAAAGGCCGCTGCCCCGAAGGGCGAGGCCTCAGCCAAGGAGGTCAACACCCGCACTCCCGAGGGCCGTGCTGCTTATGACAAGGCAGTCCGTGCTTGGCTCAAGGAGAACGCATCGAAAGCGGAGCCTGTGGCAGCGTCGGCAATCCTGGCCGCGTGCGGAGGCACATCGCTGCAGGGGCGGACTGGCTTGGCTCGACTCATCGAGGAGAAGAAGGCCTACTCCAAGGGCAGGGCGAGAGGCACACGCTACTGGGCGAAGTAGCCCAGGCTACTCGATGGACGCCGGAGCCATCTCCGGTCCGATGGCGAGCTGTCGAGATTGCACGCCAAGCCAGGGAGCTACGGGAGGTCCTGGTCGGGCGGCTACACTCCCGGGCATGAACCTCAAGCAGGCGCTCCCGCTCGGCGTTGGATTCATCGCCGGCATTGCGTTTATCGTCGCGTGCCCGGCCCCTCTCCAACTCTCGCCGTCGACCAGCAATGCAGAGCCAGAGTCGTGGGAGCCAGCGACCGCCGATGCTCGTCAACCCTCGGGATGCCTGCAGTGGGAGGTCATCACCTTCGCGTTCCCGCGCTGGGGCGGAGAAGGGGCGAAGGCTCCCTCCGGCTGGGAACCATTCGCAGCGGTCGAAAGTGGCGTTGTCGCCCGCCACTGCACCGTGCTCGAACCTGGTGCGTAAGACGCGACCATCAGCTGGGAGAACATCAGCGAAGCTCCACTCCCAAAGGCTCAACCGTGTCGAGCCTTTGCCATCTGAGGGCGCAGCCAGTGCCGACGCGCTCGGAAACGTGGAGGTAGAATGCCCTGGGACCCAACCCCCCGACTACCCGCCCGGGTCGGCTTGGGCTTCCGCCGAATCGAAGACCCCCAGGAACCACAGCACCTTGGCCATCCCCTTGACCGCGATGGCCAAGGTCAGGGCTCCGACGCCCACAGCCGCCGTCACTCCCACGAACGACTCCGACTCGGCCGCGAGGGAGTACGTAGCTACCGATAGCGCCACCACGACAAACAGGTAACCCAACCCGAGAAACCCCAGCAGCCCGAGAGTCCGTACGGTCTGCGTCCGGCGCCCCAACCAATCGAGTCCTTCCGCGACGCGGCGAAGCCGACGAGGGAACTTCCCCGCCAGGTCTCGAAGTAGACCCGAACCCACTTTCACCGCCGACCAAACCCCGCCAACGCTCATCACGAGACCAACAACGACGCCTTGCACGCCACCGCCGGGCGTGGCGAGCATCGACAGCCCCAACACAGTCATCCCGAGAAACATCAGTGGCATGGCTGCGAGGAGCAGACCCACGAAGAGTGAGAGCACACCGTCCGCGACACGAACCGTGTGCTTGGTGACTGGCGGTAGCTGAACCTCCGGCTCCGCCTCGGGTTTGTCACCGCCAGGCTCCGGCTCCCGGGACAGACCCCGAAGCCCTTCCCCCGCCTCCCGCAGCTCCGCGACCACCGAGACTCGTTCCTCGTCCGTCAGAGCGCCCAGCGATGCGAGCTTCTCGTAGGTGTCGAAGACATCGGCTCGGCGTTGTCGTTTTCGTCGCGAGACGAACCCAAGCGCGTCGGTCTTGATCGCCCACGTGACGAGTCCGGCCAGCACGACCAGCAGGGCGAGCCCCGGCGAGGTCGAGAGCAGTTCCCAGAAGCCCTTCACTGTCTCCAGATCCATCACCGATCCGAGACGACGGGAGCACAGCGATTATTGCTCTTGCTTCCGATTTCTCGAATCGGCACCCGGGCCGGTCGAACAGTCGACGGCAGCCACACGCAAGCGGCCGCTTCCCAAGGCCTCGACACCGATGGATGCGCTCGCGAGCCGGAGGTCTTTTCCACACAAGAGACTGTCCCTTCTAGGTCGGAGTCCGGCCCGCCGTCGCTCGTCAGTGATAGAGTCCTCCAATGACGGTAGGAGAGTTTGTCCGAATCGCCAGCATTCTCACCGTCGCGAGCCTCTCCGTGGCGAGCTGTAAGGACGGCGGCCCCACGGTCGGCTCGAATGGCGAAATCGAGTGTGGCACCTGCCAGCGAACTGCCGTGAAGTGCAAGGGCGAGTCCGAGGTCATCTGCGTCCCCACGATTGAGGACGCCCAACCGCAGGGCTGCATCCCCGAACAAAGCGTCTCGTGCACTCCTGGCAGCGGAGGCTCCGGCGGTGCGGGCAGCTAGAAGCGTTCTTGCGCTGGGCATCGGAGCCTTGCTCGGATGCTCCGCTCCGGACCCCCTCGAGCTTCCCCCGCTCCAATACTTCACCGAGCGGACCGCGATCGCCGTCCTCGACGATCACCCTCCTTGTGCGGGTGACCTGGCCGCCCTCGATGCTCACGTCGAAGAGCTCGAGCAACTGACCGGCCTTCGACGATCCGAACCTATCGACATCTACCTCGGCACTCCCGAGGCATGCGATGAAGGAGACCGGGCCTGCTATCGCCCCGATCTCGATGTCATCTTCAGCCCGTGGCAGTCCATCCGCCATGAACTCGCACACGCGGTCGAACGCCAGGAGATCGATTTCGCCTCCGACTTCTGGTCCGAAGGTTTCGCGGTCGTCGGAGCCGGGGCTTCGTCGACAGAGAGCCTGTTCGAGACGCTGAGCGTCGACGACCTCTCGGGCGAACGCGAACTCATCAACTATGCCGCCACGGGCCACTTCGCGCGGTACCTCGTCGAGACCCGAGGGTGGCAAGCCTACCGAGCCATCCTTGAAGACGGCATCGAAGACGCGCTCGGCCAGTCCCCTCAGTCGCTCGTCGACGAGTACGAGCGTGAAGCTCCCGCTGCTTATCCTCCGCGGCACCCGTGCCCGTACCCAGTGCTGCAGCCCGACGACACCGGGTGGACCGAGACCTTCTCCTTCTCCTGCGAAACGCCCGACGCCACGCAGTACGAAAATCTCGCCGCCTCCGGCACCCGCGGAGCCGCCATGGTCCGCTCCGTGGTCCTCGAAGCCGGCACCTACACCTTCGAGCTGCAAGGCGGCTCCGAACTCGTCCTGCTCGGCTGCCTCACCGAAGAGCTGGTCGCCCTCCCCGAGCCACCCTCGAACGGCGATGTCTGGAACGAGGTCGACCAGGGTCAAGGTCAGCCGTTCGAAGCGGGTATCTCCCACACCCTCACCGTCACCCGCGGCACCTATCGCATCGCCATCTCATCGAACACCGAAGACGAAGCCACGATGGAACTCCGCATCCGTCGCATCGACTAGGACGTCGGGCGCGGCTCCCCGGGGGTGGCCGACCGTTGTGGCCATTGCTGGTCAGCTCAACGCGCACCGATGCAGCCAGCTCGCCCCCGCGCTAGAGGTCGGCGTCCCGAGGACGCTCAAGCCTCGAAGACTTCGTTCGCGGTCGCGACCGTCGCCGCCTGCACCAGCCAGTGCTGCAGGACCTCCAGTTCGCGACACTCTTCAACCCTCACCGTCGAGCGAGGTGAATGATCTCGCGTCCGACTTTTGCGATCGCGACCACGACCACGATGGCGATACCGAGTGAGACCAGCGGATGCGCGTGTGCGACCGCCCAAGCAACCACGCGCGCGACCAGCCATCCTCCTAGACCCATCGTCAACATCAAGACGGGCCAAAAGGCCCTCTGAGTCTTCAACGGTTCACCGCCATGAATCGCGCGGTGAAACGAGCGGCGCAGCAGCCACCAGGCCACGAGGAAGAGCAACGCGAGAACGAACACGACGGGGTAAACCTAGCAGCCAAACGGGTCCGTGCAGAAACCCCGGGCGCTCGCGCGTGGCCGCGCAATACCGTTTTGCAACGCGTGACTCGTTGAAATCCGGCGGGCTGGGCGACGCGTTGCGAAGACGAAGAGCAGCGCACGCTGTTCGCTCGGAACTCGAGACGTGCCGCGCTCGCGGAGGTGAGCCGGGTAGCTCACCCTGAGGGATCGATGCTCGTCACACGTTAGAGACGTTGGACGTCGAAACCTCCTGCTTGTCATCGGAGTCACTCATGCCCAAAGTCATCGAAATAGTCCCCAACCACGACTCCCAAGGCGTCGCTCTTGCTGCTCCGAAACTCCGCGTTCAGTTTGAGGGCACGATGGATCGCAACTCGGTGCAGGGCGCGGTCAGCCTGGCCGGTCACGACGGGCCGTTGTTCTTCCATTGGGAGCGCGCCGACAGCACTGCGTCGAGCGTGCGGACGGGCGATAGCCGACGGCCAACGGCCGCCCGCAGACGGCCCGACTTCCGTCCGTCGGCGGACACCAGACCGACACCCGCCGACCGGCCGATGGGGGGCCGCCCCCTACCAGGGTCGGCCGTGACGGGGCCGCGGGTCCCCCTCCTCGCCCCGCACGACATTCTTCATATCGCGTTGGGGGATGCCAGTTTCGACGACTTTCACTGGTACGAGCTCATCATCGACGGAGCCCTGGCCAAGGACGAAGCGGGCAACCCGCTCGGAGAGTCTGTGCGGTCGCGGTTCCGGACCCGTTCCCGGGGCGTCACCCGCAAGCCATCCGACGCGAAACCAGGGCAGTCGCGGGGCCGCCGCCCGGGCAAGTACACACGGGCGCTCGTCTTGGGCGGTGGCGGGAGCAAGGGGGCGTTCCAGGCCGGAGCCGTGCAGCGGTTGTACCAAGACGAGGGATTCTTCCCTGACGTCATCACCGCGATCTCCGTCGGCTCGGTCAACGGCGCGAAGCTTGCCGAGGCACGCACGGAGCAGGAGCACCTCGCCGCTGCCAATGAGATCGTCGAGCTTTGGCGAGCGCTACACTCCGCGGATCAAGTGCACACCGTGCGAAAATCGGCACAGCCGATCGAGCCGCTGCTCTCAGGTGCCGGAATCAGTGTCGGCGGGGGCTCTATCAACGAGCAAGTCGGGCTGTTCACGGGCGGCAGCTACTTGGCCCACAACATCCTGCCAGGGATCGGAAACCTCATCTTCGGCACGTTCGCGGTCGACAAGATCCAAGAGGAGATCAAGGCCGCTGTCGATGAACTCGCGCTCGCCCTTAGCAGCAAGTCCGTGTACACGATCGAACCGTTGAGAAAGTTGCTGGACGAGCGGCTGGACCTGTCGAGGATCAAGGAGCCCAACCTCGAGCTCGAGATCGGGGCCGTCGACATCACCAGTGGACGCACCCACTACTTCACGCACGCCGATATCACGGCGAGCAAGTCCCGCTTGCTCGACTGCATCGCCGCGTCTTCGGGCATGCCGGTCTTCTATCCTCCGGTCGAGATCGATGGCGGCGTATTCGTCGACGGAGGGGTGACCGACGTCGCCGCGGTCCACAGAGCGCTACTCCTCGGGGCCACCGACATTGTCGTAGTCTCCAACGGGAACGTGACGTCGAATCCTACGACCCCATTGTGGACGGATGGTTCGCGCTACCACGGCATCTTCGAGATGCTCCTGCACTCGATCCTCGGCATTTCCTTCAGCGAGATCGCCCGAAACGACATCGATATTCACGTCGAACGCGCGAGGTTGCTCAACGAGTTCAAAGAGCGCGAGATTCGTATTCGCGTCATCGACCAAGAGCTCGATCTGTACGATGCACTCACGTTTTCCAAGACGGGGATCGCCCGAGCGATCGACTACGGCGCCGCGCGGACGCGTCAGATGCTCGACAAGTCCGATGTCCAACCTGCACCGCATCCCGTCAAGCTCACCAACACAGCTGCGGCGATCGTCGTCCGGCCGGTAGTCTCCGACGGTCGGCTGATCCGCATGATGCCCGGCCTCGTCGACGTGACGATCTCGCTGTTCGACGGGAAACCGACTCTGGGCATGCCCGGCGAAGCGAACAATCTGATCAACACCTTCCCCTCCGACGCGATGCCGACCCTCTCGACGGCCACGGTCGCGGGTCCGTTTGCGGTGCCGAGCGGGGAGAAGTTCTACGCGATTCCGCTGCATCCCAGCTCGGCCGGTAGTGAGCTGTCTGTGCTGGTGCACGTCAGCCTCAACGGGAAGGTCATGGGGTTCAACAATCCGACGGCCATGGGGAGCGTCAAGATCGACGGCGGGCCTGTCGGTTTCGTGGACTCGGAAACCGTCACGTGGACCCTCGGCGACCAATCGGGCTCTGGCGTCATTACGCACATTGAGAGCGACGGCTTGCGCCTGAACACTTTGGTGGGGATCTTCCCGATCGCCCCCCTCACGATTCGAGGCGAGACTTCCGGGGCAACGGGCGTATCCCAGGGCTACTCGGACGCGACCATCGCGGGCGGGCTAAACACGAACCCCGGGCCGGTCAACGTGAAGCTCAGCGCGCTCGGGCAGGCTGCGTTCACCGCAAACGTTGGGCCCGACGGCACCCAGTCCGTCGACGTTCCGTTCGCCATTCCTCCGGCGGTGTTCCCTGTTTTCGGCTTGGTGTGAGGACCCGCTGCCACCCGCCGGGCTGCGGCATAGCCGCCCAGCAACCCGCCAAATGACCACGGACCCGACGACGCTCAGGTGTGGCACGCTCACTTCGCGGACGTGCGAGTTTGGGAATGCTTGCGACCCTAGCCCTCATCGTCGGCCGCGGGAGGCAAGGCCCCCTGCTTGGCCCCTGTCACCCGCTCGGCTTCGGCGGCCAGCGCCCGCAACTGCACCCGCTGGGCTTCGGCGAGGCTCGGCCGCAGCTTCCTCCACCATCGTTTGCCCACAAGCCAGCCGAGGGTGGAGAACACGGGCGTCGACAACACGGCCAACGCAATGGCGTCATCAATCGGTCCCAACGCGTCGCACACAATGAGGGTCGCCAACCCGCCCACCAGGCCGGCGATCGCGGTTCGTATCGAGACGCCACTGGCCGCCTCACGGTCGATGTCCTCGCGCAGGACCAACTCGATGTGGTCCCCCACCGAGCGCAGAGTCAGCGAGAGCTTGCGCTCGCCAAAGTCGAGCCCGCCCCCGAAGTTTTTGGTGTGCCACACGCGAGCATCGCCTACCTCGCACTGCTTCCCGGGTTCGCCGGCCCGATCGGCCATCTCCGCAAACAAGCGATTGGCCAGAGTATCGAGATCCGCGGCTCCATCGACTCGAGCACGCGTGACCACTCGAGTGCTCGCACCGAAGCGGCGCACACCACGGGGATGCTCCTCGACCCCATCGACCTGCATCGCGGCATCGCGTACCAGGGCGCCGTCGAGGCCCGCCTCGCGTGCGGCGTCTTCGAGCTCGGAGAGTCGCAAGCCTTCACCTTGCCCCGACCGAGCCTGCATCTCGGCAACCTTCGCCAAAATCTGCGCCGCCTCATCTTGGTCGTAGGTGCCCGTCACGGTTCCGCCGCACCATACCTCGGGGGGCGACCAGTCATTCCGTCGCCTCCACAATCGGTTCGTGCTCGCGGACTTGTAGGGCCCCCACCGCGAGACGCGACCGCAATTCGCCGCCGGCGATCGCTTCAGCGGCGACCGGAGTCGCGACCGCTATGCGAGGAAGTTCGGAGTCGTCACGGCCAAGAACCACGACAAAGCCGACAGCGCTTGGCGCAGAGCGTTCGACGACGAGCGCCGCGATGGCAAGCACGGCACATCCATCCCCTAGATGGACGGGTCGCCTGGGTGAGGCACACCGGTTCCGCTTTCGAGAAACTGCTTCAGACTCACGGCCAAGAGGAAGCCCCACTTGGCGTTGCGGTGCATGAAAAAGTCTCCATCGTCGAGCCAACCCGCGAGACGAGTCGGACGACTGGGTGCCAACAGCGTACTGCTGAGTACACCTCGGAGTTGCACGCCGCCGCGTAGCGTAACGTCGTAAAGCACCGGAAGAACGCCCTGTTTGGGGGTCTAAGAAGCGGTTTCGCAGCCAGCCTCTTCGACCAACAGGAACGAACTTCCG
>Ga0316204_10007630_pt1 | contig 15647 bp, 14 predicted proteins | sample 6monrhotite_MG_2_FD_205661 | JGI IMG/M metagenome (GOLD analysis project Ga0316204, IMG submission 205661) | Microbial mat bacterial communities from mineral coupon in-situ incubated in ocean water Damariscotta River, Maine, United States -... | ecosystem: Environmental > Aquatic > Marine >... | reverse complement strand
TCTCCAATCTAGCTTATCCGTTAAGCCAAAACAACTTACGACATAATTAACTTACCACTTAATTAATAGTTTACAAACCGATCAAAAAGGTCTAGAGTACTATTTGTACGGGTAGTGCTTGTGCGGATAGTTTAAGGACTGTCAGAGCTATCGAGTCATTATTGGTAATAAGACTTGCAGCGACCCCATTCAAATTAGAATGATTCGAGAGGATTTAAATATGACTAAAGAGCTCACTCAAAGACAACAAGAAGTACTCGATGCTTTAACTGGGTATATTGAAGATTATGGCATCGCGCCTTCCCATGTAGAGCTTGCAGAGTTAATTGGTGTTAAGTCATCTAAAGCTGCAGCGGATCATTTAAAAGCATTAGAAAGAAAAAATGTGATCGAAATTTATCCAGATAAGCCAAGAGGGATTCGGCTTCTTAATCAACATAATGAAGATGAACTTCCTTTACTTGGCTCGGTTGCTGCGGGTTTGCCAATTGAAGCCATTGAAAATGTTGAATCTTATATTACCATTCCAGAAATCCTGAAACGGAAAAAACCGACATTCTTATTAAGAGTTAGGGGGGATAGCATGATTGATGAAGGTATTCTTGATGGCGATTTGATTGCGGTAAGAAAATCTAACACAGCTAATGTTGGTCAAATTGTTGTTGCTAGAATTGATGACGAAGTTACTGTTAAGCGATTGGAAAGGCAGGGCGCTAATGCTGTACTTCAACCAGCGAACGATAATTATCAACCTATCATTTTGCCGGCAGAAGATTTGGCGATAGAAGGGCACTTTGTCGGTTTGATACGAGCTTAAACATATTGTGTTTCCTTATGGTATAGGAAGCATATCCCCATTTGTAAGCAAAAAATAAAACTAATCGTATAATTATATAGTTCTAACAAAGCAATCCAGCAATAGATCGGCTAGAATAGCGGCCTTTGTTGCCATTCTAGTTTTGCTTTATGAAATTTGTTATAAAATTATTTCCTGAAATCATCGTAAAGAGCCGTCCGGTTCGTAAACAGTTTATTTCACAACTCCGAAAGAATCTGAAGAAGATATTATCGCCCATTATTGATGAACCTAAGATATTTGGAACATGGGATCTTATTGAACTTGATATAGAATCAAAATATCAAGAATGTGAACCGCTAATTATTGATCGCCTTAAATCTACGCCAGGAATCGATTTTATTCTTAAGGTTAATGAACATGATTTTTCTAGCATTGAAGATATTGCTAATGTTGCTATAAAAGAATACCAAGATCAGGTCAAAGGAAAAACATTTTGCGTAAGAGTCAAACGTTCTGGAAAACATTCATTTAACTCGATAGATGTTGAACGTCAAGCGGGAGGAGCTTTACTACATAATAGCGAGGCTTCAGGTGTTCAGTTAAAAAATCCAGAAGTTAGTGTACAACTTGAAATTAGAGGTGACAAATTACTCACTGTTGTTGCGAGAATCCCAGGGTTAGGAGGTTTTCCTATGGGGCAACAAGAATCATGCGTTAGTTTAATTTCTGGTGGATATGATTCTTCGGTCGCTAGTTATTTGATGATGAAAAGAGGCATTAGAACCCATTTCTGTTTCTTTAATTTAGGTGGAATCGCTCATGAAGTTGGCGTTAAACAAGTTTCTCACTATCTTTGGGAAAAATATTCTTCATCTCATAGAACTCTATTTATAACTATTCCTTTTGAGAAAGTAGTTGAAGAAATTTTGACTAAAGTCGATCATACTCAAATGGGCGTTATTCTAAAACGAATGATGTTAAGAGTCGCTAACCAAATTGCTGATGAGTTTAATGCGCCTGCGGTAGTTACTGGAGAAGCCGTTGGTCAGGTTTCAAGCCAAACATTGACTAACTTGGCGGTGATTGACAAGGTGAGTGAAACGCTGGTTATGCGCCCTTTAATTGTAATGGACAAACCTGAAATTATTTCACTTTCTCGTCAAATAGGTTGTGCGGATTTTGCTGCCGTTATGCCTGAATATTGTGGTGTTATATCTAATAAACCAACGACTCGAGCAAAATTAGGAAAAATTGAAGCTGAAGAAGAACGTTTTGATTTTGATGTCCTCAAGCAAGCTTTTGAAAATCGCAAGGTTGAAAATATTGATGAAATCTATTCGACAACAACCAATATAGAAAATATAGCAGTTGTTAACATGCCTAACCCTGAAGAAATAATTATCGATATTCGTCATCCGCATGAATCTGCTGTAAAGCCACTTTATCTGACTGCTAATCAAGTAATTTCTATCCCATTTTTTAAACTACAATCAGCCAATGAGCTTGATCAGCAAAAGAATTACTTACTTTATTGCGATAAAGGGATCATGAGCCAATTACAAGCAGAAGAGTTGGTGAGTAAAGGATATAAAGTTAAAGTTTATCAGCCAGACTAATAACTTTGTTGTTATGATCGCTTAATTAGCAGCTAATTGCTGAACCAGTTGAACTTTCATGGATGCCATCTCCATTGGTATCTTTTGAAAATCTTACCCTTCCGGCTTTTGTTAGAAAAAGTGCTCTTGACTTCATTTCATCATCGTCATAACACAATTCAAAAGTGCCGTTTTGATGATTAGTGATCCCTGTTTCTAACCATTGTAACGATCGTCTATGTCCGAAAGCTCGCCAATTTATTCGAGCTTTCTCATCTTGGGAATAAAACTGAAATAGTAACTCGTCATCGTCGTTATATTGTCTATCACCATCTTTGTCAATAAAAGACATGTATCCACTCGACCAATTAGATGAACAAACTAAACTTTGATTGATTGGACATATAGTTACTTTTAAATTTTCATTGATAGCTGTAGTTCTAGAAAGTTGTAGGGTTTGTGTGAGTCTCTGAACGTTTGCGTCTACCTTCTTTTTTTCTAACAAGTCAGTAAATGACGGTAGAGCAGATCCAAATAATATACTAATGATTGTGATAGCTATGAGTAATTCAATAAGTGTTAATCCTGCGTAAGATGGTTTCATGACAATATTTCCTTATAATCAACGAGCGTCCTAAGTCATTTTATTATTGATCAAGGAGGATTAAATAGGGAGGCTGAAATTCCTTTATTTGAGGAAGATATTGCTTAAATAGTTACTAGAGATCGTCGAGTGATTATGTAAGAGATTGCCTCGTAAGAGAGCTTTTTTCGATGGTTTTGATATTAATTTAATCTTGCTCATATCCTATTTTTTCAAGCTTATATCGCATCGCCCTAAAGCTGATACCTAAGAGTTTGGCTGCTTTAGTTTTATTGCCCTTAGTTTCTTCTAAAGCGTTTAGAATTTCATTTTGTTCAATATCTGCCAAATACTCATCTAGGGGTTGTTGATTTCTGTGTGGCAAATTGTTGGGATTAGCTTCATTATTTGTAATTGGTGTTGGTAAGCTGAGATCTTCTGCGCTAATTGTTTCGCTTGAAGAAAGAGTTAAGGCACGCTCTAAAGTGTTTTCTAACTCTCTAATATTGCCTGGGAAATCATATTGAGATAAGGCGATTAAGGCTTCGTCAGAAACAGGTGTCATCTCAATGTTGTGTGCTGTAGATAGTTGTTCGAGTAGGTATTGAGTTAACTTTGGAATATCGCCTTTTCGTTCTCTTAACGCGGGAACCTTAATTTCAATCACGTTAATTCTATAGAAGAGATCTTGTCGAAAGTCGCCTTGATTAACGAGTATTAAAAGATCTTTGTGACTAGCGCTTAAAATCCGGGTATCAACGTTAATTTCTTTTTCCGACCCAACAGGGCGTACTGATTTTTCTTGTATAGCTCTGAGTAACTTTACTTGCATAGATAACGGAAGCTCGGCAATTTCATCCAAAAATAAGGTTCCACCCTCAGCAGCTTGGAATAAACCTTTATGATCGGAAACGGCACCTGTGAAACTCCCTTTAACATGACCAAAAAACTCACTTTCCATCAGTTCTGAAGGAATTGCACCGCAATTCACAGCTACAAAAGCTTTATTAGCCCTAGGCCCCTTTTGATGAATTAATTTGGCAACCATTTCCTTTCCAGTACCCGACTCACCATTTATGTACACGGGGGCTTGGCTTCTGGCAAGTTTAAGAATGGTTTGTTTCAAGGCTTTCATTACATCGGTATCGCCGATGAGTTGTTTTTTTATTTTTGTAGTCGAATCAGCTGGTAATTCTTTCTTTAAATTAGATAGTTTATTTAATTTGATAGCATTCTTGATTAAGTTTCGAAGTGCTGTTAAATCAACTGGTTTAGAAAGAAAATCAAAAGCACCGGCTTTCATTGCGTCAATGGCTGTTTCCATATTTCCATGTGCAGTGATTAACGCAACAGGTAGTTGATTGTAATTAATCTGAATATGTTTAATTAAGTCAATCCCATCTCCATCTGGTAATCGCATATCGGTTAAGCAAAAATCAAAGTCGTGAACTTCTAGTAGTTTTTTTGCCTCTGTCAGAGTTTCCGCTTTTTGAGTATTAATATCCATACGGCTAAGCGTAATTCCCAACAGCTGCAATATATCGGGCTCATCATCAACTATTAGTGCTAGAGGCGTCTTTGACATATCAATTTCCGTTTAATGAGGATGTTTTTCAATTGAAAAACTAATTCTGAAACAGGAACCACCAATGGTCAAGGGAATATAATCTAACCTTGCTCGATTTGCTTCACACAACTCTCGAGAAATATACAGACCTAAGCCCGCTCCTGAGCGTGATGTGGTAAAAAAGGGCTCAAATATTTTTTCCGCTTCTTCTGGAGTAATCCCTTCACCTTTATCAATAACATCAAGGAAGGGCGTTCGGTTGTTAGGTTCTATACCGACCATAATCAATAGACTTGCTTTACCCGTATTCAGTTCGCTATATCTAAGGCCGTTATCAAATAAATTATTTAGAATTTGAGTTAGTTGGGATTGATCAAAATGAGTGATTATATCGTCCGACTGAAAATCTAAACGTATCTCCGGTTTAGGTGATTTATCTAATGAATATTCGGTGATCAAATTATTTAGGTAAGTTGAAAGATTTATTTCCTTTGCTTGAGCGGTTTTTCTAATAGAAAGTTGCATGACATTTTCGATTATTTCATTAACTCTTGATGTGTTGTTTTCAACAATATTTAATAGATCATGACTTGGTTGATCCAAAATACTCGATTCCTTTAAAAGTTGAGTAGCATGACTTAACGCACCGAGTGGATTTCTTATTTCGTGGGCAATTGATGCAGTTAAACGACCGAGTGAGGCAAGTTTTAGATTTTGTGCTTGCTGGGTCAACATTGAGGTATCATCAAGGAAAATAATAGCACTTTCCTTACTTTCTCCAATTGGCGAGAAATGTGGTAATAAGTTTGGCCCAGTGGCCGTGTTTCTAAATGGTTTAGAGCGATGGTATTTTTTTCGACGCCATAAATTGAGTTGACGAGCGAGCGGTGTTGCAACCTGTTCAAGTTTTTTACTTTGGGTTGATTCTGGCATTCCAAGGTGAGCCCACGCAGCACGATTAATTAAACGAATGTTTTGGAAGCTATCGATAACAATGACGCCGGTTGACATATACTGAATAATTTCTTCGTTTAACTTTTCCATATTAGCCAAACCTATAATCGATTGCTCGGCTTGTCGCTCACTCTCTCGTATTCGCCCCGAGAGATAGAAAGCTAATAGCCCTGTACCTAAAATAGTGACGATCAGTATGCCAATTTGAGTGAAACCGCTTAAGCTTCTAACGCCGTAAGCGCTTGCGTAAAACTCTTCTATAATAATCATTACGGCGGCAGCAACGGCATAGCCCAAAGCTGCAGGGTTGCTAATTAAAATTGATACTGCAGTGGTGCTTACCGCAATTAACATTCCTAAACCGCTAGCGATACCTCCACTGGCATGCATTAATATGGTAATAATGATAATGTCGGTAACAACTTGTATTTGAAGTTGTAAATTAAAGTAAGCGCGATGATAGGTGGCAATTTGGCTAAATAATGCTAAAACTAAAAATATAATTGAAGTTGTTTGAAACAGCCAAGGATCAGATGAACCTAAATAGTTACTATCAGGCTTTAATTGTACGACGGCAATAAAAGTTATCGACAAGATAAGACGATACAAAGAAAAAATTTGTAGCGCTCGCCAAGAAGAGTTTTTGATCAAGGGCGTTGTATCTGATGTCGTGTTGGTTATCATCGTTTAGCCGCAACCTTTTATGAATCATAAATGGTTGGAATAGGCTTCCTCTTATGTTGAGTCTTTTTAAACACTTCAATAATGCGTTTGTCAGCTTTTTCGTCAGTTGATTTGTTTTCAAGAAAATCGTCAATTTGTTGATAAGTTAAACCTAAGACTTCTTCATCAGTTTTGGAAGGTGATAGGCATTCTAAGTCGGCCGTTGGTTGTTTTTCTACCAAATGGAGGGGGGCACCTAAATGCAGAGCTATTTGTTTGACTTGTCTTTTACTCAATCCAAATAATGGCGCTAAATCACAAGCTCCGTCACCCCATTTAGTATAAAAGCCAGTAATATTTTCAGCAGAATGGTCGGTTCCCAAAACTAAACCACCAAGCATTCCGGCGACTTCATACTGTGCAATCATTCTAGCTCGTGCCTTTGCGTTGCCTTTTACAAAGTCCTGTAAATTTGAATTATCAGAGAGGTTTATAATGTGGCCGACAGACTCGATTGACGCGGAATGTAATCTATCAACCGCTTCTTTGATATTAATGGTTACGCTTTCAGATGGGCTAATTTTTTTGATTGATAATTGAGCATCACTTTCATCAGCTTGTTCACCGTAGGGCAGCCTTACAGCGATAAAACGATAACCTGAATCATTTTGATTAAGTTGATCAATCGCTAATTGGGAAAGCTTGCCAAGGGTAAATGAATCGATGCCGCCGCTGATCCCAAGAACTAAGTTTTTCAACCCAGAGCCAAGCAATGTATTTTTTATAAAATCAACTCTTCTTTTTATCTCAAATTCAATATCGATTTTTGGTGATACTCGCATTTCCTTAATAATATCTGCTTTATTTGTCATATCAGCTTTATTCTTCATTATGGTGTCAGTTAAATGATTGCTTTGTCATTTTATGGGATTGCAGTCTTTTACTCAACGATTGTTAGTTTTATTGGTTATATTTCGCTGGGGAATTTATTTGCTTATGGTATTATCTTTCAAGATTTATCGATGAAGCAATCAATGGAAATGTAGAAAGGTACTTAAATGAAAAAAATTGAAGCCATTATTAAGCCTTTTAAATTAGACGATGTGCGAGAAGCATTAAGTGAGGCAGGTATTACCGGCATGACGGTGACTGAGGTAAAAGGTTTCGGTCGGCAAAAAGGTCACACTGAACTGTATCGCGGTGCAGAATATATGGTCGATTTTTTACCAAAGATTAAAATCGAAATTATTATTTCGAATGATCTTGTTGATATCTGTGTTGATACCATTATGGATGTTGCACGAACGGGAAAGATAGGTGATGGTAAGATTTTTATTTCAGATGTCGAGAAAATTATACGGATCAGAACTGGGGATGAAAACGAGAGTGCGATTTAGTTAGCCTATTAAACTTAAATTTAGCCAATAAAAAAGCACTTAATTAAGTGCTTTTTTATTAATTGATGTCTCATCCTGAAATAAGCTGATTTCTATATTTTATAATCAGGGTAATTTAATAGAAGAACTCTTCGGCTATTTTCTGACAGTTCTGGTAAGTCGAGAAGGTTGTAGGAAATCATCATCATTTCCAGAGCTTTTGGAACAGCTGGAGTTTTTGGATAATGATCAACAACGTATTTAGCGCGATTAGCTGCGGCGAGATACGCTTCTCTTTGCATATAGTAATTTGCTACATGCAGTTCGTAATCCGCAAGTCGATTTCTTAGGTAAATCATTCGCTTTTGCGCGTCTTTTGCGTATTTGCTATTTGGGAAAAGGCGAATTAATTCGGCAAAATCATCAAACGACTGTCGTGCCGCCCCAGCGTCTCGTTCTGAAAGAGGTGCAGAAAAAAGTTCTTTACCGAAGCCTGTTTCACTAGAAAAATTGATTAAACCTTTCATATAATAGGCATAATCAAGATCTGTATGACGAGGATTTTGACGAATAAAACGCTCAGCAGAAGCAATGCCAGAAGCATAATCGCTTAATTTATAATAAGAATAAATTAAATTGAGCTGTGATTGATGGGAATAAGCCCCAAAAGGATACAAACTATCTAGCCTTTCTAAGTATTCAACGGCACTTCGGTAGTTGCCCGAATGCATTGAAAGTTGAGATTTTTCGAATAAACGAAAGGCGTTGTTCATCTTAGATGCACCAGTGACATCTTCTTCTGTACTAGAACAAGCGGCTAAAACGGATATTAAAATAACGAAGCAAGTGCTTTTTACTATTCTCATTGATTCTCAAAGTCGTTAAAATGAACGCTATTATTAAATAGCCCTGTTATTATGTAACAGAGGCAGACGTTAGTTATAAACGTAACAATAAATAATAGTGGTTAAAGTTATATTTAATGCTAAATAAAATAGATATTTAGCTCTCTTAGCGGTATTTTACCTTAGGGCGCACGCAACTGCTACACCAACCAACAGATAAGGCTCATAAAGTGACAGAAAGTTCCGTAAAAGATATATCAAATGAAACACAGTCACAGCAATTTATTATTGATGATGAGCTGTCTGGTGAAAGGCTTGATCATGTACTACTTCATTACTTTCCCGAGTTATCTCGCTCTAGATTGCAAAGTTGGATTAAAAATCAACAAGTTAAAGTCAATCAACAGGTAATCAGCAAGCCGAAACAAAAAGTTCTGGGGGGTGAATCATTAGACGTAGTACCAGCGATGCAAGATCAAGGTGAGTGGGTTGCTGAAGATATTGATTTTGAAGTTCATTATCAAGATGATGATTTAATTATTGTAAATAAGCGTGCGGGGTTAGTGGTTCATCCCGCTCCAGGGCATTATCAAGACACATTAGTGAATGGGCTTTTATTTAGATTTCCTGAGTTACGTAAATTGCCGCGAGCAGGAATTGTCCATCGATTGGATAAAGATACCACAGGTTTACTGGTGGTCGCTAAGACCGCCGAAGCACACAACCATTTAGTGACTCAGCTACAGCAACGTGAATTTGACCGGGAATATTTAGCGCTTGTTCATCACACCCTTGTTGCAGGAGACACTATCGATTTACCGATAGGTCGTCATCAACAATCTCGAAAAAAAATGGCCGTTGTTTTAGATGGAAGAGGAACTGCAAAAGAAGCGATTACTCATTATCGGATTGAGGAAAAATTTAAGCATTTTACTTTATTAAGGGTAAAGCTTGAAACTGGTCGAACTCATCAAATTAGAGTCCATTTATCTCATATTAACCATCCTATCGTGGGTGATCAGCTTTATTCTGTACGTAATTTAAAGCCTAGAGGTATGAGTGAAGAATTTGCTAACGTATTTGACTCATTTAAGCGTCAAGCTCTTCACGCAGAATCGTTAGGCTTAGTTCATCCGACAACGGGAGAAAAACTGAGTTGGCAAGCGTCTATACCTAAAGATTTTTTACAGTTATTAGATATGATTCAAGAGCAGGCTGCTCATTAGTCTATGAAAGCTGAACTGTATAAAAATAGCTACCTTAAAGTTGATTGGCCGGCACCGGATAATATTAAAGCTTTTTGTACCACACGAATAGGTGGAGTTAGTTTGCCACCATTTGATAGCTTTAACCTTGCCAATCATGTCGGAGATCAAAGTGAGCGTGTGATTGGGAATCGAAATAAACTACAAAGTGATTTAGAATTGAACGAATCACCGATGTGGTTAGAGCAAATTCATAGCTGTAATTTGGTTAATATCGACCTAATAGACGACCAAGAAGCGAGTGTCACTCGTCAAAAAATGTTGCAAGCGGATGCAAGTTTTACTTCTAAAGCTAATAATATTTGTACAGTGATGACCGCTGACTGTCTGCCTTTGTTACTTTGTAATAAACAAGGTAATTGGGTCGCGGCGGCTCACGCAGGTTGGCGGGGGTTAGCAGATGGGATTGTTGAAAAAACAATTGAAACATATACAGGCAATTCTTCTGATTTATTGGCTTGGATGGGACCCTCTATTAGCCAATCATATTTTGAGGTCGGTGAAGAGGTCAAAGCTGAATTTATCCAAGCAGATACCACTAACTTAGGTGCTTTTAAATCATTAGATGATAAAAAGTATTTATGTGATATGTATTTAATTGCTCGTAAAATATTTGACCGGTATAACATTCAATCTTTTGGTGGTAACCGATGCAGCTATGCAGAATCTTCCTTATTCTATTCGTATCGGCGTGAAGGTAAAACCGGAAGAATGGCGAGCCTTATATGGATTGACGATGCAAAAAAGTTGTTATAAGTGGATTAAATAATGAATTTGTTGATTACTTTGTTTGGTTTTTTACTTTTAGTCGCAATTATTATTGTTGTTGGAAAGAAACATAATGGTGCAGATTGGGGGCATTCTGCCACTAACATTTTAGATGGATGGTTACGACTCTATTGCCGAAAATTTCATCGGCAGGGTCAAGCTGTTATTTCGTTACCTAATGATAATAAACTTATTCTTGCCGCTAATCACCTTTCCGCAATTGACCCCTTTTTGTTAATTGCTGCTATTGATAGACCCCTTAGATTTATGATTGCCAAAGAAGAATATGATAAACCATTACTTAATTGGATGTTTAAAGCCGCTGGATGTATTCCTGTTGACCGCGGTGGTCGAGTTGAGAAGGCCTTTAGAAGTGCGCTGAGGGAGATTGAAAAAGGTGAAATTGTTGCAATATTTCCTCAAGGTGGAATCCATAGTATTGATACGCCCAGAGAACTTATAAAACCGGGAATTATTAAATTGAGCCAACTCAGTGGTTGTACGCTTTTACCAGTTCGTATTAATGGAATCGCAGCTCCCGGAACCATGCTCAAGAGTGTTGTACTACGCAGCAACATTAGTTTTGATGTCAATCCGCCTATCTCAAGCGAGCAAGCTTTATCGCTAGATTTCAGAAGAGGTATATCTGACTGGTTGATTGGAAAAACAGAGTCAGTATTTTTAAAACAGTCTAGTACAATAAAAAAATAATAAAATCAGCGATAAGTTTGAATAAAATTATTTCGATTGATTTGGATCATCATCCATCTATTATTTTCTGTTATCTTGTTTTACAATCTCGGTTTTACGTCATTTATTAGGCTTTACTCATGCAACAAACTAAACTCGAATGGGATGAATCCCTGCTAGCGAAATATAATATTTCGGGACCGAGATATACTTCCTATCCGACCGCGTTAGAGTTTACAGAAGATTATGACCAACAGAGCTATTTAACTTGCCTTAATCAACTACCTGAAAATAAATCTTTATCTTTATATATTCACATCCCTTTTTGTCAGAACATTTGCTATTACTGTGCATGTAATAAAATTATTACAAAAGACCGTTCAAAATCAGATAAATATGTTGAAAATTTACTCAAAGAAATTATTCTTGTATCCGCTCAAATAGGAGATAACAAATTACGACAAATACATTGGGGGGGAGGTACTCCGACTTACTTATCGATTGAGCAGATCGCCAAAATTATGAATACAATTAGGGAATCATTTGATGTTCCTGATGAAGATTCAACGGAAATATCGATCGAAATTGACCCTCGTGCTTTAGATATTTCAGACATTAAAACATTGGCACAACTAGGTTTTAATCGAATGAGTATGGGTGTACAAGATTTTGATCTTAAGGTACAGCAGGCCGTGAATCGAGTTCAATCTTATGAAATGACAAGAGATATGATTGATGAAGCAAGGGCGTATGGCTTTAAGTCAATTAATCTCGATTTGATTTATGGTTTGCCATTTCAAACCAAACAAACCTTCGAACAAACATTGAAATTGGTTATGGATATTTCGCCTGATAGAATTTCAGTTTTTAACTATGCTCACTTGCCGCATCGTTTTAAACCGCAGCGCCGGATAAATTCAGAAGACTTACCTAGTGCGGTCGAAAAATTATCAATTTTTCAATATATCATCGAAAATTTACAGCAAAATGGCTATCTTTATATTGGTATGGATCATTTTGCAAAACCTGACGACGAGCTTGCTATTGCCCAAAAACAAGGGTGCTTACACCGTAATTTTCAAGGCTACACTACTCATGAAGAGTATGAATTAATCGGCGTGGGTGTTTCATCCATTGGTTCGATTAACGGCCATTATCATCAAAATGTAAGAGATATTGAAGAGTATTATCAGGCACTCGCCAATGATCAGCTTCCAAGCTGGCGCGGTGTTGAAGTTAACACAGATGATTTGTTGAGAAAACGAGTGATTTTTGATTTAATTTGTCATTTTGAATTAACCATGAGTAAAATTGAACAAGACTATTCTATTGATTTTAAACGATATTTTTCCAATGAACTCGCTATGTTAGCACCATTTGTTGAAGATGCTCTTGTTCAAATTGATAATGATGCAATTAAAGTTACTAACAGAGGTCGCTTGCTTATCCGTAATATTTGTATGTTGTTTGACGCCTATATGAACGAATTACACGTTATAAATAGTTTTTCTAAGGTAATTTAATCGATTTAATAAGTCGCATTAACTACTGTCAGACTAATTTAAAGCTGATATAATCGCTGTTTTTATCATTTAGGTTGAGCAGAATTGACAGCTAATATTAACGTGACAAGTCAAATCAAGTGCCAAACTTGTAGTATCAGGCGTCTTTGCCTACCTGTCATGCTGGCTGATTCTGAGATAGAGCATCTGGATAATATTATCCAGCGAAAGCGGGTGCTAAAAAAGGGTGAATTTCTTTTTAAAGCAGGCGACAAATTCGACGCTATTCATGCCATTCGTTCTGGCAGCTTAAAGTCTTACACTATCAGCTCTGATGGAATTGAACAATTAACCGGCTTTCATCTTCCGGGAGAAATGGTTGGTTTAAATGCTGTTAGTACTTCAAGCTATCCTAGTTTTGCTAAGGCTTTGGAGACATCTTTAGTTTGTACGATACCTTTTGACCGCTTGGAAGCATTAGCTCGTGATTTGCCTGGGCTACAAAGTCAAATTTTTAGGGTTATGAGTGGTGAAATTCGTGACGAACAAGAGTTAATGATGCTTTTGAGCAAAAAGAATGCAGATGAGCGTTTTGCATCCTTTGTTATGAATTTGTCTGCTCGTTATAGACGTCGCGGCCTTTCAGATAAAGAATTTTTCCTTTCAATGACTAGAAGTGATATAGGTAACTATCTTGGCTTAGCCGTTGAAACGGTTAGTCGTTTGATCACTCGCCTTCAGAAAAAAGAATTAATTGAAATCAAAGATCGATATCTTTGCATCAAAGATATTAATGCCCTAAGCCAACTAGCCGGTACTTCTTGTCATCATTAGTTGATATATTTTTCAACGGTTTGTAATAGAATACCCTCTAGGTAACTGCAGTATTTATCTAAATAATTCTCTCCATTATTTTCGGCACTCAACCAAGGGTTCATTAATGTATGCCTAAGAATAAGGATTTTGTCATCCTTGCTGGTACTACTATTTTTATCAAATAGGTGAAGCTTCTTAAAAAGATTGGTTTGTTCCTGCTTACTTAAATTCTTAATTGAAAGGTGCGTTTTTGAACCCAGAAATTCTTTTGATTGAACGGGTGCATTCGGATCGTGAATCAATTGCTGATAAATTTCTTTTGAAAACGAATTCATTATATCTAATGATAGATTGCCATGAGGGTTAACTGCAATAGTGACTAAATTACTGTCTGGTTCAAAAGGAATTGTTAAACAAACTTTACCAGATAATTGTTTCTTTAGTTCTTTAAGTTTATCAAAGAAATATTCAGCGGAGCGTACAGTTTGCCTGATAACTCTTCCAAAGTTTAAATGGTCTAATGGTAAGATAGAATGAGCGACGTAAGCCGCTGCGGCGTTTGCGCCGGGCTTTGAACCTTCAAGAATGTACTGACCCACTTGAAGAAAATCAGGTTCATCAGATTCTGAGAAAACATAGTCGGCATTAGTAGTTAATAATCGGACAATGTCTCTATTTTTTGCAATAAATCCACCTGTTCCAAAAGGCAGATAGCCTTGCTTATGAGGATCGATTGTTACACTATCCACATCTTTTAAAGAGGCAAACGTTTGATACACTCGTTCTGAGGGAAAGTATTTTAGATCTTTTTTGATATCTTCAATTTGGACGATTTCTCCATTTGGCTGTCTAAACAAACTGGTTAAGTAACCTCCCCAAGCAGCGTCTACGTGGACATAGAAGTCCAACCCTTCTATAGCTTGTTGATTTCTAATTTTGATGATTTGATCAATCGGATCAATTGTTCCAAATTCAGTTGTCCCTAACACACCAACAACAGCTAATATTGGAATGTATTGAGCATGTAAGCTTTTTATAATTCGTTCTAATTCAATTTCATCCATGCGCATTGAATCTGTCAATGGTACTTTTATCAGTGAGACACTTCCAAATCCCATAACTCTCATGGCTTTTTCCCATGAATAATGTGCTGTTGACGGAACAATGACCACTGCAGGTTTTAATTGCCAATGTTCAGCAAAAAACTGAGCAGGCCCCAAACTTTCAATTCTGTTTTCTTCAACACATTGTTTAAATCTTACTAGTGTGGGTTGATCATGGGTCGCTAGTACCGAGCTAAAAACTAATTGGCGTAGTTCTAACACTTTTTCGATAGAAAAATTGATCAGTTCCCATTGTGTATATTCGTCAAAAGGTTTGAAATCAGAAGATTCAACACTTAAATCTATTTCTAAATTAAGCTTATGAACGGCTGTAGACAAGGCTATAGGATAATATTTAGCCGCTCTAAAGTTCCATAAGCTCTCAAAATTAGCATTTGTGCCACCACTGGTTAAGTGCCCCCATGCGCAGGGTAATTTTGATTGATCAATATTAAAGCCGAACATTTTTGCAAATTGTTCACCGACTTGTAGTTCCATTTGTAAAGTTACCGGGCCTGATTCACCTGTAATATTATTAGGGTTGTAGAAATTGGTAATTAGTTGAGCGAGTAGGGCTGGCATCATTAGATCCGATGACATATGGCCAATGTATCGAGGATTGTAAAAAGGAACTGAACGTTTTAACTTGGCCGTTAACGAATGAAGTTCGGTACGGATTTTTGCCATGGCATCCAGATAGGATTTTTCATTCATCATTTGAGGTGTAATAGGCGGAGTGTCTTCGGGGTGAAAATTTCGACGCCAGTAGATATGATCTCTTACAAATTCGACTAATAGATCTTCTAAAATATCATTATTTTCACCGTATGCGCCTAAAAAATAAGGGCTGAGGAATTTTAGGTTATTGTTTAAATGTTGTTCGTTATCACTATCGCTATTCGAAGTATTCATTGTAGAATCCATTTCAGGCTCTATACTATGAGCGAGCGTTTGCCTAAGGCTTATCATGTTACTTAAGATCCTAAAGATGTAACTTGATCCATATCAAATTAACTCAATCAGTATTATTTTCAACCAAAAGCGTAATAGTGTGATGTGTAATCAACAAGATATAACAATCCTGATTCTCGCCGGAGGTGCAGGTAGAAGGATGGGAGGGG
>Ga0316204_10007624_pt1 | contig 15655 bp, 14 predicted proteins | sample 6monrhotite_MG_2_FD_205661 | JGI IMG/M metagenome (GOLD analysis project Ga0316204, IMG submission 205661) | Microbial mat bacterial communities from mineral coupon in-situ incubated in ocean water Damariscotta River, Maine, United States -... | ecosystem: Environmental > Aquatic > Marine >... | reverse complement strand
TATTGGATACCAGCCCGCTTGCAGATGGTCTTCCAGCGTGTGTTGTATCCGGTCGAGCTGCCATAGCCAAAAACGCGCGGCTTCATGAATTTACCGGTCTTGCGGTTCTTGGGTCGCTTTGGTGGCAAGGCCAGCAGTTCGTCCATCATCTGTGGCGATACCGTGATCCAGCTCTCGGGGTGGCCCTTCTGGGCCTTCACCTTGACCTTGTTCTCGGCGGACCGCAGATCATGAGGCTCTAACGAAACAGCCTGATCGATCCGCGCCGCCGTCTCGAACATGAACCGGACCAGCGCCGCGTTGTACGGATCAGCAGCGCTGCAAAACGCCTCGATCCACTCCTTGTCCGCAGGGGTACGCTCAACGCGGCTCGGCTTGTCGCGCAGTTTGTCCTGCGAAATGCGTTCAAATTTGTCATAGGGCTTTACGCGGATGAGAGGCGTTCCCAATAACTGGTGTGCATTATTGATGACAGCGCTTGCTGGAGTAACGATTTCCCTCCACCAAGTATCGGTCGATGCCATCGGTTTCCAATCTGGACCAAAGCCCTTCAACAAAGCGCCTGTGATGTCCGTCAGCGGCATAGCCCCAATCTCTTTAACAATTGGAATGAGTCGCTCAGCGTCTTCTTCAGAGGCGTTGTAGAGCATGATTGCGTCTGAAAATGTCTTGCTGATCTCATCACCAACAACATGTCGACGTATCTGCATTTCAGTTTCAAGCGCTACCCAGTCCCGCGCGCCCGCTTCTGTAGATGCCTTAGTGCTTCGCCGGTATGGGCCTGCGATGCGCCTGCCGTTGTACTCGACCCAACCCTTGACCCAGTAGAAGTGACCCCTCTTGTAGATTTGGAGCGGCATGACTGACCTCCTTCAAAAATCGTGTCGATCTGCGCGGGTGTGATCAGCATGGTCCGCCCAAGCCGATAGAACGCGCCCGTTTCATTCGCCCGCTCTCGCAGTGTGCGCTCGGAAATCTCAATCTCTCGTTCGGCCATGATCTCCACCCACTGCGCTGGCGTCTTCCCTAGCCCCAAGATTTGAGAGCTGTCGGTTTTGTCGATTTCTGCCATTTCAGTCATCCTTGTCCGTATGGGTTGAAATTTCTGTACGCATGGAATCGCTTGTTCTGCACCTTCTGACGTGGTCAGATGGGATGAAACGTAAATATACGTCATTTTGTGCTATGTTTATACAAAAGTGCGCAATGGTCAATTAGGAAACTTGCATGCCGCGAGAAGATGCCGAATTGTTTGCTGAGATAGGCGCACGCCTAGCGATCTGTCGCAGCGAAATAGGCGTGTCTCAGGCTGCCATGGCTGAAGCCATTGGCGTCTCGCATCGGGCATATCACAGCTACGAAAAAGGAAAGCGCGGAGTCCCTGTCGAAGCCTTGGTCAAGATGCAGGACAAGTACGATGTTGACGTCGCTTGGTTGCTGCTCGGCACGAAATCAATCCGTGCCGGTCACGATTTCGATGCGCTGAAACGAATTGAGACATCTCTCGATCAGTATCTGGAAAGCGCCAACATCAAGATCAAAAGTGAGAAGCGCGGGGCAATCGTCGCGCGCTGGTATGAATCACACGTCAAGGGTTGGGAAGTATCAAATGATGAAGTCCACACCTGGATTGAATTCGCAAGGGAGTAACCAAATGCAACCACCAAGCGATAACTGGAAGCGTATCCGCCGGGCGACTTTGGAACGGGCGCAAAGAAATGCAATAGAGCCCTTCGCTCCGCTTTACACCGTCTACATGTGTGTCTGTGCTGTGTATCTTGCAGGCTTTGTCCACTTTAAGTTCTTGGCTCATGACGCGGAGCTCAACTTGCTCACGGCATCATTGCTCATCACTGCGGCAATTGCTGGCATGCTTGTGCCGCTCCTGACCGGATCGGTGATTACCCTTCACTTCGCCAGCCGAAGACTCGAACGGCTCGCAGCCGAATAACGCACATTTCAAAATAACGATTACAATCGAAGGACGACCCGCCACATGGCCGAAGGCATTGAAAAGACCCTATTTGCAGCCGCTGACAAAATGCGCGGTGCCATGGACCCCGGCGAATACAAACACGTGGCGCTCGGCCTGTTGTTCCTCCGCTATGTCTCGGCAGCGTTTGAAACCAAACGTGCCGAATTTGCCAAGGACGAATTCATCGACCTTGAAGACCCCGAGGAATACGAGGCTGAGAACATCTTTTGGGTGCCGGAGAAAGCCCGTTGGGACAGGCTCGCTGCGAATGCCAAGGCAAACGACATCGGCGTGCAGGTGGATGACGCCATGCGTGAGATCGAAAAATCGAACCCCTCGCTACAAGACGCGCTGCCCAAGGTCTTTGGCCGCGCCAATCTGGACCGCGCCATCGTTACCGGCCTGATCGAGATGTTCACAAACCTTGAACTGCACGGCACCAAATCCGACTTTGACCTAATCGGGCGCATCTACGAATATTTCATCGGCGAATTCGCCTCTTCCGAAGGCAAACGCGGCGGCGAATTCTATACCCCTAAAACCATCGTTTCGATCATGGTTGAGATGATGGAACCCACATCAGGCCGCGTCTATGATCCTTGCTGCGGTACGGGCGGGTTCTTTGTGCAGTCCGAAAAATTCATTGCAGCCCATCAGGGCCGCGTCGATGACATCGCGGTCTATGGACAAGAACGCAACCACACCACCTTTCGCCTTGCTCGTATGAACCTTGCCATTCGCGGCATCTTTGGCGATCTACGCTGGAACCAAGAGGGCACGCTGACCCGCAACGCTTTTCCGGATGAGCGCTTTGATTTCATCCTCGCCAACCCGCCGTTCAACATCTCTGACTGGAACGGCGAGGCGCTGCGGGAGGATCAACGCTGGCGCTTTGGCACGCCGCCAACGGGCAACGCCAACTTTGCGTGGATGGCGCATATCCACCACCACCTTTCGGCCAATGGCATTGGCGGGGTGGTGATGGCCAACGGGTCCATGTCGTCAATGCAATCGGGCGAGGGCGAGATTAGGCAGGCGATGGTGCAGCAAGACGCGATTGACTGCATGGTGGCCCTGCCGGGGCAGTTGTTCTTTGGTACGCAGATTCCGGCCTGCCTGTGGTTTCTGGCCAAGGACAAATCTAACGGCACGGCGGCGGGCGGCACGCTACGCGACCGGCGGGGTGAGGTGCTATTCATCGACGCGCGTAAGATGGGCAAGCTGATTGACGGCTCGCGCAAGCAAAAGGAATTGTCGGAAGACGAGATCGCCAAGATCGCCCGCACCTACCACGCATGGCGGGGTGAGGCTACGGCGGGGGAATATGCCGACGAGGCAGGCTTTTGCGCGTCCGCCACAACCGACGACATCGCCAAGCACAACTTTGTGCTGACCCCGGGCCGCTATGTAGGTGCGGGCGCGGTTGAGGAGGACGCAGAGCCGTTTGACGAGAAGTTCACTCGATTGATGGGGGAGTTGCAGGGACAGTTTGCCGAAGGACGGCGGCTAGAAATGGAGATTGAGACGCGGTTGGGGGGCTTGGTTTGATCACCTGGCGTACCAAACGAATTGGTGAGATTGGCCAGGTATTTGACGGGCCTCACGCGACGCCAAAAACTATTGATGAGGGGCCCGTTTTTCTGGGCATTCCCTCATTGGCCTCTGGAAGATTGGACCTTTCAGCTACCAGGCACGTTTCGGAAGAAGACTTCCAGAAGTGGACAAAACGTGTCGAGCCAAGGTCAGGAGATATTGTGTTTTCATACGAGACTAAGATCGGTGAAGCGGCGTTGATTCCAGAAGGTTTACGTTGCTGTCTTGGTCGCCGGATGGGACTGGTTCGGCTTGACCCCGCAAAATGCGATTCACGTTACTTCCTCTACCAGTACCTTAGTCCTGACTATCAACAGTTTATTGCCAGTCGAACAGTTCATGGAGCAACCGTTGACAGGTTATTACTAAAGGATTTTCCAAATTTTGAATTCCCTTTGCCACCCATCTCCGAACAACGCGAAATTGCGGCGGTACTTGGGGCGCTCGATGACAAGATCGAGGTGAACCGCAAAACTGCGGCGACGTTGGAGGCGATGACGCGGGCGCTTTATCGGTCTTGGTTCGTGGATTTCGACCCCGTCCACGCCCGCAACCAAGGCAAGGCCCCGGCCCACATGGGCCAAGCCACCGCCGCCCTCTTCCCCGACCGCTTCGGTGACGACGGTTTGCCAGAGGGATGGGAATGGGAAACCTTCGAGAACTACTACACGGTCCTTGAAACAGGAAAACGGCCCAAAGGCGGGATAAGAGAAGTCGAAGATGGCGTGCCAAGCATCGGCGCAGAAAGTATCAAGCAGATAGGGTTCTTTGACTTCGGCAAAACGAAATTCATCCCACGTGCGTACTTCGAAGCCATGAGGAAGGGTCATCTCGCTGACGGCGATATTCTGATCTACAAGGACGGTGGAAAACCCGGCGAACTACGACCCGCCGCCACATACATTTCAAAGGCTTTTCCATTTGATGAAGCCTGCATCAATGAACATGTCTTCCGCGTCCGCGTTGCCGAAGAACTGGGCCAACACTTTGGATTCCTCGCACTCTCAAGCGATCACTGCATGTATCAGATGAGAGAACTTGCAACAGGCGTTGCCCAACCGGGGTTGAACCAATCTGCAATGAAAGCTTTGTCGTTCTTGAAGCCGTCTGAGCCGAAGATTATTGATGCTCTTAACGCTTTGGTTGGGCCTCTTTTGGATGGCTGCAACGAGAAGGCAAAGGAAAACCAGACCCTCGCCTCCCTGCGCGACACGCTGCTTCCCAAGCTCATGTCTGGTGAATTACGCGTCGGGGCCGTCCGCGAACAAGTGGAGGAGGTGATTTGATCAGTATCGCAGCCGGTGATTTTCGCGCCTATTTACGGATCGTCGCTGATTGGGTGTGGCAACGGCAAGAAGCGGCCTTCTCCAAGGGGCTGAAGCTTCAGGAAGAGACAATTACCGAGATGCTCTTGTTGCGGATTGCTGAGCAGACCGAGGGGCTTGGTATTCACGTCAACATGTTCAACAAGATTGAGGAAGGTGGGCAAGCCGCTAAAGGCAAGACACCTGCTAAAATTGGGAATGGGGCGGACTGGGAATGGTTTGTTGAAACACCAGATTGCATGGTTGGTTTCAGGGTGCAGGCCAAGGTTCTTTTCCGTGGGAAAAACAAGGGTGGCGGCTTCGTTCCAGGCCGCTATGACGGCCACAAGTTCGGGGGATCGCAGACGAGCGACCTCATCGCGATGGCTGGGGACATGAACCCCATCTACATTTTCTATAATCACGCTTCGATCAAGGACGTTCACCTGTTCCAGAAATCGGGGCCTCCGGATCATTTTGGTGAAACATGTTGGGGGTGTTCCGTCGCGACCGCTGACTTCGTTTCATCAAAGAAGAGCAACACACTCGCTGCTCTGATCGAAGGGATGGTGCCATGGCATATCTTCTTCGGGATCGGCAAAACCTGCCGAACGAAAGAGGCCATGGCTGCAATGCCCGGTAATCAGAGGTTCCAACTGGCCAAGGAACGCCCTGACTGGGTCGATATGCTTCCAGCTGCAGACGCCGCAATCGATCGTGACGAGAGGTTTGGTTTGGTTGAGTTGATGGCAGAGCGGCGGCTTGCTGGTGTGGCCCACATTAAGATTGATGAATAGTGAGAGACGTTGATGTTCCAGGTTAACCTATCCGAAAATCGCCTGAAGAAACTTGAGCAAAAGCGCTTTGCTGATTTGAACCTGCGCGAGCGGGACCATTTGCAGGAATGGCTAGCCAACCAGCCCGACGCCTTGGGCGAAGAGCTGTTGATCATTCAAAAAGAATTCGACGGGTTCGATGAGACGCGCGAAAGGCTCGACCTGCTGGCGCTCGACAAGGAAGGCAACCTTGTGGTGATCGAGAACAAGCTCGATGACAGCGGGCGTGATGTGACGTGGCAGGCACTGAAATACACGGCCTATGTCTCGGGCCTCACCAAGACCCAGATCGTGGATATCTATCAGCAATACCTCGACCGCTACGAGGGTGGCGGCAATGCTGCCGTGCGGATTTGCGAGTTTATGGAAGTTGAGGAATTGGAAGAGACTGTCCTCAACCCTGGCAACGATCAGCGGATGATCTTTATCGCTGCCAACTTCCGGCGCGAAGTGACGGCGACAGTGCTTTGGCTGCTGAGCCGGGGCATTCGTGCGCAATGCTTTAAGGTAACGCCGTATTCCTTTGGCGAGGAGCTGATGGTGGATATCCAGCAGATCATCCCCACGCCCGAGGCTGCGGATTTCATGATCGGCATGTCGAGCAAAGAAAACGAGGAAAAGGCCGTTCAAGACACGCAGAAAAAGCGGCACAAGCTGCGGCTCGATTTTTGGGAAGTGGTGCTGGATCAATTGCGTGCCGAAAACTCTGGCCTCTTCGGTAGCATCAGTCCGACGCGCAGCCATTGGCTTAGCGCCGGATCAGGCGTTCGGTCATGTCCCTTTCAGCTGGTCTTCTTGCGGAAAGAGGCTCGTGTGCAGTTGAGCCTGGAGCGTGCAAATGCGGCTGAGAATAAATGGATTTTTGATCAGCTGTTCGCCTTGAAAGATGAGATCGAAGCGGACTTTGGGTCGTCGCTTATCTGGCGACGCATGGATGACAAGAAGCAAAGTCTGATTGTCTTTTCTGCTGATTTCGATGGTTACAACCGTGAGACATGGGCTGAAATGGGCAGCTGGCTTACGGCGAATATTCAAAAATTAGAAGCTGTTCTGGGTCCTCGGCTAAATGACTTGAGCATCCCTGCACTAGATCAGACCGGCGAGGTGGATTGATGGCCTTTGCCTCTGAAGATGATCTTGAACAATGGGCGCTCGAAGAACTGCAGGGCATGGGCTTTGATTATGTGCATGGCTCTGCTTTGTCGCCAGAAACTGACGATCCAGTACGTGAGAGTTTTCGAGAAGTGCTCTTGCTGCCTCGGATGGAAGAGGCGCTGCGACGGCTCAATCCTGAGTTACCAGACGAGGCAATCCGCACAGCTCTCAACAAGGTGCGCGATACCGAATTTGCAGGCGACCTAATATCCGAGAACCGCCGAATTCATGAAGTTCTAATCTCTGGCGTGCCGGTTTCATGGTTCGAAGGTGGGACAGAAAAGTCCAACATCGCACGCTTGGTAGACTTAGATAATGCGGCAAACGACTGGCTAGTCGTGAACCAATTTGAAGTCGTCGGTCAGACGGCACGGCGGCCGGACATCATCGTCTTTTTGAACGGTATGCCCTTGATCGTGATCGAGCTAAAAGGGACGGAAAGTGGAAGTCTGAAAGGCGCACACAATCAGATTGAGACCTATAAATCCCAAGTGCCTGATTTGTTCCGCACTAATGCTTTCAACGTGATTTCAGAGGGTGTGACGGCGCGGTTCGGCTCACTTTCAGCGAATTATGATCGTTTCATGCGCTGGCGAACGGTTGATGGTGAAGACCTGGTTGATGAAAGCTCTGCGCTAGCGCTGCAAACACTCATACAAGGCCTTTTGGATCAGGAAGTCATCCTTGAGATGCTGCGATATTGCACTGTGTTCGAGGATGAGGGAAAAGGCCCGATCAAGAAAATCGCCGGATATCATCAGTTCCACGCTGTTCGTAAGGGGGTTTCTGCGGTGATCGCTGCGCGCGGCAACGATGGACGCGGCGGCGTGATGTGGCACACTCAAGGGTCGGGTAAGTCACTGTTGATGACGTTCCTTGGCGGGCGTTTGATGCGGGATGCGCGGCTTGAAAACCCGACGCTAGTAGTCATCACTGATCGCAACGATTTGGACAATCAACTGTTTGCGACATTTGCGCGATGCGCAGCCCTGTTCGGCGAAGCGCCTTTGCAGGCCGAAGACGTGCCGGATTTGCGGAAAAAGCTTGCGGATCGAAAAGTCGGTGGCGTTATCTTTGCCACCATTCAGAAGTTTCGGCCCGAAAAGGGCAAGGCCGATTTTGGACTGCTCACTGACCGCTCCAACGTGATCGTCTTTGCGGATGAGGCGCATCGCTCCCAATATGGATTCGATGCCAAGCTAAACAGGGAAACTGGTGAGACGAAGTATGGCTTTGCACACCATCTTAGAACGGCTTTGCCGAATGCTGTTCATGTCGGGTTCACTGGAACTCCGATTTCGCTTGTGGGTGCGGATACGAAGGCCGTCTTCGGCGATTACATTGACGTCTATGATATCGCGCAGGCGGTAGCAGATGGTGCAACCGTTCCAATCTACTACGAGGGTCGTGTCGCAAAGATCGAAATGTCAGAGGATGCTGGCGATCTTTTGGACGCAGAATTCGACGAGATTATTGAAGATGCCGAAGCTGAAGGCGTCGAATTCGATGATGACGCCAAAGGCTCAATGACGTCAAAATGGACACAAGTTGAAAAGCTCGTTGGCTCGGAAAAGCGCCTAGACGCCGTCGTATCGGATATCCTTGAGCATTTCGACGCGCGTGTCGAAGCGATGGATGGTGGCAAAGCAATGATTGTCTGTATGTCTCGTCGCATCTGTGTCGAGGTTTACAAGCGAATCGCAGATACCCGTCCGGACTGGGACTCAGATGAAGATGCATCCGGTGCAGTGAAGGTTGTAATGACCGGTGCGGCACAAGACCCGTCAGATTTTCAGCAACATATTCGCTCTAAGTCCCGTCTAGAGACGCTCCGCACGCGGTATCGAGACCCAGCCGACGAATTGAAATTGGTTATCGTCAGGGACATGTGGCTCACGGGATTTGATGCCCCGTGCATGCACACGCTCTATGTCGACAAACCAATGAAAGGTCACGGCCTGATGCAGGCCATCACACGGATCAACCGCGTGTTCGGCGCAAAACCATCCGGCCTCGTTGTTGACTATATCGGGTTAGCCGCAGACCTGAAAAAGGCACTGAAGCACTACTCAAATGCGGACCAAAAACAAACCGGTGTGGATCAAGGGGAAGCAGTGCATGCGTTGCTAACCCAGTTGGATATCATGCGGTCGATGTTCCATGAGATATCTTACATGGATGCCGTCCACGGATCAGCCGCGGATCGGATTCGTGTCTTGCCGTCTGCTATTGAGCACGCGCTCACGCTGAAGATCGACGGCAAAGAACCCAAGGATCGGCAAGACTCTAAGAAACGCTTCATGAACGCGGTTACTGGACTGGTTAAGGCTTTCCGTATCGCGTCAGGGACGTCTGAAGCATCGGAAGCCAAAGATGAAGTCGGCTTCTTCATCGCAGTGCAGGCCGCGATACGTAAGATGGATACATCTTCGCGTTCTGGTCGCACGGCAGAAGCCGCAGAATTGGCGATTGCCCAACTCTTGAATCGTGCAGTCGCCTCAACGGAAGTTATCGATATCCTAGAGGCGGCAGGTGTCGATACTCCTGATTTGAGTGTCTTGAACGAAGATTTTTTGCGGGGCCTACAAAGTAGCGCTCACAAGAACCTTGCTGTGGAAGCGCTGAAGAAGTTGCTAAACGGGGAAATCAGTTCACGAACGCGGACTAACCGCGCCCAGAACGAAGCGTTTTCAGAACGCCTACAAGACGCAATGGCCAGATACCACAATCGCAGTATCGACGCGATCCAAGTCATCCAAGAGATGATCGATATGGCAAAAGATCTGCAATCACAGCCGGATGACGGTCTGTCCGCAGAGGAGGTCGCCTTCTATGATGCACTCGCACAAAATGACAGTGCGGTTCAGTTGATGGGCAACGAGGAACTTCGCGTTATTGCGCAGGAACTAGTCAACGCTGTTCAAAGCACGTCTTCGGTCGACTGGTGGCGCAAGCAAAATGTGCGGACAAAAATGCGCGTTGTGATCAAGCGCATACTCCGAAAGCACGGTTTCCCACCAGACCTACAGACTGAGGCGATTAAAAAGGTGGTGAAGCAAGCTGAAGTCCTCGCTCGCGAAACCCCAAAAGCAGCTTAGTACGATTGATGAAGTTCTATTGCAGGAATTCCAGTTGTGTATCATGACTTGACACATGTATCTACTAATGATACACAACTGACATGATCCAAAGCACCAAGGGCAAACGCGCTGCGAGTGCCGTGAAAGGCAAGTACGGCAAAGGCTTTCCCAGTGACTTGGTGAAGCGCACGCGAGCGATGCTCACAGCGTTGGATGCTGCGGTTGTTGTGGAGGATTTACGCTTTCCACCCGGCAACCACTTGGAAGAACTGAAAGGTGATCGGGCAGGACAACACTCCGTGCGGATCAACGGGCAATGGCGCATCTGCTTTGTCTGGACCACGAACGGCCCCGCCGATGTCGAGATTGTCGACTACCATTGAGAGGATACGCTGATGAGCCTGCTTAAAGAACCAATGCACCCCGGTGAAGTCCTGAAAGAGCTTTACCTTGATCCCCTGGAACTGGGGGCAATCGCGTTTGCGCGGCGTCTGGATGTGCCACGGACGCGGATCGAGCGGTTGATCAAGGGCACGACTGGCATCACGCCCGATACGGCGCTGCGCCTCGCCCGTGTTTTCAACACGACCCCGGCTTACTGGGTGAACTTGCAAACGAACTACGACATGGCTGCAGCGGCCAAGGAAATTGACGTGTCTGGGATTGAGCCCTTGGTTGCCGCCTAGTGGACAGGTGAGTTGCGGATAGGGACTAAAACTGCGCTTCTACCGTGAGGGATTCTGCGGCGCAGAAAATACCCGCATTGGTTCAAAAGTGACTGATGCAGCGTAGTTTACGAATGGTGACAGCTACGCCCCAGCCATTCTTTGTTATGAACTTACTGAATACGCCAGCATACGTACGAATTTAGGCATTGGGGAAGGGCATTGATTGTGGAGATAAAGAGTCTATTGGGCGAGCTGCGACAAAAACGCTATTTTGCGTTGGAAAGAACAGCAGGCCGCCGGACACGAATTCTGCGAGAACTGCTTCAGGAACTGGGGAGCAACAATGTCAGGTACACATTCTTAAAACCACGTTCGGATGGTGGAGGAAAGTCGCTAAGCGGTAGACACGGCTTTGGTGAGTTCCCGTTGCATTCTGACGGTGCACATCTGAATGAACCTCCGGACTACATACTGTTGATGGCACCCAGAACTAGGACTACGCCGACCTTGGTTGCTGACCCTATTGACTTGATTGACGTAGAGTCTGAGTGCGCAAAGCAGGCTATTTTTTCGGTCCAGAGACAAGGAAGAAGATTTAATACACACTTTATCAGCTCAAAGAACGGCGTAAGTTTTCTCCGATACAACTCGGACACGATGATACCAAAAAATTCAGCCGCTCTGGAAATTCAGAAACGCATGCGGAAACTGCGCAATCGTGCTTTTCAATTGCACTGGAGCAAATTCGCGTTGCTGGTCCTGGACAATCGTTCGATGTTACACGGTAGGGCACAAATCAAAGGAACGGTGTCGCATATGAGGCGCCTTGAGGTGAGACTGTAATGAGCTGGACAAGTGACGCATATCTATCGAAGGCACACTCCTACTGGAGCAAAGGAACCAACAAGGAGAGAGGAAGCGATGAGCATATTTTCTCTGTTTCCATGTGTGTTGAGCTCACTGTCCGTGGGGCCTTATGTTACTTTAATCCTGCTCTCAACGCAGCAATAGATGAAGAAAGCCTTCTCTTTTCAGTAGGGGTAACTCCAAATAGACCAGAAAAATCTGTCGATTTGGGAACGGCGTTTAGTCGTCTACTGCGACTCGTGCCGGAGGTGACTGAACAAGAACAAGCTGCAATCAAAGCACTTATAGACATTAGAAATCGCGAACTGCACTCTGATGAAGCAGCGTTTGAAGGCATGGCAACAGACACGGTGATGCCAAGTATTCTATCCTTTTTAGTCCGTTTGAATGACGCGATTGGGAGTGATCTGGAACAATTGCTCACACCGTCGGATGCCATGCAAGCTAGGGAAACGTTCGAGGCTCTCTCCAAGGACCGGTCGCGAAGGGTAAATGAACTAGTAAGAATTCAGAAAGACCGTTTTTTTGGTCAGCCGGAAGAGGACAGGAAACGTCACTTCGAAGAACATACGCCAAAGTTCTCGTCAGCGATAATGAGCTCTGGCCACCACGTCAGGTCATTGAAATGTCCCTCTTGTGGCGGATTAGGTATTCTTGGTGGAAGCCCAGCTGGACGATCATCTGCCTTGCTGGACGATGACGGCATATTCCATGAAATCCGAATTATTCCGTCTGTGTTTTCGTGCAAGATATGCAGCCTAGAGATTAAGGGGCTCGATGAGCTAATAGCCGCAAAAATGCCCCATGAGTTTATATCAAGAGACGACATTGATGCGGTAGAACACTTTGGTATTGATGTCATGGAATATGTCGACACCGATGAGATCATTCGAGAGTACAGCTACGAGCATGAATACATGGACGAATAGTCAGCCTGATGTTCATCGACCGGTCTAGTGATGAAGGTTAAACCCCACATATCCATGCAGCCAGAAATAGTCCTTCGGTTTTGCGATAAGAACTCCCGCACCGTCCGCTCAGCCGACCCATGTTGAAAATTAATGCGTCATCCCCCGATCCATCTCGACCTCCCGCGCTTCTAGCTCTGTTTCAGCCTCTCTTCGGCGTCCTTCGCTAAGCTCAAGCTCCTGCTCAGTTGCTCGTCGAGCGTCCTGTAGCTCGCTTCCTCGTTCAACAATCCACGCAATGCTTTCAGTGACACGGCTTGCGAACGCACCAGCAGCGTCACGCATTGTGCGATACCATCCATCTGGCTCTGCATCCTGTTCGTCGAGCGTTCCTCTAACCCGCTCAATTCCTTTGCTGAGGTTTCGCAGGCCGTCACCAACCGCTCGACGCAGGCGAGCAAGTCGCGTTCCAAGGCTGTCAGGGGTGTTGTCATCTAATCCTCCTCGATCTTGATGCAGGTCACCGATCTGCCGCCCAGTGTGCAGGTCCTCAGGCGTGTCTTGGTCGGATCCAGCACCAGCCAGGTCGCGTCCTCCCTGTCGATCCGTGTCAGGCCCAGCTCCGCCAGTTCTGAGCTGGCTAGCATCAGCGTCCAAAGCAAGCTCGCGGCCATCATCGAGACGATCCCCGCCAAGAACGTCCCCGTGATCAGCCAGGGCGAGATCGTCAGCCAGCTCTTGTTCTGTCGCAAAAAGCTGCGGGTATCGGTCTCGATTGTACGCTGCGCGTTGGTCGCGATGCTGTTCAAATCGCTCCTGAAGCTCTCTAGCTGGGAAGCCATCGAGGCAGCGTAGTCTTGCCTTATCGTGTCGAGCTCCGCGTTCAACTTCTCGCTCAGCCGGGTCGGCTTGCCAGTCTTCATGGAAAATCTCTCCTTTCAAACGCCAGCGCTCGCCAGTGTCAGGGTCTTGGGCGGTCAGGTAAGCCTTGCCTGCGCGCGGGATATCGAAGCCTGCATCGGTAAGAGCGTCGAGCATGCTGGCGCGGTCGGTGATCAGCCCAACGCTGATCTGGTCTTGCAGCCAAGCGTGCAGCTCGTCTCGACCTTGGGCACGGGTTGGGGTCTCGATGGTGTCGCGTACTTCTTGGGTGCGCTCCAGTTCCATGGGATCGGCCCAACCGTGGCGCTGGTTCATGACATCGCGCAGACTGTCGAAGGCCTTCTCATAGCCGGGCGGCGCGATGTTCAGGCTGCGACCCGAGGTCAGCTCCAAGCGCGGCGTGCAGAAGTGAAGCTCGACGCGGTCTTCGTGGGTATGTCGGACCCAGAGCACGTCATATTGCGTCGGGTCCAGCCCCGCGAAGGCCAGACGCTCGAACCCGTCCATGACCTCGGCCTGCTGTTCTTCGTTCGGGGCATCCTCGGCGGCAAAGCTGATCACGCCCGCGCGGTAGGTCCACTGGTGGCGGCTGGCGTCGATCAGGGCTGCGGTTCGGTCAGGGTTGCCGCGCAAGACCTCGGGCAAGGGCTCGCGCGTGACGGTTGTCGGCTGGCCGTCAGCATCGCGGATCAGATCGCGATTGTCGTCATAGGCCAGCACCTTGTCCGCGACGAGGTAGCCGACCGGACCAGCTCCCGCGCCTTTGCCGTTGTGGAAGAACTTGATCAGCATCGGCGGGACGCCTCGACGATCTGGGCAAGCTGGCGCTCGATGATCAGCAGGCGGCGTGCAACGGTGAGCGCATCGAGGTCAACGCGGCCCACCAGCATCGCGCGGTTCAGCCAGCGGGCGATCTGGTTGAGATTGCCGCCAATGCGCCCGACGGCCAGCACCAGCGCGGGATCAACACGGGGGATGGGCTTGCGGCGGCGGGCCTCGGTCAGGCCAAGCGCCTCGCGCAGAAGCGTCGCAGCAGGCAGGCCAGCGGCCTCGGCCTTGGCGCGCAACTGGGCCTTCTCTGCCGCTGTGCACCGAAAGACGAAGGTCTCGGTCAGCGGCTCTCTGGTGCGGGCTTTTCCCGCGCCGGTGGGGTTCGAAGGGGAGGCGTGCCGCCCCTCGCAAGGTCCCGTGTCAGCAGCGCCAGCGTATGACATGGGTCGCCTTGCTGTTTGTTCTTCTCTGGGATCGGTTGCGGTCATGATCTGAGGCCTGCGGCTTGGATTTGGGCCTCGGAAACCATCTTCGACGCAAGCAAAGCCGTCACTTGGGTGCCCGTGATGTGTTTGCACATCGGGCTGCGATCGCTGATCCAGCAAGCCAGCCGTTTGTGGTGGTCGGCCTCAAACGCCGTCGCCTTTTCTCGGTCTTCCGCCTGCTTTTCGACATAGGCCTGCCAGCGCCGGGACTGAAACCAGTTATCGGAAAAGCAGACCTTGGAGCGGGTGAAACCTGCGCTTTCGGTGGCGTAGGCTCGAACAGCCTGAAGCAAGTCCTCCGGTGCGATCCCTTCCTTCATGGCCTCTTCGATCTGGGCAAGGCAGACGGCTTTACCCCGCAACCGGTCAGGCGGATAGGCCGCCAAAATCCTCTCAGCCTCCCCCGCCTCGCGCCTGCGCGAAGGAGGTCTATGGATGGTTTTAGGATGGTTTGGGGGCCGTGGTGGCCCCGGTACCCCGGCCACTGTGGCCCCCGTTCCGGGTCCAGTCTGGACGGGGTCCACTGTGGCCCCCGTCTCGATTTTGGGTTCTGCGGTCAGTTCCAACGCCTCGATCCGAGCCAGATCGATCCGGTACACAACCGTGAAGCCGTTCTTGCACCCACGCGCACCGGTCTCGACCAGGATGCCTTCCTTCAGGAAGTCCCGGATTGTCCGCTTTACCGTCGTCTCGCCCAGCTCCGTGTGCCGCTGGATCGTCCCCTTCGAACACCAGATGCCCGACCCATCGTCAGACGCCTTGTCCGCCAAGAACATGATGATCTGCTTGCGTGTCGCACTCCCGAACTTCCGTTCGGCGCACGCGTTTGCCACGCGCCAGCTCATCGGATGGCCTCAAAAGCCGCACAGACGTGCGAAATTTGTACAGGTTTTGTACGAGATTTCGGTCGTTTTCGGAGAATTCGGCGGAAAACGAAACGGGCGTTTCCGCACGCTTCTGCACAACGTCTTGCAAATAAGCCATATTTTTCAGGTGGTTTTGGCGACCCCGGCAGGATTCGAACCTGCAACCTGCCCCTTAGGAGGGGGCTGCTCTATCCAGTTGAGCCACGGGGCCACGCGCCCCCGTTCTGGCCATTTCCGGCACCCATGGCAAGCACCCCGGCGCAAA
>Ga0316204_10007623_pt1 | contig 15655 bp, 15 predicted proteins | sample 6monrhotite_MG_2_FD_205661 | JGI IMG/M metagenome (GOLD analysis project Ga0316204, IMG submission 205661) | Microbial mat bacterial communities from mineral coupon in-situ incubated in ocean water Damariscotta River, Maine, United States -... | ecosystem: Environmental > Aquatic > Marine >... | reverse complement strand
AGGGTCTGGAAGAAGGGCAGAAACACCTGCTTTAGCCGCGCAGCATAAAGATGCCGATAAAACTGCCGATGATCAGCCCGATCAGTCCGAAAACGCCGGCATAATGCAACAGATCCATGCGATTGCCGCCACGATTGCGCGCAACCAGGGCCCCAAGCCCCGCACCAATGAAAAGCCCAAGAAGATTTGCCATGTCGCCCTTTCGCGGTCGATTGTCAGTTTTGCGGGGGCAGCGCGGCCACTTCCGTCAACCGGTCGCGCACGGCCCGATCCCCGCCAAAGCCATAACGTGCCCAACCGAGACTGTCGAGCCGGACGGCCGCCGCCTCGGACACGCGGCCCTGCATCTCCAGCGCCTCGGCCCGCATCATCAAAAGCGTGGCCAGAAGCGAGGCGTTTTCCGCCCGCATCGCCGCCGGCAGAGCATCGCCCACCAGCGCCAGCACCTGGCCCGCATCGCCCGCCGACAGGGCAAAGGCGGCCAGTTGCATATTGACATGCGCGACCTGGATGCTGTTCGGGTCGATACGGCGGAAATAGGTGCCGGCGGTGACAAAGGCGCGCACCGAGCGGCTCGGATCGCGCGCCAGCGTCAGACGGCCAAGAGCGAAATTGCTGAACCCGATGCGCACATCCGACCAGCCCTGGGCGGTGGCGATCTGCACCGCGCGTTCGGCGGCCGCAATGCGCGCCTGCGCCGACTGCCGCGACCCGAGCGCATCCTCGATGGCCGAAATCCATTGCCGGTTTGGTGTGTCCGACCCGCCCTGGGGCGCGCGGTTGCCGGCCGGGTTGAGCCGCGACAGGATCGTGGGCAGCCGGGCTGCAACATCGCTGCGTGACATGCCCGAGGCCAGCGCATCATCGTAATAGGTGCGCAGGATCAGCATATCGAACCCGGTCAGAACGGCATGGAAATTATCATCGTTGAAGATAGAATCCGACAGCCGGTAGAGGTCATTCAGTGGACCCAGGGCCTGACCGATTTCCTCGTGCAGGCAATCGCGGATCTCTTGTGGGCTGACATCGGAGGGGATGAAAACGGCGACTTCTTCGCGGGTCTGCAGCGTGGTCCAATCCAGGGTGGTGGCGCTGCGCCGGGCCTGCCGGAACTCCGCCCAGGACGACACCCGCGGCACCACGAAACAGGCGGCCTGTGGCACGGCGCGCTGCATCCGGCTGCGCGGCAGCGTCTCGATGGTGATCGACGCGGCGGTGGTGCCCATCGGAACCTGGCGAATGTCGATCCCGGCCTCGTTGCGCAGGCGCGACAGCAGACGGTCCAGATCGCGGTTCAGGGTGGGCGGCGCGCCGGGTGCGACGGCGACGGTAACCGGTCCTTCGAACCGCGACAGCACGGGGATGGCGCGGCCACTTTCCATTTCGAAGCTGAGGCTCAGGAAATCGCGGGCAATATCGGTGTTGGACCGGGTTGTGGCAACGGGGCGCGGCGTGCCGAATATGGCCATCGGCGGCAATGCGCGCGGCAGGCTCGCCTCACGGCGTTCCGGCAGATCGGAAACAGCGGCAGGGGCGCAGGCACCCAGCACCAGCGTTGTCAGCAGGGTAAAGGTTGTTTTTCGCAAATTGTTAATCCAGTTTTCGGCGGTAAATCATGAAATCGGTGGGCTGCGCGATCTTATCATAAAGCGCGCGGGCGGTGGCATTGCCGGTCTGGGTCAGCCAATAGACCGACGGGCGGCCCTGCGCGTCGGCATCCGCATAGACGGTGTCGATCAGGGCGCGGGCCACGCCCTTGCCGCGCGCGGCGGGGGTGGTGAAAAGATCTTGTAAATAAGTGGTCGGCTCGGCTTTCCAGCCATGCAGATGGGCGATTGAATGGACAAGCCCAAGGGCCGCTTCGCCATCCCAGGCCATCCAGCCGCGCATATCCATGAAATCGGGTTCGGCGTAGCGGGTGAAACTGGCCTCATAGACATCCGCGCCGACATCGGTGTTGTAAAACGCCAGATAGGCCCGCCACAGTGCCTGCCACTGGTCACGGTCCTGGCCCCGGATCGGGCGAATGATCAGCTCTGCGGTCATGCTATTGGGGCCTTGGTCGGGATCTGCGTGGTCTGACGTCACGCTAGGGAGCGATTGTGGCACAAATTGGGGACCATGCAAGCGCGTCCGAGGCACTGCACCGGTTCGCTCCTTCGGGATCACAAAGGCGGCTGACGCATCAGCGCCCGGCGCGCGCCAGAAAGGCCAACCGTTCAAACAGCGCCACATCCTGTTCGTTCTTGAGCAGCGCGCCATGTAGTTTCGGCAGCGCATTGGCCCCGTCGCGTTGCAGATCCTCGGGCGTCAGATCCTCGGCCAGCAGCAGCTTGAGCCAATCCAGCACCTCCGATGTGGAGGGCTTTTTCTTCAGCCCCGCCTGATCGCGGATCTCGTAAAACTGGGTCAGCGCCGTGGTCAGCAATGCAGGCTTGATGCCGGGGTGATGCACATCGACGATCTGCTTCAGCACGTCCAGTTCGGGGAACCGGATGTAATGGAAGAAACAGCGCCTCAAGAAGGCGTCGGGCAGCTCCTTTTCATTGTTCGAGGTGATGATGACAATGGGCCGGTGGACCGCCCTCACGGTCTCGCCGGTCTCGTAAACGAAGAACTCCATCCGGTCGAGTTCCTGCAACAGATCGTTGGGAAACTCGATATCGGCCTTGTCGATCTCATCAATCAGCAACACCACGCGGCCCGGAGCCTGGAACGCCTGCCACAGCTTGCCCCTGCGGATGTAATTGGCGACATCGTGGACCTTTTCCTCACCCAACTGGCTGTCGCGCAGACGGCTGACGGCGTCGTATTCATAGAGCCCCTGCTGCGCGCGGGTGGTCGATTTCACATGCCATTCGATGATCGGCAGATCCAGCGCGGTCGCCACCTGGCGCGCAAGTTCGGTCTTGCCGGTGCCGGGTTCGCCCTTGACCAGCAGCGGGCGCTGCAAAGTAACGGCGGCATTGACCGCAACCCGCAGGTCCTCGGTGGCCACGTAATCGGGCGTTCCGTCAAATTTCATGCCATCCCTCAATGCCTTGTCCGCGGTTGCGCGGGCGCGACCATAGCACGCCTTTCTTTGGTCACAAGCGCGCATTAGATGGGTGACAATGGACACGCGTTGGAGTAATCGGGCCGCAATGAGGCCGCATGAGGATGAGATGACTGAGTCGCATTCTGAGACAGGCCCCAATAAGGGGAAGAAAATGAAAGCCGAGATCTTTCTGCCTGAAGATTACCGTCCCGCCGAGGACGAGCCGTTCATGAATGTCCGTCAGGTTGAATATTTTCGTCGCAAGCTGATCACCTGGCGTGATGAGTTGCTGGATGAAAGCCGGGGCACCGTTGCGGTGTTGCAGGGCGATACCCGCAATATCCCCGATGTGGCCGACCGTGCCTCCGAGGAAACCGACCGTGCGCTGGAGCTGCGCACCCGCGATCGCCAGCGCAAGCTGATTTCCAAGATCGACAGCGCGCTGCGCCGGATCGAAGAGGGCGAATACGGCTATTGCGAAAAAACCGGCGATCCGATTTCGCTGAAGCGGCTGGATGCGCGGCCCATCGCGACCATGAGCCTTGAGGCGCAGGAACGTCACGAACGCCGCGAAAAAGTGCACCGCGACGATTAAGGCATGCCCGGGGGGCTGCGGCCCTGCGCGCACTGGAATATCCGGTCAGGCCGGGACAGATTGCACCGGGGGCAGATATTGCGCCCGGTTTTTCTTTTGAAAAAAGGCACCACCATGCTGAAAGGCCAGGAAATCACCGTTCTGGGGGCGGGCATTGCCGGGCTCGCCGTGGCCTGCGCCTTGGCGGCGCGCGGTGCTGCGGTGCGGGTGCTGGAACAGGCTGACGCGATCCGCGAGGTCGGGGCCGGCCTTCAGATCACGCCCAACGGTGCGGTGGTGCTGCGGGCCCTGGGTCTGGGCGCGGAGCTTGCGGCGGCGGCACCCCGCGCGCGCGCCGTCACGTTACGCGATTTTCGCCGTGGCACTCCGGTTTTCCGGCTCGATCTGACGCGCGCCGACCGGCCCTATCACCTGATGCACCGGGCCGATCTGATTGGCCTGCTGCGCCGGGCTGCGCTGGATGCAGGCGTGTCCATTGATCTGGGCCAGAAAATCGCGACCGTTACCGCATCGGATACCGGAGCAACCCTGCATCATGCGGGCGGCGGTGAAGAAACCGTGCCGCTGCTGATCGGGGCCGACGGGCTGCATTCGCCAACCCGCGCCGCGCTGAACAATTCCGGGCAGCCGTTTTTCACCGGGCAGGTTGCCTGGCGCACCACGATCCCCTGGGATGACCCCTCAACGCCCGCCGAGGCCACCGTATATATGGGGCCGGGCCGCCATCTGGCGACCTATCCGCTGCGGGGCGGGACGCTGATGAATGTGGTTGCGGTCGAAGAGCGCGACGAATGGGCCGCCGAAGGCTGGAACCACCGAGATGACGCGCAGGCCCCGTATCGCGCCTTTGCCGATTTCTGCCCCGAGGTTCGCGATCTGCTGTTTCGCGCCGAAGAGGTCTATCTCTGGGGTCTTTTCCGCCATCCCGTCGCGCGGCATTGGTGGCAGGGCCGCGCCGCAATTCTGGGCGATGCCGCGCATCCGACGCTGCCCTTTCTGGCGCAGGGGGCCAATATGGCGCTGGAGGATGCCTGGGTGCTGGCCGCCAGCCTGGATGGTGCCGACAGTCCCGAGGCCGGGTTCGCGAATTATCAGACGCGCCGGCGCACACGGGCGGCGCGCGTGATCAACGCGGCCTCGAAAAACGCCGAAAACTATCACCTGCGCCCCGGTCCCTACCGGGCCATGGCGCATCTGGCGCTGAAACTGGGCACCAGGCTGGCCCCGGAAATGGCGGCGCGGCAATTCGACTGGCTCTACGGCCATGACGTAACCAAATATTAAGGTTAACGCCTCGCCCGCCTTCTTTGCGCGTCAAATATCCTGGGGGGAGGGGGCCGTAAGGCTCCCGGGGGGCAAGGCCCCCAATACTTATATCTGGCGGTGCAAGGCCTCCCAACTCTGATGTCCCGCTGCCTCAGGCCGCCAGATCAATCCAGACCGGCACATGATCTGACGGCTTTTCGCGACCGCGCAGATCGGCCTCGATCCGACACTCCACCAGCAGATCGGCCGCTTGCGGGCTCAACAGCAGATGATCAATGCGGATGCCGTCGTTCCGCTGCCAGGCTCCGGCCTGGTAATCCCAGAAAGAGTAATGTTCCGGCCCCCGCACCCGCGCCCGAAACGCCTCGGTGAACCCGAGATTCAGGATCCGGCGAAACGCGGCGCGGCTTTCGGGCCGGGCCAGCGCGTCGTCTTTCCACGCCTCGGGCCGGGCGGCGTCCTCGTCTTGCGGGATGATGTTGTAATCGCCCGCCATCACCACGGGCATTTCACTGTCCAACAGCGACCGCGCGCGCGCCTCCAGCCGCGCCATCCAGGCCAGCTTGTAGTCGTATTTCGGGCCGGGGCAGGGGTTGCCATTGGGTAAATAGAGTCCGCAGATCCGCACCGCATCCCTGTCACCCACAATCGTGGCCTCAATCCAGCGTGCCTGTTCGTCGTCTGGGTCGCCGGGCAGGCCGCGTACCACATCCTCCAGCGGGAATTTCGACGCAATCGCCACCCCGTTGAAGCTTTTCTGACCGTGGGTCTCGATATTGTAGCCACGATCCTCGAACATCTCGCGGGGGAAATTTGCGTCCACCGATTTGATTTCCTGAAGCAAGGCTATATCGGGCGATGAGTCGTCCAGCCAGTCGCCGAGCGCCTGGTAGCGGGCCTTGATTCCATTGATGTTGAAACTCGCGATCTTCATGGGGTCCGCCTGTTCGTGTGCAAATCACAGATATAGAAGGCATATTTGCTGGCCGCGCCCGATTTGCCAAGGGGGGTTGCCATTTAAGTGTTAATATGACACTTAATGGAGGGCGATGTGAAACTGCAAAGCGGAGGGCAAGGCGATGCGCAATTTCCTGACGGCACTGTTCTTTCTTTTCTTTCTCCTGCCGGCGCGGTTCTGAGAACGAGAAAAGGGGGGCTCCCCCAATGATACGACTGGTCGCATTGATAGGCCTTTTGATGCTCGCCCTGCCAGCGCAGATGCGGGCCCAGGGTGTTGATCCCATTGCCGAATATCGCGTCGCCCTGGCCGAGGCCGAGGATGCGCTGAACGAAGATTTCGCCCTGGCGCGCACCCGTGGCCTGCTGCAAAATGCCTTCGGCGACGCCGATATCGGCTTTTCGCAACGCTATCTCGATCGTTGGAGCGCCACGGTTTTTCAGCGCTGGGCGCGGATGCGGCTGATCTTGCGGGCCAGCGATACCAGGCTGGCCAATTGGCAGGCGGCGGTCGAGGCCGGTGAGGTGACGGGGGCTGCTGCCCTGGCGGCGCTGGCCGCTCCAATGGCGCAGCTTCTGGATGTCATTGAGCGGATTCCGCTTTGGTTGTCCGATGACATTACGCGACTGACCGAACGCGCCTTCTGGACCGATCTGGCGCAATCCGTCGGCTGCTGCGGCGCGGCCTATTATCAGGCCCTGGAGGAGGCCGATCAGGTCTGGGCGTCATCGCTTAGCCCGTCGGCGGCCACCATCGCGGGGCTGGAGCTTTTGCCGCCTGTTGGCACGCCTGATTTCGACGCCGCGGCGCGGGCCTATGCCGGGCTGGCCTTGCGGGGCGAGGCGCTGGCGCTGGAAGGGGGCGATACGCCTGCCGCGCGCCGCGCGATGTTGAATGATGTCGCCCTTTTTGCCGATCTGTTTGGGGATCGCCCAACCGCCGATCTGGGCGATCTTGCGGCCCGGGAAGGCTTTGCTGCAACGCCGGTGGCCCCGCTGATCGCCCTGGCCCGGATCACCGAACCCGGGCCCCTGCGCGATACGCTGCTCGGCCAAGCCGGGGTCCGGTTGGAGGCGCGCGCCGCCTATCTCGACCGCCGCCATGCAGCCATGGCTGCCGACGCGCAGGGTGCCCCCGCGTGGACGAGCCGGACAACGGGGCCACTCGCGGGCGGGGCTGGCGGTAATCCAGCGCTCGGCGCTGTTTCCGGGACTGGCTCAGGTGCGGGCGCTATGGCCGAAGAAAACGCTGTCGCAGCCGCGCTTGCGGCGTTGCGAGATGACAGTCAGACAGGGCTTGCCGCCGCAGCCGACGCCGCGCGCGCCGTTGATGGGTTGCTGGTGCCCGGTGATGTTGCGGCAATTCTGGCCCGTTGATCGCGGCACCGGTGCCGCGATACCGAATGGCGCGGCTGAATGCCAATGCACCTCGGAATGGCCGAGGCATGGTGCAGCGTTTGGCGTTGGAATTTCGGGTTTCAGGCAGTGACGCGTGAGTCAGGAATTTCCGAACCTGCTCAAGGCACGTTTGGCTGCCATCAGCCAGATCACCATCAAAACCAGCGAGCCGAAGATGTTGTAATTGGCCATCGACAGGCCAAACATCGCCCACGGGATCTGGTCGCAGAGCACGATGGCGCTGCCGCAGGTCGGGTCCAGCAGGCCGCAATCGCCAGCGGTCAGGTCCACACCGCGCGAGGTGCAGGACGATGGGCCGATCCACCAGTGCCGTTCAACCCCGGAATGAAAGATGGCCAGCCCGGCGGACACAGCCATGTTGAGGGCCCCGGCCAGCGCAAAGAAGGCGCGCGGAACCGTGAGACCAAGGGCCGCGATGCCGATGGCGATGGCATGCGGCCAACGTTGCCAGAGACACATGGCGCAGGGCTCAAGCCCGCCGATATATTGAAACCCGAAGGCCCCCAGCAAAATGGCCGCCGATCCGGCACCGGCGAGGCCGACAAGAAAACGATAGCTCAGGGTCATAAATATCTTACCAGAAAAAATCCGCCGACCAGAAGTATCACGAAGAGCGTGAACATCAAGCCAAGCCGGCGTTCGATGAAATCGCGAATGGGTGCGCCAAATTTCCACAACAGGGCGGCGACAATGAAAAAGCGCAAGCCACGGGCGGTGATCGAGGCGATAATGAACACCGGCAGGCTGAGCCCGGTAACACCCGACAGGATGGTGATCACCTTGTAGGGGAAGGGGGTGACCCCCGCGATCAGGACCGTCCAGGCCCCCCATTCATTGTAGCGGGTGCTGAATTCCTCGAAATAGGCGTCCTTGCCGTAGAATTCCAATACCGGGCGGCCGACGGTTTCGAACACCGAATAGCCGATCCAATAGCCCAACATGCCGCCCAGAACCGAAGCAACCAGGCTGACCCCGGCAATCAGAAAGGCGCGGCGCGGTGCCGCCAGGATCATCGGGATCATCAGAATATCGGGCGGGATCGGAAAGACCGAGCTTTCCAGAAACGCGATCACCGCGAGGGCAACAAGGGCGTAACGATGCTCGGCCAGGCCAAGCGTCCAGTCGTAAAAGCGGCGGATCATCCGGGGTATCTCCGAAACGGTTACCGCGCGATGCCGGATTTGCGCCATCCGGTCAAGCCGAAGCGCGGGGGGAATCGCGACAGGTGACAATAACCGACCGTTCGGTTAAAGAATAGAAAGGGATGGAATCAGGTGGGTCCGCGCGCACCGTTAAAACAGGGGCGGGCGGGACCGGGGCCGAGAAGAAATTCCGAATGAATGGTTGGAAAATACACCGATAGATGCGGTTTGCGAACAGGAATGCGGCGAAGAATTCAAGCAAAACCGTGAAAAAACCTTGGAGCCGCGCGTTGCTTTGCGACTACGATGATATGTCACCAATTTTGGGAGGATAGGCATGACGAAGACCATAACCACGCTGGCCATGGGGGCCCTGGCACTGACGCTGACGGCCGCACCGGGCGCGGCACAGGAAGCAGAAGTGACGTTGCGTTGTCAGCATTTCCTGTCGCCGCTGGGATCGGTACCGCGTTATTTCATGGAACCCTGGGCCGAAGCGATCGAGGAACAGTCGGGTGGGCGTATCAATGTCGAGCTTTATCCGGCGATGCAGCTGGGTGGTGCTCCGCCCGCGCTATATGATCAGATCCGCGATGGCGTGATCGATTGCGGCTGGGCGATCCCGGCCTATACGCCGGGCCGTTTCCCCGAGGCCGAGGCCATGGAACTGCCCTTCATGACCACGATGAGCGCCGAGGAAAGCAGCCGCGCTGCCTGGCAATTCACCGAGCAGTATCTGCGCGATCAGCGCTTTGGCGATGTGCAGCTGATGGCGGTGCATGTGCATGGCCCCGGCGTTATCCACAAGACCGGTGAGCCGATCACGTCGATTTCCGATTTCGAGGGGCTGCAATTGCGCGGACCGTCGCGGCAAGCCAACGCTTTGCTGGAACGTCTGGGCGCGACGCCTGTCGGCATGCCGGTTCCGGCATTTCCCGAGGCGCTGAGCCGGGGGGTGGTCGATGGCGGGGTGATCCCGTGGGAGATCGTGCCACCGCTGCGCATCCATGAGCTGGCCGACAGCCATACCGAGATCGGTGGCGACCGGGCGCTTTACAACACCTATTTCATCTGGGCGATGAACCGCGATGTCTATGAGGGCCTGCCCGATGACCTGCGTGCCGTGATCGACGCCAATTCCGGCATCGAGACCTCGGCCCTGGCAGGGCGCGCGATGGATCTCGGCGATGTCACGGGTCGCGAGGTCACGGCCGCCAATGGCAACACCATCGTGACCCTGTCCGATGAGGTGGTTGCCGAGATGCGGGTCATCGGTGAAGAAGTCACCGCAGCCTGGATCGAGGAGATGAACGGCCTTGGTCTGGATGGCGCGCAGATCGTCGAAGACGCCCGCGGCTATATCGCCGCGCAAGAGGGCAGCAACTAAGCAAAGATCGGGCGCGCCGGGCCCCCGTGTCCGGCGCGCCCTTGATCACCGGGAGCCCGCGCGCGCATGGATCATTCATCGGCTTTGGCTGCACTGCTGGCGAGGGTAGAGGAAACCCGCGCGCAGGTGGGCAGCGCCTGGCCCTATCACGCCGATCCCGAAACCGGCCTCTGGGAGACGGTCGAGGATGGCGATTGGTGCGGCGGCCATTGGGTCGAGTGTCTGCGCATTGCCGGGCGGCTTTTGGGCCGGCCCGATCTGACCGAAGAGGCACGCGCGCGCACCGAGGCGCTGCGCCCCAAGCTGGAAAAAGACGACCAGTTCCGCGGCCACAGGTTTTATTACTCCGCCGCACGGCTGCATGCCGAGACCGGCGATCCGGCGCTGCGCACTTTGGCGCTGGCGGCGGCTTATGCGGTTCGGTCGATGGCGATCCCGCAAAACGGCGCGATGCCCATCGGCCATGAGGTGCAAGTGAAATCGACCACGCTGGCCTCGCGCCGCATCGTGGCGGTCGATAATGTGCACCCCAATCTGCGGCTCGATTTCTGGGCCGCGGTGGAAACCGGCGATCCGGTATTTCGTGAAGGCGCGATGCGGCATCTGGATGTGACGGCGCGCGATTTCATCCGCCCCGATGGCTCGACCATCGAATTTATCGAATATCATCAGAGCGATGACCGTATTCTGCGCCATTTCACCCTGCTGGGGGCCAGCGATGACAGCTGTTGGAGCCGGGGCCAGGCCTGGGCCATCGCGGGCTATCTGCGCGGCTGGCAGGAATTTGGCGAGACCCGTTATCGTGATGCCGCGCGGCGTCTCTTTGGCTATTGGCAGGGCAAATGCGGTACCGGCATTCCGGCCTGGGATTTCGACGATCCGCAAGGCCCGCCCGACACCTCCGCCAGCGCCATCGTGGTCGAACAACTGGCCCGCATGGCCGTCGACAGCGACAACAGCGAGGCGCTGGAATTTCTGGGTGCGCTGGACCCGATGCTGGAGGCGCTTTGCGGCCACCTGCACCCCACGGGCCGCCTGGTGGATGGCTGTTTCAACCAGCCGCGCCAATTTGCCAACCGCTCCGAGCTGATCTGGGGCAGCGCCTATCTTCTGATGGCGCTATGCTACCTGGAAGAAGGCAGGGTGGTTTGCTGAGAAAGGGCGCATCATGACCGTAATCATTGCCGGCGGCGGCATCGGGGGGCTGAGCCTGGGGCTGAGTCTGCACCAGCTTGGCATTCATTTCCACATCGTCGAGGCGGTAAGCCATGTCAAACCGCTTGGCGTCGGCATCAACCTGCAACCGCATGCGGTGCGCGAGCTGTTCGAGCTTGGCCTTGAAAATAAATTGGATGGCATCGGGCTGCGCACCGAGGAAGTGGCCTATTTCTCATCCCAGGGGCAATTGATCTGGTCCGAGCCGCGCGGCATGGAGGCCGGGTATCGCTGGCCGCAATACTCGATCCACCGGGGTGAGCTGCAATTCCTGCTCTATCGCGAGTTGCTGGCGCGTTGTGGGCCGGAGGTGATTACCACCGGTGCGGCGCTGACTGGCTGGCAGGAAGATGCGCTTGGCGTGGTCGTGCAGTTGGAAAACCGCAAGACCCGCGACAAGCTGGAGGATCTGCACGGGCAGGTTCTGATCGGGGCCGATGGCATCAATTCGACGGTGCGCGGCATGCTTTTCCCTGATGAAGGCGGGGCCAAATGGCGCGGCACGATGATGTGGCGTGGCGTGACGCGGGCCCCTGCGTTTTTGTCCGGGCGCAGCATGGCGATGGCAGGCACGGCGGATCGCAAATTCGTCTGTTACCCGATCCAGGATCTCACGGGCGGCGAACAGCGCATCAACTGGATTGCCGATCTGAGACTGCCGCCGGATTATGAATGGGACAAGCAAGATTGGAACCGTGAGGGCCATCTGCATGATTTCGCGCCAGAATTTGCCGATTGGCAGTTTGATTGGCTGGATATACCGGCGCTGATCAACGCTGCCGAGGGCATTTGGGAATACCCGATGGTCGATCGCGACCCGCTGCCCAGATGGAGCCATGGCCGGGTGACGCTTTTGGGCGATGCGGCGCATGCGATGTATCCGATCGGGTCGAACGGGGCGACGCAGGCCATCATCGATGCACGCGTTTTGGCGCGCGAATTGCGCAGGGGCCAGGGGGAGGCCGCGCTGGCCGCATATGATGCCGATCGGCGCGAGGCGGTGAACCGGTTGGTGATGCTGAACCGGAGCGAAGGGCCCGACAAGGTGCTGGACGAAGTGGCCGCCCGCGCGCCGGAGGGTTTCACCGATATTGCAGATGTGATGAGCGTCCGGGAACTGACTGAAATTGCGCAAAGCTACAAGGCTGTGGCGGGGTTCGATGTGGATCAGCTGAATGCCCGCGCGCCGTCGATCGAGCCGAAGACGTAAAAGGAACGGAACACCGATGAGTTTGGCAGCGGGGATGGAACGGGCGGTTGGCGGGGTCATTGAAAAATGCGCCCGCTGGCTGGCTTATGGCGGCGGCGTTTTGTTGGCGGGGGTCGCGGTGATGGTGGTTCTGTCGGTCATCGGGCGGGCGCTGGATGGGTTCGGTCTCAGTCCGATCCGCGGCGATTATGAACTGGTGCAGACCGGAGTGGGGTTGGCCGTTTTCGCGTTTCTGCCTTGGTGCCAGTATAATCGCGGCCATGTCAGCGTTGATATTCTGATCACCCAGTTTCCGCGGCGGGGCCAGGCGTTTTTTGGCCTGGTCGGCGACATCCTGATCACCTTGGCGGCGTTTGTCATCGCCTGGCGGATCTGGGTCGGGTTCGGTGAGAAGTTTCCGTTTGGCGGCGAGGGCCTGCGCGAGGCGCTTGATATGGGATCACGACCGTTTTTCCCTGAAACCACCTATGAGCTGGCGATCCCGATGTGGATGCCCTACGGGCTAGGCTTCCTGTTTTCGGCGCTCTTCTTTCTGACCGCGCTTTATACCGTCTGGCGATCGTTGAACTGGACCCTTCTGGGGCGGGAGCATCTGGCATGACCGGACTGGAACTTGCCATTGCGGCCTTTGCATTGATGCTGGTCGCGATATTTTTCCGTGTCCCCATCGGTGTGGCCATGGGCGTCACCGGCTTTGTCGGCACCTGGATCGTTTTGGGCCGGCCCAACGCGCCGCTCAGCCTGATGAAATCGCTGACCTATGAGACCTTTTCCAGCTATTCTCTGTCGATCGTGCCGCTTTTCCTGCTGATGGGACAATTTGCAACGAAATCAGGCATGTCGGCGGCGTTGTTCAAGGCGGCGTCAGATTGGTTGGGGCATCGAAGGGGCGGGGTTGCGATGGCGGCTGTGGGGGCCTGCGCGGGGTTCGGCGCGGTCTGCGGCTCGTCGCTGGCGACCGCCTCGACCATGGGGCAGGTGGCCTTGCCCGAGATGCGCAAACGCGGCTATTCCGATAGCCTGAGCACTGGTGTTCTGGCCGCCGGCGGCACGCTTGGCATCCTGATCCCGCCTTCGATCATCCTGGTGATCTATGCCATTCTGGCCGAACAGAATATCGTCAAGATGTTCATCGCGGCGCTGGTGCCCGGTATCCTGGCGGCACTTGGCTATATGGCGACGGTGGCCATTTATTGCTGGTTCAAGCCCGAGGCGGGCCCCGCGCTGGACCGGGTGCCAATGGGCGAACGCATCCGCGATCTGGGGCGGATCTGGCCGGTCGTGGTGATCTTTGGGCTGGTCATGGGCGGTATCGCGGCTGACTGGAACTGGGCCCAAGACGGGGTTCAGGCGCTTTTTACCCCCACTGAAGGGGCCGCCGTCGGTGCCGTGGCCACCGGGATTTACGGCGTGTTTTCGGGCGGTTTGACCTGGCGCGGCTTTCTTGATTCGGTGCTGTCGGCGGCCAGTTCCACCGCGATGATCTTTTTCATCGTTCTGGGCGCGCATCTGTTTAATTCCTTTCTGGCCTTTACGCAGGCGCCGCAGCAATTGGCCGATTGGATCAGCACCCAGGGCTTTGCGCCGCTTCTGGTTCTGACCATCATGCTGGTGACCTATCTGATCTTTGGCTGTGTGATGGATTCGCTCAGCATGATCCTGTTGACGATCCCGATCTTCTTTCCGATCGTGCAGGCGTTGGACTGGACCATTTTGGGCTATGCGATGGATCAGGAGCAATCGGCGATCTGGTTCGGTATCCTGGCGCTGATTGTGGTCGAAGTCGGGCTGATCACGCCGCCGGTGGGCATCAACCTTTTCATCATTAATTCGATGGCGCGCGACATTCCGATTGCCCGGACCTATGCCGGGGTTGCGCCCTTTGTGGCGTCTGATCTGTTGCGGGTGGTGGTGTTGGTGGCCTTTCCGGGCATTACGCTGTGGCTGGTGGGTGTGATGTTCTGAGATCGGATATTGACGGGGCGGGACGGGCGGATTAGACCGGCCCCCGCGTTGCCCGAGTGGCGGAATTGGTAGACGCAGCGGATTCAAAATCCGCCGCCGCAAGGCTTGCCGGTTCGAGTCCGGCCTCGGGTACCAAAGGCTTTTGCGCAGCGATTGGCGGCGCTGCGGATTGCAACCGCAATCGGCGGCCTGCGGAGCGATGCGTGTGTTCGTCCGTCGTTTGAATCCAACAGCATGAATTTGCACCGAAACCACGCAGGGGCTGCGGTCACTTGCGCCGTGCAGTGCACAGGTTCTCGAAAAGTGAACCTGTTCCGAGCAAGTTGTAGGTTTTTCTCAGAATGCCAGTGGCGGCCATGTGGCCCGGTTTGGAGTAGGCCCGGGCCTGAGGACGTATTTTCATCAGCTTGAGAGCGAAGGGTTAAATTTTGATTAGCGAGTGAGAATCTCATTAACTAATTGAAAAGAATAAACTTATTGACTTATCGAACGGTCTCTGGCATACCTTGTGACATGCTGGAAGAAATGGGCAAGCGGCCCCGGGGATAACCTCGGAGGTCGTTTTTTCGTTTCTGCTCGTGCGGGTTTATTTGAAAGCACGAGGATAACGCCAATTATGACGATGATGTCTGAACTCGACGCCGCGCGGGCCGAACAATTGCTGGGCCGTGCAATGAACGCGTTTGAAACGGCACAGGAGGTGCTGGATCGGGCGGTCGAAAAACTGAAGTCTGAAGAGCGGGTCTCGGGGACGGATCTGACCAAGGACATCAGAGAGATGAACAACGCCCTTCTGATGGCGTTGAGCCTGGAGGAGAAAGCCCGTGTCGCAGGTGGAAAAGGACGAGTTGGGGCGGGGAGCCTCGATCTTGAGGCCGCACGGGTTGAGATCGGGTGCCGGCTTGATTGCCTCAGAGCCGCCAGCGGCGGCGGAGGCGTTTCTGTCGGGGCTGAGTGACGCGGGCCTGGCGGCATTGCCCTGGCTTTTTGAGTTCTGGGCCCTGCCGCATCAATTGCCGCCCGAGGGGGACTGGAAGACCTGGGTGATCCTGGGTGGTCGCGGCGCGGGCAAGACCCGCGCCGGGGCCGAATGGGTGCGGTCGATGATTGAGGGGGCGGGGCCGGGTGATCCCGGCCGCGCCCGCCGGGTGGCTCTGGTGGGGGAGACCTATGATCAGGCGCTGGCGGTGATGGTGAAGGGGGAGAGCGGGATAATGGCCTGTTCTCCGCCCGACCGCTGCCCGCGCTGGGTGGCGGGAGAGCGGATGCTGGTCTGGCCCAACGGGGCCGAGGCGCGGCTTTATTCGGCGCATGACCCCGAGGCGCTGCGGGGGCCGCAATTCGATGCCGCGTGGATTGACGAACTGGCGAAATGGAAGCGGGCCGAGGAGACCTGGGACATGCTGCAATTCGGGCTGCGGCTTGGTGCCGATCCGCGCCAGGTGGTGACGACGACGCCGCG